>Ga0209024_1002078_pt1 | contig 13048 bp, 9 predicted proteins | sample AutmiccommunBRH5_FD_187380 | JGI IMG/M metagenome (GOLD analysis project Ga0209024, IMG submission 187380) | Deep subsurface microbial communities from Mt. Terri, Switzerland - Autotrophic microbial communities BRH/5 (SPAdes) (version 2) | ecosystem: Environmental > Aquatic > Deep subsurface >...
TAGGTGCCACCGGTAGGAGCCATCCGCCATGCGGAGGCGCTGTTCACACTCGTACACCGCGTCCCCCTCGCGGGCCAGGTGGAATGCCGACTGGGCGCGCTCCAGGTCGTCGGGATGGATGAGCAGGTTCCAGTCCAACTCACCATCGCTGCTCGCCGCGGGCAGGTACGCCCGCCGGCGCTGGTTGGAGTACTCCACCGTTCCGTCGTCCGCCGCGATCCAGACCAGTTGCGGCATGGCATCGGCGAGGTCCCGGAGGACGCGCTCCACTTGCTCTCGGCCGCTCAGTTCGTGCACCAGGGCAGCGAGCACGAACGCAGATGACGCCGCTACGAGGAGGAACACTTGCAGCACCGTGACGGCGGCGGCTGGAGAACTGGCCAGATCCGCGAACGGGCCGTACCCGAACGCGTTCGCGAGGTTCGCGATCTGCGCGAGCAGGAACACTGACCATGCTGCTCCGCGCATCCCGAATCGGACGGCAGCCCACGTCAGGAAGGGGATGGTGAACGAAGCCGATACGAGTTCCAGCGATGCCGGCCAGTCCGCGAAGGTGGCGACGGAGGCAAGTGTGAGACCGGCGAAGAGCAGGGTCGCTTCCAGCGTGCTTCTTGCGGAGGGCGTCCTGAAGGAGGTGAGCACGACCGGTGCGACGACGAGCACGCCCAGGGCGTCACCGACGACGTACTTCGGCCAGACGTCAGCCCACCCGAGTTCCGACGACCCCACTGTCCCAATGGAGCCGATGGTCGCACCTATGAGCGGGCCCACGACCACTCCGAGCCCGACGAACGCGAGCAGGTTCCCGATCGGAACGAGGTCGCCGCGCTCGGAGCCGATCCGCCTCAGGAGCGCAGCACCCACGAGGGGGCCGACCGCGTTGCCCGTCACCCACCAGGGGATCCCCGCCGCGGGGTAATCATGGATCAGGTCGCTGGCAGTCTCCGCGAGTACCACTCCCCCGAGCACCCAAGGCCAGCGGGTTGATGGCGTTCGGAGCAGGAGCGCGACCGTGAGGCCTGCGGCTGGCCAGAACCCCGCCCCCACCTGAAACGGGTCATTGAGCCAAATGATGTAGCGGGCCAGAGCGAAGTAACTGATCGCAGCGAGTGCAAAGAGAGAGAGCCCGGGCGCCCGGTGCGCAGCATCAGCCAGTCGTGGCGCCACACCACGGACGAGTGGGTGCATCGCGTGCTCAATCTCCGAGCGTTCGCTCCGGGCGGTCAGCCGCAGAGGGGCTTCGTCAGTCAGATCGACCCATCCGATGCGGCGGGCGAACACCTCGGCGGAGCGTACTCGGCGGGCCCCGCTTTGTCCTCGTGCGATTGAGACCGAGTCCGCTGGTCGGTTCGGTCAGTGACCTCCGAGATCCGAGCGGCGGGGAGGATAGTCCGCCTCTCAACGGGTGTTCAACCACCGGCCGGAACGCTCGTTCGTAGGCTCGTCGTGTAGCGGGAGCGAGACGAGTTCCGAGGTGACACGTGGCGATGCAGTACACGCTCTTCATGCGGCTCACGCTGCTGGTGGTGGCAGCCGCAGGGATCGCGGCGCTCGCACCTTCGGAGGCCCGCGCGCAGCAGCCCGGCCTCGTGATGGGGGCGATCCCGAGCAGTGGCATTGGCCTCGTGGCGTTCGAGGGCTCGGTGGACGGCCTTCGGGCGAGCGCTCAGTCCCAGGGCTGCCAGCTTGAGTCGGTCTGGGCCACGGTTGGCGGTCGCTTCGTCGGCTACACGTTCGGTCGGCCCGCCTTCGTGAACGCGGGATTCGCCTCTGACGTGGGCACGACGCTGCGCTCAGACCAGGTGTTGCTTGTCGTGTGTGGCGCGGGCGCCGCTCCGCCAACGAGCCCACCCACGGTCGCTCCGCCGCCAGGCGCGACCCCGCCACCGCCGAGCGCGACCCCGCCGCCCTCGGGTGGCTCGGCGCCGCCGTTCTCGACGACGCCGCTCTACGACCCGGACGGACCGATCCTGAGTTGCTCGGACTTCCCGACGCAGGCAGACGCGCAGATCCTGTTCGAGGCAGCCGGCGGGCCAGGGCAGGATCGGCACGGGCTGGATCCGGACGGCAACGGCCTCGCCTGCGAGGAACTCCCGTAGCCCGTCAGTTAGGCGGGCGAGTCTAGGACGCGGCCTTCGCGCGCTTCGTTCGCTTCGTGCTCGTCGCCGACCTCGCGGGGGCCGGGCCCACGGACTCGCGACGGATGTAGGCGCCGCGGACCGTCCGGCGTCGCGGCTCCTCGCCGCGTGCGAGTTCGACGATGATCTCGGCGGCCCTCACGCCACAGAGGTAGTAGTCGACGTCCGTGACGCTCAGCGGTGGCTGGAAGATCTCCGCCCAGGACGGGGCGCCCGTGCTCATGACGGAGACATCCTGCGGGATGCGCATGCCCGCGTCGCGCAGGCCCTTCAGCAGGGCGGGCGCCTGCGCCTCGTTCACATGGAGGAACGTCGGGCCGTCGTCCGCATTGATCCGCTCCACCACCTGCGCGGTCGTCAGTCCGGGGCCGGCTTCTCCCGGCGCATACGGCGCCAACTCCACCTCGAGGGGCAGCTTCGCGCGCGATGCCGCACGCCTCAGAGCGTCGGTGCCGGGGCGACCGATGCGCCGGCCGGGCTGGAGGATCAGCGCCTTGCGATGGCCCAGCTCAACCAGGTGCCTCGCGAGCTCACGACGCGAGGGCGCTGAGTCGACCGAGACGAGCGGTCCACTCCAGATGCTGGGTGCTCCGCTCGAGATCACGACGACTTCGTGCCCCCGGTCCACGAGATCGCGGAACACCTCGGGGCGTCGTGGGTGGAGGACGACCATGTAGTCCGGTCGCCGGCGAGCCAGCGATCGGATCCGGCTGGCGTCCTCGGCCGGGTCGTCGCTGTATTCGGTGACCAGGATGTCGTAGCCGTGCGCGTGGAGCGCGTTGGTGAGCGCCGCGACGAGGCGTCCCGAGGATGCGTTCGTGATGCTCTCGACCCAGACGCCGATGAGGTTCGTCTTGCCCGAGCGCAGGCTTTGACCGATCGGATCGTGCTCGTAATGCAGCTCGTCCGCGATCCGGCGGATGCGGTCGCGGCGTTCCTCGGAGACGCCGTTCGCGCCACTGAGCGCCCGTGAGGCAGTGGCGATCGATACGCCGGCCGCCTGCGCGACGTCAGAGAGCAGGGTGCGCCGTGGCGACCCTGTCCGAACACTCTTGCCTGATTCCTGCTTGCGGGTGCCACCCATAGGTCGAACGTAACCGATCACTTGGTCTGTGGCCTTGATGTCTGAGAACTGTGGGCCGCTAGTGAGTCGTCTATGTGAAGGTGAGCGCCTCGTTCAAGCAAGATTACATGGCGGTCCACTCGCTCAGCACTCGCTCGGTGTCGACGCCTGGAGCCGCTGGCGCGGGGCGAGGAGCGGCAGGCTCGGTCGAGGTGGTGCGGTAGGGGAGGAGGGTCGTCGTGATCGCTCCGCCACTGGTTGTCTCCAACTCGTGGAGGAACTCGCGTGCCTCGAGGTGGGGACAGGCGAAGAGGTCGTCGATCGTCTGCACCAGCGCGAAGGTCATGTGCATCGCCTCGGCGGCCTCGAACCACTCGTGGGCGGTCTTCGTCCGGAACGGTGGCACGAACAGCCCGAAGAACTCGTTCCAGTGCTGCATGCGGCCCTCGGCCGTCTGGAAGCGCTCCTCGGCGAGACGGGGCTCGTTGAGGAGCTGGGCGATGCCATCCATCCTCATCGAGTTGACCGCGCCGGGTGCGCAGTACACGTAGCCATCGCTCGTCGGCACCATGCGGAGGCCGGCCTTGATGCGCTGCTCACGTCGCGCCACCTCGCCGTAGTAGGCGTAGGGGCCGGTCGCCTGGAACGTGTGCGTCACCATCGCTTCGTGGACTGAGAGGTCGACGCGCAGGGGGTCGGTCTGCCTCGGCGCGCACACCGTGGCGAGGGCCGACGATGCCGCCACGACGCCCCCGGTGAGCTCCGCCTGGTACGGGGCGAGTTGCTGCGGCGGCTGGTCGGCTTCGCCCGTGAGGAACATCAGCCCGCTCGCGGCCTGCACCGTCAGTTCCGTGGCGGGCCAGTCGCTCTTCGGGCCGACGAGCCCGAACGGGCTCACGCTGACCACCGACCGTCCAGGGCGCCACTGCTCGAACGCGGACGCCTCAAGGCCCATCGACCTCAGCACCGCAGGGCGCAGGTCGCCCACGACGACATCGGCCGCCTCGACGAGCGCGGCGAGGGCTACCGGATCGACGACGACGCTGCGCTTGCCGGCGTTCAGCGCCTCGAAGGCGGCGCCTTCAGCCCCGCCCCAGCGCGAGGGCTGGCGGCGCATCGGGTCACCGTCTGGCGACTCGACCTTCACGACGTCCCACCCGAGGTCACGCAGCAGGCGCGTCGCGTATGCCGATGCCACACCGGGTGTGACGTCCAGCGCTCGGCGGGTGTTCGTCATGTTGTTCTCCAGCGCGCCGGTCGGATGGCTAGCGGTCACCGAAGACTCCCCAGTCCATCGGCGCGTCGACGCGGCTGAGCTCACCGCGCCCGATGCGCGTTTCGTGGTCCGCGGCCGCCCGCCGGCCTCCGGTAGGCGCCACGTTCGCCTCGCCGATGGCGCCGCTCTCGATCAGCCCCGCGATCTCGTCCGGCGTGCAGCCGGCGACCTCGCGCAGGATGGCCTCGTTGTCCTGCCCCACGTAGCGGGGCTCCTCGACGAGGCCGTCGGTGTGACCACCCCAGGCGGCGCTCTGGTGCGGGTAGGCGGTTGCTCCGCCCTCGGCCTGGAGTCGACGCACCTCGTAGAACTGGTGCGCCCAGAGGTGCGGATCGGTGAGCGTGTCGCACGCGTCCGCCGTGATGCTGGCGGGCACGCCTGCCGCGACGAGGCGCGCTTCCGCGTCCTCTGCGTCGAGGGCGGCGACCGCCGCCGACACACTCGCGGTCGTCACCGGCGAGACTCCAAGCGCCCCACCGAGGGCGTCGAGTTGGCCCTCGGTTGCGGCAATCGCCACGTGGCGGTCGTGCCCACGGGCGTTGAACACGCCGTGGATCGCGAACCGGGCGTCGTCGTTGGCGGCTCGCCGCGCCTCGGCGCCGCGCGACTGCTCGGCGAGGACGGGGCCGAGGTGGGCGACCATCGTCTCGTAGAGTGAAATGTCGATGTGCTGCCCCGCTCCGGTGCGTCCGCGCTCCTCAAGCGCTGCGAGGATGGCGAAGGTGGCGTAGAGGCCGCAGGTGTCGTCGGCGTAGACGCCGGTCCCCGGGCGTCCCGGCCACGCGTCGGGGTCGCCGATGAGGAGGTTGTGGCCTCCCACGGCTTCCGCGCCGGGGCCGAACAGCGGACGCTCACCCCACGGCCCCGTCGTCCCGAAGCCCGTGAGGGAGACGTAGATCACGTCCTCGTTGACGGCGCGCACGCCCTCGTAGTCGATGCCGAACTTCCGCACGACGCGCGGCGTGAAGTTATGGGCGACGACATCGCACGCGGCTGCCAGCCTCAGGAAGGTTTCGGGGCCACCCTCGGCGCCGAGGTTGATTCCCACCTGACGCTTGGATCTGATCAGCTCGATGCTCGACTGCTCGATCGGGCGGGCTCGCTCGGGCGTCTGCACGCGAATCACTTCCGCGCCGAGGTGCGCGAGATGGCGTGTCGCGAACGGCAGGGCGACGGCCTGCTCCAGCGAGAGGACGCGGACGCCCTTCAGGGTGCCGGCCAGCGCGTCTGGCAGCATTCTCTGTCCTCTCGCAGTCGCCGCGGCGACCTGGCTCGCGCACGGCGCTCGCCGCTGCGGGCGGCACTCTATGCCGTTGCAGGGGCATCGGGCTCGTGATACAACGCTGCCGCGTAAACGGTTGCGTAATCGTTTCGGGAGGCTAGGTATAGACGCGGTGACGCCATCCGGCAAGTGGAGGCGCACCACGTGATTTCAGAGGGACCGAGGAGGGGACTAGATGGACGCTCGGAATTGGAAGTCAACCCGCGTGAGTCGTCGCTCGGCGCTGAGGGGCGCCGGTATCGGGCTCGCCGGGCTGTCCGGCGCTGCACTCATCGGGTGCGGCGATAGCGATGAGACCAGCGACGGCACTGCAGCGGCAACCACCGGCACCGGTGGAGCCGCGCCTGCGCCGTCTGTCACCACGCCCGACGCCAGCGCTCGGACGCGGGGGGGCACGCTGAAGGTCGCACTCGGTGGCGACCCGACCGGCCTCGACCCGAGCACCTCGCGAGGCGGTGGCGACCACCACTACCTCTACAGCCTGTTCGAGAACCTGGTGAACAACGGGCCGGACTTCAGCACGCAGCCCGGCGTCGCCACGGAGTGGGAGGTCATCGATGACCTCACCATCCGCTTCAAGATCAAGGAAGGCCTGAAGTTCCACGACGGCTCCGACCTCACGGCGGAGGACGTCCAGTTCACGATTGACCACCACAAGAACCCTGAGACGCAGTCGTACTCGGCTGGCCAAGTGACCAGCGTCGACAACGTCGAGATCGTGGACGACAGCAACGTCGTGTTCCACCTGAACGCGGTCACCGCCTCGCTGTTCGCCATCCTCGGCGACCGCAACGGCATGATCCTCCCGAAGGCCGCGACCCTGGCCGCCGGGAAGGACTTCACGAACAAGCCGGTCGGCTCGGGGCCGTTCAAGCTTGACTCGTGGGCGGTCGACGCCAACGTCCAGATGGTCAAGAACGACGCCTACGCCGAGGACTACCCGTACCTCGACGCGATTGACGTCCAGGTCGTGCCGAACACGTCCGTCCAGTTCGCCAACCTGCGGACCGGTGACGCGGACGTGATCACGGTCGACCCGAAGGACCGCGCGGCCGCCCGTACCACCGACGGCATCCAGCTCAACGAGTGGGTCTCGACTGCCTACACGCAGGTCAACATCAACACGGCCGTGGCTCCGATCAATGACATGCGCGTGCGCCAGGCGCTGACCTACTCGCTGAACCGTCAGGCCATCCTGGACGGCATCTACTTCAGCGAGGGCGAGCTCGCCAACGGTCCGATGACGAAGGCGAGCTGGGCCTACAACGAGAACCTCGCCCCGATTCCTGAGGACCTCGAGAAGGCGAAGCAGTTCCTGGACGCCGCAGGCTACGCGGACGGGCTGGCCTTCGAGTTGGTGATCGTGGCCGACGAGGACCGCACCCCACTGTCCGAGATGATGAAGGCGCAGTGGGCACGCATCGGTGTCGACTGCACGATCGTCGCGAGGAGCGCGGAGGAGGCAGGGGCCGAGTACCGCGCGCAGAAGTACCCGATGTTCCTGACCTTCTTCTCTGGCCGGGCCGACCCGGACATGACGATCTTCGAGAACTTCCACACGAAGGGTGGCTTCAACCGCGCCCAGTTCGCCGAGAACTTCACGCCGAGCGCCGAGGCACTCGAGCTCGACGCGAAGATCGAGGCCGCGCGCCAGGTCTACGACCAGGCAGAGCGCAAGGTGCTGTACGACGACATCCAGGTCCAGATCGCGGAGCAGGCCTTCGGGATCCTCTTCACGCACCGGACGAACGCCGTCGCGTTGTCCCAGCGGGTCGAGGGCTTCCAGCCGTACGGCGATGGCAAGTACCGCTTCCACGAGCTGAGCCTGAAGGCGTAAGCGCCTGGGACGAAAGCGATTCTGACGTGCTCAGTTTCATTGTTCGCCGATTCGCGAGCACGCTTCCGGTTCTGATCATCGTCTCGATGCTGACGTTCTCGCTGACGAACGTCCTCGGAGGTGACCCCCTCCTCGCCCTCATGGGCGAGGAGGACGGTCGCCTCGCGCCAGAAGCCGAAGCGTTGCTCCGCGAGGAACTTGGACTCAACGACCCGTTGCCGATCCAGTACCTGAACTGGTTGTTCGACGCGATCCGCGGGGACCTGGGGACATCGATTCAGAGTGGGCAGCCCGTCACGGAGGCTCTCCTGGACCGCATCCCGGTCACGTTCCAGTTGGGGATGACGGCGTGGATCTTCGCGATTGCGTTCGCAATCCCGCTGGGCATGTTCGCCGCGATCTCCCGCAACACCTGGAAGGACCAGGCGGCGACGGCGCTCGCCCTCGCTGGTGTGGCCACGCCGAGCTTCTGGATGGGACTGATGCTCATCCTGGTGTTCGCGGTCTGGTTCCGACTGCTGCCGCCGTCCGGATTCGTGAACCTCTGGGACGACCCGATCGACGGCGCGAAGCACCTGGTCCTGCCTGGAATCACGCTGGGAGTCAACCTCATCGGCACCGTGGCGCGTCAGACGCGCTCAGCGATGCTGGAGGTGCTGGGCCAGGACTACATCCGTACGGCACGCGCGAAGGGCCTGCTGGAGCGCGTCGTCCTCACGAAGCACGCACTCCGGAACGCGATGTTGCCCGTGGTCACGGTGCTGGGCCTGCAGTTCGCGAACCTGCTGGGCGGCACGGTGATCATCGAGCAGGTGTTCGCGATCCCGGGCGTGGGACGGCTTGCCCTCGGTGCTGTGTTCGCGCAGGACTTCCCGGTCGTGCAGGGAGCGGTGCTGCTCGCAGCCCTCGCGACCCTCGCCGGCAACCTGTGGGCCGACATCATGTACACGATCTTCGACCCGCGGATCAGGGTGAGTTGATATGAGCGAATCCACCACCCTGGCCCAGTCAGCGCCTGCGCTGGCGTTTGCCACCAAGAGCAAGCAGCGACAACTCTGGAACCTCGCCAAGAGGCACCGTATCGGGGCCGCCGCCTTCGGCGGCGTGATCTTGGTCTGCCTGATCGCGGCGACCGCCCCGATCATCTCGCCCTACGACCCGCTCGAGCAGGACTACGACAGCCTGTTGCAGGGCCCGTCGCTGAGTCACCCGTTCGGCACCGACCGTGTCGGCCGGGACATCTTTGCCCGTGTGTTGTATGGGACACAGATCTCCGTGCTCGTCGGACTGGTGGCGGTGGGCATCTCCATCGTCATCGGCGTCCCGCTCGGGCTGCTGTCGGGGTTCGTCGGTGGCGCACTCGACAACGTGATCATGCGGTTCATGGACGCGCTCATTGCCTTCCCGCGGCTCATCCTTGCGCTTGCGATCGTGGCGGTCCTGTCACCTGGGATCGTCAACGTCATGATCGCAGTGGGCATCGGTTCGATGCCCGTGTACGCGCGGCTCATGCGGAGCCAGGCGCTCGCGATTCGCGAGAACCAATACGTCGAGGCAGCTCACTCGCTGGGCGTCTCGAACGTCCGAGTGATGTACCGCCATGTCTTGCCGAACGCCGTCTCACCGATCATCGTGCAGGCGACGCTCGGACTGGGATATGCCGTGCTGGCCGAGGCGAGCCTGAGCTTCCTCGGTGTCGGCGTGCAGCCACCGACTGCTACCTGGGGCAGCATCCTGAACCAGGGTGCGCCCCTGTTGGAGCAGGCGTGGTGGGTCGCGTTCTTCCCAGGACTTGCCATCTTCATCTTTGTGCTCTGCCTCAACCTCGCCGGTGACGCCCTGCGCGACATCCTCGATCCACGACTGCGCGGCCGCTAAGCGGTCGCCGCCCTCAGCAACGGGAGACACCATGACCGGAACCTCGGTCGCACAGCACAGCATGACGGCGTTCCTCGGCAACGAGGACAGCCCGACGATCCGGAATGCGATCCACTCGACGCAGGGCGCCCAGGAGTACGGCTACAAGTCCGCCCTGGTCGGCGGGGCCACCGTGTTCGGCTGGGCCACGCCGGTGATCTTCGAGGTGCTCGGGAAGGAGTGGCTCGACTTCGGCTGGGCCGAGCTCGCCTTCCGCCGGCCGACGTACCCGGGCGAGAACATCTCGATCAGCGTGGAGGGCAGCCCGGACGTCGCGACGATCACGATCGTCGGCGAGGACGGCCACGTCCGCATCGCGGGCGACCTCGGCCGCGGGCTCGCGCCGTGGCTGGATGAGGTACTGCTTCGCACGCCCATGCGCGCTCCCGAGCCGGAGATGAAGGTGCACCCGCGCCTCACCCACGAGGTCGCTCCGGTCGGGCGCGAGCTCGCCGTCCTCGGGCGGACCGAGGGCATCGAGGATGTCCGGGAGTACGCCGCGACGAAACAGCGCTCGGACGATCCGATGTTCGTCGGCGAGCGACCGCGACTGCACCCGGGCTGGATCGTGAACCGCCCGACAGCCACGCTCCACCACTCGTTCGACTACGGTCCGGCAATCCACGTCCGCACGCACCTGCAGCTCTTCGAGCCCGTCTACGCGGGCGCTCCGCTGGTCACCACCGCGACTTTCCGCGAGACGTACGAGCGCAAGGGCCACCACTACGGCGCCTACGACTGCACGACGTACTCCGAGGACGGCCGCGAGCTGATCCGTCAGCGGCACACAACGATCTACGAGGTCGCCAAGCGCCCGGCTGAGTAGCGGATCGGAAGCCACCACGATGCGCATCCTTGAGATCAGCGACCAGGAGGGCGCTGCCGCCTACTGCGGCAAACTCTTCCGACGCTGGGGGCATGAGGTCATCCGCGTCGAGTCACCGGACCGCACGCCTCCCGAGGTGGCCGCCGACATCTACCTGAACGGTGGGAAGCGGCGCGTTGCCTGCGACCTCGGCGCTCCGTCCGACCTCGACCGGCTGCGCTCGCTTGCGCCGTCATTCGACATCCTCGTGACGGACCGGTCCGTCGAGGAGATCGAGCGGTACGCGCTCCTCGAACTCGGGGACGACGACGGGCCGCGCGTGCGGCTCGCCCTCACGCCGTTCGGGCTGACTGGTCCATACGCGCACCATCCCGCGACCGAGGCGTCGTTGCTCGCGCTCAGCGGGCACAGCCAGTTGATGGGCGACCCCGACCGCGCACCGCTGACGTTCGTGGGCCGCTATGCCTCGTACCAGGCGGGGTCGCTGGGCTACACGGCAGCCCTCGCCGCGGCGCGCGTGACGGGCGCGGACTCCGAGCCGGTCACGATCGATGTGAGCGCGCTCGAGAGCCTCGCCGCACTCCACCAGAGCACGTACTCGCAGTGGCGGGAGGCCGGCGTCGTGCGGATGCGCAGCGGCAACCGCATGGCCGGAGCTGTGAACTCGCTCCTTCCGGTGCGTGACGGATGGGTCGGCGTCTCCTTCCAGCAGCAGTTCTGGTTCTCGTTCGCCACGATGATCGGTCGCCTCGACCTCGCCGAGGGCCACCGGCTCTCGACCCCCGCCGGGCGTCTCAAGCACTACGAGGAGCTCGTGGAGGTCGTGGAAGAGGCGTTCCGCGACCGCGAGATGCAGGAACTCTTCGACGAGGCCCAGGGCCACTGGCGCATCCCAATCGGCAAACTGCTCGGCGTCCTCGAAGCGCTCGACGATGCACACCTCACCGCCCGCGAGTTCTGGCGCCCCATCGAGGGTGCGACACCCGAACAGCAGTCGCTCCGCGTCCCGGGCTCGCCGTTCCGCGTGATCGGCGAGCCCCTGCCGGCCGAGTACACGCCGGCGCCCGTTGGCGCCGAGCGCCTCGAGGATCTCGCTCCGGTGACACCGGTTGCGAAGGCGACGAGGGTTCAGGCGTCCGCCGACCCGACTCGGCCCCTCAGCGGCGTCCGCGTGCTCGACCTCACGCGCGTGTGGTCGGGGCCGGTCGGTGGACGGATCCTCGCCGACCTCGGCGCGGACGTGATCAAGATCGAGGCGCCCACCAACCGAGGTCCGCGCTCGGTGCCGAAGGGGACGCGCGGCTACCTGATCACCGACGAGACGGCGCACATGCCGTGGAATACGCAGACCGTCTTCAACCAGCTCCAACGCAACCGGCGAAGCGTCTGCCTCGACCTCAAGCAGCCCGAAGGCAAGGCGCTCTTCCTCGACCTCGTGCGCGAGAGCGACATCGTGATCGAGAACTTCAGCGCGCGCGCCATGAGTCGCCTCGGTCTCGGATACGACGTGATGCGCGAGGCCAACGAGCGGATCATCTACCTGCCGATGCCCGCGTTCGGGCGCGTCGGGCCGTACCGCGACTATGTGGGCCTCGGCACGAGCGTCGAGCCGCTGGCCGCGATCCCCTCGATCCTGGGGTACGAGGGCGGCGATGCGCGCACGGCCGCGATCGCCATCCCCGACCCGATGGCCGGGACGACGGCTGCCGCCGCGGCGCTGACCGCCCTCGAACGTCGCGACCGGACGGGCGAAGGGTGCGAGTTCGACTTCTCGCAGCAGGAGGGCTCGATCGGGTTCATCGGCGAGTTCTTCGTGCAGGCGCAGCTCGAGGGCGTCGACCCGCCGCGGCTCGGGAACGGCCATGCGAGCATCGCGCCGTACAACACCTACCCCTGTCGAGGCGATGACGAGTGGATCGCGATCGCCGCGCGCGACGATGACGAGTGGCGCGCCCTCGCGTCAGCCGCCGGCGAGGGGTGGGAGCGGGACGATCGATTCGCTGACGCCGAGGGACGCTACGAGCATCGCGACGCCCTCGACGCGCTCATCTCGGAGTGGACGGCTGGCTGCGACAAGCACGAGCTGATGTCGCTGCTCGCGAGTGCTGGCGTGCCGGCCGGCGCGGTGCTCAAGGCGCCTGAGCTCCTCGCGGATCCGCAGCTCACCGCGCGCGGCTTCTTCGCTGACCTCGAGCACCCCGTGACGGGGGCGCAGCACTTCGACGGCGCACCGTTCGTGTTCAACGGAGCACGCGGGTACGACTGGTGGCAGCCCACCGCGATGCTCGGCGAGCACAACCGCGAGGTCCTGCGGGACGTCCTGTCGCTCCCCGACGCGGACCTCGAGGCCCTCGAAGCTGCCGGGGTGCTCCGGACCGAGCCGCCCGAGTAGCTCCCTACCCGACGCGCCAGCGAGCGACGGCCTCCGGGTCGAACTCGACGCCGAGGCCCGGGCGCTGCGGTACTGGCAGCATGCCGCCCGACGGCGCGAGGCGTGTCTCGGGCGTGAGCAGCCGCTCGAAGTTGAAGATGTCCGTGTCGAGCGCGAAGTACTCCACCGTGATGCAGTTGTCCGCGGCCGCCGCGAGGTGGACGTGCAGGTTGGCGTGCCAGTGAGGCGCGACCGGCAGGTTCGCGCTCGCCGCCGTGTGCGCGACCTTCATCCACTCACTCACGCCGCCGAGGACCCCGGCGTCCGGCTGCAGAATG
>Ga0209024_1002079_pt1 | contig 13041 bp, 11 predicted proteins | sample AutmiccommunBRH5_FD_187380 | JGI IMG/M metagenome (GOLD analysis project Ga0209024, IMG submission 187380) | Deep subsurface microbial communities from Mt. Terri, Switzerland - Autotrophic microbial communities BRH/5 (SPAdes) (version 2) | ecosystem: Environmental > Aquatic > Deep subsurface >...
CGCAAAGCCGTGCGTCCCATCGATCGGATCGATGATCCAGCGCCCCGCGCCGGGTACGCCCTCGGAGTTGTCGAGGTACCCCTGCTCTTCGCCGAGGATGGAGTGTGTCGGGTATCGCTCCGCGAGCATCTCGCGGAGGCGCGCCTCGACGGCCTTGTCCGCCAGAGTGACGAGCGAGCCATCCGCCTTCGCCGTCGTCCCGAGCTCACCTCGGTAGTACGCCATCGAGATCCGATCCGCCTCGTCCGCCATGTCGAGGGCGAACGACAGCAAATCGCGGAGGTCGGGAGCAGCCGTCGTGGTCATGCCGCGAGTCTAGAATGCTCCTGCGGAAGGCGCTTTCAGAGGAACTCCGAGGGCGGTTCGCATTATGTCGTGACCGAGTTCGGGATCGCTGCCCTGCACCGCCCCTCGGTGCGCAATCGCGCTCAATCTCTCGTAAACGTGGCGCGCCCCGACTTCCGCGAGACCCTCGCACGGGAGGCTTTGAGACGTTCGGCTTCCGTCTGCGTACCTGACGAACACGAATGCGATACGACCGCCCTCGTATACTCACGCTCCACAGGCGGGAGTCACCATGGCCATCTATCTCTCTTCGCGCAACGCCCCCGGGCTGAAGCAGTTCATCGAATACCGCGCAGCCGGCCACCGAGCCGCTCTGATCACCACGGCAGCGAACGCCCTCGATGACCCCGAACTCCAAGAGTCGCAGGTCGCGCAGGCGCACGACGCGCTGATCGAGGCAGGCCTCGATGTCGACCTCGTGGACCTCGACGACGAGGAGACCATCCCGAGCTCCTGGCGGGACTACCACGTCATCGCGCTGGGCCCGGGCGACCCGTTCTATCTGCTCCACCAGGCCCGAAACCACGGCCTCGAGTACAAGTTCCGCGAGGCAGTCGCGCACGGCGCGGTCCTCGTCGGCATCGGCGCTGGCGCGATGGTCCTCGGCCCCACGCTCGATCCGGTGATCGAGGCGAGCCGCTACGCCCCACAGGATGGCGCGTACCTCGAAGGGCTCTACATCACCGAGACGCTCGTGCTGCCGCACCACAACGTGGAGCGTCGCGCGCAGGCACACGCCGAGATCATCGAGCGGTTCGGAAAGCACTTCCCGGTCGTCCCACTCCACGATGGCCAGGCGGTGATCGTCTCATCGGAGGGCACGCTGCTCATCGGCGCGCCGACCGTCGCGGCCTAGCCTCCTCCGAGTCGGTCGCGCCACCACCTAGCCACCGCTAGGTGGTGAGCGTCTCCTTCGTCGAGGGCACCTGCCCCGCGATCCGCGAATCGATGCGCGTCGCCGCGTCGAGGGCGCGACCGAGCGCCTTCATCGTCGCCTCCGCGATGTGGTGATCGTTCGCGCCGGCGAGTTGTCGAACGTGCAGCGTGATCTTCGCGGTCGTCGCGAAGGAGCGGAGCACGTGGCCCACCATCTGCGTCGGCGCGTCGCCCATCATCTCGCCGATGAAGTCGAGCGAGACGGCCGCGAACGGCCGCCCGGAGATGTCGATCACGCACTGCACGAGGGCTTCATCGAGCGGGACGAGGGCGTCCCCCATGCGAGTGATGCCCTCACGCCCCGCGAGCGCCTCGTCCACGGCCTGCCCGATCACCAGCGCGATGTCCTCCATCGTGTGGTGCTGGTCGATGTGGAGGTCTCCCGTTGCCTCGATGGTGAGGTCGAAGCGGCCGTGTCGCGCGAACGCAGTCAGCATGTGGTCGTAGAACCCGATCCCCGTGGAGATCTGGGCGCGCCCGGTGCCGTCGACGTTCAGATCGACGCTGACCTGGGTCTCCGCCGTCTTCCGCTCGACGCGCGCGGTGCGAGGGCGCTCCACCGGGTTCTCCGACGATGCGTTAGCCACGGCCGATCTCCTGTCCGATCTCGCGGAAGGCCGCGAGGATCCGGTCGTTCTGCTCGGGCAGCCCGATCGAGATCCGCAGGTGGTCCTGCAGCCGAGGGCTGTCCATGTACCGCGTGAAGATCGCGCGCTGTCGGAGCCGGTCGCGCAGGTCTCGCCCCGCGATGCCCTCGAGCCGCATGAGGATGAACACGGCATCGCTCGGGTACGGGAACACCCATCCGAGGCCGCGGAGTTCCTCGATCAGCCGGTCGCGCTCACCCGCGAGGATGCACGCGCGCTCGTCGAGGACCTCGGTGTCTTCGAGGGAGGCGAGCGCGGCAGCCTCGGCGGCGGCGTTCAGGTTGTACGGGTCCTTGGTCTGCATCAGGATCCCGGCCGTCTCGGGGTCCATCACGCCGTAGCCGATCCGCATCCCGGCCAGGCCACCCCACTTCGAGAACGTCCGAAGCACTACGAGCCCGGGAGTCGTCGCCGCCCGCTGCGCGAGGGACGGCGTCTGCGAGAACTCGATGTACGCCTCGTCGATCACGAGCATCGTGCCCGTCTCGAGCAGCCGTTCGATGAGCGCCTCGGGGATCTCGTTGCCAGTCGGGTTGTTCGGTCGCGGGATGAACGTGACCTTCGCCTGCAGCGCCGCGTCCACGAGGCCCTCGGTGTCGAACTGCCAGTCGGCGAGCAACGGCACGTCGACGACCTCGGCGGCGGATACCTGCGCGTTGAATGCGTACATGCCGAAGGTCGGCGAGGCGGTCACGATCCGGTCGCCCTCCTCGACGAAGAGGCGGAACAGCATCTCGATCAGCTCGTCGGATCCGGCGCCGCACACGATCGAGTCAGCGGCCACGCCGAGGTACGTGCTAAGGGCGCCACGCAGCGCCTTCTGGTCAGCATCCCCGTACTGGTGCACCGCGTAGTCGACGCGCTTGAGGGCCTCGAGGGCCTTGGGCGAGGGGCCGTAGGGGTTCTCGTTCCCGTCGACCTTGATGATCGCCTCGGGGCCGAACCCGAACTGGCGCGCCAGTTCGTTCGAGTCCTCCAGCGCGGCGTACTCAGGCAGCGAGGGCAGCCCGCGCCGCAGCGCGGCCCGTGGTTCGAACGTGGGCATGCGGGTGCCTTCCTACCGGCCTTCGAGGCGTCGTTCGATGCTGCGCGCGTGCGCCGTGAGGCCCTCGGCCCGCGCGAGGTCAGCAGCGTATGGCCCCAGCCGGTCGAGGTCTTCGGGCGTCAGCGACACCACGGACATCACCTTCATGAAGTCCAGCACGGACAGCGGCGAAGCGAAGCGCGCGGATCCGCCCGTCGGCATCACGTGGCTCGGCCCCGCGGTGTAGTCGCCCAGCACCTCGGGCGATGACTCGCCGAGGAACACGCCGCCGGCGTTCTTCACCATCGGCAGCACGGCCTGGGGATCCTCGACGAGTACGCAGAGGTGCTCGGGCGCGAACTCGTTCACGAGTTCGAGCGCCTCCTCAAGGGAAGAGACCACGACGGCGCCGCCGCGCTCGACCGCCGCGCGTGCAATCGCCCCGCGCTCCAGCGTCTCGAGCTGCGTCTCCACCTCGGCGGCAACGGCCTCGGCGAGGGCGCGCGAGGTGGTGATCAGCACCGGGGTCGCGAGGACGTCGTGCTCCGCTTGCGCCAGCAGGTCGGCCGCGGCGAGGTCAGGCGCGGCGCTGTCGTCGGCGAGTACCAGCGTCTCGGTCGGCCCGTAGATCGCGTCGATGCCCACTCGGCCGAAAAGCTGCTGCTTCGCCATCGTCACGAAGACGCCGCCCGGCCCGAAAATCTTGTCGACCCGCGGGATCGTCTCAGTACCGAACGCGAGCGCAGCCACGCCTTGAGCCCCGGAGGCGCGGAAGACTCGCGTCACACCCGAGAGGTGCGCCGCGACCAGCTTCAGCGGGTTCACCGTGCCGTCCGCGCGTGCCGCAGTGACGCCGTAGACCTCGGGCACGCCGGCGACCACTGCCGGGACGGCGGTGTGGATCACCGAGGACGGTAGGGCCGCGTCGCTCCCCGTCATGTAGATGCCAGCACGCTGTAGCGGGCGCACGACCATGCCCGTACCCCGCTCCGAGAACGAGGTGGGTGCGTGCTCCATCTGCGTCTCGTGGTACCGGCGCACGCGCTGGGCGGCGAACGCCATCGCGTCGTACTGCACCGTCCGGATCTTGGTGTACGCCTCGGCGATCTCGTCGCCGGTGACCTCGACGGACTCGTACGTTGATCCGTCGAAGGCCTGCGAGAAACGCTTCACGGCCGCGTCACCTTCGGCCTCGACGGCCGCGATGATCTTGCGGACGTGCTCCGCGGGCCGGGTCGGCTCGCCCCAGAGCGCGTCGATCGAGCCCTGAACGGCCTCGGACAGTACGGGCTCGCCGAGGGGGGCACGCTTGAGGATGGTCGCCCGTGCTTCCGCGAGATCGTCCACGATCCGCAGTGAGGCCGTGTTGGTCGTCATCTCAGGTACTTCCTCACGCGTTCGGTCATGGCTTCGTCGGCGTCGCGCCAGAACCGCTCGAGGCGGTCCGCCGGCACGATGTCAAATGCTTCGTCCACCAGCTCCATCGGACGCTCGCACGCATCCTCGATCGTGGCTTCGTCGTACCCCGCCATCGCGAGGTGGCGCGTCATCATGCGGCGGAAGCGACTGTAGTCCGGCGGCTGCGCCGCCACGTCCGCGGACACGGTCACCCACTCCACGAGGTACTCGTCCTCGATGAACGGGATACCTGTGACCGGTCTGGACGCCTCGAGGGCGCTCCGGATTTGCCCCATCGCCTCGACCGCCTCGCGGTCGCGACGGTCGAGCTCGTATTGGAGCGCCCGATCGAGCACGTTCGACTTCGGGTCCTCGTCGATCTCGGAGAGCGCCCCAAAGTGCGGCCGGTAGATCTCGCGGATGAACGTCTCGTCCAGCACCAGGTGGGTCAGGTACCCGGCCACGAACGCCGTCGTTGCCGCATCCAGACCCGAGGGCATCGCCAGGCTCGGGTTCTCGCGGAACATCCGAGCGACCGAGTCCTGATCCGAGAGTTCGGCGAGTTTGAAGAAGTGCGTCTCCTCGCGGTCACGCCTCGTGATGACGCGGATGTCCGGCGCGGTCGATCCCAGCAGGAACGCACCATGGTCCGCCTCGATCTCGGAGAGCCCGAGGCGTTCCGCCACCCGGTAGGCCCGGAGCAGGTGCGATCCCAGCGAGGGCATGTCGCGCTCCCGCTACTCGACCACGGCCGCTTCGGCAGCACGGGCCATCCGCGCCACGAAGTCATCCCGCAGTTCACCGCGCTTCCCGGGCGGCCGCACGGCCGATCCGATGGCGCAGTTCGTCGATTCCATGATCACGTCGATCATAGTCAGCCGGTTCGCTCGCAGCGTCGTCCCGGTCTCGGTGCCCTCGATCAGGATCTCGGCATCGGCGGGCACGAAGCCCTCGGACGCGCCGGAGATCGGGATCACCTGGTACCGCCCGAGGTGGCGCGACCGCGCGTACTCGTCGGCCAGCGAGACGTACTCGGAAGCCACGCGGATCGGCTTCTCAGGATCGTCGCGCCGCCAGTAGGCGATCGCCTCGTCCATCGTCTTCACGGGGAGGTCCTCGGTGACGACCGCGCCCAGGAGGTACTTCGACCGCTTGAGGTCGCAGAGTTCGGTGACCGGCGCGCCGGGGAACGTCGCGAGGAACGCGCGCAGCCAGTCCCGCCCCGTCAGCGCGAGGTCCACCTGCCCGAGGGCGACCGCGCGCGGCATGTCCTGCGGGCGCATGACCTTTACCTGCACGTCGTCGCGACCGGAGTCCGGGTACCGCTCGGTGCTGCCCACCTCGTAACCCGGGAACGCGATCCCGGCGTCCGCAAGGGCGGCGACGGTGTGCCGCATTGCGTGGCCGTCTGGCACGGCGATTCGGAACGCCTCGCGCTCCACGGGTGCGGTGGCGCTCCGCTTCCGCGCGGTGATCTCCAGCGGCTGCGGCGTCACGATCCCGCGGGACTCTGTCGCCCGCGGGATGCGCAACAGCGGTTCGAGGGCTGCCGACAGGTCGCGGTTCGCGAGCGATTCGCGGTTCGCGATCAGCCAGACCCCACCGAGGTGCACCTCCCCGAGTACCTCGAGGCCTTCCTTCTCCACGGTGGGCCGTGGCGCAATCGCGAGCTCGGCGTCCTGCGGCGGCCATGCCTCCGCCTGCGCCCACACCTCGAACAGCCGGTAGTCCGGCACACGTGCGTTGGCGAGGTAGTGCGCGGCGAGGTTCGGGTACTCCGTGGCCACGCGCACGACGCCCTCGGCGAGGGCCGCGAGAGAGGCGCCCGCGCCGCCGGCCAGCACGAGCTCCGAGGTCGGCACGTCGAGCTGGCGCAGTGGCACGACCGAGTCCAGCCGGTGCCGCACCAGCAGCTCGTCCACCCATGTCTTGCTCGCGATGCCGAGGTCGTAGTTCCCGAGGGCGACCTGGATCGGGATGTCGGCGTCCGAGAACACGCGCACGGCGATCCCGGGCCGCTCCTCGACGCCGAAGGTGTACGTCCGCGCCCCGGAGCCGTAGCCCTCGACGAGGAAGTCGACGCCGCGGAGGTGCTCATCGACCGGCGTGCGCAGGTCGCCACGCGGCAGCGCGACGCGCACCGGGGGCTGTTCCTGCTCGGACGTCATGACTGCACCGCGATCAGTCCGAGGACGTTCGCCGCCCAGCCACAGGCCGGCGCCGACGGCCCGCCGAGGGTCTCGGCGAGCCGGTCGTAGCGGCCACCGCTGAGGACGGTCTGCTCACCTGAGCGGAAGCGGAAGGTGATCCCCGTGTAGTACTCGAAGTTGCGTGCCGTCCCCGCGAGGATGCGGTACGGCACGCCGGCCGCGTCGAGAGCCTTCGCCGCACCCTCGAGGTCGTCGAGCGCGGAGTCGGCACCCGGAATGACCGAGGGCATCGCCGCCCGCAGGTTCGCGACGTAGCCCGCCGAGGAGCCATCGACGTCCGCGAGCACACGGACCGCCGCGGCACCCTCGGGGTGAGCCGCCGCCAGCTCAGCCGTGAGGTTCGCGTCGCCCTCGAGCATGCGGTCGTAGGCCTTCAACTGCTCCGCCGCGCTCAGGCCGGCCGCCGCGAACGCCGACCGTGCGAGGCCAGCGTGCGCCAGCTCGACCGAGAGGTCCTCGATGCCGGCAGCGGCGAGGAAGCGCTGCGCCAGCGTGAGCACCTCGGCGTCTGAGCCCTCGGCGCTGCCGAACAACTCGATGCCGCACTGCCACACTTCGCGCTCGCCCTCGGGGGCGAAGCGGAAAGCCGGCTGCACGTAGGAGATGCGTTCGACGCCACCTGCCGGCTGATCGCCGTACCAGCGTGCGACCGCGACGGTCGTGTCGGGACGCAGCACGACGCGCTCACCGCTCCACCCGTTCCAGTCGAGGAACGAGTAGACGCGCTCCAGCGCCTGAGGCGAGAGCGTGCCGGACGCGCTGTACAGGTGCAGCGGCTCGATCGAGGGCGTCCGGATCTCCCGGTACCCCTCGGCGGAGGTCGCGTCGAGGAACGCGCGCTCCACGGCGCGGAAGCGCGCCATCTCGTCGGGGCCTAGGTCACGCATGCCCTGGCTGCGCAGACCGCGGTCAGGCATGGCGACCTCCATGGAATCTGTCGGTGGTGCCGAGTTGCGAGATGAATCGGCGGGGGTGGTGGCTGACGGCAATGATACGTCCCTTCGTTCCTGACCTCTGCTCGCGACGAGCCGGCTGGTCAGACCTCGCGGGACGCGCACACGGCAATACCCCACGAGGCCAATAGCCATCGCGGGTGGTCGTGCTTGCTGTACCGGAGACCCGTGAGAGGAGCGGACTAGGCGAGCGCGCGCACACGCGACGGCGTGTGGTGATGCCCATGCAGATGCGCGACTGAGAAGGTGCCCTGCTCCATGTTGCTTCGAAGCCTACGGAGGTCAGCGAGTACGGACAACAGCACAGCGTTAACCACCGGCAGTGGTGGTAGCTCGGCCACATCCGTTCCGTTCTGACCCCCTCTCCCCGTGGGGGAGAGGGCTGGGGTGAGGGGAGCTGCGATCGGGAAGACGCCCGCATCCGCCCAAGTCACCCCCATCCGCCTACGCCGCCCCTCTGAACTGTTACCCGACCGGCCGCGTCTGCGTCACATCCCCCGCGCGGAACGTCCGCCGCTCCCCATCCACGTCGAGGACCAGCGCCCCGTCTTCCTCGACGTCCACCGCGTCGCCCTCAACGAATGACCCGCCCGGTAGCGTCAGCCGTACCCGCTGTCCGAGGGTCACGAGGCACGCCTTCCAGTCGTCGAGGATCGCCGATGGCGCGCGCTCCAGCGTCTGCAACCGCACCTCGAGGGCGCTCGACAGCGCGGCGAGGAGCACCTCCCGCGCGGGCGCCGGTCGCCCCTCTTGCTCGATGCTCGTGGCGATCGCGAGCACCTCCTCCGGCATCCCCTCAGGCGTCCGCAGGTTGATGCCGATGCCGAGGTAGACCTCCATCGTCCCGTCTTCCCCGCCGACGGTCGTCGCCTCGGCCAGCAGGCCGCAGAGCTTCCGCCCGGCGTACTGGACGTCGTTCGGCCACTTCAGGTCGCACTCGAGGCCGGAGGTCGCCTCGATTGCGTCCCTCACGGCGAGCCCGGCAGCGATCGAGACCAGAGAGCCCGGCGCGGGAACCTCGAGGAAGAACGTGACCCAGAGGCCCGCCCCGGGTTCCGAAACCCAGGAGCGTCCCTCGCGGCCGCGTCCCGCCGTCTGTGCGGCCGCCACGTACGCCGTGCCGGGCAGATCGCCGCGACTCGCCCCCTCGCGCGCGTCGTCCATCGTCGAAGCGGTCGTCTCGAGGTGTTGCACACGCACCCCGACGGTCGTCGACCGGCGCAGCATCTGATAGCGCTCAACATCGAAGGGCATCGGGGCCTCCTCGTCTGGCGACTGGAATCGTTCGCCCCGCATTCTGCCCCCTCCCCCTTGAGGGGGGAGGGATGGGGAGAGGGTGACGCCGGGCCAGCGGCGCTACGGCGTTCGCTTGCAGGGAAATGGGCCAGAAATGCAGAGAGGGCGGCCACTCAGTGACCGCCCTCTCCCATTGTTAGTCTCGCCAAGGGGGTTAGGTTTCGAACACCTCCAAGATGCTCGACCCCTTCAAAGACGGACTATGACTGCCATCGGTCACTAGCATCACCCCCTTTCCTGCAGCCAACGTAGATCGTCCGTCAAGGCTTGTCAACGGGGGGATTAACCGTCTTATCTGCTTATCACTTGCGCTATTTCCCGGTCACGTCCCGGACCGCGCGAGCAGCGGCCTCGACGATGAGATCCACCTCTGAGGCGTCTACCACGAGGGGCGGTGCGAAGAGCACGTTGTCCCCCACGATCCGCGTGATCACCCCGCCTTGCTCCCGCATGTGCTTCTGCACCTGCACGCCCATCCCGCGCGACGCCTCGAACGGCGCACCGGTCGAGGCATCCTCGACGAGCGAGAAGCCGGCCATCAAACCGAGGTGCCGCAGGTTCGTCACGCACCCGTGCTGCCCGAGCGCGTCCCGCAGCCCCTCGCCGAGCCGGTCACCCATGACCTGCGCGTTCTGAACGAGGTGTTCGTCCTCCATGATCTGGAGGTTCCGCAGACCCACCGCAGCAGCCGTGGGGTGAGCGCTGTTCGTGTAGGCGTGCATGAACTTGGCGTCGGCAGGCGTCGCCTTCAGCGCGTCGAGGATTGTCTGGGTGACGATGAACGCGCCCATCGGAATGTAGCCCGACGTGATCGCCTTCGCGATCGAGAGGATGTCCGGCTGCACGCCCCACCGTTCGAGCGCGAACCAGTAGCCGGTGCGCCCGAAGCCCGTGATCACCTCGTCGGCGATCAGGAGCACGTCGTAGCGGTCGCAGATCTCGCGCAACCGCGGGAAGTAGTCGTCCGAGGGCGTCCAGACGCCGCCCGCGCCCTTCACGGGCTCCACGATGATCGCCGCCACGGTGTCCGGACCCTCGCGGAGGATGGCGCGCTCCGCCCAGTGCGCGCACTCCCCGTCCGAGTTCGGCACACAGTCACACTCGAGGTTGTCCGGCTTCGCTGTGTGGACGATCTCCGGGACCAGCGGACCGAAGTATTTCCAGAATGGCGGCAGCCCCGTCATCGACGAGGTCGCGAGCGTGCCGCCGTGGTACGCCCGCTCCCGGGCGATCAGCTTCACCTTGCTCGGCTGGCCCTGGAGGTTCCAGTAGAACCTCGCCACCTTCAGGGCGCCCTCGTTCGACTCGGAGCCCGAGTTCGTGAAGAAGACGCCGGCCATGCCGTCGTAGGCGAGGTCGACGACCTTCGAGGCAAGCTTGATCGCCGGGACGTTGGAGTACCCGACGTAGTTGTTCGTGAACGCGACCTTGCGGATCTGGTCGGCGGCGGCATCGGCGAGCTCACCGCGACCGTGGCCGACCGCCACGTTCCAGAGCGACGACAGGCCGTCGATGTAACGCCGTCCCCGGACATCGGTGAGCCAGACGCCCTGGCCTGACTCGAAGATGACGGGCTCGGCGTGGTCTGGCGCGTAGAACTGCGGGTGCACCAGGTGCGCCTGGTCCTCCCGCGTGAGTGCCTCGTACGTTTCCTGGTCGACGGTCATTCCTCGCTCCTCACGCGGGCATCGATGCGACGCCGAGTCTACCCGTAACCAGAACTTCCCTCCCGTGAGCACGAAATGCGCGAACATTCACGTAGACGGTAGGGTTAGGCGGGCGTAGCGTTTTCTGACATCAAGCCCCCGCCTACGAAAGGCACCCCGATGGCCAGGGCCATCGACCGCGACGACGCCGCATCACAGCCCCGTCCGGCCGCCACCTCCTCCGAAGCTTCTTCCGAGGAGCCAGACCAACCGGGGTCAGCCTCGGACAGTCCCCTAGCCCTCGCTAGCCCCGCCGCCCCGACCCGGCTCCCCGTAGCCGACGCCACCGTTGGCACACAGGCGCGCGCCGAGGCGCGGCACGGCGTCTCGACGTTCCGGTCGCTCAGACACCGCAACTACCGCCTGCTCTGGATTGGGACGCTGTTCTCGTCGAGCGGTCTGTGGCTCCAGCAGGTCACGATCAACTGGCTCGCGTTCGACCTCTCGGGATCGTCGTTCGTCGTGGGCCTCGCGAGTGGCGCGCGCTCGCTGCCGCTGCTCGGCCTCGGGCCCGTCGGTGGCGTGATGGCGGACCGTTACAACAAGAAGCGGCTGATGCTGTTCACGCAGATCGCACAGCTGCTGCTGACGTTCGCGTTCGGCATCGTGATCATCGCCGGCCTCGTCGAGGTCTGGCACCTGTTCGCGTTCAGCCTGCTATCAGGCGTCGCGTGGGCGCTCAACATGCCCGTCCGCCAGTCTGTGGTGCCCACCACCGTCCCACGCGAGGACATGATGAACGCGATGGCGTTGAACTCCGCGGGGTTCAACATCACGAGGATCGTCGGTCCCGCCCTCGCCGGCATCATGATCACCGCCGTCGGGCCGGGCGAGAACTTCCTCATCCAGTCCGCCGCCTACCTCGGCGTCGCGGTCTCCGTGATGCAGCTCCGACTGCCCGAGGTGAAACAGGCCGCCCGAGACGTGAATGTGTGGGGCAACCTGAAGGAGGGCGCCGGCTACGTCTGGAAGCACGCCACCCTTCGCACCCAGATGACGCTCGCCCTCGTGCCGGTGGTCATCGCCCTCCCCTACATCGCGATCCTGCCGCAGTTCAACGAGGACAACCTGGGAGGCAGCGCGGGCTCGTTCGGCCTGCTGATGGCTGCGCCGGGCCTCGGCGCGGTGGTCGCGACGTTGGCGCTGGCCTCGATGAGGAACATCGACCACAAGGGGCTGATGCTCCTCGCCGCGGTGTTCGCCCTCGGCATGTCACTCATCGCGCTGGCCGTGGCGCCGACGCTCTGGGTGGCGCTCCCGGTCCTCGTGGTCGTCGGGGCGTGTCAGATGGCGTACATGACAACGAACCAGACGGTGCTGCAGCTCAGCACCCCCGATGAGTACCGCGGCCGCGTCATGGGGATCTTCATGCTCAACCAGGGGATGCTCCCCCTCGGATCGCTGTTCTCGGGCACGATCGCGGATCTGTGGTCGGCGCCCATCGCGCTGGCGATCATGGGCGGGCTCGTGGCAGCAATGGCGGTGATCTTCTACTTCCGTGCACCGAGCATCCGCGCCATGACCGTCGCCTAGCGGATGCGCCTACTCGACAGCGCTCTGCGGTCGAGGATCACGAGGTGCACCGGATGGTAAGGCGGTAGGATGGGCGCCATGGCTGACGACACCGTGGCGCTCATCCTCGCCTGGCACGAAGCGCTCAATGCCCAACACGTCGAGGACGTCCTGGCCCTCTCCACGCCGGATGTCCGCATCGGGGGACCGCGCGGAAGTGCAGCAGGGCACGACGTGCTTGCCGACTGGATCGATCATGCCGGTATTGAGCTCACACCCCGAGTAGTGCACCAGGGTGCGCGCGCTCTATACGTCGAGCAGGACGCGAGGTGGCCGCGCAACGCGGAAGCCGATCCGAATGAAGTCATCGCCGCTTGCACGGTGTTCGAGATCCTAGACGGCAAGGTTGCAGCCATCCTCAGACACGACTCACTCGAGGACGCTTTGCTGGCCATGAGCGATGCCGTGTCCTCGGAGCTCTGGAGCGCGGACTAGTCTCCGGGTGCGTCGACCTCGGGCGCTCCGAACCGGTCGAGGATCAACTCGCGCGTGACGCGGCGGTCGTCCCACTCCCGCGGGCCGTCGGCGTACTCGATCGTCGACTCGTGCCCCTTGCCGGCGACCAGCACGAGGTCGCCCGGCTCCGCGAGGTCCAACGCCCGCCCGATCGCCTCGCGGCGGTCGACGACCCGCTCGAAGCGTTCGCCCTCGGCCGCCCCGCCCGCGATCATCGCCTGGGCGATCTCGTCGATGATCGCCTCGGACGGCTCGGAGCGCGGATCCTCGTCCGTCAGGATCGCGTAGTCGAGCAGCTTCGCTGCGACGCCGCCGAGGCCTGTCCGGCGCTCGCGCGCCCGCTCACCGGCGCAGCCAAACACCGCGATGATGCGCCCGTCCACGACGGGGCGAAGCGTCTCGACCACCTTCGCGAGGGCGTCCGCGGTGTGGGCGTAGTCCACGATCACTGTGAACGGAGCGCCGCTGATGTGCTGCATCCGCCCCGGGACGCCCTCG
>Ga0209024_1002080_pt1 | contig 13027 bp, 11 predicted proteins | sample AutmiccommunBRH5_FD_187380 | JGI IMG/M metagenome (GOLD analysis project Ga0209024, IMG submission 187380) | Deep subsurface microbial communities from Mt. Terri, Switzerland - Autotrophic microbial communities BRH/5 (SPAdes) (version 2) | ecosystem: Environmental > Aquatic > Deep subsurface >...
TATTTGCCTGCAGACATGCCCGAACCACCCACATATGGCACGCCAGCCAGCATGGTCGGGCCGGTTTCCGCCAGCCACAAATTGGAAGCGGCTGGCGTGGCAGGCGCCTGTTCTGCAACAGGCAAAACCCCTGTCTGAAATGCCTTCAATTCAGGAGGCAAATCACGCGCTTCCACCAACTGGGCGGGCGCCATGACTGTGATCCAGCGGCACACGTTTTCCAGTTGGCGAACATTGCCCGGGAAGGGAAATTCACAGATGACACGCACCGCGGCATCGGACAAACGTTTGGTTTCCGTGCCCAATTCACGGGCAGAAACGCCAAGGAAATGTTTGGCCAAAATAGGGATGTCTTCCTGCCGCTCGCGCAATGGCGGCAAACGCAGGCGTATCACATTCAAGCGGTGGTAAAGGTCTTCACGAAACAGCCCCTGTTTAACCCGCTCATCAAGATCCTGATGGGTGGCCGCAATCACCCGCACATTGGCCTTGATGGGCTGCTGTCCGCCCACGCGGTAAAAATGCCCGTCTGACAACACCCGCAACAAACGGGTTTGCAATTCAGCTGGCATGTCGCCAATTTCATCGAGAAACAACGTGCCGCCCTCGGCTTGCTCGAAACGGCCACGGCGTTGTGCCTGTGCACCTGTGAACGATCCTCGTTCATGACCAAACAATTCAGATTCCAGCAAGTCTTTCGGAATGGCGGCTGTGTTCAATGCAATGAAAGGGTTCGTGGCACGCGGGCTGTGGCGGTGCAATGCACGCGCAACCAATTCCTTGCCCGCACCACTTTCACCGGTGATCAGTACCGTGACATTGGATTGAGACAAACGCCCGATGGCGCGAAACACTTCCTGCATGGCAGGTGCCTGCCCAAGAATTTCAGGCGCACCTGCATCGGCTTCTTCAACGAATTCTTCCGCCTGAGATTCCCGAACCGCCCGCAAAATCAGCTCGACCGCTTTTTCAATGTCAAACGGTTTCGGCAGGTATTCAAACGCACCGCCCTGGAATGCCGACACGGCACTGTCAAGATCAGAATACGCAGTCATGATGATGACGGGCAAATCAGGCTGCAGTTCTCGAACCTTGGACAATAGATCCAACCCGCTTTGACCCGGCATTCGAATGTCCGAAACCAGCACTTGGGGCACATCCGTTTCCAGTCGTTCCAGTACTTCGGCGGCTGAGGAAAAAATTTCGCAAGGAATTCCTTCGCGGGAAATTGCTTTCTGCAAGACCCAGCGAATGGAGTGGTCATCATCAACAACCCAAATTGGACGCATTAGTTGTGGTTCCTTAAAACCGCTCAGCTGGTAGCGTGATCAAACTGAAGCGGCAATGTGACTTTAAAAAGTGTTCTTCCCGGTGTGGAGCTGCATTCAATAATGCCTTCGTGTTGTTGCACGAATGTTTGGGCCAACGTAAGGCCTAAACCACTGCCGCCCTCACGCCCCGAAACCAGTGGAAAGAAAATTCTTTCCATGATTTCCGCAGGTATGCCAGGTCCGTTGTCGATCACTTGCAAGTCTAATGCCAGCCTGTGTTGTTTGCGGTTTAAGGTTACTCTACGCACCACCCTGGTGCATAGAATTATTTGCGCGGTGCCTTCGGCAATTTGAGGTGTCAAAGCTTGTGCAGCATTGCGCACTATATTCAGGATTGCCTGAATCAATTGTTCAAGATCACCCAGAAATTCTGGAATGGATGTGTCGTAATCGCGTACAAATTTCAAGCCTTTGGGATGCTCGGCCAAAATAACGGAACGCACGCGTTCACACACCTCGTGAATGTTCATCATCGAGACAATGTGCGGTTTTCTGTGTGGGGCCAGCAAGCGGTCTACCAGTGTTTGAAGGCGATCCGATTCCTTGATCACCACTTGCGTGTATTCCTTCAATTCCGGGGATGGCAGCTCCACCTCCAGTAACTGGGCAGCACCACGAATTCCCCCCAGGGGGTTTTTGATTTCATGTGCCAAATTGCGGATCAATTCCTTGTTGGCCAAGGATTGGTCCATCATGCGTGCTTCGCGATCCACCTTAAGCTGTTGTTCTATTTCGCGCAGTTCAATGATGGTAATACCGTTGGCACCATCGGGGCATGAAAGCGTGACATGCACATGTTCTGATGTACCGTTCGGGCGTATCAGTTCGAACACCTGGCGCTTGACACCGAACGGGTCTGCCTGCGACTTCCGAAGAAATTCCCGAAAAGCATTGGCCTCTACAAACAAGGCAGCCAATGCCTGCCCATCAAAACTTCGCCGGGACACCTCCAGCAATGTTTCTGCCGACAGGTTGGCGTACAACACCACGCCCTCGGGGTCACTTACCACCACCGCAGTGGCCAACAATTCAAGACCTTGAAATTGTTCTTTTTTCAATTCGTCCCTCGTACTGACCCGCAGCTTGCGTAAGACGCATTATTCTGCCAGACGGATCAGCTCTGTTTTCAGTATTTCGATGTTGTCATTGGTCACCATGATTTCCTGCTCAAGGCGAGCCACGCGATCCAGGTATTTCTGGTAATTGCGCTCGCTGCCCAGGCGGTCTGGTTGGCCGCTTTTGTATTCATCTTTCAAAGACTTTAATTTACTTTCTTCAATGCGCAGTTCTTCCTGCAGTATTTTCATTCGATCGTCTTTGGCATTGAAGTCACTGGAAGAACGATTGTCATAGGCCGCAGCAGACCTGCCAGATCCTGCAGTGAGGGGGGGGCTGGACTTGGGTACCGGAACCACAGTAATTGGATTCAAATTCAAGGGCACACAACCATTACCACCGTCTGAATTCTGGTACGTCCGGACACCTTCGCTGTTTGTACAAACAAACATCTCCGATCCCTTGGCCTGCGCACCTGTAAAAAGGAACCAGCCCACACCCAATGTCAGCAGCGAACGTAGGACAGTCGATTGCTTCAGCATGATTACTTCTCAGAAAATTGACAGACGACACCATGATAACCGATCACCTGTAGACAACCCTCCCCATTGAAGGCGAGTGCTGATACCAGATGGGGGAGCTACTTTACAAAACCACAAAAATAAAAATGGCCCTTGTTACAGGGCCATTTTCACATCGATTCAATGCAATCGGGCTTTTTACAGGCCGTAGTACATGTCGTATTCGATGGGGTGTGGTGTCATGCGGAAACGCTGCACTTCTTCCATCTTCAATGCAATGTATGCATCCAGCATTTCATTGCTGAATACACCACCACGGGTCAGGAACTCACGGTCCTTGTCCAGGTATTCCAACGCCATTTCCAGTGAGTGGCAAACGGTTGGGATCTTTGCATCTTCTTCAGGAGGCAAGTCGTACAGATTCTTGTCAGCAGCTTCACCTGGGTGAATCTTGTTCTGAACACCGTCCAGACCAGCCATCAACATGGCAGCGAATGCCAGGTAAGGGTTGGCCATGGGATCCGGGAAACGGGCCTCAATGCGGCGACCCTTGGGGTTGGCCACGTGTGGAATACGAATTGACGCAGAACGGTTCTTGGCAGAGTAAGCCAGCTTTACCGGTGCTTCGTAACCGGGCACCAAACGCTTGTAGGAGTTGGTGGACGGGTTGGTGATCGCATTCAGGGCACGTGCGTGCTTGATGATACCGCCGATGTAGTACAGGGCAAATTCAGACAAACCTGCATAGCCGTTGCCAGCAAACAGGTTCACGCCGTCTTTCCATACAGACTGGTGAACGTGCATGCCTGAACCGTTGTCGCCCCACATTGGCTTGGGCATGAAGGTGGCAGTTTTGCCATAGCTGGCAGCCACGTTCCACACGGTGTACTTCAGGATTTGAGTCCAGTCAGCACGCTTGGTCAATGTGGAGAACATGGTACCAATTTCGTTTTGGCCAGCGCCAGCCACTTCGTGGTGGTGCACTTCAACGGGCACGCCTTGCTGTTCCAGCAACAGGCACATTTCAGAACGGATGTCCTGGAATGAATCGGTTGGGGACACTGGGAAGTAGCCGCCTTTTACCGTGGGGCGGTGGCCCAGGTTGCCGTGCTCGTAATCAATGCCGGTGGACCAGGAGGCTTCTTCGGACTTGATCTTGAAGTGGCAGCCAGACATTTCGTCAGACCATGTAATGCTGTCGAAGATAAAGAATTCGGGTTCTGGACCGAAATAGGCCGTGTCGCCCAGGCCAGAGGACTTCAGATACGCTTCTGCACGGCGGGCAATGGAGCGTGGATCACGGTCGTAACCCTTGCCGTCGGTTGGCTCGATCACGTCACAAGTCAAAATCAGTGTGGGCTCTTCACGGAATGGGTCCATGCGAGCTGAATCAGGATCAGGCATGAGCAACATGTCAGACGCTTCAATGCCTTTCCAACCCGCGACAGAAGACCCGTCAAATGCGTGTCCAGACTCAAATTTGTCGTCGTCAAACATTTTTACCGGCACGGAAACGTGTTGCTCTTTGCCTTTGGTGTCGGTGAAGCGGAAGTCAATGAACTTCACTTCGTTTTCCGCAACCATCTTCATTACATCTTGGGCGGTCGCCATTGAAAATCTCCTGGTACGTGAGAGGTGGATAGTGATCTAAATAAATTCTGAGTGGAACTCTTTGGAATTAGCGAAACAATAGCACGTTCGATGTTGCTATATATGACGCTTAACGCGAATTCACTCATCGGCCTCGAGGGCTAAAGCAAAGACCATACCAAGACGGCACACACGAAGAATCAAGGTTTGCAGACCATCGTCCATTCGGGTGAACAAATTTACGCACCACACCGGTGCATTACGCACAACAATGGGGCAAAACGGGTGTTTTAACTAAACCTTTTAATGCTTGTATTACAATACACTCATCTTAATTATAAATGTCAGGGAACAGGCACATGGCCCCAGCACCCATCGCACCACAACTGATCGAAACTGCCAAACAACGCGCCCGGGAAAAAGGATTGAATTACCTTGGGGCCTTGACCCCCGACGAAGCCTGGAATTTGCTGAATGCGGATGAAAATGCGGTGCTTGTCGATGTGCGCACCGATGCGGAGCTGGATTGGGTGGGGCAAGTCAGCTTTTCGGAAGACCGGTCTTTTCATGTTGAATGGAACAACTACCCTGATGGCACGCGCAACCCCGATTTTCTGGCGCAAATTGCTGCCCGGGTGGAACCCCACCAGCCCGTGCTTTTCATTTGCCGAAGTGGTGCGCGTTCACACCATGCGGCCACCCTGGCGGCAAAGCATGGTTTCGAATTTGCAATCAATGTGCTGGAGGGGTTTGAAGGTGATAAAAACGAGAACCACCAGCGCTCAAGCATCAATGGCTGGCGCTTTCGCGGTCTACCTTGGGAGCAACATTAAGCAGGACCAAGCAGTGCAGCCGGGCTTACTGCCCGAACAAGCCAAACAGTTTGCCAGCAACAATAAAGGCAAGCAGACAACCCACCACATGCATGGCGGCGTGCCCCAGCGCCAGCACAGGTTTGTCCAGCAGCAAGTTGGCACCTTCGGCGGTGAAGGCTGAAAAGGTGGTCAGGCCACCCAACACGCCTGTCATCAGAAACAAACCGACAGGGCTGGTTTTTAACCAAACCGGGCCAAGCGTTGCGAACAAGGCACCCGCCAAAAAACCGCCTATCAGGTTGGCACCCAAGGTACCGATGTGAAACGGCAACCAGGCGGGCTGTGCCAGCACCACCCCCAAACCATAGCGGCCAACGCCCCCCAGGCCGGCGCCCACAAAAACCGCCAATGCATTAAGGGCATTCAATCGGCCTTCTCCCAGCGTTCTTTGGCAGAGTCGTCGCTGTCGCGGGCCGACACCCAGCGCGCACCTTCCGGGGTGTCTTCCTTCTTCCAGAAAGGTGCCTCGGTTTTCAAATAATCCATGATGAATTCACAGGCCAGAAAAGCCTGTTGACGGTGCTCACTGGTGGCCGCTGCAAACACAATTTGATCCTCGGGGTACAAAGGCCCCACGCGGTGGATGATCATGGCAGAGGTAATTTCAAACCGCTCATCGGCCACTTTCAAAATATTCTCCAGGGCTTTTTCGGTCATGCCCGGATAGTGCTCCAGGGTCATTGCCCGCACGGTGCTGTTTTCGTTGATGTCCCGAACAGTGCCAATGAAAGTGGCGACCGCACCAATCTCGGGCAAACCCTGCCGAAGCCAGCGAATTTCGCTGGACACATCAAAATCGGCTTCCTGCACCATGACTTTGGAACGCAACATTCAACCCCCTGTCACCGGTGGAAAAAACGCCACTTCTGCCTGTTCACCCACGGGGGTGTCGTCTTCTGCCATGTCCTGGTTCACCGCCGCACGCAAGCGCCCTACCTCGGCAATCGCTTTGGCAAAACCGGGGTGCTGCTCGCAAAGGTGTTGGCGCAAGCCCGCCACGGTGGCGGGTGCAAAAGGGGTATTCACCACCACGCTGTCGCGCCCGAACTGTTCTTTCAGACTGGCAAAAAACCGCACCTTCACATTCATTTCATCAAGTCCTGATATGACACATAATTCAGCACATCCCCCGGGGCAACCACCTGGCCTTTGGCCAAACGCACCAAACCGCTGGACTGCGCTAGCGATGTCAACACGCCTGAACTTTGGTTGGGAAACAGGCCTGCACACCCAGATTGTACATCCACCCGCAAAAACTCTTCACGGCACATATCGGGCTTGGCCCATGCAAAATCGGCTTTTACCGGGTGCATGCGCAGACGCCAGTCCACTTGCCCCATGCTTTGCCCCTGCAGCAGCCCAAGAAAAGGCTTGACGATCAACTGGAAGGCCAAGGCGCTGGACACCGGGTTGCCAGGCAAACCAAAAAACCAGCTTTGCCCGCCATCGCTCCGGTTGATGTGACCAAAGGCAATGGGCTTGCCCGGCTTCATGGCCACTTTCCAGGCACGCAATTCCCCCATTCTTTCGATGGCGGGTTTAACGTGGTCTTCTTCACCCACAGAGACACCGCCGGAACTGACAACCGCATCACATTCGGCCAACCTTTCAAGCGCACTGCAAGTGGCCTCAAGGTTGTCGGGCACAATGCCCACCGACTCTACATCAATGTTCATGGCCTTCAAAAAGCCACTCCAAACAAACTCATTGGAATTGTAAATTTGTCCCGGCTCAAGGGCCTTGCCCGGATTTTGCAATTCGCTACCGGTCACCATTACGCCCACTTTCAGGCGTTTGACCACATCCACGCGATCCACACCAATAGATGCCAGCAACCCAACATGTATGGCATCCAGCACCGTGCCTTTGGGCACAACCACCTGCCCGCATGCAATGTCTTCACCGGCACGGCGTATCCATTGATTGGGCGTGGGCACTGCGTTGAAGGTGACAAGGCCATTGGCCAGCACACTGGCATCTTCCTGCATCACCACGGCATCTGCACCGGGTGGAATGGGTGCGCCTGTAAATATTCTGGCCACCGTGCCTGCCTGCAAAGGCAATGGTGATGCACCTGCCGGCACGCGTTGCGAAACAGCAAATTGCACGCCTTTGGCAAGGTCTGCACAGCGAACGGCATAACCATCCATGCCGCTGTTGTCGTGCTGCGGCACATTCAGTTGAGAAAAAACGTCACCGACCACCACGCGCCCCAAGGCCGCATTCAGGTTTACTGTGTCTGTTCCCGGCGTGTTGCTTGCAGCCAAAGGCCACACCTGCGCCAGCAGGTCATCGAGTTCAACCATTCACAAACCGTTTCAAAATAAACTGCGCAATTGATGCAGGGTCGTTCAAGGGCAAGGTGGGCAAACCACGGCATTCAATTGGCGTATCGCAGGCCACCGCCACAATGTTGGGGTCTTGGGGATGCAACATGGGCTTGCCATTGGCTTCACGCCAAATTTCAATTTTAGGAATGTCTGCCCGCTTGAAGCCTTCAACAATCACCAGGTCGCAGGGCGACAACTTGCTCAACTGGTCTTCTAGCGTGGGCTCGGCTTCGTCGCGCAATTCATGCATCAGCACCCAGCGCTTGTTGGCGGTAATCAGTACCTCATAGGCACCCGCTTCGCGATGCCGATAAGAATCCTTACCGGGGCGGTCAATGTCGAAGTCGTGATGGGCATGCTTGATGACTGACACACGAACCCCCTCCCCGATCAGGATGGGCAACAGTTGTTCAATCAATGTGGTTTTACCCACGCCGGAGAAACCGGCAAATCCAAAAACCTTGGGCACTTCAACTTCCTTCTGACAGTTGCTTCTCGATCAACAAAATCTGTTGACCAGTTTCTTTCAAAATATCGGCCGACGGGCGGGCCTTGCAGCGCAAAACAATCTCGAAACATGCACCGAATTGTGGCGCGTTTTCTGGCACCACCGGGCTTTTGACCTGCAAATCGCCACCATACCGCTGAACCAGCATGCGCGAAACAGGCAAACCAAGGCCAGTGCCTTTGCCTGCGTGCTTGGTGGTGTAGAACATTTTAAAAATCAGCTGCAGGCGTTCGGAGGCAATCGGCTCACCGTTATTTTGCACCCGAATACTGACTGCTTTTTGGCCATCTGCCAATGCCATGTCGCGTGTTTCAACAGATATCAGTGGCGGTTCGTCCAGCACTGCAGACTGTTCATGAAATGATCCCTCAAGCGCATGCGTGGCGTTGATCAACAAATTCACCATAACCTGCTGCAATTCGGTTTTGCTGATTTGCACGGTTTCACGTGCGTTGAATTCCAGTTTAAGCTGTGCACGCGCCGTTTCAATTTCACTGCGCACAAAAAGAATGCTGTCCTGAATCACCTCGTTCACATTCACCTCTTCGGTGTAAGAGGCATATTCATCGGGCCTACAAAACTGCAGCAACTTTTGAACAATGTTGCGCATGCGGTGCACCTGCTCATCAAGCAGCCGAAGGGTTTTCATGCTTTCGGGATCGTTAAGGGTCATGCGAATCAAATCCAGATGCCCCATCATGATGGCCAGCGGGTTGTTGAATTCATGCGCAATACCAGCTGTCAGTTGTCCCATCGCTGCCAGTTTTTCCGAGGCCAGCAATTGTTCCACTGCCTGATGCAGCTTCTGGTTAACGGCCTGAAGATCGGCGGTGCGCTGGCGCACACGTTCGTCCAACTCTTCATTCAGCCCCAGCAGTTCACTGCGACGCGCGTCCAGTTGATCCAGCAGCACATCGAAGTGATTGGCCAAGTCTGCAAACTCATCCTCACGCCGAAGGTCACCCACACGGGCCGCGGCATCACCCTTTTCCTGCAAACTCATGATGTAGTTCATGCGCCGCAATGGATAAAAAATACCCGACGTTAAACGCACCACCATCATTGCGCCAAGCACCATGGCAGCACCCACGGCCAGTAAAAACAAAATCAGCAACTGGGTCTTGATGTTGGCATAAGGCGCCTCCAGAAACCCCACGTAGAACATGCCAATTCGCGCACCCTCCGGGCTTAACAGGGGGGCATAGGCCGCCACGTACCAGTCATTTACCACAAAGGCCCGTTCCAGCCACACCTCGCCCCGGCCCAATACACTTTGACGAACCACATCGGAAACCCGGGTGCCCAAGGCACGGGACTCTCCGTCCCTTCGAACCGTGGTGGCCACACGTACATCTTCCAGAAAAATGGTGGTGGTGCCGATCGATCCTTCAAGCAAGGTGTTGGGCGAGTAAATAAGATCATTGATTTTATCCACCAGCTCAAGGTTCCCGTTCAGCAGCAAGCCACCTTCGAGATAACCCAGCATGTTGCCGTCGCTGAACAAGGGGTGAAGCACCTGCACCACCAGACCGCGGTCCTCGGCACTTTTCGATGAAGGGCTTGCATTCCATGTCGGCAAAATGGCCTGCACAGCACGTGAGGCCAGTTCCGGTGATATGTCATTCAACTCGGCGTTCGAGAGCAACACGGTGTAGCTACCCGATTCCCGAAATTTGACTGATTTCTGAATTTGGGCACCCAACATATACGGCAAACGCGCTGGGTAAGAATTCACAACCATTCCGGTTGGGCTGATCAAGCGAAGGTAGGCAAACCCCAATTTCTCTGCCTGCACCCGAAGGTCTTTGTTGTTCAACTTGCCCCCTTGGCGCTGCAACAGGTTTCGAAGATGCGCGCTTTCAGACCAGGCCTTGAGCGCGTCATATTTGTTTTCCTGTACATCGGTGAATTCCTGCTGGGCAAGCACCAGGTCGCTTCGCACCTTGGAGATCAAAATTTTTGTGTACGCCGCCTGACCAGCGGACCACACCAGCAAGGCCACGACAGGAATAAGCACCAGCAAGGGAATGCAAGCCGTCACCACCAGCTTGGTTTTAACGGTCCAGTGGCTGGGCCAAAAATGCCCGCGTGGCGGGAACGGCCGCTGACCTATTCTTGGCTCCACGCCATGCACTTTCTTTCAAGTGTTTTTCGGGATACGCCCAAACGGCGTGCCGCCTCGGATTTGTTGCCACTGCATGCATTCAGCACGCGAAGGATGTGGGCTTTTTCCACCTGTTCCAGCGATTCATTCTGCAGGTCTTCTTCAACGGCAGTGCGCTCGTCCAGATCAAGATTCAAAGGTAAATCCTCCTTGGGGAAATAACCCAGAATCAAGGACCGTTCAATGAAATTTCGCAATTCACGCACATTGCCTGGCCATTCATAGGCCTGCAAACGAGCCTGCATTTCCGGGCTTATTTTCAGGGGGTCAATGCGCAGCTTTTTGGCAAACACCTTGATGAAATAATTGGCCAGCAAATCGATATCGTCGGGGCGTGAACGCAGCGGAGGCATTTCAATCGGCATGACCTGCAAACGGTAATACAGGTCCTGGCGAAAGCGCCCGCGTTTCACTTCCACTTCAAGGTTTACGTTGGTGGCCGCAACAATGCGCACGTCCACGTCAACTTCTTTGGTGCTGCCCACAGGCCGGATGCGGCGGTCTTCAAGAACCCGCAGCAACTTGGTTTGCATGCTCAGCGGCAATTCACCAATTTCGTCGAGAAACAGCGTGCCACCCTGCGCGTAGTAAAACAGGCCTTGGTGCGATTCGGTGGCGCCCGTGAACGCGCCTTTGGCGTGCCCAAACAATTCACTTTCAATCAGCTCAGGCGAAATGGCACCGCAGTTGATTGGCACAAAGGGCCTTTCGCTTCGAAGACTCATGCCGTGCAGGGTGCGGGCCAACACCTCCTTGCCGGAACCGGATTCGCCGGTGAGCAACACCGTTGAATCGGTGGGCGCGACCTTGGCCACCAGCCTGCGCAATTGGCGAACAATGGGGCTTTCGCCCACCATCACTTGCTCATTTTGCTGAAGGTTGGACACTGCCCGCTTCAACACAAAGTTTTCGCGCTTCAAACGGTTTTGGTCGGCAGCACGGTCTAGTGCATACCAAAGCTGGTCAATTCGAAAGGGTTTTTGCAGGAAGTCTTGTGCCCCGGCACGCAGTGCACCAATTGCAGTGTCCATGTCGGCATAACCGGTGATCAGGATCACATCGCCTTCGTAACTGCCTTGGCGCAACTCATTAAGCCAGGCAAGGCCGCTTTTACCGGGCAAACTCACGTCCAGCACGATGGTGCTGTAGTCGTGGTTCTCAAACAGGGCTTGTGCCATTTCAACGGATCCTGCTGTATCAACCCGCGCAAAACGGGTTTCCAGCGCTTTCTCAAGAAAATGGCGCATGCCGGGTTCGTCATCCACGGCCAGTGCGGACAAGCCCTTTCTGGGCTGGGCATCAATGCCTTGGCCGGGAGCTACTTCGGGAGAATCAACAGTGTCAGGTGGCGAGGTCAAAACGATGGCTTCAAGCGGTGTTCTTCAACCTTGCTATTGTTCATGATTCCGTTTGGACCTGCAAGTTAGGTAAACCCTATTACTTGCAGGCAAACGATTGTTTGAGAACAGGCTACAAGCCGGTATGTTCTGCGATGAAGGCCTTCACCTGACCAACAGAAACCGGCATTTCAACCACGCGTTGCGGCAGTTTTTCAATGCCTTCAAAAGCCTTGGGAACGGGCGGTGTTTGCCCTGTGGCCTCTTCAATGGTTTCCGCAAACTTCACGGCCAGTGCGGTTTCCAGCACCACCATGGGCACACCAGGCTCAACAAGTTCACGGGCCACTTTCACCGCATCTGCGGTGTGGGTATCAATCAATGTGCCAGTGCGGGCATAGACTTCCCTGATGGTGTGCAGGCGATTCTGGTGGTTTGATGAACCCGATTGAAAGCCGAAGTCTGCTTCAATGTGCTTGAAACGCGAATCATGGGACAAATCAAAATGACCGTTTTTGGCCAGATCTTGCCACAAAGCCTTCAGTGCCTTGGGGTCGCGGCCCAGCAGGTCGTAGACAAAACGCTCGAAATTTGATGCTTTGGAAATGTCCATCGACGGGCTGGAGGTGATGTATGTTTCCGTTGAAGTACGGGGGCGGTACACACCCGTTTTGAAAAACTCATCCAGCACATTGTTTTCATTGGTTGCAACAATCAGCTTGCGGATTGGCAAACCCATTTGGCGCGCAATATGCCCAGCCAACACGTTTCCAAAGTTACCTGAAGGCACCGCAAAGCTGACCGGGTCGCCGATCTTCTCGGCCGTGCGCAAGTAGGCATTGAAGTAATACACCACCTGTGCAGAAATGCGACCCCAGTTGATGGAATTGACCGTGCCGATTTTCTGACAGTTTTTAAACGGCAAGTCTTCACTGACGGCTTTCACGATGTCTTGGCAATCGTCAAACAAACCTTCAACTGCAATGTTGAAAATATTCGGGTCTTGCAAGCTGTACATTTGCGCACGCTGGAATGCGCTCATTTTGCCCATGGGGCTCAACATGAACACACGCACGCCTTTTTTGCCACGCATGGCGTATTCGGCTGCTGAACCCGTATCGCCACTGGTTGCGCCCAAAATATTCAGTTCCCGGTTGGTGCGTGCAAGCTGGTATTCAAACAAATTGCCCAGCAATTGCATGGCCATGTCTTTAAAGGCCAGGGTGGGGCCGTTGGAAAGTTCCAGCACCTTGATGCCGTCGAACAACTCGCGCACCGGGGTTATTTCTTCTGTTCCGTACACGGCCTTGGTGTA
>Ga0209024_1002083_pt1 | contig 12992 bp, 15 predicted proteins | sample AutmiccommunBRH5_FD_187380 | JGI IMG/M metagenome (GOLD analysis project Ga0209024, IMG submission 187380) | Deep subsurface microbial communities from Mt. Terri, Switzerland - Autotrophic microbial communities BRH/5 (SPAdes) (version 2) | ecosystem: Environmental > Aquatic > Deep subsurface >...
TCCCCGAAGCCGCGAAAGAACGCGAGCTGCACGTCGAGACCACCGAGTTCGCGGGTCACCTGGAACATCTCGCCTTGCAGACGGGCGGCGCTGTCCCAGGTCGGCTGACGGCTGGCCGTCGCGTCCATGCCGAACATCAATCGGCCGCGCCCGTCCCCGCGCGCCTGCACGGGGGCGCGCGACAACTTGTCCAGGAACGCATCGACGTCCGCGCGTTTGGCGGGGGCGCCGGTGGCGGCCGATTTCGCAAGCTTGTCGTCGTTGCCCATGAACCCTGTCCTTCGCCTTGAAAGATAAGGTGTTCGAACGCCGTTCGCCAGCGAAGCGAAAATCCGCGGACCTAAACCGGCGGCGGCGGCGGCAGGTGAAGCGCGCCGATCAGGGCGCGGACTTCCTGGCGCGCCGCCAGGTGCGACATCGACATGGCCGCCGGATCGCCGGTTTCCTTGATGTCCATGATGGTCAGGCCGGCCAGGAACAGTTCGCGGTAGATCACCCGTTCGCCGAACCCGGGCAGAAAGCGGAAGCCGATGCGCTGGGCAAGCTGGCTGAGCGCCTTCTCCATCTCCTGGCGGTTGCGCGAATCAAGCGGGCTCAGACGGTTGCGCAGCACGATCCAGTCCATCTTGCCGCCATCGCGCCGGGCGCGCACGATTTTCTGCTTCCAGACCATTTCCGCGTATTGGCTGGGCCCCTTCACGGTCATCTCATTGTTAACTTCGACCCGAGCCAGGACGTCCAGGTCGACGAAACTGTCGTTCAGGGGCGTGACCAGGATATCGGCATGGGAATGGACGGCTTCCGACAGCGGCGTGGCGCTGCCGGGCGTGTCGATGATGACGACTCCGGCCGCCGCGCGGGCCGCCGCGAGAACGCCCGGAAACGTGTCCGTGCCGTCGCCGCCCGAAGGGGCAACGTCGAAAAATTCCGGCATGGGGACATGGCCGGAGATCGTGCGGGCATAGTCACGGCGGTTTTCCAGGAACCGGCGCAACGACCCCTGGCGAATGTCGGTGTCGAGCACCGCGACGCGGTGCCCGGCCCGCATCAGGCCCACGGCAAGATGCATGGCGGTGGTCGATTTGCCGCTGCCGCCCTTTTCGTTGCCGACGACGATGACGTGGCCCTGCATGCCCTGCCCGTTCACGCCGGGCGCATCCAGATGGCGGTGTCGTGGAACGCGGCCCCGCCGCCCGGCAATGCCGCGTCGGCGCTGATGATCGTGTTGATGCCGCGGCCTTCCTCGAATGCCTCGTTGGGCCAGATGCCTTCGACCACCACGGTATGGGCCTGCAACCCGTCGAACGGGCGGACATGGACAACCAAGTCACCCAACTCATTGCCCAGGCGCACACGGTCGCCCTCGTCCAGGCCGAGCGTCTTGCAGGTATCAGGGTGGATCAGGGCCATGGGGCGGCCTTCCTTCTTGCGGCTGGACGGCGTTTCCGTGAACGAGGTGTTGAGAAACCGCCGCGCGGGTGCCGCAACCAGACGATAGGGATGGGTATCGGTCGCACCGTCGATGACGTCCAGATAATCGGGCAGGGCCGACATGGCGTCGCAATCCGATCCGATCTTCGACCAGTCGGCGGCGAAATGGAACTTGCCGTCGGCATGGCCGAAGCCGTTCAGGAAGTGGGCTTCCTCAAAGGGTTTGGTGCAATCGATCCAGCCTTCGGCCAACACCGCGTCGGCGCCGGGGCGGCCGCTGCGGCGCAGCGCATCGTCGATCAGCTCCCAGGCCGTCATGTGGAAGGCCGGATAATCGGATCCCAGGCGCCGTGCCAACCCGTTGATGACATCGACGTTCGAGCGGCATTCGCCGGGCGGTTCGATCAGCGCCTTGTGGACCTGGAGATAGAAATGGCCGCCGCCCTGGTACATGTCCTCGTGCTCCAGGAACATGGTCGCCGGCAGAACGATATCGGCCAGCTTGGCCGAGGCGGTCATGAACTGTTCGTGCACGCAGGTGAACAGATCGTCCCGCATCATGCCGTCGATGACCCGGCCCGTTTCAGGCGCCACCTCGGCCGGGTTGATGTTCTGCGTGAACAGTACGCTGACCGGCGGCCCGCCTTTGAGCGCCTTGGCATCGCCGGTCAGCACGCGGCCGATCTGCGACATGTCGAGGGCGCGGGTGTTCGGATCGACCACGTCCAAGCCTTTGATCAAGGTCCCGTCGACGCCATAAAGCTCGCGGTTGGAGAACAGCGCCCCGCCGCCCCGATGCTTCCACTTTCCCGTGACCACGGGCAGGCAGGTCACCGCATGCATGTTGGCGGCCCCGTTGCGCGACCGCGTGAAGCCGTAGCCGCAGCGCAGATAGGCGCGTTCCGTGTTGCCGTAGAGCCGGGCAAGGTCGCGGATGTCATCCGCCGGGATGCCGGTTATTTCCTCGGCCCATTCCGGCGTACGCGTGCTCAAGTGCTGCTGCAGACGTTCGGGCCCGTCGGCGAATTCCCGCATGTAGTCCCAGTCGGCCAGGTTTTCCGCGAACAGCACCTGCATGATCGCGCAGGCCAGGGCGCCGTCCGTGCCTGGGCGGATCGGAATGTGGATGTCCGCCGCCTCGGCCGTCGGCGTGCGGTAGGGATCGATGACCACCAGCTTGGCGCCGCGCGTCTTCCGCGCCTTGGCGATATGGGTCATCACGTTGACCTGGGTCGACACCGGGTTGCCGCCCCAGACGACGATCAGGTCCGATTCGGCGATCTCGCGCGGATCGGCCCCCCAGATCTTGCCGTGCCCGGCGACCCAGCCGTTGCAGGCGGTGGTCACGCAGATGGTTTCGTGTTCGCGGGAAAATCCGAAGGCATGGCGAAAGCGGTGAATGCTGTCGCGCTGCACCAGGCCCATGGTGCCGGCGAAGTGATAGGGCCAGACGGCCTGGGCGCCATGATCCGTGCGGGCACGCTCGATGGCCTCGGCGACCTCATCGATCGCCTGATCCCAGGTAATCCGGCGAAATTCTCCCGATCCCTTGGCGCCGACGCGCTGCAGGGGATGGGTCAGGCGTTCGGGATGATGCACGCGCTCGCGGTAGGCCGCGACCTTGGCGCAGATCACGCCCGCCGTGTAATCGTTGCGCGGATTGCCGCGCACGCGGCCGATGGTGCGGTCGTCAAGGACCTCGACCTCGAGGGCACAGGTGGACGGACAGTCGTGGGGGCAGGCCGTGGGCCGGAATTCGGGTTGCATGGCGGAAATCTACTCTCCGCCCCGCCGACGGACAAGGAACCGATAGGGGCCGGGGCGAAGAAATCGCGGGCGCGTTCACCGCGCCGCCGCCGCCGTGCTATGCTGCCGATGGCCGCCGGATAAGGACTGATTAACCCTTGCCCTCTATGGTATCGGCGGGAAAAAGCATCGACAGGAAGACCATGACCGCATTCCGTCCGACCGCCCTTGCGGGCGTCATGAGCGCCGCCCTGCTGGCCATCAGCGCCCTCACGCCCGCGGCGGCGCAGGCGCCGGGACAGGTGCGCGCCCAGGGTGAGCCGGTACAGGCCGGCCCAGCCGGCCCTGCCGCCCCCGTGCTCGGCAAGCTGACCAATTACCGCGACGAGATGCGCCGGCTGATTACCAACATCGCCAAATTCGCCCGCGAGAAGAACCCCGGATTCGTCGTCGTCACCCACAACGGCATGGAACTTTTGCAAAAGCGCGACGAGGTCGACGAGAAAAAGGTTTATCCGGCCCGCGCCTACATGCTGTCGATCGACGCCATCCTGCAGGACGGCATGTTCTACGGCTACGAGACCTTCGGTCAGCCGACGTCCAAGGAGATGAAGGAAAAGTTCGTCCAACTGGTCGATGTCGCCAAGCGCGACCGGGTCAGCATCCTGACCATGGATTTCGCCCGCGACCCGAAAAAGGTCGACGAGGTTCTGGCCGCCAGCCGCAAGCAAGGCTTCCTGCCCTTCGTCGCCCACAAGGACCTGTCGGTCATGAACAGCCTGCCGCCCTATCCGGCCAGGCCGTTCCGCGAGAACTCCAACCATGTCCTGTCCATGTCGGGCGCCGAAAATTATCTCTACCTGCGTGACACCACGGCCTTCGGCCAGGAAGACGAATTCGCGCTGAAACTCCACGACACCAATTACGACATGGTCATCGTCGATGTGTTCCACGGCCGCAAACCGTTCTCCAAACGCGCCATCGAAACCCTGAAGTACAAGAAACTGGGGGCCCGCCGCCTGGTCCTCGCGCGCATGGATGTGGGCACGGCGGCGACCTACCGCTTTTACTGGAAGGCGGGCTGGCAGTCGGGCGCGCCGCGCTGGATCACCGCCCCCTATCCCACGGACCCGGACCGCTACTTCGTCGAATACTGGCGGCCCGAATGGCACAAGATCCTCTACGGCGACCCGGCCTCCTTCACCTTCGGCCTGCTGGCCCAGGGCTACGACGGCGTGGTCATCGAAACGGTCGAGGCCTACCGCTATTTCGAATCCGACGGTCAGGACATGGCGGCCTTCAAATAACGGCCTCCCTCGGCCGTTTGGCAGGACGGGCAACCCATGCTGACCAGGACCGACAATTACGCCACGCTCTACGACACCTTCGCCTGGGACATCCCGGCGCGGTTCAACATGGGCGTCGATGTCTGCGACAAGCACGCGGCGCGCGACGCCGACGCACCGGCCCTGATCGTCACCTCGGCCGAGGGCGACCTGGTGACCTACAGCTTCGGGGCCCTGCGCGCCCTCTCGAACCAGGCCGCCAACATGTTCCGGGCCCACGGCCTGGCCCGGGGCGACCGCGTCGCCGTGCTGCTGCCGCAGTCGGTGGAGGCCGCGCTGACCCATGTCGCGGCCTGGAAGGCGGGCCTGATCTCGGTCCCCCTGTTCACCCTGTTCGGCGAGGACGCGCTGAACTTCCGGCTTGCCGATTCCGGGGCAGGCGCCGTTGTCACGGACATGGCCAACTATCCCAAGATCGCGGCCCTGACCGATGCCCTGCCGGACCTCAAACGGGTCTACGTCATCGACGCCGGGGCCGACGGCGCCGGGTTCACGGATTTCTGGGGGGCGCTCGGCCGCGCATCCGACGCGTTCCGGCCCGTCGATACCGCCGCCGACGATCCCGGGCTGATCATCTATACCTCGGGCACCACGGGCAACCCAAAGGGGGCGCTGCACGCCCACCGCTGCCTGCTCGGCCATCTGCCGGGGGTAGAGATGTTCCACAATTTCCTCGGCCAGCCCGGCGACCTGATGTGGACGCCCGCCGACTGGGCCTGGATCGGCGGTCTGATGAACACCCTCATGTGCGCCTGGCATCATGGCGTGCCCGTGGTCGCCCACCGGGCGCGCAAGTACGACCCCGAGGAAGCCCTCGCCCTGATGGCGCGCTTAAGCGTTCGCAACACCTTCATGCCGCCGACGGCGCTGCGCCTGATGAGCAAACTATCGTCACCCCGGGGACGCCATGCGCTCAGCCTGCGCTCCGTCGCCTCGGCGGGCGAGCCCGTGGGGCCCGAACTGCTGCACTGGGGCCGCGAGGCCCTGGGCCTGACCATCAACGAATTCTACGGCCAGACGGAATGCAACGTGGTCGTCGCCACATGTTCCGAGATCATGGAAGCCAGGCCCGGTTCCATGGGCCGCCCCGCCCCGGGACACGTGGTCGACGTCATCGACGGCGACGGCAACGTCCTGCCGCCGGGGCGCGAGGGCGACCTCGCCTGCCGCGCGCCCGACCCGGTGATGCTCCTGGAATACTGGAAGAACCCGGAAGCCACGCAGGCCAACCTGCGGGGCGGCTGGTGGCGCATGGGCGACACCGGATACCGCGACGACGACGGCTACCTGTGGTTCGTCGGGCGCGGCGACGACGTCATCACCTCGGCCGGCTACCGCATCGGGCCCGGCGAGATCGAAGATTGCCTGAGCCGCCACCCGGCGGTGCAGCTGGCCGCCGTGATCGGCGTGCCCGACCCGATCCGCACCGAGGCCGTCAAGGCATTCATCATGCTGACGCCCGGGTTTGAGGGCGGGGCCGCGACGGAACAAGACATCCGCGAGTTCGTGAAATCACGCCTGTCGTCCCATGAATACCCTCGGCAGATCGAATTCGTCGACCAATTGCCCATGACCGCGACCGGCAAGATCAAGCGCAAGGACCTGCGCGACGCCGAACGGGCGAAGCAGATCACTTCCTGACCGCGGCCTCACCCCGCGTGCCGCCCTCTTCGCCCGCGTGACCCCGGTCAGTTCGCCTGGTCCACCCACTGAATGACGAAGCCGTCGTCGGGCGGAAACCGCTCGGCGATCATTTCCCGGGCCGTGTCTTCGTCCCGGGCGACCACGTCATGAACCTGGGCGTCGGCCCAGTTGTCGTCAAAAAATGTGTGGGATTGATTATCCTTAACAAGGGATCGGACGTCCTTGTTGTAAATGGCGACTTCGAAGACCTTGTCGCCGTCGTTGGTCGGATGCCTCATCCGCCAGCCCCTTTTTCTACGCGCCTTCCGGATTTGTTTCCTCCGGCTCCGCTGTTTCCGCATCCGAAAGAAAAGCGCAAGCAGCGGATCGTCTTTTGTTATGATTATGTGACAATCGTTGCCGTCGGCTACTTTCAATGTCAACGAGCACCTTGGTTTCCTCTAATATACCCTGACAAATCAACCGTTTTCCGCCATTTTCAAGAATGCTCCCGATTGCCGCCGGTCACTCGTGCGGCCTGCCCTGCATCGAATCGCCGTGCCCGTAAACAGGAACCGTCATGCCCAAAACGATCGACTACTACTTCACCGTGACTTCGCCCTGGTCCTATCTGGGAGACGCCCGGTTGCGCGCAATCGCCGGGCGGCACGGTTGGCGGATCAATCACAGGCCGGTCGATATGGGGGACGTGTTCGCCGTCTCGGGCGGCCTGCCCCTGGCGAAGCGCCCGCCACAACGAGTGGCCTACCGAATGATGGAACTGAAGCGCTGGCGCGCCCGGCTGGGCGTGCCCCTGACGCTGGAACCGAAATTCTTTCCCGCCGCCGACACGATGGCCCGGCGGCTGATCCTGGCCGCCCAGCACGACGGACTGAACGCCCCGCGGCTGGGCGATCTGGTCCATGCCTTCATGCGCGCGGTCTGGGTCGATGAAAAGGATATCGCCGATCCGGCGACCCTGACGGCGGTCCTCGACGGCATGGGGTTGGACAGCGCACATCTGTTGGCCCGCGCCGATGCCGCCGACATCGACGCGGCCGCCCGGGCGAACACGGAACAGGCCAAACGCATCGGCGTGTTCGGTGCGCCGACCTATGTCATCGACGGGGAACTGTTCTGGGGCCAGGACCGCCTTGATTTCGTGGAGGAAAAGGTGTCCGCTCAGGACCATGGTTGATGCCGCCGCGCTGAGCACCGTCGAATGGGTTTTCGCCTATGGCTCGCTCATGTGGAATCCCGGGTTCGCGTACACGGACCGCCAATCCGCCGCGCTCGACGGGTTTCATCGCGCGTTCTGCATTTACTCTCATCACTACCGGGGCACGCCGGCGAAACCCGGTCTGGTCCTAGGCCTGGACAAGGGCGGCAGCTGTCGGGGCATCGCCCTGCGTTTCGCCCCCGATACCCGCGACGCCGTCGTCGCCTACCTGAACGAACGGGAGTTGATCGGATATGCCTATCGCCCGGCAATCGTCACAGTGACGCTTGAGGGTGAACAGCCCGTCGCCGCCTATACTTTCGTGACCGACCCGACCCATCCGCAATACGCGGGCGACTTGGGTCCGGCCCGGTCGGCGGAACTGATCATGGCCGCCTCGGGACAAAGCGGGCTCAACCGCGACTACCTCATGAACACGCTTGGCCAATTGGAATTGCTGGGGTTTCGCGACGACGCCCTGCATGCGCTGCTGGCCCGGGTGCAGCATCTGACCGGTCTTCTCGACCAGGGTGGCGGGATTTGACCGGCCTGCGAAGATCCGGTGCCCCCCATGCGCAATCCCGGGCGCAATCCCGGGCGCCGTGGTAAAATCCGCCCGGCGATAAGGAAAGTTTAAGGTTTCCCTGGTCAAATTCACGGTTAATGGCGGGTGAAGAACCCGCCGACGGCGGGCCACCGGCCCGAATGGCCGTACTCACCGCCGGATAACGGAGCAAGGCAATGGCTGAAGACACCGCCCCCGAAGAGAAAAAGGAAACCGAAAAGGTCCATGCTCTCTACGACGTCCAGGTGGAAATCACCGCCGTCCTGGGCACCGCGGAAATGCCGATCAGCCAGATCCTGAAGCTCGGCCGAGGGGCCGTCGTGGAACTGAACCGTACCGTCGGCGAGAACATCGAAATCCACGCCAACAACCGGCTGGTCGCCAAGGGTGAGGTCGTGGTGGTCGAAGACCGCCTGGGCGTCACCCTGACCGAAGTGCTGAAGATCAGCCAGTCCCTTAAACAGTAAGGCCGCTTGAATGCCCCGCCCTGACAAGGCCGGGCCCTGGAGTAAAGGCAACCGCCATGGCCACCGACAGTGAAATCTACCGCGCCGCCAATCTGTTGATTCAGGAATTCGGCGAAATGGCGCCCATCGGCGCGCAGGTGAAGGCAGACCAGATGCAGGACCGGGGCGACCGGGCCGCGCGCTCCGTCTGGCTTCGCGTCGCGCGGGCGACCCAGGAACTGCTTTCCGACTCCTCGCCCGGCCCCGCCGCCCTGAACTGACGCCCGTCTGCCGTTAGCCGTCTTCTTCGAGCGGCCGCGCGATGTCGCGCGGGCTGATCATCGTCATCGCCCGCCCGGGGTCGATCATGGAAATGAAGTAGGACTTGAGGAAACTGTCGGCCAGCACCGCCGCCTGACGCAATCGCTCGCCCGCCGTGGCCACGCGATCGACGCCCTGGGTCTCTTCCAGCGCCCGGTTGACGGTTTCCGCATTGCCCACAAGATCGGCGAAACGCGGCTGCCGGGTTGCCGCATCGGACTCCAAGTCCACGGCGGTTCCCCGATTTTCCGCCTGGGCCAAGGCCTCGGCTTCGAGACCGCGCGCCAGCGTGGCCGCGCGAATCTCAACCCGCCCGTCGCGCGCTTCGGCCGCGCGCAGCCTGTTCAGGCGCGTGGCGCGGTCTTCCTGCACCTCGTTTTTGGACAGGATTCGGTCGATGCCGGAACCGGAAACAATCTCAACCATGACCTGAATATGGGCGCATTTCTTGGTTAATGCGAGTCCTCAGAGCGATCCTCACGCAGCTTTGAAGTATTCCGTGCAATGCCTTAAGAGGAGGGACCATGATATTGTTTCGCGTTCCCAACCGGTCAAGGCCCCCTGCCCCCATGCCCAATCTTCCCCGCACGCCCGCCTCACTCAAAACCCTGCTTTTCCTGACGGTGGCGGTGCTGATGTCGGCGGCGGCCGCGCGGGCCGACGGCGGCCTGCTCGACACCATGCTGCAATCCGCCCGGAACGCGCCCGAGAAGCTTTACGAAGGCAAGGCCAAGACCTACCGCGCCGGGGTGATGACGCCCGAGACGCTGACGGCCTGCCTGATCTTGGCCCACCGCATCGACGCGGTCGCCGCCGAGATCGAGGCGGCAAAAGGAACGATCCGCGATCTGGACGGCCGAATCCAAGAAGCCGGTCCGCGCCTGCAACACCAGGCCATGGCCGCCCTGACCGACCCGGAACGGCGCAAGGCCTACGAGGCGCAGATTTCCGACTACAATGCCTGGGTCGAGGAACGGCGCGGCGCGGTCAAGGGCCATAACCGTCAGGTTCGGCTCTATTCGGAAATGTCCGGGCGGTTCAACGGCGAATGCAACGGCCGATCGTATTTCCCGAGCGACCTGGACATCGTCAAGGGCAGCCTGCCGCCCGAAGTCGCGGCGCGCCTGCAATAACCCCGCTCACGCCAACGTTAATGGCACTCAGCCCTGAACGGGACCAGACTTAGGCCCGTAATGACGATACCGGCGACCACCCCCCTGCCCCGGCTCGCCGCGCTCAGCACCGCGGTTCCGCCGCATAAGCTGGCCCAGGCCGATATCCGCGCTTGGGCCCGCAGCCAATTCAAGGGCCGGGTCCGCGACATTGACCGCATGCTGCCGGCCTTCGACAACGCGGGCATCGACACCCGCTATTCCTGCATGCCCTTGGACTGGTTCTCGGAACCGCGCGGCTGGGCGGATAAGAACGCGCAGTATCTCGACCATGCGTTGGACCTGTTGACCGAGGCCGCCGAGGATTGCCTCACGGCGGCGGGCATGACGGCCCAGGACGTGGACGCCCTGGTCACCGTGTCGACCACGGGGATCGCCACGCCGTCGCTCGACGCCCGTCTGTTCGACCGCCTGCCGTTCCGCGCCGGGACCACGCGCCTGCCCATCTTCGGCCTGGGCTGCGCCGGCGGGGTCAACGGCCTGGCCCGTGCCGCCGAGATTGCCCAGGCGCGGCCCGGGTCCAAAGTCCTGTTCCTGGTGGTGGAGCTCTGCGGCCTGACGTTCCGCGGCAGCGACCTTTCGAAAAGCAACGTGATCGCCACGGCCCTGTTCGGCGACGGCGCGGCGGCGGCGCTGATTACCACCGATGGCCCCGGCCCCCGCATCACCCGGTCGGGCGAGCATACCTGGCCGAAGTCCCTCGACGTCATGGGCTGGACGGTCGAGGAAGACGGCCTGGGCGTGGTGTTTTCCCGCGACATCCCACGCCTGGTGGAAACGGAACTGCCGCCGGTGCTGCGACATTACCTGGCTCAGGACAATCTGGGCCTCGGCCATATCGACGCCTTCGTCGCCCATCCGGGCGGGGAAAAGGTCGTCACCGCCTTGGAAAAGGTCTTCGGCGAGGCACCGGGCGGGCTGGTGGATTGCCGCGCGGTGCTGCGCAATTTCGGCAACATGTCGGCGGCCACCGTGATGTTCGTCCTGCGCCGCACGCTGGACGCCGGGTTTGCCGAAAAACCCGGGAGGCGCGCCCTGCTGTCGGCCCTCGGCCCCGGTTTCACGGCCGGGTTCCTGACCCTGGAAACGGCCTAGGTCGTGCCAATTCTCTGGATCGTCATCGCCCTGGTTACGCTGCTGCGCCTGGCGGAATTGGCCCATGCACGGCGCAATACGGCCCGCCTGATGGCCCGGGGCGCCATCGAGCACGGGCGCGGCCATTATCCCGTCATCGTCACCTTGCATGCGGGCTGGCTGACGGCCCTGGCGGTTCTGGTGCCGCCGGACACGCCGCCGCAGTGGCCGTGGCTGGCCGTTTTCGCGGCGCTTCAGATCGCCCGCGTCTGGATCATTGCCTCTCTCGGCTCCTACTGGACGACGCGCATCATCACGTTGCCGGACGCCCCCTTGGTGCGGCGCGGGCCCTACCGCTTCCTGCGCCACCCCAATTATCTGGTGGTCGTGGGCGAGATCGCGGTGCTGCCGCTGGCCTTCGGGGCGTGGCACATCGCCCTGGGGTTCTCCATCCTCAACGCCCTTATTCTGGCTTGGCGGATACGGGTCGAACAGGCCGCCCTCGCCTCCCGCGCAGCGGCTAGGGAATAAGCGTCAGCACGTCGCCCGTGACCCGGTAACCGCCCAGGCGGTTAAGAAAACTCATGCCCAGGAGCGAACGTTTCATCTGAGCCCCGTTGACCGACGCCCGAACGTCCCGGACCGTGATGGGGCCGATGCGGATGTCTTTCAGGCGCACGGGTGCGCCTGTGACCGTGCCGTTGGCGGTCTGATACATGCGGTTGAAACTGAGGGATTTCAGGTCGAAACCCAGGCGTTCGGCATCGCGGGGGCTCAGCACCACGTCGCTTGCTCCGGTATCGATCAGAAAGCGGACGGCGACGCCGTTGACCGTGGCCTCGGCGATGAAATGGCCGCTCTCTCCCGCGCGGATAGCGACGCCGCCACCGGGGGCTTCCTGCGCCCGGTGGGGCAGCAGTTCGCCCGTCAGGCGCTCTCCCATCGCCTGGAACTCGGCACGAAAGGAATAGCCCAACAGCAGCGCAGCGCCGAGCCCGACCCAGATCGCGGCATGGCGCAGGGCCTGGCGCGCCTGAAAGCGGCCATGGGCGATGGCCGCGCCGCCGATCACGGCGACCAGCAGCAGGGCGTGGGTCAACTGGATCTGTTCGCCCCGCGTCGTCAGGGCTTCGGGAAACTGCAGGGCCAGGAACAGAACCAGGCCGCCCAGGGCCAGACCGATCACGACCATCAGGAGGACGGAGCGTCTCATGGCGCGGAAGCAGGCCGCCCCGCCGTCACTTCTTCGCCGCTGCCGGCAGGACGCAGCGGAACACGCTGACGCTGGACTGCACGAACAAAAGGGACGACTGGCGCGGGCCGGTCATCACGTGCTGGGCATGGCGGCCCAGGGTCTGGCAGTAATCCTCGGCCTTCGCCTCGGCGACGAAGAACTGGTTCGCCGCGTGCTCGATGGTGATGTCCTCGCCGGTCTTCTCGACGACCGTACAGGCGCCGAGCAACGCGAGCCCGGTAATGGCGATGGTCTTGCGCATGGTCCTCTCCCGTTCCGGCGCGATTGCACGCGGCAAGACTAGCATATTTTCCGGCAGGAATAAGGCCGTCGCAGCGGCGGGCGATTTACCGCCCGGTCTGCTTCCGCCACGCCGCGTAATCGGCCTTGGCCTTCGCCGTGGTCGCGGGGTAGAGGCCGATGACCGCCCGGCCCTTCTTCACCTCCTCGGTGACGAAGTCCTCGAACGCGGTCATTTCCGTCGCTTCCTTGGCGATGGCGTCGGCCAGATGCAGGGGGATGACCACCACGCCCTCGTCGTCGCCGACGATCACGTCGCCGGGGAACACGGCGACATCGCCGCAGCCGATGGGGCCGTTCAGTTCGATCGCCTGATGGCGGGTCAGGTTGGTCGGGGCCGAGGGCCGGTTGTGGTAGGCGGGGATATCCAGGTTGCCGATTTCCGGCGCATCGCGGAACCCGCCGTCACTGACCACCCCGGCGCAGCCCCGCACCATCAGGCGCGTCACCAGGATCGAGCCGGCGGAAGCCGCGCGCGGGTCCTTGCGGCTGTCGATCACCATGACATGGCCCTT
>Ga0209024_1002084_pt1 | contig 12988 bp, 10 predicted proteins | sample AutmiccommunBRH5_FD_187380 | JGI IMG/M metagenome (GOLD analysis project Ga0209024, IMG submission 187380) | Deep subsurface microbial communities from Mt. Terri, Switzerland - Autotrophic microbial communities BRH/5 (SPAdes) (version 2) | ecosystem: Environmental > Aquatic > Deep subsurface >...
CACCACGAGCGTGATCGCCAACAGCGCGACCCCGATCCCTCGCAGCGCCCGGCGAACCGCGGGCGCGTCGACGATCCGCTGCACAAACCCCGGAACCGGGCGGCCCGCCTCGATGCCGCGCAACTTGGGGGTGCGCCACAGCGTGGCCAGCCCGAAGAACGTGACCACCAGGACGAAACCCGCGGCGTACATCGCGAGCCACACCGGGATCGGAAGATCGGACCGCCCGCCAACGCCGTGCGCAAGGACGACTTCGGTCATTGCACCCTCAGCTGCACCAGGCGCAGCCTGGCGTTCTCGAGCTCCACCTCGAACACGCCAGGAATCGACGCGGTAAACCCTACCCGCGCGGGTACGCCGGCAGCCACGTCGACCATCTCGTCGTACCCGTGCACGTGTACATGGTCGGCGACGTCGGAAGTCACCACCAGCTCCACCGGCGAACCCACTGGCACATCCACCAGCTGTTTGGGCGTGCTCACCGTCCGACCGCTCACCGTGACGTCGATCGTCATCGCCCCGGGTGTAGATGCGGATGGCGCCGGAGCGGCGGCTTCTGACTGCCCGCCGCCGTGGCCGCCTTGCCCGTCGCCGCCGGCGTGGGGCCATGCGGTCAGCGCCGCCGGAGCACTGCTTGTCGGGGACGTGGCGCCGGTAGTACCGCTCTGCCCGCCGCACGCCGCCAGCAACGCGCCAGCCAGCGCGGCGGTGATTCCGATACGTAGGTTCGGCCTACTCAACTCATCTCCTCAACTGGTCTGTTCACCGAGCGCTGGTAGTGCCCGCAGAAACGCACTCATCGCACCGCAACGGTGATCGGCGCGGTGGTTAACTGATCTCCGGTCTGGAACTGGATGTACATGCGATACAACCCCGCAACCGGGAAATCGGCATGCACCATCAAATCTGACGGCGACGCGCCGTCGCTTGATGCCTCCTGGGGGTGCATGTGCACCACCTCCAGATCCCCCTCATGGAACGCCGCGACGTGGGCCATCGCACCCAGATAGGGCTTCATATCCGTGACCGGGGCACCTCCCTGGATGATCCGCACCGCCATCATGCTTGTTTGGCCCGCGACCAGATCACCGTCGACGTGCACCGCGTAGCCGCCCACGCTGGCCTCGCGGGTGGGTGTCGGCAACGGCTCCGGCGAATAGGGTCCGGCGAGTTCAAAGTCGGTTCCCAGCACCAGCGGATGAGGCTGGTTCTGGTCGTCGACGGCCACGAAGTCGGTTACCAACCTGTACGGACCAGGTCGACGCAAAGTCAACGGCACTGACCAGGTTCCGTCGGGCGCCATTGTCGGATGAATGTGATGGAAGTCGCTCAGATCCTGCCGGACCACAAACACATGCATCAGCTTTTCGTGCACTTCCTCAAAGCGGGTCTGCGGTGCACCCGACGGCCCGGAGATGCGGAACGACAACTCGCTCTGCCGGCCCGCCGCGGTCGGTGTCTGCTGCGTTGCCAGCCGAAAGCCATCCTGCACCGGGGTTAGCCCGCCACCCGAGGCACCATGCTGGTGGCCGGCGCCGTCGTGCTCATGAGACTCATCACCAGCGGCGCCGTGCTGGCCGCTGGGCGATGTCGCAGCGGTGGACGGGCCCGTGGGGGCCGTGGTCGCTTGGTCCTTGCCGCTACCCGCGCAAGAAGTCACCATCAACGCCACCGCCGCGAGCACCGCGACCGGCACCGCCGCTGGCTGCCGGCACCGCCGCATTTCGCCGTCAGCTCGCCGAACCCGTCGCCGGCCGGGCCCGCAGTTGACAGGCAGTAATGTACCGCCTGCCGCTCGACATGCGCGGATGAAGACATCGACACGTCGCCTGCCAGCGGCGGGCCGCCTATCGGTCATCGTGGTCCTTCTCTCGGTCATCGTGGTCCTTCTCGCCAAGCCCGGACACCCGGGTCTGGCCCGGGCGTTGAGGGTTGCTTCTTCGTTCAGTAGTCGGATGAAGTCGCCGAGAGGTTCCCGACAAGTGACGCCTTTGGTTTCGACGTGTTGTGCTCTCCCGCGTCAGGGGAAAGCCATGCCGCAAACCCGCGCGGCGGGCACGCCGGTGTAGGGCAGGCAACCGAGGATGGAAGCTAGCGTCCGGCGGAATCGTCGGCGTCGAGCGCGCGATCGCCTCGGTCTGCTGCGTTGATCAGGTCGGTCCGAGCCCGTGCGACCCGTGACCGGATGGTGCCGACCGGACAGCCACAAACCTGGGCGGCCTCGGCGTAGGACAAGCCAAACACCTGAGTCAGTAGGAGAGCTTGCCGCCGGTCGGTGTCGAGACGGTCTAGCAGCATCCTGATCTCAACGACTTCCTCGAACTGGGCGCCAGCGCGACGCTGGCCCAGAAACCTGTCCAGCTCGACGACATTGTCCAAGTTCGTCGCGGTGGCACGCGGACGGCATTGATCGCGACGGATCTGGTCGATGACGACCCGCCGCGCGATGGACAACAGCCACGTTCGTGCCGAGGACCGCCCGGCGAAGCGCGGCAGCGAACCGATAGCTCGCAGGAACGTCTCTTGGGTGAGGTCGTCTGCGCTGCCGACATCGGCCAGGTATGCAATCAAGCGCCACACATCGCGCCGGGTGGACTTCACGAACTGCTCGAGAGCGTCGGGGTCACCCCGACCGGCTGACACGGCAAGGCGGGTAACCGCGTCGTCTTCGCGGCGGAATTCATCGCCGCCACGGTCGATACCCGCGAAGTCCGCGTTGCCCTTCACGCCATGTTCCGCCGTGATAGGGACAGACGTCCGGCAACTAGCGGCGTGCGACTATCATTGGGCCCCAGGAGATTTAGAGCATGTTCGTGGAGCTCGAGATCGTCGTCGATCCGTTCACCAAGGATCATCGCCACGTCCGGGTCATTGCTCTGCAGCGCCGCTTCCCGGATCGCGACTTCCAGCCGGTGTCGCCAGTCCACGACACCGGGGGCCTCCGAGTGGGGCAATAGCGGTCCGCGATACTGCTCCACGGCGGCTGCGGTGTCGCCGGCCGATAGACGCCGCAGCACCTCGACCGCGTCGCAGCCTACGGGCGCGGTAAGCATGTAGCGATGGGCCGCGATCCCGCCGCCCATCATTCGGCGCAGGCGCGACACTTCGGATTTGAGCGTCGACATCGTAACCGGGCGGTCGCCGTAGAGCGCAAGGCTTAGCTCTGCGGGAGTGTAGCCGTCGGGGCGAAGGGTCAACAGCGCCAAGATTTCTGCCTGCCTCGGGCTGAGTTGAACGGGCGCGTCATCGACGGTGACTTCAGTACGGCTCAAGCAGCGAAGCGCGACCTTCGCAACCGAGTCCCGCGCGACGCCGGTTGGTTGCAGTTCGCGTACGCGCGTTTCGACCAACGCGGCCATCGCCCGCACTGTCGCCATCGCGAGAGGGTTGGCCAGCTTGCAAGTCGTGGAGAAATCCAGCGCGCCAAGAGTTTTGCCGTGGGGACTGCGAATCGGCGAGCTGTAACACACCCAATCGTGCAGCGTGTCTACCAGGTGCTCACTGGAGAACACCGCGCTGGGGCGCCGATTATGCAGAGCCAAAGCCAGCGCGTTGGTGCCGACGGCCGATTCACTCCACCGTGACCCCGGCGCGAAGTTCACGCGTTCGGCACGCCGACGCATCACCCGGCCGCCGCAGGTCCAAAGCAAAGTACCCCACTCGTCAGTGACGCCGACGACAAATCCCGCATCGGCAATCTGCTGCAGGTCATCAGCCAGCTCGTCGATGGGTCGCCGCAGCGGTGAGGCGTTCCACAGGTCTGTTGCGCACTCGGTATGGGTGGGCGCGCAACCGCGCGACGGGTCAACCGATCTCAGCGATCGCTCCCACGAGTCGGCGATCTCCGGACGGACAGCCTCGCGGTTGGAAAAGATTGCAGCCACTCCCCCGCTCACGCCGCCGTCCGGAACCGCCTCCTTCCCCTCACGCTCCAATTCGCACCGGCGGCCGTTCGGTGTTTGTCTCAGCATCAGTCGGGCTCATTTCGGACGGGCGCGCCATCGGGGTCGTACACACGCAGATCAATTGACTTGCCGTTCACCGGTCCAAAACGGTGCGCGCAGCTTGAACTTCTGCTTCTTGCCGGTGGCGGTGTACGGGATGTCCGAACGGAAGATCACCTTCTTCGGCGCCTTGTAATGCGCCAGCTTGCTTTTCGCAAAGTCGATGACTTCACCCTCTGTGAGGGTCTGCCCGTCCCGGGGCACGACGATTGCTGTCACCAGTTCGCCCCACTTGTCGTCGGGAGTCGCGATGACGGCCGCGTCGGCGATGGCGGGATGGCCGACGAGTACGTCTTCGACCTCGATCGAGCTGACATTCTCACCGCCGGAGATGATCACGTCCTTCTTCCGGTCCGTGATCGTCAGATATCCGTCGGACCCGAGGACTCCGCCGTCACCGGTGTGAAACCACCCGGACTTGATGGCCGCGTCGGTCTCTTCCTTCTTGTTCCAGTACTCGGCCATGACGTGGTTGGACGCCACCAGGACCTCACCCTCCTCGTCGATGCGCACCGTGGTGCCCAGCGAGGGTACGCCGGCCCGGCTCAGCTTCTTGGCCCGGTCGCCCAGCTCCAGACCGTCGTACTCGCGGCGTGGACGGTTGACGGTCACGAGCGGCGCCGTCTCGGTGAGGCCGTAGATCTGGTTGAACTCCCAGCCGAGTTCGCGTTCTATCCGCGCGATGGTTAGCGACGGCGGCGGCGCGCCGGCGCAGACGATGCGGAGCCGGTCACGTCCCGGGATGTTGCCCTGCCAGTCCTGTGCGGCGTCGAGCACCATGTTCCACACTGTCGGCGCACCGCACATCAACGTGATTCCGTGAGCGTCGACGCGCCGCAGGATCTCCGCCCCGTCAACCTTGCGAAGCACCACCTGTTCGACGCCCAAGCCCGTTGCGACATAAGGCATGCCCCAGCCGTCGCAGTGGAACATCGGCAGCACGTGCATCAGCACATCGTGATCGGAGACCTGCATGTGCAGGCCGAACGTGAGGGCGTTGATCCAGATGTTGCGGTGCGTCAGGCACACGCCCTTTGGCTTGCCGGTGGTCCCGCTGGTGTAGTTCAGCGTCGCGATGGTGTCCTCGTCGGGATGTGACCACGGTTGTGGTTCGCTGGCGAAGTCGAGCAGGGCTTCGTCGGACTCGCCTCCGAGAACAAGCCGGTGCGGGGCCGACACCTGCGCGAGCGGACCGTCGAGTTCCGGGTCCACCAGCAGCACGTCGGCTTCGCAGTCGTCAATGATGTACGACACTTCATTGGGCTGCAGGCGGAAGTTGATCGGCACCAGGATGCGACCGGACGACGGCACGGCGAGAAGTAGCTCGAGCAGACGCGCAGAGTTGTGGCTGACCACGGCGACTCGTCCGCGCTCCGGCACATCAAGGCGGTCGAGGCCCGCCTGCACGGCCCTACCGCGGGTCGCTAGCTGCCGGTACGTCAACTGGCCCAGATTGTCCGGCGCCGACGGCTCGTCGATCGCCCCGGTGCGGTCGCCGTAGATGCGCTCCGCCCGGTCGAGGAATGTATTGGTGGTCAACGGGATACGCATCGTTGTTCAGCCTCCCACTCGATGACCGACGAGCGGCCTTTTCTTCGTCCGTTGTTTTCCGTTGTTTATAGGGCGACATTGACCGATTTGATCTGGGTGTACAGGTCGATTGCCGACTGGCCGAGTTCGCGGCCCCACCCGGATTGTTTGTAGCCGCCGAACGGCATCGCGGTGTCGAACCCGTTGTACTGGTTGATCCATACCGAGCCTGCCTTGAGCTGCTGTGCCGTGCGGTGCGCCTTGGCGATGTCCTTGGTCCAGATGCCGGCCGCAAGGCCGTAGATGCTGTCATTGGCCGCGGCTACGGCACCGCTCTCGCCGTCGAACGGCATCGCGGCCACGACGGGGCCGAAGATTTCCTCCCGGACGATGCTGAATTCGGGCTTGACGTCGACGAACACCGTCGGCTCGATGAAAAAGCCGGTATCGCCCCACCGCTTGCCGCCGGTCAACGCGCGGGCGCCGTCGGCCAGGCCTTCCCGCAGATAGCGGTCGACCTTGTCGAACTGGTCCTGTGAGATCAGCGGTCCGAGTTCGGTCGTGGGGTCCAGTCCGGGCCCGATCTTGACCTTGCTGGCGGTCTCGGCCACGGCGGCGGTGAAGTCGTCGAAGATGCGCTCGTCGACGAGCAGCCTGGTTCCGGCCACGCAGCACTGCCCGTGGTTGAACATCCAGGCGGTGACCGAGCCTGCCACAGCCGCGTCGAAGTCGGCGTCGGCGAACACCACGTTCGCGCTCTTGCCGCCGAGCTCCAGCGACACCTTTTTCAGGTTGCCCTTGGCGGCATCGACAATCTTCTTGCCGACCTCTGTCGACCCGGTGAACGCGATCTTGTCCACGTCGTGGTGGCCTGACAGCGCCGCGCCGGCATCGCCGAACCCCGTGACGATGTTCACCACGCCGGGCGGGAAGCCGGCCTCCTGGAACACCTCGCCGAGCAGCAGCGCCGTCAGCGGCGTCTGCTCGGCGGGCTTCAGGATCACGGTGTTGCCTGCCGCCAGAGCGGGCGCCAACTTCCAGGCCGCCATCAACAAGGGGAAGTTCCACGGCACGATCAGGCCGCAGACCCCGACCGGCTCGCGCAGGGTGTAGGCATGAAACCGTCCGCCGGGCGCGAACGGCATTGACACGTTGATCGTCGAGCCCTCGATCTTGGTGGCCCATCCGGCGTAGTAGCGAAAGACATCGGCGGACCACGCGACGTCGACTGCGGTAGCGATGGCGGCGGACTTTCCGTTGTCGAGCGACTCGAGCTGGCCGAACTCCTCGGCGCGCTCAGACAGGACATCACCCACGCGCCAGAGCAGGCGCTCGCGCTCGTTGGGCTTCATGGACTGCCAGGGGCCGGCGTCGAATGCCTTCCGAGCCGCTCGCACGGCGCTGTCGATGTCGACGGCTTCGCCGTGGGCCACCTCGGTCAGCGTGTTGCCGGTGGCGGGGTCGACGGTCCCGAAAGTACGGCCTGAGGCCGCCTGGACCCACTCGCCGTCGATCAATAAGCTGGCGGTACGCGCCAGGAACTCGTGGACCGCGGGGAGCACCGGCGGCGCGGCGGCAGTTACGGTCATCACACCCTCCGTATGTCGGTCGGTTTCGTTTCCTACGTCACACCGGCAGACAGATGTGACCGCCACCATCATCACGTCGCGCCGGAACTCGTAACTGTCCGACAATCGGACACCGCGGCAAGCGATGCAGGGCGTGGTGTACGAAATGCAGTCGCAGTCCCCTCACCCGCGCGATCGCGCACGCGTCAAGCCGGGATGCTGAGCGCCTTCATCCGCGCGTACAAGGTGCTGCGGCTGATCCCCAATTCGCGTGCCGCGTGCACCTTGTTGCCCGCGGCGTTGGCAAGTGCGTCGATGATCGCCTGCCGCTCGGCGCGTTCGCGTCCGGCGAGGTGGGCAATCCGACCGGTGTGCTGATACCGGGTAGGCAGGTCGCGCACGTCAATCCTGCCGCCCGTCGCTGTCTGCGAAGCCGTGCGCAGCACACACGCCAATTCACTCAAATTGCCCGACCACTCGGCCGCTGAGAGGGCAGCGAGCGCGCTGGGTGTCAGTTCCCAAGCGCCCTCGAGTTTCGACAGCATCCGGCGTGCGATCGCGCCAAGCTCTAGCCGGCGCCGACGAAGGGGAGGAATGTCGATGCGCCCCGGGCAGCGGCCGACCAGTGCCGCCACGGTGAGTGGGAGGTCTTCGAGCGGTCGGCTTGTCAGGATGAGACGCGGTCGGCTGTTAGTCTCGACGAGCCGTGTCAACGCGGGGATCATTGACTCAGGCAATGAGTCAATGTGCTCCACCACGATTGCCGATGCCGTGCTTGCCGCCTCGGTCAACCGCCTCATCCAGTCGGCGTCACCCACCTGAGTTATGTCGGAGACATCCAGGCACGCAGCTGCCGTGCCGGCGATTTCGTGAGCGACCGTGCTGCGGCCCGAGCCCGGCTCTCCGCACACTGCCACCGGCTCGCCGATCCGGGCAACCTCGCTGATCTCGATGCTCAGGCGCGACTGTGCCGCACTTACGTGCCGCCCGCGCGGGACGGGAGCCGCGTTTGGCAGCAGGGGTACAACGACAAAGATTGCGCCGCCTTCGCTGGCCGGAATCGACTCGGCTGCGACCTGCGCCGGTTCGCCGCAGGCCAATTCGATGTTGATCATCCGCCGCTCGCCCGGGCGCAGCTCAGCAGCGATCTCCCGCAACAGCACATAATCAGTTGAGCTCAGCAGGTTTGCGGCCACGTTGTTGTGCAGCAGCATGTCCGTTCCGATGGCGGCCAACGCCGCATGTGGCGGCGACAGGGCGTTCTGGAATGCGGCTACGAGGCGCTGTTGAGATACTTTCGATCCGTCGAGCAGCCGGTGTTCGATCTGGCGTACCGCACGGTCAACGAAGGGAATGAACAGCGGATCGGCTCGTTCGTGCTCGACGGTCATGTCGAGAATGCCTTCGACCCTGCCTGTTGCGGGATGAATAATGGGCGACCCGTAGCAACTGAGCCGGCGAAGCCGCTCGAGGAAGTGCTCGGGGCCATTGACGACCACGCCGCGGCGGACCTCGAGCGGTGTCCCCAGCGATGTCGTCCCGACCGCGTCTTCAGCGAACCGGGCGCCGGTGACGATTCCGAGGTCTTCGATGCGCCGCGCGAGCAATGAGTCATCGATAACGCTTCGCACGATGCGGCCGTCGCGATCGGCGAGCAACAGACATAACCCGGCGCCGGCAATCTCTTGTCCGAGTTCTTCGAGAACCGGGGTCGCCGACCGCAGCAGCCGAGAATCGTCGTCCCAGTCGAGGGTCAAGTTGATCTGTGGCGACATAGCCGGTTCGAGACCGCTCAGCGTCGACCGCCGCCATGACATCACGATATCCGGGCGCGCCGACGGTGGCGTCGCTGCAGCAACGGGCACATCATCACCCCCTTCGTGATCTGCGTCACATCCCGGTACGTGCATTCTACCTCGCCGTTTCGCTTTGCGGCCAACCGCCGCAAACTTCGGATGAGCTTTCGAACGGCTGCAGGCAGACATCTACTTTCCCAGGTGCGGTGTGTTCGTGGCGATACGGTGACCAATCATGGCGCCCTCGATGCCAGCGGACTGGTGCTGTTCGGGCCGGGTCGGGTCGGGGCCGTTCGATTGATTGCGTCGCAAAAACTAGCAACGCGGGCACCGAGGGACTCCTTCGCGGCCCAGCGAAACAATCTCCGGCCGCATCGCGTTGTTCACGATGGACATTCCTTGGGGGTCGGGTTCCTTGACGACGAGCGAACGTCGGTCGCGGCGTATGCTAATGCAGCTTCGGGCTCGTCGAACCTGCCCAAACGGGCGGCTGGCGCACTGGCCAGTGGGGCGGTCTTGATATCCCTACTGACCGGGGTGCACCCGATTCCCTTTCCTCGTCCGTCCTACTTCACTAATTTGGCGTTCGCCGAATCCGATTCTCGCGCCCCTGCCGGGTGTTGAGATGTGGCGGCACCTCAACGCGAACGCGCGCGCAAGGCGACATGCAGATTAGGACCGGTGCATCACGCAGGTAGACGAACTTCTCAAGCCCTTCCCTATCAAGGAATCCTATCCGTTTCCTCGGGCCCTGATGGGGCCGGGGGCCCGTGATCGGGTCGAAGTGGTCCGCGACCTATCAGGGCTGGAGCGGGCGACGGACAAGATGGCGGACGAACTGGCCGGACGATGACCCCGTGGCGCATCGTAATCGCCGTATCGATCGGAGAACCTGGCTGTGAGCGTTGACGATTTGGATCCTGAAGACCCCAGGCGCATCCGTTCGCCCGGGCCATCGCCCACGGATGCGCAGTCGGCTGGGCCCGGTTTGCGGTTCGCCGCTCGCCTCGTCGACAACCTGATCGTGTTGGTTTTCGCCGTGGTGGTTGCCGTACTAGTCGGTGCTGAGCGCAGTCTTTATGTCATCATTGCGGTGTCCGGCCTGGCTGCGTTCGTCTATTTCGTTGCGTTCGAGACGACCCGAGGGTGGACGCTGGGCAAGAAGCTGACGGGCCTCCTGGTGCGCGGCCCTGGCGATGCACCTAAACCGACCGTCTGGCAGTCCGCCGTCCGAAACGCGTTCACGTTGTTGGTCATCCTTCCGTTTGTCGGCGGACTGCTCGGCTTGACCGCCTACATTCTGATCGCGTCGACGATCGGCGCCAGCCCGACCCAGCAGGGCATTCATGACCGGTGGGCCGGCGGCACCCGCGTCCTTAGGAACCGACCATGAGTTATGCCGTCCTCCGGCCGTCGGTGGTCAAACCATCGTCAGGCCGCCGCTCACCGACAACGTCTGGCCGGTGATGTAGGACGCGCCGTCGCCGGCGAAGAAGACTACGGCAGGCGCGATGTCGTCGGGTGTCCCGATGCGTTTCATCGGGATTGCGCGCGCAAGCGCGTCGTACAGCCCTTGGCTGGCGGCCGCGACCTTCTTGAGTAGCGCGGTGTCTGTGGGACCCGGGCAGACGGTGTTGACGGTGACGCCCTTCGTGGCCGTCTCGCGGGCCAAACCCTTGCTGAAGGCGATTATGGCTCCCTTGGTGCCCGAGTACACCGCCTCGCCTGAGGATCCCACACGCCCAGCGTCGGATCCGATATTGATGATGCGCCCCCGCCTGCGCTCGATCATCGAATCAAGCACTGCGCGGCTGACGATGACCGTGCCGAGGTAATTGACCGTTACGAGTGCCCGCCAGGTCTCTTCAGTCGAGTCGGCGAACTTCTCGATAGTGTCGATACCGGCGTTGTTGACCAGGATGTCGATCTCGCCGAATTGTCGGCGCACCGCATCGACCGTGCGGGCGACAGCTGAGCTGTCGGTGACGTCGATCGCGAAACCCGCGCTCGTACCCGGCAGCGCAGACGCTGTCTCCTCGGCGCCGACGTGGTCCAGATCGCACACCGCTACGCGGGCGCCGGCCTCGGCGAGGTGCCGGCAAATCGCGGCACCGATCCCACCGGCACCGCCGGTCACCAGCGCGGTTCGCCCGTCCAGGCGGGTCATCGTGGATCATCCATCGAAGTTTCCACTGGTCGGGTGTCAAATCGGGGTTGACGCTTCTCACGGTGCGCTGCCAGGCCTTCTTTGACGTCAGGGCCGCCAAATCCGAGGAACTCCAGGCCAAGCGAGGCTTCGAAGGCGGGTTCGAACATGCGATACCAATGGTTGAGGCTGCGCTTGGTCCCGCGGATGGCTCCCTGCGCGCCACGGGCCAACTGAGCGGCAATGCGATGAGCCGTCGCGAGAACCTCTTCGTCGTCGACACAGATGGATACCAGGCCGATTCGCTCGGCCTCCGCGCCGGACAGGCGATCACAGGTGAGCAGGTAGTACTTTGCTTTGGCCATCCCCACCAGCAGCGGCCAGCAGATGGCGGCGTGATCGCCCGCGGCGACGCCGAGGCGTGTGTGCCCGTCGATGATCTTCGCGGTTCGGCCGGCGACGGAGATATCGGACAGCACCGCAACTACCAGGCCCGCGCCGACGGCAGGACCGCGAATTGCAGAGACGACCGGCTTGTCGAGGTTGACCATGTTGACGACCAGATCGCGGGCCTCACGCATGATCCGAGTACGGCCCTCGTAGTCATTGATCATCGTTTCGAGCAAGTCGAAGTTGCCGCCGGACGAGAAGGCCGTCCCTTCACCGCGAACCAGGACGACGCGGACGTCGGGATCTCGTTCGATGACGGGCCAGATGTCGGCGAGATCGCGATGCATCCGCGGGCCAACCGAATTCAGGCCGGGTGCGTCGAGCGTGATCTCGAGGATCCCCTCGTCGGAGTGGTCGAGTCGCAGACTGGGGAAATCAGAGTAGTCGATGCGCATGTCAAGTTCCTGCCTGTGTTTGTGAATTGCATTACCACAACAGCGGATGCGGTGAATCCGGCGGGATCAAAGCGGCCCCCGACCCCACCTTGCCGTGAATGCGCCCCTCCCTGTTCAGTGGCTAGCTCGCGCGCAAGATGAGGGCATCGCCCTGGCCGCCGGCGCCGCACAGCGCGGCTACGGCGTAACCCGAACCGCGCCGGGCCAGCTCAAGGGCGGCGTGCAAGGTGATCCGCGCGCCGGACATGCCGATCGGATGGCCGATCGCGATGGCGCCGCCGTTGACATTGACCTTGCTCGGGTCGACGCCGAGCTCCTTCGTAGAGGCCAGCGCGACCGCAGCGAACGCCTCGTTGATCTCGATCACGTTCAGCTGACCGAGTGAGATGCCCTCGCGCGCAACCGCTTTCTTGATGGCATTCCCGGGCTGGGACTGGAGCGTCGAGTCCGGACCCGCGACCACGCCGTGGGCGCCGATCTCGGCGAGCCACGTCAGCCCCATCTCGACGGCCTTGTCCTTGTTCATCACGACGACGGCGCATGCGCCGTCGGAGATTTGCGACGCCGAACCGGCGGTGATGGTGCCGTTCTTGCGGAACGCCGGCTTCAAACTCGCCAGCGACTCGGCCGTGGTGTTAGTGCGGATGCCTTCGTCCTCGCTGAACCCCAGGGGGTCCCCCTTGCGCTGCGGAAGCTTCACCGGCACCACCTCATCGGCGAAGACGCCGTCTTTCCAAGCCGCAGCGGCCTTTTGGTGCGACTGCGCTGCAAACTCGTCCTGCTCGGCGCGGGTGAACTGATCCACGTCGTTGCGCTGTTCGGTCAACGCGCCCATCGGCTGATCGGTGAACACATCATGCAGGCCGTCATAGACCATGTGGTCGAGCACCGTGACCTCGCCGTACTTGTAGCCCGCGCGACTGTCCATCAGCAGGTGCGGCGCGTGGGTCATCGACTCCTGGCCGCCGGCGACCACAACATCGAACTCACCGGCCCGGATCAGCTGATCGGCGAGCGCAATGGCGTCGATGCCCGACAGACACATCTTGTTGATCGTCAGCGACGGCACGTCCCAGCCGATGCCCGCGCCGACGGCGGC
>Ga0209024_1002085_pt1 | contig 12963 bp, 9 predicted proteins | sample AutmiccommunBRH5_FD_187380 | JGI IMG/M metagenome (GOLD analysis project Ga0209024, IMG submission 187380) | Deep subsurface microbial communities from Mt. Terri, Switzerland - Autotrophic microbial communities BRH/5 (SPAdes) (version 2) | ecosystem: Environmental > Aquatic > Deep subsurface >...
AATCCTACGACGACATCCTCGACCATGCCTGCCGCGCTTGGCGAAACATCGAAGCCCAACCCTGGCGCATCATGTCCATTGGAATGCGCCTATGGGCTCATGGGTTCTGATCAATGAGAGTTGGTATAAGGTCTTTTCGAAGCTTTTCATCAAGATGTTCGAATCGCAGTGCCGGACTGTTCTTGACAATCTCGGCAGCTTGATTGCAAACGTCTTCACAGTAAACCTCCCAGCTGGAAACGAGCAGCACAAGGGCGCCATTGAGAAGGCTGTACTTCGTATTCGGCCCAGGTCGATTGTTAATATCCCGAAAAACTTCTGCAATCTCAATTACTTCCCGCCTCTTTCTGCCGTTGAATACGTTGAACGCGTGACTGGGCAATGCTGACCTCCTGCCGAACACAGATAGCTCCCGGCATCGAAGCGATGTCGGCAGATGAACCCAACAATATCAGGAGCGCGCGTGCCGTCTATTCGTGAAATTATCCTCGCCGCGCTGCATGCGCGGCTCTCGGCGCTGCACGCCACTGCCCTGCGCGGTGAGGTGCTGCCCGAACGGTCCCGGCCGACGGCCTGCTGATCCTGCGCGACGGCGAGCCGGGCGAGCCCGAAGTGACGCTGTCGCCGCTCGCCTACCACTACCAGCACAGGGTCGAGATCGAGGCAGTCGTGCAGGGTGCCGACCGTGATGCGGCCTTCGACGCACTCAACGCCGGCATCGGTGCCTCGCTCACCGCCGACCGGACGCTGGTGGACGCTTGCCCAGCATGTCGATAGAGACCGGCATGCCGGTGGTGCTGTGTCCGCGAACGGCTGGAAGCCACGGTCGAAAAGCTCTTCAGCCCGTCGCGGGCATTCGGAACAGTCCGGGTGTCAAGCAGGCTTCCTGCCGGCCACGGGCCTCGGCCGTCTTTACAAAAGCGCTGCGATGGCCGATGGCTGAGCGCAACGGCAACCGGATGCGGGAAAGGGGCGTGCGATGGTATTGGATATCTCGATCGGCGGAGCCGCGATCCTGATTATCGGCGCCGGCGCGTCCGATCCCCGCGCCGCCTCGCGGTGTGGTGTGGAACGGACCCGTCCGGCTCGCGGTGGTCGGCCCGACAGCGCCATCGCCTCCTGATCGCCGGGACGTCCCGTCGATCCGCAAATCTCCCGGGAGCGCCACGCCGCGCGCCCCTAAATCCAAGAACCGACTCATGTCCACTTCCGATTTCCGCTCCCGCGTCGCCAGCGCGGAGGACGCGCTCCGCGCGCTGTTTCCCGAAACGCCGCTGCAGCTCAACGAGCATCTGTCCGCCCGCTACGGCGCCCGCATTTTCCTCAAGCGCGAGGATCTGACGCCGGTCCGCTCCTACAAGATCCGCGGCGCCTTCAACTTCATGCGCAAGCGCATCGCGGCCGGCTCGGCAACCAGCAAGTTCTGCTGCGCCTCGGCCGGCAATCACGCGCAAGGGTTCGCTTTCGCCTGCCGGCATTTCGGGCTCAAGGGCCGCATCTTCATGCCGGTGACGACACCGCAGCAGAAGATCGACAAGACCCGCATCTTCGGCGGCGACGCCGTGGAGATCGAACTGATCGGCGACTTCTTCGACGACTGCTACGCAGCCGCCAAGGCCTATTCCGCCGAAACCGGCGCGCCGATGGTGCCGCCCTTCGACCATGAGGACATCGTCGAAGGCCAGGCCAGCGTCGGGCTCGAGATCGAGCGCCAGCTCGCCGGCGAGACGCCGGACATGCTGATCCTGCCGGTGGGGGGTGGCGGGCTTGCCTCGGGGCTCACCCGCTATTTCGAGTGCGACGGAGCGCCCGACTTTCATTTCGTCGAACCGCTCGGCGCGCCGAGCCTGCGTACCAGCCTTGTGGAGGGCAAATTGGTCCGCCTGCCGCAGCTCGACGGCTTCGTCGACGGGGCCGCGGTGGCCGAGATCGGCCAGCTGCCCTTCGAGACGCTGCGGGGCTTCGGGGCCGAGCGGGTGATCCTGTCGCCGGAGGGACGGCTCTGCCAGACCATGCTGGAAATGCTGAACGTCGAGGGCATCGTTTTGGAGCCGGCCGGGGCGCTGACGATCGACGCGCTGCGCAGCCTGGGCGAGAGCGTGCGCGGCAAGACCGTCGTGCTGGTCGTTTCCGGCGGCAATTTCGATTTCGAGCGGTTGCCCGACGTCAAGGAGCGGGCGCTGCGCTTCGAAGGCCTGAAGAAATACTTCATCCTGCGGCTCGCCCAGCGGCCCGGCGCGCTGAAGGATTTTCTCGACTATCTCGGACCCGACGACGATATCGCGCGTTTTGAGTATCTGAAGAAATCGGCCCGCGATTTCGCCTCGATCCTGATCGGCATCGAGACCAAGGATTCGGCGAATTTCGGAGGTCTCCTGAAGCGATTCGACGAAGGCGGGGTCAGCTACCAGGATATCACCGACAACCATATCCTCGCCGATCTCCTGATTTGATCGGGTCGGCGCCGGTCGTCGTTTCAGCATCGAAGGAAACCGCCGATGACCGGCGTCGTCATTCTCGCCGTCACCTACATCCTCTCGCAGTTCTTCCGCTCCTTTCTCGCAGTTCTCGCACCGGAGCTGACGCGGGATCTGGGGATCGGCGAGGTGGCGCTGTCGAGCGCGGCTGGGCTGTGGTTCATCGCCTTCGCGCTGATGCAGTTTCCGGTCGGATTCGCCCTCGATCGGTATGGTCCGCGCCGCACGGTCGCTCTGTTCCTTCTCGCCGCTGCCGCAGGCTCAACGCTGTTCGCATTGGCCAACGGGGCGGTTGCGATCATCGTCGCGATGACTTTGATCGGGGCCGGCTGCGCGCCGATCCTGATGGCGGCATTCTTCATTTTCGCGCGAACCTTTCACCCGCGAAGGTTCGCCATGTTTGCGTCCTGGTTCGTCGCTTTCGGTCTTGGTGGTGGCGTGCTCGGCTCGGCGCCGCTGGCGCTCGCGGTGGAGGCGGTCGGCTGGCGCCAGGTGATGGCCGGGCTCGCCGTCGTGACCCTGCTTCTGGCCTTGATCATCATGTGGGTGCTGCGCGATCCGCCCGTTCCAGCCGTTGAAAACGCGGCGGATCGCGGCTCGCTTCTCGATCTTCTGCGGATGCGCGAACTCTGGCCCTTGATGGCCATGGCCTTCGTCGCCTATGCGCCGGCTGCGAACCTGCGCGGCCTGTGGGCCGGGCCCTATCTCGCCGACGTCTATGGTTTCGATCTGGCCGCTGTCGGCAACGCGACCTTAGCCATGGCGATCGCCCTGATTGTGGGGACGATTGCCCACGGACCGCTCGATGTCATCTTCCGGACCCGCAAATGGATCCCCATCGTCGGCTCGTCGGTGAACGCGATCCTGCTGGCGGGGCTGGCCGTCCTCGGCTCTGGTTCCGCACCAACGGCCGTCGTTCTGCTCGCCGCGATCACGCTGTTCGGCGCTAACTACGCCTTGATCATGGCTCATGCGCGCAGCTTCATGCCGCCGCATTTGCTGGGGCGCGGCATCACCTTGCTGAACTTTTTCTCGATCGGCGGCGCCGGCGCCATCCAGTTCCTCTCGGGTGGCATCTTCGCCCTCGCCGATCCCGAAATCTCCTCCGAATCGGCCTACGCCACCGTTTTCGCCTTCTACGCCGTGTTGCTGGTGGCGGGCCTGGTCGCCTACGCCTTCAGCCGTGACCGACCACCGGAACCCGTGGAGCGGTAGACGGGCTCACGCTGACGCAAGCGCTTGGAATTCGATAGCAATCGGATCGGCAATGCATCGATCGACGCCTTGCATCGCATGGCTGGCGTGTTAGGGTAATCACCCCGGACAGGGCTCCCGGAGGGATAGCGGGCGTGGCGCCACCTGATCGCCAGCAAACGGACCGCATCCCGGCCATTTCATTTGAGGACCGCAGAGTTTTCGTGGAGATCTCCGCGGAGCTTGAGCGTGGGAATTGATGTTTCGCCGATATTCGCGAAACAGGGGAGCCGAATTATGCTTGACCAACCGGCCGCGCGAATGCCGCGCAAACGCGACAGCGCCAAGCCAAAAGGACGCCAGCTCGACGAGGGCGCGCACCGCGAGGTTCACGATCTGCTCGCAGATCGGCCGCGGCGGCGCGACCTCTTGATCGAGCATTTGCATCTCATACAAGATCGATTCGGCTGCCTGCAGGCCAAGCATATCCGGGCCTTGGCCGAGGAAATGCGGCTGAGTCAGGTCGAGATCTACGAAGTCGCCTCGTTTTACGACCATTTCGACGTGGTGAAGGAGGGGGAGCCGACGCCCGCGCCGCTGACCATCCGGGTCTGTGATTCGGTGACCTGCATGTGCATGGGCGCCGAGGATGTGATCGCCGGACTGGAGGCGGAAGTCGATCCTGCGAAAGTCCGTGTCATGCGCGCACCCTGCATGGGCGGCTGCGATGTCGCACCGGCCGCCCGAATCGGCGACCGCGAGGTCGGCCACGCCAGCGCGGCGGGGCTGCTTAAGATGGCCGAGGCCGGTGAAACCGGCGTCCTGAAGCCCGACTACGAAGGGCTGGCGGCCTACCGCGCCAAGGGCGGATACGGAATTTGGGAGCAGGTGCGCACCGGCGCGCTCGCCGCCGATACCGTCCTCGAGAAGCTGACCGATGCGTCGCTGCGCGGGCTTGGCGGCGCGGGCTTCCCTGCCGGCAAGAAATGGGGCTTCGTGCGCGGTTATCCTGGCCCGCGCCTGATGACGATCAACGGTGACGAGGGCGAGCCCGGCACCTTCAAGGACCGCTATTATCTGGAGCGCAACCCGCATCCGATGTTCGAGGGCGCCCTGATCGGCGCGCATGTCGTCGAGGCGGAGCGCATCTATCTGTACATGCGCGACGAATATCCCGCGGTGCTGGATATCCTGCGGACCGAGATCGCCGCGCTGGAGGCGGCCGGACTGGTCGCGCCGGGCTTTATCGAACTGCGGCGCGGGGCCGGGGCCTACATCTGCGGCGAAGAGAGCGCGATGATCGAGTCGATCGAGGGCAAGCGTGGCCTGCCGCGTCACCGCCCGCCCTATATCGCCGAGGTCGGCGTGTTCGGCCGTCCGACGCTCAACAACAATGTCGAGACGCTCTACTGGGTGCCGAAAATCCTGGAGCACGGCGCCGAATGGTTCCGCGCGCAGGGCAAGCCCGACCATCCGGGCATGCGTTCCTGGTCGGTCTCCGGCAGAGTGAAAGATCCCGGCGTCAAGGTTGCGCCGGCGGGTGTGACGATCCGCGAGCTGATCGAGGATCATTGCGGCGGCATGGCCGACGGCCACAGCTTCAAGGCCTATCTGCCGGGCGGTGCGTCTGGCGGGATTTTGCCGGCGAGCCTTGATGACGTGCCGCTCGATTTCGGCGGCAAGCTCGCCGAACTGGGGTCGTTCGTCGGCAGCCACGCGATCGTGGTGTTTTCCGACGCCGACAATATCAAGGACGTGGCGTTGAACCTTGTCGATTTCTTTACCCATGAAAGCTGCGGGCAGTGCACCCCGTGCCGGGGTGGCACCGAGAAGATGGGCAAGCTCTTGAGGAGCGAAGGCAAGCTCGACGAGGCGACGATCCGCGATTTGGAACAGGTCATGCGCGACGCCTCGATTTGCGGGCTGGGGCAGGCGGCACCGAACCCGGTGAACCATCTGCTGCAATATTTCCGGGGGGATTTGTGATGAGCGGTTCCGATCAGAACAACAGCAAAGAAAGCCCGGCCGATATGAGCAATGTATCGCCTGACAATGCAGTGGGACGTGCGGCCTCCGCAGACGGTGGGCACGTCGCCGGCGACCATGCCGACAGGCTCGAGACGCAAGCCGAGCAGATTATCTTCACCCTGGACGGCCAGTCCGTTTCCGCTGCCAAGGACGAAACCATCTGGCAGGTCGCCAAGCGCGAGGGCAACCGGATTCCGCATCTGTGTTATCTCGACAAGCCCGGCTATCGCGCGGACGGCAATTGCCGGGCCTGCATGGTCGAGGTCGAGGGTGAGCGCGTGCTGGCGGCGTCGTGTCAGCGCAAGGTGGCCGACGGCATGGTCGTCAAGACGGCGAGCGAGCGCGCCAAGAAATCGCGCGAGATGGTCTTCGAGATGCTGGCCGCCGACATGCGCCCGCCCGAGGAAAGCCCGGACAGCCAATCGTCCTTCTGGAATTGGGCGGCGGATTTCGGGATCACCGGCTCCAAGCGCTTGCCTTCGAAATTCGACGGCAAGAACCCGTCGCTGAACGGTGAGGCCGGGCCGAACAGCGTTGCGGCGTCAACCACCCACGGAATGCCGGACAACACCCCCGGCATCCACGATATTTCCAACCCGGCGATCGCCGTCAATCTCGATGCCTGCATCGCCTGCAATCTGTGCGTTCGCGCCTGCCGCGAAGTGCAGGTCAACGACGTGCTCGGCATGGCCGATCGGGGCCATCACGCGGTGCCGGTGTTCGACATTCACGACCCGATGGGTTTTTCGACCTGCGTGACCTGCGGCGAGTGCGTTCAGGTCTGTCCGACCGGCGCATTGTACGAAAAGACGCTGATGGACACGGACGGCCGCAAGCGCGTCGTCAAGGAATTCGACAAGGTGACGGATTCGGTCTGCCCGTTCTGCGGCGTCGGCTGCCAGACGACGGTCTATTCCAAGGACAACAAGATCGTGCTGGTCGACGGCCGCGATGGGCCGTCCAACGAAAACCGGCTCTGCGTCAAGGGCCGCTTCGGCTTCGACTACGCCATGTCGAAGGACCGGCTGACCAAGCCGTTGATCCGCCGCGACGACGCGCCGAAGCACGGCGATATCGACATGCGCTTCATGGACGTCTCCGACGTCTTCCGGGAAGCTTCCTGGGAAGAGGCGATGGAGCGCGCTGCCTCCGGCCTCACCAAGATCCGCGATGCGGATGGCGGCAATGCGATCGCCGGTTTCGGTTCGGCCAAGGGCTCCAACGAGGAGGCCTATCTCTTCCAGAAGCTCATCCGGCAGGGCTTTGGCACCAACAATGTCGACCACTGCACGCGGCTGTGCCATGCCTCGTCGGTGGCGGCCCTGCTCGAGGGCGTCGGATCGGGCGCCGTCTCCGCGCCGTTCATGGATGCCTTGAAGGCCGATTGCGTCATCGTCATCGGCGCAAGGCCGGGTCAGAACCATCCGGTCGCCGCGACCTATCTCAAGCAGGCGGCGAAAAATGGCACCAAGCTGATCGTGATAGACCCGCGCGGCCAGGAACTGATGCGCCACGCCTCACATGGGCTGCGCTTCAAGCCGGGCACCGACGTGGCGCTTCTCAACGCGATGCTGCATGTCATCATCGAGGAGAAGCTGTACGACCAGCAATATATCCAGGCCAATGTCAGTGGCTTCGAGGCGCTGAAAGAGAAGGTCAAGGATTTCGCCCCGGAAGCGATGGCCGAGATTTGCGGCATCGCGGCGGAGGTGATCCGCGACGTGGCGCGCACCTATGCGACATCGGAACGCTCGATCATCTTCTGGGGCATGGGTATTTCCCAGCACACCCACGGCACCGACAATTCGCGCTGCCTGATCGCATTGGCGCTGATCACCGGCCATGTCGGGCGTCCGGGCACCGGGCTGCACCCGTTGCGCGGGCAGAACAACGTGCAAGGGGCGTCCGATGCCGGGCTGATCCCGATGTTCTTCCCGGACTACCGGTCCGTCGAGAATGTCGATATCCGCGGCGAGATGGAGGATTTCTGGGGCCGGACGCTCGATCCCAAGAAGGGCCTCACCGTCGTCGAGATTATCGACGCGATCCATGAGGGATCGATCAAGGGCATGTATGTCATGGGCGAGAATCCGGCGATGTCGGACCCCGACCAGATCCATGCGCGCGCCGCACTGGCCAAGCTAGACCATCTCGTCGTGCAAGACATCTTCCTCACCGAGACGGCCTGGCATGCCGACGTCATCCTGCCTGCATCCGCCCATGCGGAGAAGCTTGGCACCTATTCCAACACCAATCGGCAGGTGCAGATCGGGCGGCCCGCGATCGACATGCCCGGCGAGGCACGGCAGGACTGGGAATTGATCGTTGAGCTCGCCAATCGCTCGGGGCTCGACTGGTCCTATGACGGTGTGCCGGCGGTCTACGAGGAAATGCGGCAGGTGATGGCCTCGCTGAACTACATCTCCTGGGACCGGTTGGAGGCGAATGAGAGCGTCACCTATCCGTCGAAGCCCGACGGCGAGGAGCAATGGGTTGTCTTCAGCGATGGATTCCCGACCGCCGACGGGCGCGGCCGCATCGTGCCGGCCGATCTGCGCGCGCCGGACGAGGTGCCCGACGAGGAGTTCCCGATGGTGTTGACCACCGGGCGGCTGCTGGAGCATTGGCACACCGGTTCGATGACCCGGCGCGCCGAGGTGCTCGACGCGATCGAGCCGGAAGGCATCGCCGCGATGAATCCGCGCGAAATCGCCAAGCAGGGCTTGCGGGCCGGCGAGATGATTTCGGTTGAAACGCGCCGTGGCACGATCGAGGCCGTGCTGCGGGCTGATCGCGAGGTCGCCGACGGCATGGTGTTCATCCCGTTCTGCTTCAACGAATCGCCGGCGAACCGTCTGACCAACCCGATGTTGGACCCTTACGGCAAGATCCCGGAGTTCAAGTTCTGCGCGGCGAAAGTCTCGGCCGCGTCGATCCGAGAAGCCGCGGAATAGGGCAGGGTTTCGGCCGCCGCGCGACGCGGCGGCCGAGGACAGCAAAACGCCGACGAAACGACTGGGTCGCTTCGTCGGCGTTGTCGTTTCCGGGCGCCTCTGCGAAGGCGTTACGGCGTCAGCAGGATTTTCCCGCGATGGGTGGCCGCTTCCATCATCGTATGCGCCTCGGCCGCCTGTTCGAACGGCAGCACGGCATGGGTGTTGGTCTTTAGCGTGCCGTCGGTGAACAGCGGCCAGACTTTTTCTTTGAGATCGGCCGCCACCGCCGCCTTGAACGCGTCGGGACGGCTGCGCAGCGTCGAGCCGGTGTATGTCAGACGCTTGAGCATGACAGGCATCAGGTCGATTTCGACCTTCGATCCGGCGTTGAAGGCCAATTGCACGATATGGCCGTCGGCCTTGGCGGCCTTGATGTTGCGGGCAATGTAAGGCCCGCCGATGATATCCAGGATCAGGTTCGCACCGCCCGCCGCGCGGACGCCTTCGACAAAATCTTCCTTCGTGTAGTCGATCGCCCGTTCCGCGCCGTTGGCGACACAGAATGCCGCGTCGTCAGCGTTAGCGCAGGTGACGAAGACGCGCATGCCGAGCGCCGCACCCAATTGCGTGGCGGTGGAGCCGATGCCGCCGGCGCCACCATGAACCAGGAAGATTTGGCCCTTGGTGGATTCGCGGCCGAGAAAGCAATTGCTCCAGACGGTGAAGAACGTTTCGCACAGGCCGGCGGCGTCGATGTCGCTGACGCCCTCCGGTATCGGCAGGCAATGGCCGGCGTCGATCGTCACATATTCGGCGTAGCCACCGCCATTGGTCAGCCCGCAGACCTTGTCGCCGACGGACCAGGCCGTCACGTCCGCGCCGAGCGCGGCAATTTCGCCCGAGACTTCGAGCCCCAACAGATCGGATGCGCCCTTGGGCGGTGGATAGTGACCGCGCCGCTGCACAAGGTCGGGGCCGTTGATGCCCGCGGCGGTGACCTTGACCAGAACCTCGTGAGCGGCGGGAACCGGAAGCGGACGCGAGCCGATTTCCAGGACGTTCGGCCCGCCGGCCTCGCGCATTTCGATTGTTTTCATCGCCTCGGGCATCGCGGCTGTCTCCTCGGTTGTTGGACCACGCATGATGGCCCCACGTGGGGGCCATCTCGTCGTCGGATGCTTTAATGGGGAAAGGGACGCGGTATCAAATCGCGAGATCGCGCCCAACCGAGCGGTGAACGCCCCGCCGTCAGCCCTTGAGGAGTTCGACGAGGGTTTTGCCGAGCTGGGCCGGGGAGGGCGAGACGCGGATGCCGGCGTCTTCCATCGCCGCGATCTTGTCCTCGGCGCCGCCCTTGCCGCCGGAGACCACCGCCCCGGCATGGCCCATGGTGCGGCCCTTCGGCGCCGTGCGCCCGGCGATGAAGCCGACCGTCGGCTTCGAGCGGCCCTTCTTCGCCTCGTCCTTCAGGAACTGCGCCGCCTCTTCCTCGGCCGCGCCGCCGATCTCGCCGATCATGATGATCGACTGGGTTTCGTCGTCGGCCAGGAACAGCTCCAGCATGTCGATGAACTCGGTACCCTTCACCGGATCGCCGCCGATACCGACCGCCGTCGTCTGGCCGAGCCCCGCGCTGGTGGTCTGGAACACCGCCTCGTAGGTCAACGTGCCCGACCGCGAGACGATCCCGACATTGCCCTTCTTAAAGATGTTGCCCGGCATGATGCCGATCTTGCACTCGTTGGGGGTCAGGACGCCGGGGCAGTTCGGCCCGAGCAGCCGCGAGTTCGATGTGTCGAGCCTGGCCTTGACCTTGACCATGTCCATCACCGGGATGCCTTCGGTGATGCAGACGATCAGGCCGATCTCGGCGGCGATCGCCTCCTCGATCGCGGCGGCCGCGCCCGCCGGCGGCACGTAGATCACGCTGGCGTCGGCGCCGGTCTTCTCCTTGGCCTCGGCCACCGAGGCGAAGATCGGCAGCTCGACGGCGCGGCCGTCGGCGCTGCCCTGCCAGGTCTCGCCGCCCTTCTTGGGATGCGTGCCGGCGACCATCTGGGTGCCGTGATAAGCCAGCGCCTGTTCGGTATGGAACGAGCCGGTCTTGCCGGTCAGACCTTGGACGATGATCTTGGTGTTCTTGTCGACGAGGATGGACATGGTTGGGGTATGACTCCTGGCAGATCGATCGGCTTCAAAGGAACGGATTGACGACTTTGACGGTCCCGTAGGTCTGTCCGTGGTTGAGGTCTTCGGAATAAAGGATGTCGACGCCCAACCGCTCGGCGGCGGCGATGATCGCGCCATCCCAGTAGGACACCTGGTATTTCATCGTATTCTCGATGCCGGCGAAGACGACGGAGCGGTCGAGGTCCTGACAGGGCTTGCGCGCGATCGCGGTGACCCATTCGGCTGCTTTCGCAGGGGTCAAGGGCTTGTCGGATTTCCGCACTGCGTTGACATAGAACTCCTGCAGCACCTGCGCCGAGGTCGAATAATTCACCGTCTCGACCAATTCGAGCGCACGCCGATATTTTTTCGGCTCGCTGAACCGACGGAGCGCGGCGTAGATCAGGACGTTGGTATCGAGGAAACACTCAGCGATCATGGAGCGCTTCGCGGTTCCATTTCTGGGAGCCCATGTCGCCATCGGTTTCCCGGATCAATGTCAGCAGCGCCTCCCGCGCGTCGTCGGCTTCCGCCTCCTTGCGCGCGAGCTGGCCGAGATAGTCCCGGACCAGCGCGTTGATGCTGGTCCGGCGTTCCGCGGCGATGATTTTCACCGCCTTCAGCACGTCGTCATCGACCGTCAAGGTAATGTTGCGTGTCATGACCAATCTCCCGCCGCAGGGCTACACATATTATGTGTAGCTGAGCGACGTTCCGCAACGATGCCTTTCGTGCCTGCTCTCACGATTTTCCGCACGGCCTCGAAATCCTGCTCAGCGATCACGTTGCAGCGCAAGACGCCCCAGAATATATCGAAGCGGACTCTCTTCATACCATTCATCTCAGGGGTTTGGTGGCGGGGCGCGCCGAAGTCGTAGACTGGCGCTGACGATGCCAAGAGTCACAGAGAGTGGCGAGCCAAACAGCATGAAAGTGCCTGCATATGTTCTCGCAATATCGCCCATGGTCATCAACAGGCCAACCGCAACTGCCACCGACACCGCTATTCCGATTACGGTGGCGTAAAACACGAGCCCGTCCTTCGGCGGGACCAGCCAAGGCGCCAGTGCCGGCGGGATGCCGAATAAGACTCCAGAACCGACGATAAAAGACCATACTCCCGGGACGTCGCTCACCCCACGGCCTTGACGATCTTCTGCGCCGCGTCGTCGAGATCGTCGGCGGCGGTGATGGCGAGGCCGCTGTCGTTCAGGATCGCCTTGCCCTTGTCGACATTGGTGCCTTCCAGGCGCACCACCAGCGGCACTTTCAGCCCGACTTCCTTGACCGCGGCGACGACGCCCTCCGCGATCACGTCGCAGCGCATGATGCCGCCGAAGATGTTGACCAGGATGCCTTTGACGTTCGGGTCCGAGGTGATGATCTTGAACGCCTCGGTGACCTTCTCCTTGGTGGCGCCGCCGCCGACATCGAGGAAGTTCGCCGGCTCCTTGCCGTACAGCTTGATGATGTCCATCGTCGCCATGGCGAGGCCGGCGCCGTTGACCATGCAGCCGATGTCGCCGTCGAGCGCCACATAGGCCAGATCATGCTTCGACGCCTCGATCTCCTTGGCGTCCTCCTCGCTCTCGTCGCGCAGCGCCTTGATGTCGTCATGGCGATAGAGCGCGTTGCCATCGAACGAGACCTTGGCGTCGAGCACCCTGAGATGCCCGTCCGCGAGCACGATCAGCGGGTTGATCTCGAGAAGGCTCATGTCCTTCTCGGTGTAGGCCTTGTAGAGGATCGGGAACAGCGTCATCCCGTCGGCGCGGGCCGGCCCGTCGAGCTTCAGCGCGTCGCAGAGCCTGGTGGCGTCGGCTGCGGTCACACCGGCGAGCGGGTCGATCGCGACAGTGTGGATCTTTTCGGGCGTTGCCTCGGCCACCGCCTCGATGTCCATGCCGCCCTCGGTCGAGACGACGAAGGCGACGCGGCCGACCGTGCGGTCGACCAGCAGCGACAGATAGAGCTCGCGGTCGATATCGGCGCCGTCCTCGATATAGAGCCGGTTGACCTGCTTGCCGGCGGCGCCGGTCTGCTTGGTGACCAGCGTATTGCCGAGCATCTCCTTGACGTCGGCGACGACGGCCTCGATCGATTTGGCCAGCCGGACGCCGCCCTTGGCGCCCTCACCGAGTTCGGTGAACTTGCCCTTG
>Ga0209024_1002088_pt1 | contig 12928 bp, 15 predicted proteins | sample AutmiccommunBRH5_FD_187380 | JGI IMG/M metagenome (GOLD analysis project Ga0209024, IMG submission 187380) | Deep subsurface microbial communities from Mt. Terri, Switzerland - Autotrophic microbial communities BRH/5 (SPAdes) (version 2) | ecosystem: Environmental > Aquatic > Deep subsurface >...
CTCCATCTCCGTGTTCGAAACCTACGAGGACATCGTGGCACGATGCTGCGACGCCTGGAACTTCTTCGCCAACGACAGCGCCACCGTGCGCTCGATCACCACCAGAGAATACGCCAAAACGGTCAAAAGCTAAGGCCGTTGGTATGATTAGGCTTTTTCGGCAGCGTTCAAGGTTGGGTAGAAGGCCTCATCTCCTTCGTTTGGTGTGAACTTTATGCCGACTTCGGCATAAGTCGCATTATGCCGATCCCCGGATTATGCCGATGTATCTGTGTAAGCACCTGAATACCTTCAAGTTTTCTGCGTCGGGTTCGGCATAATCCTCGGGGCTGCAGGCTGGTAACGTCTCCTCATTCACTTCGAAACGAGGAGATATCATGGTGTTCGAACCGAAGAAGAAACGGCGGAAGAACCCGGTCACGGCCCTTTCCAGAGGCCTTGATGAGGATCTGCGGCAGCAGGGATACGCGGCCTCCACGATCTGGAAGCAGCGCAGGCTGCTCAACGACCTGATCGGCTGGCTGCAGGGCCAATATCTCGCGATGAGCGATTTATCCATGGCGCAGGTCGATCGGTTCATGGCTGACCGCCGTGCCGCTGGCGTACGCAAGCTGAAGACGCGCAAGGCACTGGGGCCCGCTCTCGACCATTTGCGCGGGCTGGGGCTGGGGCTGGCGCCCGCGGCCGAAACCCCGGTGGAGGACGGCCCCGCCCGGATAATCCTGCACCGGTACCGGCAGTTCCTGACCACGGAACGCGGTCTGGCGACGGTGACGGCCGGTCGGTACATCGATTGCCTGCGCCCGTTCCTTGACCGCAGGATGTCGGCGGGGCAGCTTGATCTCGGGGGCCTGACCCCGGCCGATGTCACCTCCTTCGTAGTGGCGTGGTGCCCGCGTCTGAACAGCGGTGTGGCAAAGCTGACGGTCACGGCGCTGCGGTCGTTCCTCGGCTTCCTGCATCTGGGCGGCGTCACGGAACGCTCGCTCGTGCACGCCGTGCCGACGGTCGCCCGCCGCAGGCTGGCGGGATTGCCCAGGGGGCTCGAGCCCGATCAGGATGCGGCGTCTGCTTGCGGCCTGCGATGCCGATACCGCCGTCGGCTGCCGCGATCTGGCGATCCTGACCCTGCTGGTCCGGCTCGGCCTTCGGCGCGGTGAAGTTGCCGGGCTCGGACTCGACGATATCGACTGGCGCGCGGGCACGATCCGCGTGCGCGGCAAGGGTGATTGTCACGAACAGCTGCCCCTTCCTGCCGATGTCGGGCACTTGGTGGCTGAATACCTGGCAAGCGCCCGACCGGCGGACGCCCAAGGGCGGACCGTGTTCGTTCGGCACTTCGCGCCCCACCATGTGCTTGGGTCCAGCCGCGTGAGCGGCATCGTGGCGGACGCCGCCCGGCGCGCGGGCCTCGGGCGTGTGCATGCGCATCGCCTGCGCCATACGGCGGCAACGGAGCTCCTGCGCTCTGGCGCATCTTTGCCAGAGATCGGCCAATTGCTTCGTCACCGTCGTGTCGCGACCACGGCGATCTACGCCAAGGTCGACCGCGACACCCTGCGCCTGATCGCACGCCCCTGGCCGGAGGGCGCGCTATGAGCCACCTGCGCAATGCCCTTGCCGATTATCTGAACCTGCGACGTGCCCTAGGCTACAAGATGGACAAGGCCGAGCGACTTGTCGGCCAGTTCGTGACCTTCGCCGAGGATCGTGGCGAGACCCATGTCCGGACCGAGACGGCGCTGGCCTGGGCGAACCTGCCTGCGGGTGCCGCCGCTGTCTGGACCTCCCGGCGTCTGGCCGAGGTGCGTCTCTTCGCCCGGCACCTGCATGCGCTCGATGGGGTGAGCGAGGTGCCGCCGGACGATCTGCTTCCAGCGCGAGGACGTCGCGCGACGCCCTATCTCTACACGTCGCATGAGATCGCCGAACTGATGCACGCAACGGAGATCCTGCGCGGTTCGTGTGTGCAGGCGACCTACCGGACGCTGATCGGCCTGCTGGCTGCGACCGGCATGCGGATCGGCGAGGCGATCGGTCTCGACCGCGACGACTTTGACGCGGACGGCGGGCTGGTGATCATCCGGCACGGGAAGTTCGACAAAGCGCGCGCATTGCCGCTGCACCCGACGACAGTTGCTGCCTTGCAGGACTACCTCATACGGGATGACCGCCCCAATCCTGCGGGCATGCCGGCCCTGCTGATCAGCGCGACAGGCAAGCGGCTGCGCTATACGGTCGTGCAGCCAACCTTCAAGAAGCTGCTGCATCATTGCGGCATCACTCCCCGATCGGCGACATGCCGGCCGCGGATTCACGATCTTCGGCACAGCTTCGCCGTCAGCACCATCGCGGACGATTACCGGACGGGCGACCCCGGCTCCCGCCTCGCGATCCTGTCCACCTATCTCGGCCATGCCGATCCCGGCGACACCTACTGGTACCTGTCGGCGGCGCCGGAACTGCTGGCACTGGCAGGCGAACGGCTCGAGCGCCATCTGGCGGGTGACGCATGAGTGCGCTGGCCACGACCCTGCAGGCGTTCTTCACCGATCGCCTCGTCCGCCAGCGCCAGGTCAGCCCGAACACGGTTCAGGCCTATCGCGATACGTTGCGGCTGCTGCTGGTCTTCGCGTCGGAGCGGCACGGCAAGGCGCCGGGAAAGCTCGATATCGACGATCTCGATGCGCCCGTGATCGGCGCCTTCCTCGACCATCTGGAGCACGAACGACAGAATGGTGTGCGCACCCGCAACGCCCGACTGGCCGCGATCCGGTCCCTGTTCCGGTATGCCGCCCTGCGCCATCCCGAACATGCCGCCACCATCGAACGGGTGCTGGCCATTCCGCCGAAGCGCTTCGAGCGGCGGCTCGTAACCTGGCTGACCGAGGCAGAGATTGATGCCCTGATGGCAGCGCCAGATCGGGCGACATGGACCGGGCGGCGCGACACGGCGCTGTTCGGCCTCGCCGTCCAGACGGGCCTTCGGGCCTCCGAACTGATCGGGCTGACCCGCGCCGACACCCATCTCGGAGCCGGTGCGCATGTCAGCTGCACCGGCAAGGGGCGAAAGCAACGGATCACGCCGCTCACATCCGGCACCGTTGCCGTGATGGGGGCCTGGCTGGTCGAGCGGGCCGGTCAGCCAGCAGACCCGCTGTTCCCGACACGGACCGGACGCGCCCTCAGCCGCGATGCGCTCGAACGCCGGCTGGCCGGATACGTCAAGGACGCGACGGCCCGGTGCTCATCCCTGGCGCGCAAGCGGGTGACCATGCATGTGCTGCGGCATTCGGCGGCCATGCGCCTGCTGCAGGCCGGCATCGACACCTCGGTGATCGCGCTCTGGCTCGGACACGAGCAGATCGAAACGACCCAGATCTACCTGCACGCGGACCTCCAGATCAAGGAACGCGCCTTGGAAAGGACAGCCCCGATCAATGCCAAACCCGGCCGCTTCCGGCCGACCGACAAACTCCTCGCCTTCCTCGAAGCCCTCTGATTATGCCGACCCCTTCGCAGCGGTCCCCGCCAGAAACAACAGCTTACAGACCTACATCGGCATAATCCGGGCATCGGCATAAAGGCGTAACCGATGGCGCTGTGCAGGCGGGTGGGGCTCGAAGCAGATCGCGCGCGAACTCGGTTGCTCGCGGAACAGGGTGAAGCGCTGGCTTGCCGACGGCGGCTGGCGCACAACCGGGCCGGTGGCGCGACGCAAGGCACTTGACGGGCCGGACGCGCGGCTGGGCCGAACCGGGGGTGGTCGGATGACCTTCTTGCCGCGGACAACGCCCTGCAATTCCATGATCTTCATCAGCCGTTCTACCGTGAAACGTGCGATGTCATGCCCTTCGCGGCGTACCCTCTGGCAAACCCGGGGCGGTTGAAGCCGCCGCTCAGCAACAATGCCGTTGAATACCGAGTTGGACAGCCCCTGCCGCGGCGCGCCCAGGCAGGGGCTCATCGCACCGTCCTCGATCAAATTTCCAGACGCAAAGTTACAGCACCGGGCAGGTTGTGGCACCCTTCACTGAAACAAATTCCTTATTAACAATAGCTTACATGGATATCTCCGCCCCATTCTTCCGGCCAACCCGAATCTACCTTTACAGGCCTCCGCGTGGCTGTATATTGGCCCCACCAAATCTGGTGCTACCAAACTGGCCCATGTGCCCACCCGGCAACGCAGGAACTAGCGGAGATTTCTATCGATGGACGGCAACTTGGGATTTGAGACAATTCAAGATGATCGTGAGGGTGGGCGTTTCCGAGTGCATCGCGGCGTATTCACGCGCGACGACGTCCTCGAAACCGAACGCAGAGCAATCTTCGATCGATGCTGGCTTTATCTGGCGCATATTTCGGAAGTCCGAAATCCGGGAGATTTCATAAGCCGCCGAGTCGGCGGCCGTCCGGTGATATTCATTCGCGACAGAAGCGGAAAATTGCACGTATACTTCAACAGTTGCGCGCATCGGGGAGCGCTGGTCTGCCGGGAGCCCTCGGGCCGCAAGCGCAGAAATTTCCAGTGCCCATATCACGGCTGGGTTTTTTCGGACGAAGGCAAACTCATCGACACGCCCGGGCCAGGCGCCTATGCCGAGAACTTCAATAGCGACGGATCACTCGACCTTCAGCCGGTTCCAAGATTCGCCGAATATCGGGGGTTCGTCTTTGTCAATTTCGACGCTGACGCCGTAAGTTTGGAAGAGTATCTGGCCGGGGCTTGCGAAATCCTGGATCTCGTTGCCTCGCAAGGCGCCCAGGGAATGGAAATTCAGGATGGGATGCAGGAATACAGTGTCCGCGCGAACTGGAAGCTTCTTCAGGAAAACAGCGCCGACGCCTATCATGCCGGGATCACCCATTCGACCTATTTCGACTATCTCGGGTCGCGTGACAAGTCCTTGGATAATTTCGATAACACGCTGACATTCGGCGGGGTGCGCGACTTGGGCAACGGCCACGCGGTTTCCGAATCTCAGGGAGTCATGCCTTGGGGCCGCCCCTATGCACGCTGGGTTCCCGGGTTCGGCGAAGACGCTAAGGCGGAAATCGACGCCATCGCCCGAGAGGTTATCGAACGCGAAGGTCGGGAAAAGGGTGAGAAGATCGTTCGTGGAGACCGAAACACCCTGATCTTCCCGAATCTGGTGATCAACGACATCATGGCCGTTACGGTCCGGACGTTCTATCCCTACAAGCCTGACTACATGGAAGTGAATGCCTGGTCGCTGGCGCCGATTGGCGAGAGCCCCACCTCACGTGAACGTAGGTCGAGAAATTTTGTCGAGTTTCTCGGACCCGCAGGGTTCTCCACCCCGGACGACGTCGAAATGCTGGCGCTTTGTCAGCAAGGTTATGCTGCTGCCGACTTTGCGCCCTGGAACGATATCTCTCGCGGGGTGACCAAGGCGGTGGTCGAGAAATCCGATGAATTGCAGATGCGGATCTTCTGGCGTCATTGGGACAAAATGCTTAAATCGGAGCTTGACGAACGTGTCTGAGACAAATTTGCCTTCACGTCAGCAGATCGAGGAATTCCTTTTCCACGAGGCTGAGCTCATTGATGACTGGCAGCTTAACGAATGGGCAGCGCTTTTCGACGAGCGTGGCGAATACCAGGTGCCGCCCACCGATCTACCGAAAAGCGAGCCGGAAACTTCTCTTTATCTGATTTTCGATGACAGGCATCGACTTGCCGAGCGCGCGAAACGACAGTTGAAGAAGACGGACCATTCGGAATTCCCCAGATCGATAGTCACGCACATCATTTCAAACGTCCGGGTCAAGCCCGGGGCGGAGGACTATTTCGTCGTTATCTGCAATGCGGTTGTTCACCGATCGCGAATGCAGCGGCACGACATCTTTCCAGCCCGCTGTGAGTATCGGATCGTTCGGGACGAAGATAGATTCAAGATTCGCAGGAAGCGCGTCATTCTCGGCGTCGAAACGCTGCGCAACCAGGGCAAGCTGAGCATCATCATCTAGGGGCGGATCATGTTTAGATATTCCAAATTGGGCTACGTTGCGTTGAATGTGTCGGACCCGAAGCGGTCTGCCGATTTCTACGAAACCCATGTCGGATTGCGGTCCGAAGGCGAAGGTGAGGGAGGGGTCCAGTTTCTTCGCTGCAGCACCGACCATCACAACGTCGTCCTTTATCCGTCGGAGTTACCCGGGTTGAAGCGGATCGGCTGGGAGATGGAGGACGAGGACGAACTTGACAAGGCTGTCCGTTCGCTCCGCGACTCCGGAATTGACGTTCGGGAAGTGCCGCGCGACGAATGTGTTGCGCTGCATCAGGGCCGCTCGCTGCGTTTTACTGAACCCTACTCGGGTGCCACGTTTGAACTTTACAGCGCGATCAGCCAACTCCGCGGCGCGCCGTTCGTTCCGACCGTGGCCGCGATCCAGCGGATCGGGCATATCGTTGTGAAGGTGCCCGAGCATGAGGCGGCCATTGACTATTACGTCAAGACGCTCAACTTCCGTGCATCCGACATCATCAACGATAAGGTGGCATTTCTGCGCTGTTGGCCCAACAAGTTCCATCACTCGATGGGTTTGGGGAGCGGTCCGCGCGGCTTGCATCACATCAATTTCATGGTTACTGAAATCGACGACGTCGGTCGAGCGATTCACCGGCTGAAAAAGGCCCAGGTTCCGATTGTTCACGGGCCCGGTCGGCACCCGCCTTCGGGCAGCATCTTCCTGTATTTTCTCGATCCGGACGGCATGACGGTCGAATACAGCTTCGGCATGGAAGAATTCCCAGAAGACCGGCCAAGAAAAGCGCAGTATCTTGAGGCGCGGCCGGATTCGTTCGACTATTGGGGTGCGGTGCCCGACCCCCGTAAATCCTCGTTCGGAACGGTCGAGATCAACGGCCCGGTTATAGAAGAGATCGAGGCCGCTGAATGAGCGGCGCTGTCCTGAAAGGACAGGTTGCCCTAGTCACGGGGGCCGGGTGGGGCGATGGTGGAATCGGCCGGACCATTGCACACAGCCTGGCAGAACTGGGCGCAAAGGTGCTGGTCAGCGATGTCGCGTCGTCCGTCGAGCAAACGGCTAATTGGATCGTGGACGATCTGCCAGCAGCCGAGGCGGTCTCGCATTGCGGCGATCTTTCAGACGAGGCGGTCGCCGCGGCCCTGATTGACCGGGCAATGGCCGAATGGGGCCGGCTCGACATACTCGTCAATAATGCCGGCGGCGGCATTATCCGGCCGTTTCTCGAGCACACGCCGGAGACTCTGCGCGAAACGGTTGGCCGCAATCTCTGGACCGCGGTCTGGTGCACCTATTTCGCGCTGCCGCACATGGTTTCCGCGCGCTATGGCCGGATCATCAATATTGGCGCGGACTCGGTGCGGAACGGATTGTGGGACCACGCCGGATACAATGCGGCCAAGGGCGGTGTGCATGGAATGACCACGGGGCTGGCCCGGGAATTCGCCGATATGGACATAACGATCAACACCGTCGCGCCGTGCGCGGTGAATACCGAGAGAATGCGAAGCCGCCGGGCCTATGATCAATCCATGGCCGAGAAGTTCACCAGTGTGATTCCGAAAGGACGGCCTGCCGAACTTGCCGAAGTCTCATCCATGGTCACGCATCTGTGCAAGCCTGAATCGGGCTTCGTTACAGGTCAGGTGATCAGCGTGAACGGGGGCAGCACCATGCTTTAGGCGTGTCCGCCGCCGGACGGTGCGTCCTGACTATATCCGCGAAACACCCGAGGAATACATGCTGAAAGCTTGCAGGGTCGACGAAGTTGAGATCGACGATACGTTTCAGTTGGTTTGTGACGATCGGCCTCCGATCGCTATCTACAATGTGGGCGGAAACTTCTACGCCACCGACGACACTTGCACTCACGGCCAGGCTTCGCTGGCAGAAGGTCTGCTGGATGGATATGCGATCGAATGCCCGTTCCACGCAGGTACCTTCGACGTGAGGACCGGCCAGGCCCTTACACGGCCTTGCGTGGAACCGGTCCGCGCGTATCCGGTGAAAGTTGAAGACGGGGTGGTTTATGTACTGGTAGATGAACCTGTTCCGGTCGAATGACCGGCCAGATCGTGGCGAAGAAGGTAGTATGAAAACCAGTGAGAGAGCACCGGCCCGCTCAAGTAGCGCTGATCGCGACAAGCTTGGGCAGTTGCTTGGACAGATTATGTCCGAGAAACGGGAAGGCGCACGCTTGCCGTCGGAGCGGGAACTCGCTGCAGCGCTGGATGTCGGGCGCAACAAGCTGCGCGAGTATCTCTCGGTGCTTGAAGCGTTTCGGGTCATCGAGATGCGTCCACAATCGGGTATCTACACGCGCAAGCAGGATATGGACACCAGCGTCGAGATGCTGGTTCTGATGTCCGAACTTGGACGCCCCCTGTCTCGCGCCGACCTCGAACAGTCCATGGAAGTCAGGCGGTTCCTCGAAACTCAGACGGTCCGCCTGGCAAGCCAGAGACATACATCCGAAGATCTGGACGCGTTGGCCGCAGTGATCGACAGGCAAGAGGCGACGATTGGTTCTGGGGCATCGAGCTATGCCGAGGATCAGGAGTTTCATTTGCTCATCGCGCACGCGACCCGAAACGACGTTTTCGTGCGGATCATCAACACCTTCTTTCTGATATCGATCGCCCGGCGCAAGATCTATTTTCTTGACGAGGATCGAGTCCGCGAGTCTGTTCGTCAGCACCGGGAGATGCTGGCCGCGATCGAAAGTCGCAACCCGGAGCTATGCTCGGACCTGATGCTGCGGCATATCCGCGGTGCCGAGGCCCATTATCTCTACAACATTACCAGTGACGAGGTCGAGTGAGCCAGGGCACAACCGGAAGACAACACGAGATCTAGAAAGTCCAAAAGGGAGGAAAGGACTATGAAACCTGCTATGAATGGCGCGGCCATCGGCGCCACGCTTCTGCTTGCCGCGACGAGTGTGGCGGCGAGGGATCTGAGTTATGCAACCTATTCGCCGCCCACGTCGTCCAACAACGTGGTGGGTGTGGAACCGTTCATCGAACGGATCGCGGAGCGCACCAACGGCGAGTTGACGTTCACGATGTATACCGGTGGCCAGATCTTCGATGCCAGGGGAACATTGAGCGGCATTGGTGACGGCTTGTCGGATACCGGCTTTCTCGTGCCGCAGTATTTCCCGACGGAAATGCCCAGAATTACCATGCTCACCGATCTGCTGATGCTGAACGAGCACGAGGTGCCGGCGGCCGGAGCCTTCCTCGAAACGATGCTGCTTGATTGCGGTGAGCCGTGCATGGAAGAGATGGAGCGCAACAACATCAACATCCTCGCCACGCACGCCGCGTCCCCCTACAACATTCTGTGCCGCGACGAGATCGGGTCCGTTGAGGATCTGAAGGGGCTGAAATTCCGGTCCGCCGGCGACGCGATGAGCCGTGCGGTGCAGGCCTGGGGCGGGATACCGGTCAATTTCTCGTCGGGGGAGGTCTACGAAGGCTTGCAGCGCGGCCAGATCGACTGTGCCGTGGCGCCCAAGTCGTGGCTGCTGCTCTATGGGCTGGTCGACGTCGTGAAATTCATTTACGACCTGCCGATCGGCGCCGGCGTAGGCATGGGGATCTTCACCATCAACAATGACACATGGGAAGATCTGCCCCGCGACCAGAAAGAAATCATCCTTCGCGAATTGCCTCAGCTCGTGGCAAACGTCGTCATCGACGGGTACGGTGGCGAAGACGCCAAAGCCGATGAGGCGGCAAGCGTCAAGGGGATCAACATTGCCAATCCGCCGGCCGACCTGGTTGCCCTCATCGATAATCTGCGCGGCACCGAGCCTGTGGCCGTCGCCGCGAAGGCCCGCGAGCGCGGCGTCGAGAACCCCGAAGAGCTGATCGAAGCCTATACCCAGAATCTCGCGGAATGGGGCGAGGCGACCAAGGACATGCACAAGGATTCCGAAGGGTTTGCCAAGCTCCTGTGGGATCGCGTCTACAGCCGGCTGGTCGAGGCTCTCTAATCTCGAACAAGGCACCGGCCCCGGTGACATGACCCGGGGCCGGCAACGCGCAGAATCCGACCGTCCCTCGATCGACCGTTGGTGAGAAGGAGTTCACGACCATGAAACGGGTCGACTGGGCCTTGGGCGCTGTTACCAAATTTCTGCTCTTTGTCGCCGCGGCAGCCACCCTGGTGATGATGTCAATCATCGTGCTGGACGTGACTTTGAGATACATCACGGGCAAGCCCATGCAGGGCACGCTGGAAATCGTCTCGTACTATTGCATGGCGCCACTGGTCTATTTCAGCTTCGCCTTTGTCGAGCACGGGCAGGGGCACGTCCGGATTTCTCTGGTTACGGACCTGCTTTCGGAAAAATTGGAAAAGGTCGTGGCGATTGCGACCGGGATTCTTGCCTTCGCCTACCTGGCCTTTTTCACCTTCGAGGCCACAGGGGAAGCCGTCAAGAAGACCGCCATCGGTGAAGTCGCGCCGTCCCTGACCTACGATGTATACATCTGGGCTGCGCGCTGGACGGTGCCGATCGGCATAGGCATGATGGCCGTCATGCTCCTCGCCGACATCTTTCGGCACATCGTCGGCCGCAGCGAGGAAAAATAAATGAGTTCTCTTACAGTCGGCGTAATCGGGCTGGGGTGTCTTTTGGTCCTGATTGCCCTGCGGATTCACATCGGGATTGCGCTTGGCCTGGTATCTATCGGCGGGCTGGCAATCATGCGCTCTCCCCAGGCCGCAGGAAGCGCGCTTGCCGGCCAACCTTTCGAGTTCGTGGCGCACTGGTCCTTGTCGGCCATTCCGATGTTCCTGCTTATGGGCGCGATTGCCTATCACTCGGGTATGACGGCTGATCTATACAGCGCGGCGCGCCGCTGGCTGAGCCGGCTTCCAGGGGGGTTGGCGGTCGCCACATGCTTTGCCAGCGCAGGTTTCGCGGCAGCATCCGGGTCGAGCATGGCCACGGCGGCGGCGATGGGGCGGCTTGCCATTCCCGAGATGCTCAAGGCGAAATACGAACCCGGCCTGGCCGCCGGGGTGGTCGCCGCAAGCGGAACGCTGGGGTCGCTGATTCCGCCGAGCATCCTGATGGTGCTGTACGGAATCTTCACCCAGCAGCCGATTGGCCAACTGCTGATCGCCGGCATTGGTCCGGGCATTCTTACGGCGGTTCTCTACGCCGCGATGATCATGATCCGGGTCAAGGTCAATCCTGAACTCGCGCCGAGCCTTCAGGAAAGTTCAACCTGGCGCGAACGATTCGGCGAATTGGCCAAGGTTTGGCCCATACCTGTCCTGATCACGGTTGTCGTGGTCAGCATCTACGCGGGTATTGCGACGGCGACCGAAGCCGCGGCGGTCGGCGCGGCGGCTGCGCTGGTGATTGCCGTCATTCGCAACGAAATGAACCTGTCTCGGTTGAAACTCAGTCTGATCGAAACGCTGCAAAGCACCGGGTCGATCTTCTTCATCGCCATAGGCGCGGTTCTGTTCACACGTTTTCTGGCGTTCAGCGGCATCCCGGTCTATCTGGCCGATCTGATCGAGACGACGAACGTAAGCCCGCTGGTCACGCTCGTGATGGTTTCGCTGGTCTATATCTTCCTTGGCATGTTCCTCGACCCACTCGGTTTGATGCTGGTCACCCTGCCGGTCTTCATTCCCGTGTTCGAAGCCGTCGGCATCAACATGATCTGGGCCGGCGTGATAGTCATCAAGTTCATCGAGATCGGCCTTCTGACGCCGCCGATCGGACTGAATGCCTTCGTGGTAGCCGGTATCGTCGGCGGCCGGGTTCCACTGATGGTGATCTTTCGCGGGCTTATCTGGTTCATCGCCGTCGAAATCGTGGTTCTCAGCCTGTTGTTCCTATTTCCGGGGATCAGCCTCTATCTGCCCAGTCTGATGCAATGACGCCGGTCGGGCAGCCAGTGCAGAACAGCAATCAAGGGAGATCTTGTATATGAAGCGATCAGACATCGTCGGTCTCTGGCACATGGTGTCGTGGGTTCAACACCGCGGACCGGTCGACCATCTGCCGATGGGAGAGACGCCGGAAGGGCGTCTGCTCTACACCCCGGAGGGGCTGATGTCGGCGCATCTGATGCGGCCAGATCGGCCGGTGATGACCACCGGCGACTTCGTCACCGGCTCTGACGAGGAATGCGCCGCCGCATTGCGCTCCTACATGGGCTATTGTGGCGAATACGAGATTCACGGCTACGAGATCCACCACATCGTCGCTATCGCAAGCTACCCCAACTGGACTGGTCAGCGCCAGGTCAGACGCGTCACGCTCGACGGCGACAGGCTTGTCCTGTCCGCAGCGCCGCGCATGGTGAATGGGGTTTCCGTTACCGCGACACTCACCTGGAAAAGATGATCCTGCTGCGCGTGCATGTCTTCGCTCGACCGGGCGCGGCTGTTCAAGCTCGCCTGGGATCTGTCGGGCGAGGCGTTCGGCACCCGGCTGCTTCAGTACGAGCGCTACTATGCCGGTGACCCGGTTCGCACGACCGCCTCCAACTATCTCCAGGTGCAGGACGACGAGATGATGCGGCTGGTGAACGAGGCGCTGGCGCTGGCCGGCGATCCCGAACCCGCGCGCCGCGCGGCACCCGCTACCTCGGCCTACCTTTTCGGCGCCGTCTGCCCCGAACGCGCTGTAATACCAACGGCCTTAGCCTTTGACCGTTTTGGCGTATTCTCTGGTGGTGATCGAGCGCACGGTGGCGCTGTCGTTGGCGAAGAAGTTCCAGGCGTCGCAGCATCGTGCCACGATGTCCTCGTAGGTTTCGAACACGGAGATGGAGAGGCGGTTGGCGCGGAGGTAGGCCCAGACGTTCTCGATCGGATTGAGTTCCGGGGCGTATGGCGGGAGCGGCAGCAGGGTGATGTTGTCTGGCACCTTCAGAGC
>Ga0209024_1002089_pt1 | contig 12926 bp, 12 predicted proteins | sample AutmiccommunBRH5_FD_187380 | JGI IMG/M metagenome (GOLD analysis project Ga0209024, IMG submission 187380) | Deep subsurface microbial communities from Mt. Terri, Switzerland - Autotrophic microbial communities BRH/5 (SPAdes) (version 2) | ecosystem: Environmental > Aquatic > Deep subsurface >...
AGCCTGATCCTGGCCACCGGCGTCGATCCGGTGCTGCTCGCCGTGCCAGCAGCGATGGCGGCCAGCTGGGGCTTCATGCTGCCCAGTGGTACCGGACCCAATGCGATCGCCTGGGCCACCGGCCATATCGAACTGCCGAAAATGCTGAAATCGGGCTTCCTGCTCGATCTTGCCGGCGTTCCGATCATAATCGGCTGCATCTGGATGGTTGCCATTGTAACCAGTTAGCTTTTCGTCCATGGTTTCAGAGATATTTTTTGAGGGATAGAGAGAGAATATGTCCGAACATGATGATGACGTCGCCGGGATTCCGGTCACCCGCCGGATGCCCAAGGCCCCGATAGAGAAAATCGGTGGTCGCAAGTTGAAGCCGGCGACCCTGATGATGGGCCACGGCTATGATCCGGAGCTGTCCGAAGGCGCGCTAAAGCCGCCGATCTTCCTGACCTCGACCTTCGCCTTTGAAAATGCCGCAGCCGGCAAGCGCTTTTTCGAAGGCATCACCGGCAAGCGGCCGGGTGGCTCGGAAGGTCTGGTCTATTCGCGCTTCAACGGTCCCAATCAGGAAATATTCGAAGACCGGCTGAGCATCTGGGACGAGGCCGAGGATGCGCTGGTCTTCTCCAGCGGCATGTCGGCGATTGCCACGGTGCTGCTCGCCAACGTCAGCCAGGGCGACGTGATCGTCCACAGCGGCCCGCTTTATGCCGCGACCGAAACATTGATCAACAAGATACTGGGCCGCTTCGGCGTCACTTTTCTCGATTTTCCGGCCGGTGCCACGCCTGGCGAAGTTGCCGTGATGCTCGAGCAGGCCAGGGCGCAGGCTGCTGCCAACGGTGGCAAGGTGGCGATGATCTATCTGGAAAGCCCCGCCAATCCAACCAATGCCCTCGTCGATATCGAGGGCGTCGCCGACGCCCGCAGTCAGGTCTTTGGTACCGACGAAGGCGCGCCGCCGATTGCTATCGACAACACGTTCCTCGGACCGCTCTGGCAGCAACCGCTGAAGCACGGTGCCGACATCGTCATCTACAGCCTGACCAAATATGTCGGCGGACATAGCGACCTGGTCGCCGGCGGCGTGCTCGGCAGCAAGGCCCATATGGACCCGATCCGCGCGATCCGGAACACGATCGGCACGATCTGCGACCCCAATACCGCCTGGATGCTGATGCGCAGCCTCGAGACGCTGGAACTGCGCATGACCCGCGCCGGCGAAAACGCGCTCAAGGTCTGCACCTTCCTGCGAGACCATCCCAAGGTCGACGGCCTCGGCTATCTCGGTTTCATCGAGAACGAGAGCCAGAAGGACATCTACGACCGCCACTGCAGCGGTGCCGGCTCGACCTTCTCGCTGTTCATCAAGGGCGGCGAGACGGAAGCCTTCCGCTTCCTCGACACGATGAAGATCGCCAAACTGGCGGTCAGTCTCGGCGGCACCGAAACCCTGGCCAGCCTGCCCGCGGCGATGACGCATCTGTCGGTTCCCGACGAGCGCAAGGCGGCGCTCGGTATCACCGACAATCTGGTGCGGATATCGATTGGCGTCGAGGACCCGGACGACCTGATCGCCGATTTCGACCAGGCGCTCGCCGCGGTGTGAGAGCGCCGGAGGAGTAGCGAACGAATCGTTCGCTCAGGGTCTAGCTGTCAGCCAGGGAATCGATCACTCGGGACAATTTGTCTCGAACGGTTTCGGCCGCCTTTTTCAGTTGCGGATTGTCGATGGCTTGCATGGAGGCGGTTGGATTGATCGCGGCCACCTCCACCTTTCCACCCTCCTTTTGCTGCACCACCACATTGCAGGGAAGCATGGTTCCAACCTTGTCTTCCAGTTGCAGGGCTTCGTGCGCGAGCTTCGGATTGCAGGCGCCCAGAATGGTATAGGGTCTGAAATCCACATCAATTTTGGATTTCAGCGTTTGCTGCACATCGACGCGGGTTAGCACCCCGAAACCTTCCAGCTTGAGCGCCGCTTCCGTCCGTTCGATGGCATCATCGAAATCGGTGTCCAGCGTCACGGCCATGTAATAGGTCATATTTCCCTCATTTTCTCTATAGTTCGGGTCACTCGCCGCGCTCCATTGCCGCATGTCCGCTTGGGCGGAAAGCCGAGACTGGAACAGGGGCTCTTGTTTATAAATAGGGAAGCTCACGAATACCAGCGGATGTTGCAGCATGGCTTCTGCCGCGTTGGAATCTAGGTGCCTCTGCGGCAAAAGCCACGGAAAAAAAGGGCGATGCGATGTAAAGACATCACCCAATTACGAACGGTCTTATTGAAAGGACGATAGGCAATATCGTTGCTTGCCCCGGCTTATGGCTGCGATGCTACTTCGACCGACAGGATTTCGATCGCATCCTCGCGATCCGCGAAATCACCGATATCTCCCGGCGCCAGTCCGATTAGCGCCCGGGCGATTGGCGCGGAAAAGGAGACCAGAGCACTGGCCGGATCGGCTTCGTCATCGCCGACGATGGCGAGGGTCTTCTCCTTGCCATTGAGCAGAAAGGTCACCAGCGTACCGAATTCGACCGTTTTGCCGCTTGCCACCGGCGGCAGCTCCGCCGTCGATTGCCGCGTGTTCCAGTAACGCAGGTCGCGCTTGGCAATCTGGAGCGCTGTTTCGTCGGTCAGCGCGGCAATGTCGGCCTGCAGGGCGGCAACCCGGTCCCGGATAAGCTGCAGCCCGCGCTTTGTCACCCAATTGGGACCGAGCGGAATCGGATGCTCGAACTTGGGCTCGAGATGCTCGTCATCTCCTTCCCGGCGGAATGCGACGCTCATCAGGCCTTCTTTCCGGGCGTCACCCAGATCGAGACCGGCGCCACGAACTTGCCATGCGCCGGCGTGCCGACATCGTTCCGCTCGGCGGTTACCCGCTCGCCGCTCGCGAGCGTGAAGGAGGCCCATGGCTTGAGCATGCGGCTGAAGGTCATCTTCTGGATCGGCTGACCGGTGGTGCTGTTCATGATCGTGGCGATGATGCTCATGGCGGCCCGCTTGCGATGGATGCGCCGGACTGTCAACCACTGGCGCAAGATGTATCCGGGCGGTCAGCGCCAGTCGACGATTGGCCAGCCCTTCAGCTCCGCCAGAAGACGCATCGGCACGGTCGGGGTGGTCACGATCGGCTCGTCGGCAAATTCCAGCATCGGCTTGTCGCTGAGATGGTCGGAATAGGCGCGGACATGGCAGTCGCTGCGTTGCCAGCCCTGCTCGGCGAACAGCGCCTCGATCCGGTCGATCTTGGCATCGTCATAACAATTTTCGCCGATGATGCGGGGCCGTACCCGGCCCTCGCCGTCGACCACCAGCTTCGTGCCGATCAGGTGATCGAATCCCACCCGCCGCGCGATCGCCCCGGCATAAAGTTCGTAGGAAGCGGTAACCAGCACCAGCGTCCGGCCGGCAGCGCGATCCTTCTCGATCTGATCAATCGCTTTCTGGTGGCGGTTGGCGCGCAGCACATGATCGGCAAAACTCTCGATGTGCGGCTGCAATTCGGCCAGTTTCGGACCGCTGCCCATCAGCAGCCGCTGGTTGAAGGTCTTCAGCTGCCCCCGGCTGATCAGCTTGAGGCCATAGCCCATGAAACCGAACGGCAGTAGCGGCAGGAAGACCAGTCGCCACGGTGCCCGCGCGAACAGCAGGTGGAACAGGAAGGGCGTGTAGGTGCCGCGCACGGTGATCGTCCGGTCCATGTCGTAAAGCGATATTTTCTGCATGTCGTCCCGCGATTGCCGTTCGAGCGGGCCCATAGCATTTGCAGCGCAAAAGCACTAAATATTTGAGCGGTTTAATCGCTTGAGCTTTGCCGAAAATTCGGTCACCTATAGGCATTATGGCAACAGCTAGCGATTTTGTCGAAGAAACGGCCGAAGACGGAGCGGTGACCTTGCGTTTTTCCGGTGACCTTTCGATCGCCAGCATCGGGGATTTGCCGGAGCGTCTCAGAGAATATGACGGCGATGCCAGTCGGCTCGACATTGCCGATACCGGCTATGTCGATACGGTCGGGGCGTGGCTGGTCCATCGAACGGCGCGCGAGATGGAAGCCGAGATCATGGGCGCCGATGACGATGCCCAGCGGCTGATTGCCGCCGTTGCTGCCGCCGACCAGGCGACCGATATCCGGCCGGGGCAGCCCAATCCGGTGCTGCGGGTTTTGTCCGAGGTGGGCGAGGCGACCAGCATTGCCTTCAGTACGATGGCGGGGCTGGTCGGCTTTTTTGGCGCGATCATGATCGGCTTTTCCCGGCTGGTGCGGCACCCCGGCAAGATCCGCTGGAACGCCGTGATCCAGCGTTTCGACGTGGTCGGGGTCCGGGCGCTTGGGATCATTGGCCTGATGAGCTTTCTGATCGGTCTGGTGATCGCGCAACAGGGCGCGGTACAACTGCGGCAGTTCGGTGCGGAAGTATTCACCGTCAATCTGGTTGGCCGGCTGACCTTGCGCGAACTCGGCGTGCTGATGACCGCAATCATGGTCGCCGGGCGTTCCGGTTCGGCCTTCGCCGCGCAGATCGGCACCATGAAGCTGACCGAGGAAATCGACGCGATGCGCACTATTGGCGTGTCGCCGATGGAGGCGCTGGTGCTGCCCCGCTTTATCGCCGCCGTGTTCTTGCTGCCGTTGCTCGGCTTCTACGCCTCGGTTGTGGCGATCATCGGCGGCGGCCTGCTGAGCTGGGTCGAGCTGGACATCCCGCCGGCGACCTTTTTTTCCCGGATTCGCGAGGTGGTGCCGCTGACCGATGTCTATGTCGGTCTGGTGAAGGCACCGGTATTCGGTGCGATCATCGCGGTCACCGGCTGCTATCAGGGCATGCAGGTCAAGGGCAATGCCGAGGATGTCGGCAGGCGCACCACCGCCGCGGTGGTCCAGGCGATCTTCCTGGTTATCGTGCTCGATGCCTTTTTTGCCGTCTTCTTCACCTGGATCGGATGGGATTGATGGGCGATTCTAATACTATTGCCTATGATCGCGATTACGAGGGTCCGATTGTAAGCGTCCATGGCCTGCGCAACAGCTTCGGCGAGCAGGTGGTGCACGAAAATCTCGATCTCGATGTGAAACGCGGCGAGATCATTGGCGTCGTCGGCGGCTCCGGTACCGGAAAATCGGTGCTGATGCGCTCGATCATCGGACTGCAGATTCCCGACGAAGGCGAAGTCAGGGTCTTCGGTCAACAGATACTGGGCAAGTCCGACGCCGAGACCATTGAAATCCGCAAGCGCTGGGGCGTCCTGTTTCAGGGGGGTGCGCTGTTTTCGACACTCACCGTGGCCGAAAATGTCATGGTTCCGATCCGCGAATTCTATCCGGAGATGGACCGTGACTTCCGCCGCGAAGTCGCCAAATACAAGGTCTGCCTGTCCGGTCTCCCGCCCGAGGCCGCGCCGAAATATCCCTCCGAACTGTCAGGCGGGATGCGCAAGCGGGCTGGCATCGCGCGGGCCCTGGCGCTTGACCCCGAATTGCTGTTCCTCGATGAACCGACCGCCGGACTGGACCCGATTGGTGCGGCCGCGTTCGACAGTCTGACCAAGGAATTGCAGCAGACTCTGGGGCTGACCGTGTTCCTGATCACCCATGATCTCGACACGCTGCACGCCATTTGTGACCGGGTGGCGGTGATCGCCGACCAGCGCGTGATCGCGGTTGGCACGATCGACGAACTGCTTGCGCTCGATCATCCCTGGATCCAGGAATATTTTAACGGCCCGCGCGGACGGCTGGCCTCGGCAGGAAAGAAGATGCTGGGATGAGAATGGCGAAGCAGAACAGAGAATTGTTGCAGGTGCCGGCCGCGCTCGGCATAGAGGTGAAATAGATGGAAACGCGCTCCAACCATATTCTTGTCGGTGTTGTCACTTTGGCGATGCTGGCGCTTGTCGCCGCCTTTCTGGTCTGGATCGTGCGCTTCGGCGACGGCGAGATGAAGGAATATGATATTTTCTTCTCCCAGTCCGTAGCCGGCTTGGCAGCAGGAACCGGTGTCACCTTTGCCGGCGTGCCGTCCGGGCAGGTGACAAAGGTTGAATTGTGGAAAAAAGATCCAAATTTTGTGCGTGTCCGGATTGCCGTCAGCGAAGACACGCCGATCCTGCAAGGCACCACGGCCAGCATTCAGAACGTCAGCTTTACCGCGCCACCCAATATCCAGTTGGATGGCGCCAAAAAAGGTGCGCCCCCGATTACCGATCTCGGCCCCGAAGGGGTTCCGGTGATCCCGACCAAACCGGGTGCGCTGGGCGAATTGCTGAACAGCGCTCCGATGGTGGTGGAACGGCTGGCGACGCTGACGGAACGGCTGACCACGCTGCTGTCGGAGGAAAACCAGAAATCGATCAGCGGCATTCTGGCCAATAGCGAAAAGCTGACCGGCAGTCTGGCGCAGCAGGCACCGCAGCTGGAAGCCTTGATGGAAGAATCGCGAATTGCCATCCGCAACGCCGGGCAGACGGCAGAGAAACTCTCGTTGCTGGCGGACAATGCCAGCGGGTTTCTGGACAATAATGGCCAGCCCTTGGCAAAAAACCTGGCCAACACCCTGGAGGCCGCTGCCGGCAGTCTGCGCGCGCTCGAAGGCGTGTTGAACAATGCCCAGCCCGCCGCCGAACGCTTTTCCAACAAGACCCTGCCGGAGGTCGACCAGCTGGTGGAAGATATGCAGGCGCTGACCAAATCCATGACCAACGTAACCGAACGGCTGGACCAGGGCGGGGCCGGATCGATATTGTCAGCTCCAAAGCTGCCCGACTATGAGCCAGGACAATGAAGGGGCACATATGATGAGCAAATTTCGACTGTTGAAAGCGATCGGTCTCCTCGCCACCATCCCGGGGCTCAGCGCCTGTGTCAGCTTTGGCGGGGCCGAACCGCCACCGTCGCTGCTGACGCTGTCACCGGCCCAGGGACTGCCGGCAGGAGCAATGCAGAGCGGACCGCAAACCGGTTCGCTGGTGGTGGCGCTTCCCGCTGCCCCGCAGAAGCTGAATACCATTCGCGTACCGGTGCAGACCAGTGGCGGCACCGGCATTGCCTATCTGAAGGACGCCGTCTGGGTCGACAAGCCGGCCCGGCTGTTTCAGGATCTGCTCAGCGAAACGATCGCCGTGCGCAACAACCGACTGGTGCTCACCGCCACCGAAGCTGGCGGGCGTGCTCAAACTTATATCACGGGCGAACTAGTAAATTTTGGCCTCGACGGTGCCAGCCTGACGGTCACCGTCACCTATGATGCGGTAAAGATGACCGACGACAAGCCGGTCGAGAAAAAACGTTTTGAAGCCCGCGAAGCCGTCTTTGCGGCGGAACCCGTAGCGGTGGGCGAAGGTCTCAACAAGGCAGCCAATAAAGTGGCTGCCGACGTCGCTGAATGGGTGGGTTGAGGACCTGGCCAAGCCCGCCGCTATTCCTCGCCATAGCTGAACCCCTCGGGTTCTGGCCAGTCAATCGCGGTCGCCGCCATGACCTGGAACAGACATCCCATTTCTTCCGGGTCGGTCAGTCGATGATGCGCCGCCCGAATGGCTTCGGCCTGTTTCGGGCTCGCCGCAACCAGCATCGCCGCGCGCTGATCAATGCCCAGCGACTTCAGCCACTGGCCTTGTTCGACCGGCCCATGCACCGCCAGCATGCGCGTTCGGACGATATTGGCGAGCGTATGAAAATCGACATGGGCGGTCAGGTCTGACGCGCCGGGGCAGTCAAACGGGCTGACCGGTATGTGACCCTTAATCGCCTGCAGCGTGCTGCCGGTGCCCGGCCTTACATAGCCATAGTCGACGATCAGCAGCGTGCCACCCTGTTTTGCCAGACGATTGGCAAGATCGCCGGCCCATTCCACGCTTACCGGCGAGCGTTCCAAAATCGTTCCCTCCGGAAATCCGCTGGTGGCGCCACCGACTTGATTCTCTGCCTTATCCATACTGGCTATCGTAACAAATTTGCCGCGATCCCGCGCCACCATCTGCCGCCGCCAGCCCTCGGATGTCGCAACAAATTGCTCGACCGGCAGGGCATCAAAAAATTCGTTGGCGACGATCAGCAGCGGCCCGTCTTTCGGCAGGCTTGCGATGTCGTCATGCCAGATGGCATCGGGATGCAATTGCGCCTGCCTGGCCTTCAGGACCGGGCTGGTCTCGACAAAATGGACCGCCGGGCCGCATCGGAATTTGGCCATGGAGCGCAGCGCATCGCGGGCCAGCGTGCCCCGTCCCGGCCCCAGTTCGACATAGTGGCAATGGGCGGGCGAGCCATGGCGTAGCCAAAGGTCCGCCAGCCAGATACCGATAATCTCCCCGAACATCTGGCTGATTTCCGGGGCAGTGACAAAATCCCCTTCCTCGCCCAGCGGGTCCTTGCTGGCATAATAATGCGCATTGGCGATCGCCATATAGTCGCCGAGTGGTATCGGACCCTCGCGATCAATCCTGTCCGCGATGACATGCGCTGCAGTGGGGAGGTCCGGCTTCGTGCCCTCAGGCAACGCTCTTGTCTCCCGCCACCGGCTCGACGCGTGCGCGTCTGCCTTTCGCGGTATAGACCAGCCAAGCGCCAAGCAGGATCATCGGCACCGTCAGCCATTGGCCCATGCTGAGCCCCGACTGCTCGACCAGCCAGGTCAGCTGGGCATCCGGCTGGCGGAAAAATTCAACGGTGAACCGGCTGAATCCGTAGACCAGCAATCCGGCACCGACGAGCTTGCCCGGCTGATAGCGGGCATCGGTTTTCCAGAAGAGGAGCGAGAGGATGAGGAAATAGACGATCCCTTCCAGCCCCGCTTCGTACAACTGGCTGGGATGGCGTGCCACTTCTCCCCCCATCGGAAAAACGATCGCCCAGGGAACATCGGTCTCCCGGCCCCACAGCTCGCCGTTGACGAAATTGGCCAGTCGACCGAAGAACAGTCCGAACGGGATGACGCAGGCGATATAATCGCACATGCGCAGAAAATCGAGCTTTTCGCGCCGGGCGGTCCACCACAGTGCGACCACGACGCCCAGCGCGCCGCCATGGAGTGACATGCCGCCTTTCCAGACCTGCAATATCTTGATCGGATCCGTCAGGATTTCGGGACTGTAGAAGAACACATAACCAAGCCGGCCTCCGACAATGATGCCGAGCGTCGCCCAGAAGATCAGGTCATCGGCGTGGCGGCGGGCCATCGGCGAACCCGGCTGCGCCACCAGCTTGGTCAGATACCAGTAGCCGAGTAAAATCCCGGCCAGATAGGCCAGCGAATACCATTTGAGCTGGAAGAATCCGAGATCGAACGCATTGGGGGAGAGACCAAGTTCCTCAAACCGCGTAAATTGGGCTGCATTGGCCAAGATAATATCAATCAAGTCTTTTCCCCGTGTGGTTTCCTGTCCATATAAAGGGAAATTCCCCTATACCAAGAGGGAACAACGGGAGACTTGAATAATGGCGACTTCTGAACTGGACATGGTAATCGACAAAACACTCGAGGCGCTGACGCAGCCTGGTCAGCTGCTGGAGCTCGCCTCGATCAACAAATATGGCGTCGACATGCCGATATTCCAGAATGCGCCGCAGAATGTCTCCGATTATTTCGCCTATTTCTGCCACCAGCACGCCGACAAGGAATTCCTGATTGATGGCGATATCCGCCTGACCTTTGGGGAAGCTTATGCCGCCGCCCGCGCCCTGGCTGGCGGCTTGGTCGAAGGCTATGGCGTGAAGAAAGGCGACCGGATCGGCATCGCTGCGCGCAATTCTGCCAACTGGATCATCCTCGACATGGCGATCACCATGGCGGGCGCCATTTCGACCAAGCTGAACGGCTGGTGGCGTGGCGACGAACTGGCCGACGGCATCGAGGATGTCGGTTGTTCCTATGTATTCGCCGACTATCAGCGAGCCCAGCGGCTGGTTGAATCCAAGCGCACCCACGGTGCCGAACTGCTGATCTTCGAACATGACAAATTGCCCCTGGAAGGACTGAAAGTCATGCTCGAAAAAGGCGGCGGGCCGGATACGCCGCTGCCGCAGATGGCTCCCGAGGACAATGCGACGATCCTGTTCACGTCCGGCTCGACCGGCCGCTCGAAGGGTGCCTATTCCGAACATCGGGCGGTGGTGCAGGGCGCGATGAGTTTCGTCGGGACGGTGCTGGTGCTGGTCAACATCATGACCAAGGCGGGCACGATGCCGGAAGGGCAGCCGACCGCGATGGTCTGCGTGCCATTGTTCCATGTTACCGCCTCGGTGCCGCTGGTTCTGGTCAGCTATGCGATCGGGCGCAAGCTGGTGATGCTCAACAAATGGGATGCGGAAGAGGCGATGCGCCTGATCGAAAAGGAACGCGTCACCTATTTTGTCGGCGTACCGCTGATGAGCATGGAAATCTATTCCCACCCGCATCTCGACAAATATGATCTCAGCAGCTGTGTCACCATGGCCGCCGGCGGTGCGCCGCGTCCGGTCGAGCATGTGCGGCGGATCAAGGAGAAAATGGGCGATGGCTATCCGGTGATCGGCTACGGCCTGACCGAGACCAATGGCGTCGGCTGTTCCAACCAGAATGAAAATTATCTCGCCAAGCCGGACAGCACCGGCCGCGCGACTCCGCCGATTGTCGACGTCGCGATTCTCGACGATGACGGCAACAGGATGGCGCAGGGCGAGCGGGGCGAGGTCTGTATCCGTACGGCTGCCAATTTCACCGGCTACTGGAATAACGAAGAAGCGACCAGGGATGCCTTCACCGCTGACGGTTATTTCCGCACCGGCGATATCGGCTATCTCGATCCCGAGGACTATCTCTTCATCGTCGATCGCAAGAAGGAGATCATCATCCGCGGCGGCGAGAATATCAGCTGTCAGGAAGTGGAGGCCGCCGTCTATGCCAATCCGGCCGTGGCGGAAGCGTGTATCTTTGGGGTTCCCGACGAACGGTTCGGGGAAGTGCCGGCGCTGGTCTATCACACCAAGGAGGGGCACAGCCTGCCCGAGACAGAGCTGATGGAATTCCTCAAGCACCAGCTCGCTCCGTTTAAATTGCCTGTCCATATCTGGCAATATGACGAACCATTGCCGAAACTCGGAACTGCGAAAATCGCAAAGATCGTGCTGGCGAAAAAGCATCGGGACGAACTGGCCGAAACTGGATGAATATACGCTCCAATATCCCGGCCGCCCCGGCCGACCCCGCGACCAGGATCGGTCGGCAGCGGGATATTATCAATCGCCGGGTATTGGCGGACGAAATCGAGCAGCTGATCGACGAGCAGGGCATGTCCCGGGCGCGGACCAGAATTTTGTCGCTGCTGCAGGATGCGCTGGACAATGGCCGGGCAGAGATCAGCAGCCGCCTCCTGAAACGGCCCTCGGCCGGGCACGAGATGGCGGCCGCGCAGTCCTTTCTGGTCGATCAGCTGGTTCGGCTGATCCACGATATCGCGGTCTATCACCAATATCCGGTCAACAATCCCTCGTCCGGCGAACGCATCGCGGTAATGGCGGTTGGCGGCTACGGGCGCGGCGAAATGGCTCCGCACAGCGATGTCGACATTGCCTTCCTGACCCCGCACAAGACCAACAGCTGGACCGAGCAGGCGGTCGAGGCGATGCTCTACTGGCTCTGGGATCTCGGCTTCAAGGTCGGGCAGAGCAGCCGTTCGATCGACGAAATGGTGCGCATGGCCAAGGAGGATCTGTCGATTCGCACGGCATTGCTTGAAGGGCGCTATATCTGGGGCGACACCGGGGTGTACGAAGAAGCCAAACAGCGTTTCTTCAATGACGTGGTCGCTGGAACCGACAGCAGTTTCGTCGCCGAAAAATTGGCCGAGCGCGATGCCCGGCACAGGAAAATGGGCGACAGTCGCTATGTTGTCGAACCCAATGTCAAGGAAGGCAAGGGTGGACTGCGCGACCTGCAGACTCTCTACTGGATTGGGAAATATATCCACCGGGTGACGTCGGCTGGGGAACTGGTTGATGTCGGCCTGCTCACCGCCGACGAGTTCAAGCGCTTTCGCAAGGCGGCCAATTTTCTGTGGGCGGTGCGCTGCCACATGCACGATATTACTGGCCGCGCTGAAGACCGGCTAACCTTCGACCTGCAGCCAGAGGTGGCGCGGCGCATGCGCTTTGCCGACCGGCCCGGGAAGTCTTCGGTCGAGCGGTTCATGCAATATTATTTCCTGAACGCGAAAGTGGTCGGCAATCTCACTGGAGTGTTCCTCGCTCATCTCGACGAAACGCACAATGCCGGGGTGCGCCGGTTCCTGCCATCGCTGACCCGCAAGCCGAAAAAACTCAACGGCTTCGTCCTGGATCGCGGACGGCTTGCCCTGCCAAATGAGAAATTCTTCGAGGAAGACCCGGTCCGGCTGCTGGAAATTTTCTGGCTGGCCGACAAGCACGTACTGGAAGTCCATCCGCTGGCAATGCGGTCGGCGCGGCGCGATGCCAAGCTGATTGACAACCGGATTCGCAACGACACGCGCGCCAACAAGCTGTTTCTCGACGTGCTCTGTTCGCCGCGCGATCCCGAACTGGTCCTGCGCTGGATGAACGAGGCGGCAATCTTCGGCCGCTTCATCCCCGATTTTGGCCGCGTTGTGGGGCAGATGCAGTTCGACATGTACCATCATTATACCGTCGACGAGCACAGTATCCGGGCGATCGGCCTGCTTGCCAAAATCGGTCGGGGCGACCTTGAAGCGGATCATCCCAACAGCACGGCGACGATGGAAAAATTGCAGAACCGCCGCGTCTTGTTTGTCGCGACGCTGCTGCACGACATCGCCAAGGGTCGCGGCGGCGACCACAGCGTTCTCGGTGCGGAAGTGGCGATGAAGCTTTGCCCGCGGCTCGGCCTGAAGCCGCACGAGACCGAACTGGTTGCCTGGCTGGTCCGCAATCATCTGCTGATGTCCGAGG
>Ga0209024_1002093_pt1 | contig 12910 bp, 15 predicted proteins | sample AutmiccommunBRH5_FD_187380 | JGI IMG/M metagenome (GOLD analysis project Ga0209024, IMG submission 187380) | Deep subsurface microbial communities from Mt. Terri, Switzerland - Autotrophic microbial communities BRH/5 (SPAdes) (version 2) | ecosystem: Environmental > Aquatic > Deep subsurface >...
CGAAGGTAGCGTGGAACAAGTCGAGGTCCTTCAGATGGGCAGTGTCAGAACTTCCATCCTGGGGGACCTCGACCCCTACCCACGACCACTCACACCACGATCAGCACACCCTCGTTTGCGAAGAGCCCGTTTACCGTGAGTCGTCGGCTCGGGTCGTATCCGCGCGAGCCGGCCGCACCTATCATGAGGACGTAGTGGAAGGGAGCGGGCGGTGGGTCCTCACGAGGGCGGCACGTGCTTAGCCGGGCAATCGCGACCGCGCTGGACGCGGCTGTTTGACGACGAACGGGTGCGATTCATCGCTGTTGGAGCGGTCAATACGGCATTCGGCTACGCGATGTTTGTGCTGTTCGAGGTTCTACGTGGGAGCCGAGGAAGCTATCTCGCGAGCCTGTACCTTTCGTATGTCATCGCGATCTTAGTCGCGTTTCTGCTCCATCGTCACTACACCTTCCGGAAAACTGGAACCGGCAACGTCGGTCTGGACTTCCTGCGCTTTCAGGGCGTCTATGTGGTTGCACTCGCGGTCAATACCGCCGCATTGCCCGCACTCGTCGAGGTCGGTCACGTTGTCCCCGTGGCGGCGCAGGCGGTCGTGGTTGCAGCGACGACAGTCATCAGCTATTTCGGGCACCGATTGTTCTCATTCCGGCGTCCGGCGAAGAGCACATTCGCGTCTCGGGACTAGGGAATCAAGCGCCAGATGACCAGGCCGTAGCGCTCGTCCGCTGATGGCCTCTGAGCCACCACAGTGAACTGGTCGGGGAACTCTATGCCACAGTCGCTTTCTAACGTCGACGCGAGCAACTGAAACTCCGGTGCGTCGGGTCCAATGGAGACAGGCTGCAGCACGATGAGGTCATGTGGGGGGGTGGTCGAGCAGGCCATGCCGACGGACTTGAACGAGACTCGCGCGGTCATCTTGAGCCACGGACTCGCGTAGTCGCTGTTGTTGAACACGAGCAGCGCGCCAGGGGGTGCCAGTGACACCGTGGGAACGTCATGCGCCCCAAGCGCCACCGACTCAGAGGCGATCCAGTCAGCCCAAGCGGCTTCTTCTTGGGTGAGAAGCAGGCCCTGCAAGTGCGGCGCCGCACTGGAGTATCCCTGGTTCTGATATGGCGTGGAGCGATATGGGTGGACGAGAGACTCCCTCGCGACCTGGAGCCCGGAAATCCCCATGAACAGAACAAGGAAGGCGGGGAGGAACATCGCTCCCTTGCGTCCAAGGTCCCGCAAGCGGCTGGCGACCGTTAGCAAGGCAACGGCACATGCGGCGCTCCATACCGTCGCGGAGTAAAGCAACTGCCCGACCAACAACATGTCCGTCCCCGCAGCCGCGATGAACGGCGCGAAAGCGAGCGCGGCGGCTCCCACCACGAGGGGAGTGCGACTAAGTGTCGCCCTCGCCGTCTCTTCCCGGGTGGAGACGAGCGCGATGACACCTAGAGCGGCAAACACGCCGACCAGCAAGATGAAGCGTCCCAGGCTGGGGAAGGTCGGGGCGGGAGGGAGTGCGACGATCCCGACGGCCGCAAGGGTTGCGAGCACGACGGCGCCGATTTCACTTGGGCTGCGGGGGCTCCGAACGCGCGCAGTTGGAAAGAGCCACAGCCCGAGCGCGCAGGCAAACAGTGCGACCGGAACAAGAATCGCGTGGCTCGTGTCGGACAGTGAGGTGATGTAGGTCTTCAAGACGGGGATTAGTGGATGACCGTACTCGGCGCGGGCGTTGGCATCGAACATAAGCGTGCTGGCGTTCGCCGCATACGAGGCCAAGGGAAAGCCGATCGCCCAGAGAGTCGCAAGACCGGCGAGGACTCCCGCAGTGGTCGTCCACCCTCGCCTGGCCAGGCTGACACTTCCGCGACAGACGATGATGGCTACCACCACGATGATCGCAAAGAGCGCGCCCGCCGTGAATTTGGCGACGACGAGCAAAGCCGTGATGAAGCCGATGCTCAACCAAAGAAGGGCACGGACCCGGGTTGTGAGAGACTCCCGGCTCGAGGCGGACTCGACGAGGAGAACGACCAATATCAGAACACCCAACTGGGTGAAAATGCCCGAGAGCTCGTTGTACGCAAAATACCGCGGGGGAAAGCTCCACGCCAAGAACGTGCCCACTTGCGCGAACACGAAGACGAACCACCACTCAGGTCTTTTGAGTGTGTGTCCCAGCATCGAGGCGACTCTCGCGAGCATCGCGGTGCTGAGAGCGGCTAGCGCGACATACAGGACAAGCCGAAGGATTCTGAACCCGAGCACGGTCTCACCGACGAGGGCGAATACTGGGTGCAGCAGGTAATGGAATCCCCAGGCCTCACCCTCGGTCACGCGGCCGCTCGCGGTGAGGCTCGCGGCCCACGCTTCGTCGGTCCAGTCGAACCCTCGCCGCAGGCACCAGAGGATTACCGCGTAGGTGATCGCTGCAATGACCGTTGCCGCACCTAGCCAGAACGGAACTTGGCTGGGCTTCAGAAGGTTACGCAGTCTGGTCATGTGAGAATTACATCCCTCGGTTCTGATGAGCGTGAGGCCGATCAGTTCGGATCGGAGCCGCGACACAAGCTGGAGCGCTATGCGCAAGCGCCGCGCGAGGCACGAGCATGAGCCTAACGGAACCCATTCTTGCGACGTCGAGCGAGCGGTGGTGCAGACGCTCGTCATGACGGCGACCGTCAACGCTCTCGTGAAACGCGTCCACTAACAATGGAAAACCCTGCGCCACCGTCACCCGTTGCGCAGCTTCAAGAAGTCTTCATAGTTGCGGACGTAGTCGTCGATGTCGTAGGGGTGAGATGCCAGCACCAACAGGACAGCGTCACCTGAATACCGGTACTGGGTTCCCCAAATCATAGGTGGCAAGTACAGTCCCCTGTCGGGCCGATCGAGCTCGTACTCTTCGCGGTTGGTCCCGTCATCGACGACGGCTCGGACGGTGCCGCGTAGGCATATCAAGAATTGCGCACACGCTTTGTGTGCGTGCGCTCCTCGTGCCTCAATGGTGGGAACGTCGTACACGACAAAGAATCGCTTGGGGTCGAATGGGATTCCTCTCCCATCGACCTCAGCGGCAACGAGTGATCCTCGCAGGTCGATCGCGCGCGTGAGGTGGTGGAGGAAGACACCCTGAACGGAGCCGGTGCGCGGCGGCGGAGCGTCATCCTCCCCTCCCTCGGCCTCGATCCCGGCGAGCGGTGCATTGGAGTACCCCCTGATTCGGGCCGGATTCCCCACGACGATCGCGTTCTCAGGCACGTCGCGGGTAACCACGGCACCCGCCCCCACCATGGACCCGGCGCCGATCGTCACCCCCGGCAGCAGCGTGGCATTCGCTCCAATCGAGGCGCCCCTCCGCACAAGAGTCTGGGCGTACGCCTCCGGATGTTGGCGGCTCCTTGGGTACATGTCGTTGGTGAACGTGGCATTGGGGCCCACGAAGACGTCGTCTTCGAGCGTGACTCCGTCCCACAGTTGCACGCCGGACTTGACCGTGACTCGGTCGCCCACGCGGACATCGCCCTCGATGAAGACGCCGTCACATATATTGCAGTCCTCACCGATGACCGCTCCTTGCAGGATGTGAGCGAAGGCCCAAATCCGGGTCCGGTGGCCCACGGATGTCGACTCGCAGAGGGCTTGCGGATGTATGAAGGCGTCCATGCGTTGATTGTTCCCTATTGCCGAAGTTCCGTGTAGCCGTCGGTCGCCGAAGACCCCCTGCAACTCAAGACGTCGCGCGGAGGCAAGACGCGTGGTCGCAAGGGAACACCTAGTCCCCAAACGTGTCGTGACTCATGAGAATCGAAGTGGGGCGGCCCTTCGTGTTCTCGAAAGTCCGCCACACGTAGGTGCCGACGATGCCGAGGGCGAACAGAATCGACCCGGCTGAGAATAGGAGGACGAGCATGAGGGCCGAATAGCCAGGAACGGCAATACCGCCGAGGACCCATGAAACGAATACCACACAAGCTGCAACAAACGCGCCGACGGACCCCAGCAGTCCGACGACCAGGATGATGGTGATGGGTACGCTGGTGAACGAGAAGATGCTGTCCAGCAGGTAGCCAACCTTCGTCCTAAGCGTCCAGGCACTCTTGCCGTGTGCGCGCGCTGCGCGAACATACGGAATTTCCACGCGACGGTACCCCAGCCAATAGAGGAGACCAATCAAGCTCGAATGTGACTCCTCGAGGGATGCGAAGTTTTGTGCGACAGCTTTGGTGCACGCGAAGATGTCGACTCCCCCAAAGGGCACCTCTGGCTGCACCCACTTGCGGTAGAACGCCCAGTACGAGCGCGAAAGCACCCGCGAGCCGCGGGGATCAGTGCGGGCTGAACGGGTTCCCACCGCGACATCCCACTCCCCGGTCGCCAAGGCGACAAAGAACTCCTGAATGAGCCCCCCGGGCTCCTGGAGGTCTGCGGCCATGGCGGCGACGAAGTCCCCGCGCGCCCTGAGGAAGCCGGTCCGGATCGCGGCGAACGAACCGAAATTCCTTGAGTGGCAGATGAGCTGCGACTTCAGCGAGGAGGCTGGAAGCAGTTCCCTGAGGCGCCTCGCCGAATTATCCGGCGAGCCGTCAACGACGAAGATCGCCTCGAGCGGGCCGTCGAGACGGGACTGGAGCCACTCCAACCTCTCGATGACGTCCACCAGGCCGTCATGGTTCTTGTAGACCGGTACGACGACAGAGAAGCGCACCACGCCATTCTCGCTGTTCTCACTTTGATTCATACTTCACATTTCCCCAAGCGCCGAGGCTATCCGGTCAACCTCGTCCGGGCGAAGCTCCGGAAAGAGCGGAATCGACAGGACCCGCCGTGCTGCGGCTTCCGTGACTGGAAGCTGACGATGATTCGGCGCCGTCTCGATCGGTTGCGCGTGGTCGGGAATCGGATAATGCACATCGGTTGCGATACCTCGAGCCGCGAAGAGCTCCCGGACCTCATCTCTTCGCTCCACTTCGATAACCGCGAGGTGGCCCACGAACGATTCGCCACTCGTGTTAACCAGTCGCGCCGATCCGCCGATCGCGTCCTCGTAGATTCGATGAATTGCTCGCCTCCTCTCGTTGACCTCGTCCAAATGGGGTAACTTCACTCGCAGAACCGCGGCCTGTATCTCGTCCAAACGCGAGTTTCGACCGCCCCTCACCGTCACGCGGTATTTGCCCTTCCACCCATACTGGCGCAACGCCTCGACCCTCGTCGCGATTGCCTCATCCGACGTCAGCACCGCCCCGCCGTCGCCTAGGGCGCCCAGGTTCTTTGTGGGGTAGAAACTCGTTGCCGCCACGTCCCCCACGGCACCTGCGCGTACGCCGCCGATCACAGCGCCAAGGGACTGGGCGCAGTCCTCAATCACGCGAATTCCGCGCGGCCGGGCCCAGGCCACGATTTCCTGGATCGGGGCGGCAGCCCCGTATAGGTGCGTGACGACTACGGCTCGCGGCGCAGAACCTGCGGTGGCGATAGCCGCGCTGATCGTCGCGGCGCTGAGGAGCAGTGACCGTGGGTCGACGTCGGCGAAGAGAGGCTCTGCTCCGAGCGCCCTTGCCGCGGTCGTGGCATAGCCGCCGGCGTTGGCGGCCGTGAGGATCACATCGCCAGGGCCCACGCCGACAGCCGCCATCGCGAACTGAAGTGCATCGGTTCCGCTGGCGACACCGAGCGCCTTCGAGACGCCGACGTAAGCAGCGAGTTCACGTTCGAACGCGTCGTGTTCGGGCCCGAGCACGTACCAGCCGCTCGTCACCACGCGCTCCAGTGCAGCGCGAACGGCATCGCCGTTTACGTCCACCCCGCGGGCGAGATCGTTGAAGGGAATCGAGCCACTAGATGCACGATTCACTCTGCCTCCACCAAGCACGAGTCTTGCCGTCCCAAGATTGCTTCAATACCAGCGGAGTCTTCCCGCGTGACAGGTGCGTGAAGCCACAAGTGCCAACTCGCGACGCGAGGCCTCAGGATCCCGGCGTCGGCCACAACCGCTCGGTGTCGCACCGGGAGGCTGCCGACGCCCCGTCCGAAGCAATCGCAGGAGGCGAGCGCTTGCTCAAGGTAACTCATTGAACCTCACAGTTGGTCGGGACCGGGCAAGCGGGGTCAATCCAGCCTAGAGCACGAGTCTGACGCGCCAGCTATCCGGAGGTTCCTCGCGGCGTCCATTGCGACATTCGGAATCAATCCTAGCGGCGGTTCGTACCGCGCGATCCAACCTAGTGGCTGTCCACGGGTGTTTGGTGTCGACTTGGAATTCGGTGGGGTTGTGACTGATTCAGGAGGGTCCGCACAAGGGTGGCGTTCTTCCGGGGAACGCCATGCATACAGTCAACCAACTCGTTGCGGTCCTTCGTGAGCGCGTGGCTCAATCGAAGGCTCTGGTTCTAGACCGGGACGGCGACCGTCACACCCGTGTTGGCGGACTCGATCATCGCCGCTGCGACTGCCAGCGTCGCCAAACCTTGCTCGAGCGTGACAATGTCAGAAGGCTGGCCCAGCACAACTCTCCGGAAGTTCTCGTGCTCAACACGAAGTGGCTCAGGCTTCGCAATTGCGTAGCGGGTGACGTCGCCTTCTGACACTCCACGGAACTGGGCGATGTCGTCGCACGTCACTCTAGTCTTGCCGTTTGCGTAGAACGTCAGGTCGGCCGTCAGGGTGTCGGCGACGAACGCGCCTTTCTCCCCGGTGATGGCGGTGACTCTTTCCTTGAGCGGCGAGAGCCAGTTCACCAGGTGATTTGTGGCGGTGCCGTCGGCAAGTCTCCCACTGGCCGCGCCCACGTCCACGACGAGGCCGACGACCGCGAGAGTTACACCACACTCTATGGGGCACTACTAGCCACGGAAAGCGGGAGCCCCACGGACGGCCGTCCGTGGGGTGAGGGTGGGCGGGTCGGGTGGTGCCCTGACAGCCGCCCACGATGTTCGCGGAGACGATGAGGTGGCGGGCCGCGTGACCGGAACCCTGCCGCGTTATCGATGCCGCGACGGTCGCGAGCGTTGGTACGCTTGTGCCCACGCCACCGAGTCAAGACGACAGGGGTCACATTGGCTAGCGCAACCAAGTCCGCACTCGTCACAGGGATCACTGGCCAGGACGGCGGACACATCGCCGAGTTGCTTCATGAGCACGGTTACACCGTCTACGGCCTGATTCGTGGACAGCGCAATCCTCACAAGGCGGCGGTGGAACGAGAGTTTCCTTACGTCGAACTCATCGAGGGCGACCTCACCGACGCGACCTCACTGGTCCGCGCAATCGAGATAGCCAATCCGGCCGAAATCTACAATCTCGCGGCAGTGAGCCATGTCGGCTACTCGTTCAACAACCCGTCACTCACGGTGGATGTGACGGGCAAGGGCGTGTTGAACGTCCTTGAAGCTGTCCGAGTGACGGGTCGCGCGGAATCGACCCGGGTTTACCAGGCCTCAACATCGGAAATGTTCGGCGGCCTCGACTACAACCGACCTGGCCGGGGCTACAACGAGAACTCTCTCTTTCACCCCCGGAGCCCCTACGGCGTCGCGAAGCTCTACGGCCATTGGATCGCAAAGAACTATCGTGAGAGCTACGGAATGTTCGTATCTTGTGGAATTCTGTTCAACCACGAGGGCGAACGCCGCGGACTCGAATTTGTGACGCGGAAGATCACCAACGCGGTGGCACGCATCAGCCTCGACAAGCAGAGCCACATCGATCTTGGGGATCTGTGGCCCAAGCGGGATTGGGGCTATGCCGGCGACTACGTGCGCGGCATGTGGCAGATGATGCAGCACTCCGAGCCCGACGACTTTGTGCTTGCCACAGGCGAGACTCACTCCATCGAAGACTTCCTGACCCTCGCGTTCGCAGAAGTAGGCATCGAGGACTGGAAGCCCTATGTTCGGCAGGACCCCAGGTTTATGCGGCCGGCCGAGGTCGACATCCTCCTAGGAGATCCCACCAAAGCCGAGACAGTGCTTGGTTGGGAGCGTCACGTGGACTTCCGTGGCCTCGTCAAACTCATGGTGGCGCATGACCTCGATATCGAACGCTCGAACGTCAACTGAAAATGCCGAAGAAGAGGGCTTCGGTTATCGTCACTGGCGTCGATGGCTTCGTTGGCCGACATGTCGCGCGTCAGGCTAAAGCGGCTGGTATGGCGGTCCACGGCATCGGCTACGCCAGTGACATTGATGCACGTGTTGCTGATTCCCTCGATACCTACATCACCGCGGATCTTCGCCAAGGTTGGCCGTCGACGCCCCATGCCGATGCGGTCATCCATCTTGCCGCGCTTGCAGCCGTCGGGCCGTCCTTCGACCACCCGCAGGAGTACATCGAGGCCAACTCGGCGATGGTGACGCATATGGCCGAGTCCCTTGTTTCGAGTGGTTTTGAAGGAACAGTGCTCGCGGTCAGCAGCGGTGCCGTGTATGAACCCATGGGTGACGGCGCGCAAACCGAGGCGTCGCCGATCGGCTTCACCTCCCCGTATGTCGTGAGCAAGATGCTCGTGGAGCACCAGATGGACTACTACAGGAGGCGCGGGCTGCGCACGGTGGTGACGAGACCTTTCAACCACATTGGCCCCGGTCAGAACCCTGGTTTCCTGGTGCCGGACCTGTGCCAACAGTTGGTGGACCATGACCCGGCTCAGCCGATGCCCGTCGGTAACCTGAGCACGCAACGCGACTACTTGGATGTGCGCGATGTCGCGAGCGCGTACTTGACTCTCGTCACGTCGCCCACCCATCGTCACTTGGTCTACAACGTCTGTTCCGGTGTCTCGGTCTCCGGCACGGAGATTCTGGAACGCATTTGCGCGGCCATGGGCATCCCTGTGCCAGCTACTCACGCCGATCCGACGCGCTATCGACCCGTTGACGCGCAAAAAGTCACCGGCTCCAGTGAGCGTCTCCGTGAGGAATTCGGATGGGCTCCGCAGTATCCGCTTGCGCAATCAATCACCGACGCCGTCTCGTCAGTGGTCGACGCGTAAGAGCAACTACTGGACCAGCCTCGCCACTGGACTGCGGCACCGTTTCGTTTCCCTAGACCGCGCCCACGCGCAGCGTCTCGATGAACCCCAGTATCTGTTCCTGCAAGGCCGGGAAGGCTCCGTCGAGCGGAACCTCATCCTTGGCAGCCTCCGCGAGTTGATCGAGGGTGTCCGCAATCGTGGCCGCAGCCCGGCTTAGCCCCCACGAGGTGAACTCGGCGAGCAGATCGTCCCCGGTGATGTCCGCGTGCCGATACTTCCGGTTGACCGCTAGGGCGAGTTTGCCATCATTGTTCAGGTGCGCTTGCGGCACCACGTCGTAGGCGGGCGCGAGCTGTACAGAGCCATCGGCTGGATGCAACAACCCGATGTTCTTGGTGTGCATGTCGAGGTTGCCGACGCCGACCGCGAGAATCACCATGCGGGCGAGGTCCACCAGGTCCGCTTCGGAGGCGTGCCTGGTGAGCGTCTCGGCGACGCGCCGGAGGCTGACGACGCCGCCCATCTCCTGGTACTTCTGGTTGCCGCTCGCTCCGAGCGCCTGACTGAAGTCCTCCTGATGGACGCGTCGTCCGCCCACGCGGTCGTAACGCTCGATCACCAACGCTGCGAGCCCATCGAACTCCTCGACCCGGGTCTCGAACGCTGCGAGCCCCATTCGGCGCGCCAGCCGCGACCCGTATTCCTCATCAAAGATCACCGTCGCCTTGTCGCCCTCCAGTTGCGGCTTCAGGATGTGCGTGGTTGGGTGGCCGCCGAGCGCCTGGGCCCACCCCTCATCTGTGCGCGCCAGCACAATCTTCGGCTGCACACCGCCGAGGGACGACTTCCCCACCTGGGGCGCATTGGCAAGCGGCGATCCGATCGGGTCTTCCAGCAGGCCACGAATTCCCGTCCGAGTGAGGGGCTTGACGGCAGGCACCCGAGGCTCCGTGGGGTCATCCGGGTCCCACACTTGCAGCGCGCCTGCCACGTCGCGCCCGTAGCGGGCCAGGAACCCGGGCGTGTCACCCGCGCGGAGCCCGCTCTGCTGCAACATATGGGCGTATTGGTCGCCCTCGGGGAGCAACTCACTGAACCAATTCCGGCGCCGGCCCGACTGGTCACGTCGCTGGTGTGGGACCAGCGGGATCGCGACTGAAAGCACGGCGCTGTTCGCACCGAACCGCTCGACTGCCTCGGCGCTGGGGATGAAGTCGAAGTTCCGTGCGTCGCCCTCAAGGGTTCCGACGATCGTCCCGTGAAGCTCAACCGCGAGCGGCATCGTCGCCTCCCCAGGTCGCGGTGAACTCGATCCCCGTGGCTCGTGCGAGGCCCAGCAGGCGTCGCAGGTAGATCGTCGACTTCCCTGCCTCGATCTCGCTGATAGTGCTCTGCGGGACGGCGAGTTGCTCGGCGAGCTGCTTCTGCGACATCCCGCGCTCAAGCCTCGCCTGTTGGATGGCCAGCCCGAAGTCCGCGGGGGCATGGAGCCTTGCGGTGCGCTTCGACATGACCGTCCTTCCGTATCGTTATTTCACGATACCGCATGCCTATCGGAATATCACGATATTCGGCGCGTATCGTGTTTTTCCGATACCGCGTGCGTGTGCGGTGTTCGGTAGCGACCGAACGCCGACTTTCGATGCTACGAACCATAATGCGTCGGCGTCGGCGTCGGCGCGGAAGCCCAAGCCCGATCCGCTCAGGCTGCGGTGGAGGAAGCATCGTGAGTGTGCGAAAATCACACACATGGACAAGGTGGCGCTCGGTCAACGTGTTGCACAGGCTCGCGAGAACAAGGGCATGACGCAGGCAGGTCTCGGGAGCGCCGTGCGCCTCGATCGCACTGCCATCAGTCGGCTTGAGAAGGGCGTGCGGAAGCTCAACGTCGCCGAGTTGGTCGACATTGCCGAGGTCCTCGGGAGGCCGCTGTCGTACTTTGTCGGCGAATCGGTCCCTGCCGTCGTCAGCCGCCGCAACGACGTCGCTCACGCGCACGCGACCACGGGACTTCTCGACACGGAGCTAGATCAGTTCACGTCGGATGTGCGGACCTTGCTGAGCATGGGCCTGCTCGACGCGGCCGATCGGGCCACGAGCGCACGGGTTCCCAAGGGTCATCAAGCGACCGAGGACGCCGCTGCGCAATCCCGCCAGCAGGCGGGGCTTGGCACCGGCCCTATCAACGATCTAGGACAGGCATGCGAACGCCTGGGGCTCTTCACGTTCTCGGCGCCTCTGGGAGCGAGCGGTGTGGACGGGGGCTGCGTCGAGGTCGAACATGAGGGTGGCACGGTCGGAGTGGCCGTGGTGAACGGCGATGCGGCCCCCGCGCGCCGCAGGATGACCCTCGCGCACGAGCTGGGACACTGGCTGTTTGGCGATGCGTACGACTCCGAAGCGTCGCTCAGCAGCGAGAAGATGATCAACTCGTTTGCAATCCACTACTTGGCTCCCCGGGCCGGGGTCACCAACGTTTGGGAACAGCACTCCTCCTGGCACACCCGCGAGCGGGCCTTGGCCGTGGGCGCGTCATTCAGGCTCAGTTGGTCGGCCGCACTGGGGCAACTGCGGAACATCCAACTCATCAGCCGCCGTGACTTTGAGACGCTGATCGAGAACGAACCGCGGCACGGCGAATACCTGCGCCTCGGCCTGACCTGGGTCGATGAACTTGCCGCTCCGTATCTCTCGCCAGCCGTCGTCTCCGCAGTACTCAACGCCTACACGGATGGGCGACTGACTGCGTCGCGCACTCTCGAACTCCTGCGCGGGACACTCGTCGCCGACGACCTTCCGCCCCAGCGCTCACGATCAATGGAAGACCTTCGGTCTTCATTCGCGGGACACGATGGATGAACCGGCGCAATGGGTCATCGATACCAGCGCCTACACCCATCTGTGCCGTGCGGGCCATGAGGAGATCATCGGACGGCTCGCCCCGGGCGGATGGGTGGTTGTTCCCGACGCGGTGAACCTTGAGATCGAGGCCGGGCGCGCAGGCTACCCGGGGATTCCCGCAGTGGCCGACGTCGACTGGGCCCAGGTCACCGTTCTCACCGACAACGAGGTGTGGACACAGTTGGAAGTCAAGGCGCACATGGGTGGTCGCAAGGACCAGCACATCGGCGAGTGCGCCGTGATCGCGTGCGCGAAGCATCGTGGCCTGATCGCGATACTCGACGAGCGGGCCGCGATCGAGCAGGCCGACCGACTGGAGGTCCGCCACCGCGACACGTTGTGGATGGTGATCGAGGCTTACAAGACGCTCTTTGACCGCGACCGCGAGCACACTGCTCGGGTGGTCGACGATCTCATTGGCACGGGGATGTACTTGCCCATCACGTCCGGCCGGAGCCTACTTGCGTGGGCCTATAAGCAGGGACTGCTCCCGTGACGGTCGCGAGTCACCCGTTTCCCGTTGCTCAACTATCCAGAGCTTCCCGGGTGGTGTCGTTGTCGTGATCATGCGGCCGCCGCTACACCACGTCGAGGGGCTGCAGGGTCGGGAACTCTCCCAGCCCGAGTCCCACCGGTCGGCCGGTGAGTAGCGCCGTGCTGGCCTGTGTGACGTATCCGGGCAGGTGCTGCGCGATGGTGTCGTCGGCCGGGGTGTCGCGGGCCGCTTGACGGGTCGCCTCGGCAGTGTGTTCGATGACGGCGCGCGCCTCGTGCTCCCGGATTCCCCACCTGCCCGCCTCGGCCACCAGGGCGTCGGCGTCGATCTTGTGCAGCAAGCGCTGTCCGCCCACCTCCAGCGCGATCGCGGCGCCTTGCCCGTACAGGACGGTGGCCGTCGCGTCGTACAGCCTGAGTTGGGTCAATCGGCTTAGTGCCCTGGGCTTGACTTCGTGATGGTCTTGATGAGGGCGTCGGTGGGGTCGTCGATGAAGGGGTCGAAGGTGCGGGTGGCGCCGTTGAGGGTGATGGTCGCGG
>Ga0209024_1002095_pt1 | contig 12902 bp, 20 predicted proteins | sample AutmiccommunBRH5_FD_187380 | JGI IMG/M metagenome (GOLD analysis project Ga0209024, IMG submission 187380) | Deep subsurface microbial communities from Mt. Terri, Switzerland - Autotrophic microbial communities BRH/5 (SPAdes) (version 2) | ecosystem: Environmental > Aquatic > Deep subsurface >...
CAGTACTGCCCCCAAGGGCTGCGCGAGATCACATCGCTTGTCGGCCCGGGGCGTCGCCGTCTGCATGACCGCGAGCAGTTGGTGTTCGGCTTCACGGACGCGGAACTCGGGGCACGGCTCGCCGAGCAATGGCGACTGCCGCCCGATGTCGTGCGTGCCATCGAGGCTCACGGGCTTCGTCGTGATGAGGTGGACAAGCACGGACGAGTGGCCTCGTCGCTCGTGCGGGCGCGCATCTTCGCGCGGGCGCAGGGCATGAGCGACGGACTGGAGTCATCACCCCGGCGCGATCCAGGTGAAGGATTCCTGCCGGTCAAGGCACAGGCACGCCTCAACCAGATCGGGCGCTGGGAGGACTTCCTGGAGTTGATTGATGCCCTGCTGTCGGGACGGCCACGGGAAGGGTGATGCCAGGTGCAGCACATGGGAACCGAGCCTCCAGCGCCCGGACGTTCTCGGGTGGCGTTGGATGCTCGTCAAACCGCGCGCGTGATAAAGGCTATGCAACGTTCCTGCTATTGAGCACGCCTCACGCGTCGCTAGAGTTACGCCACGGTCTTTCGTGGCTGACAGCGGCAGCAGCGGGGGAGAATCGGCACGCTCATGAGGCAGCGAATCATCGTCGCCGACGACGACCCATCGATCCGCCGCTTGCTCTCCGACCTCCTGGAAGCCGAGGGGTACCCCGTGTGCGTCGCGGAGAATGGAGCGGAGGCGCTGGACCTCGTCGAACAAGAGGCCCCCGGCCCTGCTCATCCTTGACCTCGACATGCCGCAGATCGACGGGCACGAGGTGGTGCGGAGTCTGGACGCTCGCGGGCTGAAGCAGTTCCCCATCCTTGTCTTCAGCGGCGGCAGTCGGCGCGACGAGATTGAGGCGCGCGTCGATTCCGTCGTGACGAAGGGTCTCGATCTGGACTTGCTGCTCGCGAAGGTCGCTCATCTGCTCGACCTTGGGCGACAAGCCGACGCGGATGCACGGACGGCTGGCTCCGCAGACTAAGGACGATCCTCGGAGGGGCTGTTCTGATCTGGGTGGGTGAGCCGCCTTGGCCATGCGGAATGTCCAACTGGCTTGCGACCTCCACACGGTCGCGCCGGCGGCTCTCATCAGCCACTCGAACCGCTTCATCTAGCGCCGGACGTTCACCGCCACGAGTAGGTGTCCCGGCTCGACGTCCAGCGCCCAGGCGATCCGCCAGATGTTGTCCAACCCCACATTTCGCTCGCCGCGTTCAACGGAACTGATGTAGGTCCGGTGTAGTCCCGTGCGCTCCGCGAGCGCCTCCTGAGACCAGCCGAGTTCCTCGCGGCGCTGCCTCATCCGAGAGCCGAAGTCCCTCCGTTGAGCAAGCGCGCGGGGCGTAGTGGGCGTCACGTTCAGAAACGCTACGAACGTGCCGACAATGAGGCGACAGACTATGAGTCACATCGCGCCCCTCTGGTGGGGCCTCATGCGATCGGAGTTGGCAATGAAGACACGAAGGACGCACCGCAGCGCCCAGCAAGGGGGCCGGCTGCTCATGCGCCCGCTCGTCACGCTGGTCGGACTGTTGACGGTCGCAGCGATCTCCGCGGGATGCGACGAGATCGCCGCTGCTGCCGGAAGTCCCGAGGAGGTACCGCTGGGCGGCATCTACTCCGCCGCCGACGATGGCTGGGACATTCAGATCACCGAAGTCAATGTGGGGCCGGCCAGCGACGAAGCGGCCGGCGTCGGCGTGGCGCTCCGGGCCGTGAACACGGGCAGCAAGGCCGCATCGCTCGGACCCAATCGGTTCACGCTTCGCGATGAGAACGGCCGGGAGTGGCGCGACAGGACGTACGAGGAGGTGGGGTTCTGGGTCGAGGTCGGCCTTGCCAAGATCCAGCCCGGGCTCTCGACGGAGTTGCACCTCTATTTCGTGACCCCACGCAGCGTGAGCGGGGCATGGGTCGATGCGATCGGCGGCGGCCGGCTCGCGCTCGGCAATATCCGCAACGCCAATTTCGAGCCGGCCCAATGAGGACTCCACTGGCGAGCGACGGGAGCACAACCATGAACGTCGAGATCGATCGGAACCACCCACCGCCCCGCCGACCTCCGAGGAGGGTGGTGCTCGTCCTTGGCCTGTTCGCAGCGGTGCTGCTTGCGGGCTGCGACGGCCTAGCACTACCCCCGCGCTCACCGGCGGCTGTCGCTACGACCACACCAGACGCGATGCCGACGCGGGAGGGAACTGCGGCTTACCCAAGCGAGGTGCGAGACAACTTCCTTGGGATGTGCGCCGCCGACGGAACAGGATTCACCTACTGCGGCTGCACCCTGGAGTTCATCGAGGCTCGCGTTTCGATCGAGGAGTTCCTGCGGCAGGAGGTTCGCTTCGTGATGGGTACCCCCAGCGAGGAGTTCCAGAACGTGATGGCCGACGCAGTCGTCGAGTGCGCCTCGGAGCCGTAGGCGAGCCGTCCCTGTGAAGGCCTCCACTCGGCGTCGTTGCCAACACGCGATATGTCCGAACGGCCTCGAACAATGGCGCGAATCCGCAAGGCTACGTCACGCCCGTCGCTTCGTCCGGCCGATCCCCCTCATGCGTCCCCTCGGGGATCGGGAGGGCAATCCTCGTACTGAAGACGGCGGGCTGCCTCCGTCGCAGTGTCGAGCCGTTCTTCGAGCCCTCGCTCGTCGCGCCGGTCCCCTCCGTGGTCACTAGGCAGGCCTCCGGCTCAGGACTTCCCGCCATCGCCTGCACCAGCCGGGCCACGCGCGTCTCGATCCATGTGTCTGCCTCTTCAACAGTCGCGTCGAACTCGCCCGCCACGGCGCGTTCCGCGATGGCGTCGAGGCCGTGGCTGCGGCAGTGCTCCACGAGATGGTGGGTGGGCGTCGGGTGGTGGGACTGGAAGTCGTCGTACTCGCCCGCCCGCGCCTTCTGCACCATCCACTCGGGGGCGCGCGCCTCGCGGAGCGCGGTCGCGAGGCGCTCGGGCATCGGGGAGATTGGTGGTCTCTCGGGGTTCACGGTATATCCTCCTGTCATGGCTAATTCATCGAGGCGGGATAGCGGGTCGCGGAGCGGTTCGAGCGAGGGGCGCGTGGGTACAACCCTTGTGCTCTTCGACCCGCGGCACGAGGACCTCGACTCCGTGGCGTCCACCCTGCGTGAGCGGTCGCTGGCCATCAAGGCGCGACTCGCCGCCGAGGCGCAGGGTGACGCCAAGTCCTGACCCGCCCTCACCGGTTCCTCGCGTTCCCGGCGTTCGCCCACATCCGTGCGGTCATCGCGAGCGACTGCCCGCCGGCTCGGCGGCAGCGTGGTGGCGATCAGTTGGACCATGACACGCAGGCGGGCTCGCAGACCGCCTCGTGCTTCCGCCCAGTCACCCGAGTGGCCGATGGTGCCGCATTCGGTGGTGGAGTTCAGCAGCGTCCATTGGGTTCTGACTCCTGTCGTTGGGTCGTGGGTGGCTCCAGAGGCTGGTCTGGACGGGGGCGCCGGCCTGTCGTGGTGCTTGGCGGGCGGCAGCGAGATGGGGGCGCTCCAGCGCCCGCGCGGTCTCCGAGAGGCTCGTGATGCGGCTGTAGAACATCTCGGTGAGGAACTCCCCGATCTCCTCGGGGTCGTCGGAGAGCCAGTAGCCCTTGGCCGACTGCGAGGAGAGCACGGGGTGCCCGGCGCGCCGGAGCGACTCCACCGTCTGCCGCACCACCCGGTCCCCCGCGCCGAGGTGGGTGGCCAGTTCCTCGCGGGAGACGAGCGGCGTCGGGTGGGGGCGGTGGCCCGCGGCGTGCTGCCGCTGGACGCGCCGGAGCACCTCCAGCACCCGGCGCTCGGGCTCGGTGAGTGCCTCGTCGCCGCTGCGGACGGGCGCGGGGAGGCGGGGCCGCGGGTTCGCTCCTGAATGGCGTCGGTGAGCCACGGCGCTCACGCCCCGCTCCCGTCTACCACCTGGCGGCACCGCGGGCATCGCCCCTCGGCATCGAGTTCGCGCTCCAAGGGTTCCGCCGCCACGCAGGAGGGCTGGCGGCAGAAGGGGCGCGGGTAGTCGGCCTCCATCGCTGCGATGCGTCTGGCGAAGGCTGGCTTCGACGCGAGGTAGCGCCGCGAGTTGCACTCCCACTCGCGCAACTCATCGTCCGTGGGGGGCGTGTCGCGCACCTCGGCGGCTTGATCGGCGGTGCCGCCGTACCCTCCGCCGTCCGTCCCGGGTGCTTCGGAAACGCGGCTCCACGTTCGGGCAGCGCGCAGGATCGCGATGAACCTGCGGGGGCGCTCGCGGGCCTTGTTGGCGAGCCATCGCTCGGCTTTCGCCACCCCCTCGCTGTTGATGTCCATATCGACGACCGCCGCCGCGATGTCCTCGGGGTCCCCGCGCAGCCCGTAGACCTCGCCGAGATTCCGAAGAGCAAGCACGATCGGATCGATCTCCGGGGATCTCTCAGAAGGGATCTCTTCTAGGTATGTAGGAGGCACCACGGGTGGTGCAGCGGTGGCTTCACGGGTGGTGCAGTGGGTATACCGAGAGCCCGTCGCGTACACCTCATCCGTGAAGCATTGGGTATCCCACACGACGTCCCTCGGGGTGGTCTCATCGGTGGAGTCATCCTCCGCATACTCGGGCTCCCCACGCCCGTCCACCCCGGGTCGTACCTGCGGCGCGTCGAGGTCGTCGCGCTGCGAGTCGTCCATGCTCGACACGAGGCGGTATTCGAGGGTGGTGCGGTGGGCGAGAGAGCGTTTGGTCGTTACCCATCCCGCGTCGGTCAACTTCCTCTGGGCGCGCTGCATCCCCGAGCGCGACCAGCCTAGATCCTCGGCGATCTCTGCCTGGCCTCCCGTCGCGAAGTACACCCCCTGGGTGCCCGCGCCGATCAACAGGTAGTTGTAGAGGCGCACAGCCGCGTCGGAGAGTCGGTGGTCGAGCACGACAGCGTTAGGCATCTTGGCCCAGAATCCGATACGCTGATCGCGCTTGGCGTCGCCCTCTCCCCTTACCCGGGAGGGGGCTTTTTTTGTGCTTGGCGCGGACATTTGAGGCTGACCTCCGACGTGCTGGACGCGCACGCTCGGTAGTCCAAGTCGGGCGCGTACCGGGTTGATGCCCCGACCCTCCCGTACGAGTTGGGCCAAACAAACCCGCAGCGATCCGCCCAAGGGATTCGTCGTATTTCCGGTATTCCCGCTGCTGCGGTTCCGCTCAGATTCAGAACCTGCACGAAACTGAACGGGGGAAAAAAACTTCTTCTGACAACGCAGCGCGCCCCCTGGAGAGGGGGCGCGAGCGGTCCCGATGGGATGGGGAGACGGGGTGATGTCTAGTAGCGGTCCCCCGGGGAGAGGCGGGCGTGCGCCTCGCGCGAGCGTTCATTCGCCGCACCCGCCCCGTAACGCTGGAGCATCGCGCGTGACTTCCAACCGGCGATCTGCATCAGGTCGCCCTCCGCGCCCCCGGCGCGCAGCCAGCCGTGGGCGAAGAGGTGGCGGAACTTGTGCGGGTGGATCGCGTCTCCACCGGCCTCCTTCCCGCGCCGCCGCAACGCCTGGTAGATGCCGTTGGGCGTGATGGGTCCCGCGTGGCCCAGCCAGAGGGCGGTGCTCCGTCGCTCACGATGCTTGTCCCGCACCCGCAGGTAGCGGTCGAGGGCAATCGCCGTCTTGTCGCCGAAATGCACCAGCCGGGGCCGTCGGCCCTTGCCCATCACCCGGATGAGTGAGTTCTCGAAGTCGATGTCCTCCAACCGGAGGTGCGTGATCTCCGCGCGGCGACACCCGGTGTCGAGGAACATGCGGAGCAGCGCGGTGTCACGGCGCGCGTAGAAGTCCTTGCCCTCACAGGCCTTCAGTAGCCAGCGCACGTCCTCGTCGGAGAGGACCGGGGGTGGCTCCTCGGGCACGATGGGCGGCTTCATCCGCATCATCGGCGACTCGCGGATCTCCCCCTCCTCCACGCACCACTTGAAGAACTGCTGGAGGCCGCGGAAGCGGTTCGACGCAGTCGTGGGCTTCCGCCGCTCCAGCAGGTGGACGATGAATGCCTCCACGTGCTCGCGGCGGAGGTGCCCCACCTCAGTGGGCATCCCCTGCTCGGAGAGGAAGCGCACCAACTGCTGGTGCGAGCCCAGGTAGGACTCGATGGTGCGCGGGGCGTGGTTAGTCGCGCGGAGCGTCCGCCGCCAGGACTCACCCAGCACGGCGAGCCCACTCACTCTTGTCTCGGTCGTCACGAAAACACCTCCCACGGTTGGGTCGTGAGTTATGCGCTCGTCGCCCATCGTGCTACCGACCCACTTGTCCCGGGGGTGGGGGAGGAACCCTCGAATCGCCTTATTTTACAAGGGTTGGAGGACAGTGGAGCGGGAGATGGGGTTCGAACCCACGACATCCTGCTTGGAAGGCATCCACTCACCGATCGGCTAGGTTCCGCTCCGTTCGGGAAACCCGCGTGGTTATTGGCGATCCGGGGGCTTTGCGCCTCTGCTGGTCGCGTCCATTTCCGCTCCGTTCGGCCCCTCTGGGCCGGACTTGGGCCGGACTAGGGCCGGACTAGAGGCGCTCGAGGAGAGCCCCCTGTGGTCGACGGAGCGAGCGAGACGGACAGCGTGACGGTGCGGTTCGAGATCCCGGTGACGGTGCAGGACGAGGAGATCCGCGCGGCGCTCGAGGCGCTCGGCGCGGCCAGCGTGCGCGTCATCCGGCGGGGCCGGTAGGATGCGCCGCGATGAAGACCGAACCGGGCGAGGGCGACCGCGGCGGGGACTCGTCCCCTCGCCCGACTCTGGAGCTGAGGCTACCCATCCGACGGCGCTCACCCGACCACCTGGTGTCACCCTGGCCGCGGTGGATCTTCACGATCGCCGTGACGGTGGCCACCTTCGTCGCCTGCCTCCTATGGATCCCGCCCGAGGTACCCGATCGCGTCGTCGAGGCCGTGCGAGCCTCGGCTATAGCCGCCCGCGACTGACACCTCACCCTCGGCGCTCACGCCGCGCTCCCTCACCCTCCGAGGGGGTACAGCATGACGAACGAGAAGCCACCCGCCTACGTCGCGAGCACCGAGCAGCACGGCGCCGCCCTGGGCCGCGCGCTCGCTTACTGCCTCCTGCGCGGCCTCGGGAAGGTGTCGTACGACCAGGTACAGGGCACGATCCACGGCGTCGAGCACGGCCGCGTGCGCTTCGTCTTCGAGGTCGACGCCGCGCCGTTCTTCACGGCGATGACGGACCTCCGGGAGCGCTTCGGGCTGCCTCGGCGTAGGGGGACGGAGTGACCTCAGCGATCGTCGGTCCGTCGGGGGACCGCCCGTCCGCCCTCATCGAACACTCGGCTTCGCTGCATGAGTTCGCGCTGAAGGGTCTTTGGGAAACTCTTGTCTCCGCGGTGCGTGGCTATGTCGACGTGCGCCTCGGCGAATGCCTCGACCTCACCCGTCGCTTCGTCCGGAGCGAAGCAAATCTCGATCGGGTAGGGTGCGTCTTCCGCGAGCAGCTCGGCGGCTGCCTCGCAGTCCGCTAGGCAGAGCCGGGCCTCCCATGCCCCCTCGTGCCTCCCCAGGCAAACGCTGCGAATGTCGTGTCCGCTTCCGAGCAATGTTGCGCCGTGCCACGCCGAAAGGCGTCGGTCGCTCGCGCGGAACACCTCACGCGCGGGTCGCCGTTCGGCCGCGTTCCACTCGAAGAGAGGGGAGAAGAGGCGCGATACATCATCGCCGTCGGGAATGCATTCCGGCACTGGAGGCCCTACAGCAGTGCGTCGAGTACGCCCGCGATCTCGTCGAACGCAACCGTGACCTCATCCGCACCGTCCACGTCGATCGTGGCGAGGTGCCCCTGGTTCAACTCCACGAAGAGTTCTCGATCAGCATCGATACGGATCTCGATGGTCAAAGACCCGTCACGGCTCGGCGCGATTGTGGGTTCGTTCCGCAGTCGAGCGCGGAGACTCCCAGCGATGCGCAGCGCCTCGCTGGCGAAGGGACGATCAATCGCCGGGAAACCTGCAGCCGCGCCCTCTCCGCGCACCAGTCGCTCAACACGCTCACGGACATATCCCGGGACCAGCGTCGCCAGGTCGATGACTTCTCGATCGTCGATCGCTGCAAACGTGGTCTCGGGCCCATCATCCGCATCGTCGAACCTGGTCCGGGTCTGGAAACTCTGAGGCAGGAGCAGGACTGAGAACGCCGACAGAGCCGTCACCCTAGAGGAGCGGTCAAACGTGAAGGCGATACCCTCGGTGAACTCGGTGGTACCCGTCGAATCCTGCTCTTCGGAGATCAACAGCTGACTAGTCACGAGTAAGCCCCTTCTCGAGACGCCTCATCATTCGGCCAAAGTCCAGGAAGCATCTCTCGAGCGCAGCCTGACTGGTCACGGCGCGCACTGCTGTCGGTGGCCCGCCGGGGGATGTGTAGTTTACATCAGCGTGAAGAGCTTCGAACCGCCCCCCGACTATTGGCGTCTGTCCGAAGGCTGACCTGATCTTCAACTGCACTTCGCCGGACGCCTTCTCAGACCTCACCGTGATCTCTTGGACTCGAGGTCGTCGGCCCCCAAGGATGTGACCGGTCGTCCCTCCGGCGAGTTCCTGGAACATGCGCTTCGTGTCGAAGCGCTCACCGTCGACGTAAACACGAGCGATGTTGATGCCGATGGAGATCGGCTTTAGTTTGACGCGCCTCGAAAACTCGCGCACGACCCTCGCCATCTCACTAGCCTCGGCGGCCGTGAAGATCTTGTGCTGGATCTGAAGTCGCGAGCGCGGCTCTACGGGGTCTTGGACCCACTCAAGGATCGCTGCGAAGAGGTTAGGCGCCTCGTACTGCACCTTCGACTCGTATCGACCAGAGGCCGACTGTGGAGCCTCAGCCCGAGTCGCGGAATCGCGAAGAATCTCCGAGACAACGTCCTGGTCCGGTAGTAGGTCGGGCACATGGCCCGGGTACACGAGTACGACGGATCCCGTCGTCGGTAGCCAACCCCGCGTGAGGCCGTCGTCCGTCTCTTGCATCCACTGCTCCCTCGGCTGCGGAACATATCATCCCGATGATGCGAGGACATGAATCTAGGAGAGCTGGCTCCCCTATCCACGGCCGCGCAACACCCCTATCTCGCAACGAGGCCCTCGGCCACGCTCGAGGGGGTGAGCGCTGACCGAGGGCCTCTGATGACGTCGCCCGTCATGCGGCGGGGGTAACTGACCGGGCGGCGCGCCTGCTAGGTGGTGGGACTGCCGCCCGAGGACGGCCCTGCGCCCGGCCGGAAGCGCTGCCAGCCGTCGTACCCCAGCGGAGCGATCGCGCCGACCGCCAGGCCGATGAGCAGCACCGCCCACCCGTTGAGCCGCGCTTCGGCGCCGACCTCCTGCTCGAGGATTCCGACACGGCTAAGCGCGAACACCCAGAAGACCGTGAACAGCACCGCGAGCAGCGGCCAGGGGCTGCCCTTACGGCTCCCGCTCCCGACCCACCGCGCGAAGTTCTTCGCGTGCTGCAGGAGCAACGGCACGATCACCGGGATGGTCAGCAGCCCGATCAGCAGCGACAGGCTCAGGGTCATGATGTCCTCCCTCTCGGCCTACGCGGCCGCGTTCTTCTGGCGTGCCTTGATGAGGTCCTCCGTCGCGTGGTCGAGGAGCGCCTCGATCTCCGCGCGCTTCGCTGCCGGCGTTCCCGGTGGCGGTGACTTCGGCGGCGCGGGCTGGGGGATCGGCTTCGGCTCGGGTGCCGTGAGGCGCAGCACCTGCCCGACCTCGATGAGGTTGGCGTTCGCGATGCCGTTCCACGCCGCCAGCTGAGCGGTCGCGATCCCGTAGCGCTGCGCGATGACGCCGAGGACGTCGCCGGGGCGCACGGTGTAGGTCGACGGCGGTGCGGCGACTTCGTCCGCCGGCGTCTCGGCCGGCATGGCGGTGAGGTCCACCATCTTCAGGTAGTGACGGACCGCCACCGCGTCCAGGCGACGGCCGTCAGGGCTGCGGAGGTACGCGACCATCTGCGTCTGCTCCGCCGTGAGCTCGGTGGCCGGCGCCAGCTGCTGCAGCTTCCAGGTGCGCGGCCAGATGTGGCGCTCGCCCTCGGCGACCGGGTCGTTGATGCGGTTCCGCTGGTCGTACTCGTAGTGACCGGTGAGGCTGTCCACCGACGGCGCGCCGAGGCTCGGGTACTCGTCATAGAGCCAGCGGTCGACGTGCAGGCTGGCCAGCGTCATGGCCGTGGGCCACTCGTCCCAGGCGCGGAGGATCACCTGCCCGGCCGAGTTCTTCAGGTCGACCGACGTCCCGGCGTGTTCCTTCCCGACGCTGTAGAGGTTCGCCCCGTAGGTCAGCGTCGCCTTCGCGAGCGCCACCCTGGACGTCGGGTTGTTCAGCGTCGAAACATGGATCCCCGGGGAGTTCACCGGCCAGAACTGGACGATGCGCGCGAGCTGCCCGCTCCACGCCGCCGACTTCGAGTCGATGCCGAAGTGCGCGATGATCTTGCGGATCGCGCTGCCGCGGTTCAGCGCCCAGTCCACCATCGTGCTGAGGTGGCCGACCATGATGTGGTCGATGATCGTGAGCGGCTGCATCTTCCCGATGCGCGACTCGATCCAATCCGGGAACTGGCCGGACGGCAGCGAGATCTCCGCGCCGGCGCCGTGCTTGATGCTCCAGCTGATCGGGATGTGCTCGACGCCGGGCATCCAGCCAGGGACGCCGCAGTAGCAGGGCCGGCCGGGGGGCTCGTGGGCCTCCTGGGCGATGAACCGTTCGATCGCCGTCGGGGTCATCGTGCGCTCCGCTCCCCCCGCGCCTCCAGCTGGTCCATGCGCTCCGACCCCGCCTCGAGGCGGCGGTCGATGCGCGCGATGTCCACCCGGCTCCGCACCACCAGCGTCCGGGTCGTCTGGCCGCGGTCGCCCTCCTCGAGGAAGACGTCCGTGCCGTTCGGCTCGACCTGCTTCTTCACCACCGCGAGGTCGTCGCCGAGGCGCTTCAGCGTGCGGCCGATGGTGTAGCGGTACGCACCCGCGAAGACGCCCCCGACCGCGAGCACGGCGGCCGCGGTCGTCCCGACGAACTGTGTCCACGCCACGATCTCGCCTGGAGGCATGACCCCGACCCTCTCCGCTACGCCGCCGCCGGTCGTCCGAGGCTGGCCTCGTCCCAGGCGAGCTGAATCGCGTCGTACTCCGCCTGCGTCACCACCCCGTCGGTCAGCAGCGCACCGATGCCGGCGAGCGCCATATCCCACACTCCCGCACGCAGGTGACGGTCGATGCCGGGGTAGTCGCGGTCGATGCGGAAGAGCCGCTTCGCTCCGGCCCCGTCCGCGCCGAGGATCCCCGCGACGGCGCGGTAGAAGCCCTCCACGTTCGGGCCGGTGGGCGCGAGCTGCTCGGCGGGCACCTCCGGCCGGCTGGCGGCGAGTTCGAGCGCGGCATCGTGGATGGCGCAGTCGACCTGCTGGAGATCGACGTCCACCGCCCGCGCGTCGTCGGGGTACAGCGGCGCGAGGACGTTACGCTTCGCCTCGACCAGGTCGCGGCGGTACTGCATGAGGAACATGAAGTCGTCGATCGCCCGACCCCGGCGGTCCTGCGAGGGGTCGCGTGGGCCTGCGTTCGTGCGGCCGAGAGCGTCAGTCATAGTTGACCCCCCACTGGCTGATCCTCGGGTCTGCGCCGGTCGACCCTTTCCCAGCGTGCATACGCAAAGGGAATTGGTCGGTGAGAAGGGCCGCCGACGCCTTCACCGTCGTGCCGTCGAGTTTGACCACGTACTCACCAGCGGCGACGTCGATCACGATCTCGCCGATGTGCTTATTCGTGTCCTTTGCAACGCCGGTATCGGTGGCAGTGGTGTTCTGTAGCACCTCAAAGTTGGTCGCCCCGATGTTGATCCAGATCCCGTTCGTGCCACCTCCGGGTATGGTGTCTCCTGAAGCACTCACGCCGACGCCTGCGGTATCGGCCTGATCGATGGTGTTCGTCATGTTGAAGACGAACCAGCATGTGATAGTGGTCGGCCTCGTGCCGATTACCCGCTCGAGCGCCTCTAGCAAGCCCCACGTCCCGATCACAGGCGGGGAACCAAAAGCCACGTTGTTACCAATGCTGATCGCGTTGGTCTGATCACTGCCTGCCGGGTCGCTCGCTGAGTCGAGGTCACCGGTGGTTTGTGTGGTCGGTGGGGCGGTAGGGCTTCCTAGCCATCCAACATCAGCGAGATCGCCATAAACCGTGTTGTTGAGAATCGCCCCCGACGCGAAGTTGGCGACGTATCGGTTAGCGACCTTCGATCCCCACTCGAAGGCGTCCGCGACAACTAGGCTTGGCACTTCGGCAGCCTCCAATGCGTTCCCCGCAGCGTTGAACCGCAGGAACTTCCCGGGGTTCGCCGAGGCGTCCAGCCAGTCGAACCCATCGGGCGTGCTGTTCGCGTAGAGGACGTCCCCGCCGCCCCGCGCGCTCGGGTCGATCACCTTCGAGTTCGAGACGACGTCCTGGTTCCAGATCGCGCTGGTGATCAGGTCGCCCGTGCTTCGGTTCGAGGGGGTGGAGTAGGCCATCTATCGCCTCCCGCCGCGCACGCGCTCGATCACCTGGTCTGGGACCCGGTCGCCGCGCTCGAGGTTCTCAGCGACCAGCCGGTCGACCGTGGCGCCCGGCTCCCAGTTCCGCGGGCTCGCACCGCCCGGCAGGACGGGCGCCTTCCGCTCGAGCAGCACCGCCTCGATGTCGGCGCGCTCTTCCTCCGCGGGGAAGACGACCGCCCGGGGGTGGTGCCCGTTTGCGACGTTGGCGCAGCTGCAGCACCAGAAGACCGGCTCGTCCACGTTCAGGTACTCGCCGCCGCCGCAGTCCGGGCACAACCCCTGCCAGCGGCCCGCGTTCACGATCGCCAGCACCGGATCCCCGGCAGGCGTCCAGGCGAGCTCCCGGA
>Ga0209024_1002096_pt1 | contig 12901 bp, 17 predicted proteins | sample AutmiccommunBRH5_FD_187380 | JGI IMG/M metagenome (GOLD analysis project Ga0209024, IMG submission 187380) | Deep subsurface microbial communities from Mt. Terri, Switzerland - Autotrophic microbial communities BRH/5 (SPAdes) (version 2) | ecosystem: Environmental > Aquatic > Deep subsurface >...
GCGCCGCGGCCGGCGCGTTTGGCCTGGCAGGTGCCGCTGGCGCACTCGCCGCACCCTTGGCCGGTCGCCTGGCCGATCGCCGCGGACCGGAGCGCGTGACACGCCTGGGCGCGGCGCTGACTGCCGCATCCTTCGCTGCCCTCGGCTTGGTCGGAGTGGTGCCGCCGGAGATCCAGTTGGGCGTGATCGTGGTGGCCGCCATCGGCTTCGATTTCGGCATCCAGGCGACCTTGGTCGCTCATCAGACCATCGTCTACGGCATCGACCCGCCGGCTCGCAGTCGCTTGAATGCCGTGCTGTTCACAGGTGTTTTCGTAGGGATGGCGACCGGCGCGGGACTGGGCAGCCTGGCGCTTGGGCAATGGGGCTGGAATGGCGTGGTCGTGCTGGCGACCTTGGCATCCATAGGCGCACTGGCGGCGCGTCTTGTACGACGGGTTGCACCTTGACCGCCACCGAGCTCGGCCGATGCCACTAGAGGCGCGTCGCTACGTGCATCTGCGGCATCTCCTCGCAAGATGCTCGGCTGAATTGGTCGCCGGAGTATTGCGAGCTCAGCCTAAAACGAAGAAGGCCCGCATTTCTGCGAGCCTTCAAATCGTGGTGCCGGCACCAGGAGTCGAACCCGGGACCTACTGATTACAAGTCATAGCCTAATGCACCGAGGCTGATCCAGTCTAGACCCTATAAGACCCAGATACAACAACCTAAGCCCTTGAATATGCTGGGGTTTGATCAATTTCAGGTTAGCTACTCCATACAGGCACTGTACCTCTACTGTACCGTCTCCTTGCATGTAGGTAGATGTTTCAAAGGCGAAAAGGCGAGCGTCTAACAGGCCTTTGATCATTCATTGCAGGCTGCTTTCGGCCCAAAGCGGACTTTTCAGAACTGTCTTAGCAGACATCCATTGAGGCTTGGAGGTGTCTACGAAATTAGGGTCGATTCACTAGATGATCCCACAATGCAATTACTGGGTTAATATACAGCCTTGCGCATGGCTGGCCCGCTAGGAGGACTTGATGATCCCCTCGAATAACATTGTGGAAATCAGATCGCTCGCCGAATTGTTGTCCCTTTATGAGATCGCCTCGGATAGCACGCTGACAAAGGACCAGTACCGAAACCCGTTGCGGCCATACCGGCTGATTCAGCCTGAAGCCAGCTGTCAGTACCAGAAGAACGGGAAGCGATGTTCCCAGATGCATCAGCACGGTTTCGTCGTCGAGCGGCACGACGACTCGAAGGTGCTGATAGGGAATTGCTGCGCCCTGAATCACTTGGGCCTAGATGACGAGCAGGTCAGGGGGGAGCTTAAGAAGCTGAGCGCCACCGAGCGGCAGAACATCCGCCGGCATAAGATCGAAACAATGCTCAAACAGCGGGAGAGTCTCATAGGCCGGACCCGGGCCGCGAGCATCAAGCTCAGGGGGCTGCAGAGTAAAGTCAGCCTGATTCTCTCAACCCTGCCTGGCGAAGTAGGTGACGCCTTACTCGATCGTTGGAAGCGGAATGCCTTGGAGGTCTCCTGGGAGTACCTAGTCATCAAGAAGGGGAAAGACGAAAAGGGGAAGCCGCATGAGGAACGGACCTGGTACCGGCATTCCTTCGGCAAGCTCAAAGGCCTGGGCCTATGGCTGCAATTAGATCAACAGTTGTATCAGGAAGCTCTGCTGTACCTTCGCCGGGAGTTGGAGGCAATTCCAACCAAAGCGCGGCTGAGCCAAATGCAACTGGAACAGGCTGAGGCGGCCCTCAACCAAGTGTCGACGCTGGCGATTATCGAGAACGAGTTACAGGATCAAGCCGAGTTGCTGGCCGATTTCCTTAAGCCGGCGAACCTGCAGTTGACGGTCCAGATCGTCAGCAACCACAAGGTCCGGGCTGAAACAGTCGAGGCTGTGCATCACCTGATAGATGAGCCGTGCAGCATGGCGCCCGAGAAGTACGTTGCAGACATCGATCTGGCGCTTAAGCAGAAGTACTCGGCAGGCGGCATTCGCATCGCCTCCTGATTCCATCGGTGCCTCATCTGGTCGCCCAGCTATCAAGCCAGATCGAGCAGCATCTCAGATTCCAAATAACTGCCGGGGAAACCCATCCTCGGACGGCAGGCCAAGCGATGCGAATGGACAGCCAGGCAAATCAGGCTTCGTGTCGATCACGTCTGCTACCTGGTGCAGCCACTGCGAGCCAGGCCCGATCTGGCGTAGTAGGAACCAGATTACAGAGATCAGCCCGAAGAGTCGGCTGAGCGCGTTCTGATCCAACGCCAAGCCTTGGAAGTAGGCCTCGGTGGGTAGCACCGGCACAGGGTTCGAGGCGACCTGGTTCCAGACGCGCGTGTGGTGAGCGCTGCGGTTGCGCAGCGTGTTAATTTCCTGCAGCCAGTCCTTCAGTACCTTGGCATTGCTGATGCCTAAACGAGCGGCAATGCGGTTCTGATGGCTTCCCTTTAAAATCTCAAAGTACTTGGATAAAACCCCGAAGTCCCAGGCTTCGACGACGACCCAGAAGGGCATTGCTTTGTGATTCTGCCGGTGCCACTCGATGCAGTCTTCCCGGCTGCGGTTGATCTGCTCCGTTTGTCGTGCCTGCCACTCGTTCCAGGTGTTGCGCTGTCTCCCCCAGCGGTCCTGCCAGTTGCGGGTTTGCTTGGGGTTGATGAAGCGAGAATCTAGGTAAGCCAGTGGTTCGTGGTACCCAACCTCATGAGCGACTACCGAGCGCACATGAATCTCGATGCGCTCAATGGCATCGAGCATCAACTGGCGAAGCTTCTTGTCGAAAAGATACAGGCTGAACGCTGAATCGAAGGAAGCCCCCGCCATGAAGGTGTCTTGGCGAAGAGGCTTTTGGGTGACGTTGCAGAGGGTGACCTGGCCGTGCTGATCCCGAACATACTCCCGTGCCGGGAACCAGAATCCACTTAGTCGGTAATAGCCTACCTGCGCAAGCTTGCGCTCAGCCCGGAGAGGATCTGCAACTTCCATCCCGCGGCTGATCAAGAGTTTGGCCAGGTCGCTGTAGGATCGGAATGGCTTCGGTGGAGCGAGTTGTCGCAACTTCCATGTCCCAGAAATGAGAAGGCCCAACCATAGAGCCGGACATGCCAGCCCCAGAGGATTGGGCGCGATTGCTGCAGATATTCGTTCACACAGCCTGGTTTGTCAAATGACCGTGCTATCTAGGGTCAGCGCAGACAGCCGGCCACGGAGGCCGAAAGGGTATCTGGCCGGAAACCGCCGGTGGAGAATGAGAAATCTGGGCTTTCTTGCCTCTACTTACGATCCGATGGCCAACTTGGATGCGGACACTTGGTCAGTGCTACGCAACTGACTGGTCAAGTATACAATTGCGCAGTCGTGAGGCAGATCGTCCGCTTCTGGCCGCTTTTGCCTGTCACCCTAATGCGCTGTCGGAGTGCGGTTGGTCAGATCAGTGTGCCTTGCTCAGTTGTGTCGATGAGAGCTAGTCGTCTTCTTTCTCCGGTTGGGGAGAGGAACCCCAGCGGCTTTTTTGGCGCTGCGGGAGCTTTTCCAGCTCTCTGTTCCATTGATCCTGCGTTGGATTGTTCTCGATCAAGCTTCCTAAGGGCTGGCCGCAGTGTTTGCAGACTACAGCTTGAATTTTTACTGTCTCAGCGCAGTGAGGACATGTTTTCAGCGTATGCGCTGGCTCATGTTGGATTCTCTGTGTCGCAGACATGGCAGCAGCGAATAGCAAGGCCAGTGGACCGAAAAGGCACCCAAGGAGGAACCATCCCAGGCCGCTTCGACGCTTTGCGAGTGCAATCAGGGCGCATAGAACACCCATCACGATCCAGCAAATGATTATGAAGCCCATGAAATGTCCTTATTTGGCAGGGTTGAAGGGCTTCCACGAGACCGGTAGGTCGTCGCCACAGTTCAGACACTCAAGGCCGCGATCATCAACCGCACGCACGAAGGCGTAGGTAATGTCATGCAGGCTTGTGAGCAGAAGCTTTTCGCCTTTGTCTTCGGCGCTCCAAGTTTCTTCGCGTGTGATCCGCTTCCGGAGCTGATCGAACTGCACGATGTTCGCCTTACTACCATCGATCTCTATTGCGATTATGGGCCCTAAAAAGCCGGCCGGAGCTGCATACATGCCGTCATAGCTGTTTCCGCAGCCGGCCAGCGCTGTTGCCGCGGCAACAATAAGGCAAGAGTTCAAATATTTCGGGTTCATACTTGAGTTCCATGTGGACTACGCAGCACATCCTCGGTGCTGGGTATACGTGGCAGAAGCCGATTAACTCACTCGGCTTTAATACGTACTTCGAATTTCGACAAGCCCGCTCGCTCCAGCATCTGCGCTAGCTTGTCTAGACTTTTGAATACACGAGGACCACCGCGCTGCCTTTGGAGAGGCACCAGTTCGTCTTGCAGCTGGATTTGCAGCAGCCAGCCGTCAGCGGCTTTTATGGTCCGCAGCTCCTGGACAATGCCAGCGGCGATATAACGCCGCAGATCGGCTTCTTCGATAGGCACGAGCCACCTGCGTAAGTGAAAGGTGTGGGGCCGTGGGAGGAGTGTTTTTAGGCTCCTCCTCCCCCTCGCCCGACGGCAGGGTCCCTCTACCTAACCCACATCGCCGTCGTTGACATTATATGGCTATCATTCGGGTTGGCGTCAATAGTTGTTTATTGATGAATCAATAACAAGCTGTTGAAAGCGGGAAGTGGCTCGGTATAAGCCCTAGTTCACTCCAAGATCGCAGGCGAGCCGTTGCCGCTCGTGCTCTGGTTCCGCAACGGCGTTGGCCCAACAGCTGTCCGCTAGCTCCGTCCGCGCTTCATCTTCACTTTCATCAAGGATCTGCAGCAGCACCGTGCGAGTCATGGCATCGTCAGTCATCAGCGCCACGGCGCGAACCCGATAGCGTGAGGCGCCTTCTGGCATCAGCGTTGGGCAGACCATCAGCGCCATTTCCAGCCCTAATAGTCCGAGTCCCGTCTTCAGGTTGGAGCCCCATGGAGATCGGGCTAATGCTGTAGCAGCCTCCTCTGGAGTCTCAGCAAGAAATGCGAACAACGCCTTGCTGGCCGCGATGTCGCTAGTTAGCAGCGCGACGGCCTGCAGAGGGGCGCGGGCTCGACCCATGTCCATATAGTTTCTCCTATAACCATGCCGAAAGAAGGGCGGCTGAGAGCCCTATGAAAATGCACCAAAACGATTGAAGTTGTTCGATTTCGCCGCACCTGAGAAACGCTGCGATTGCAGCTGCGGTTGTTACCAGCAGTAGTGATAGATAAGTCAGGTGCGGAGTGAGGAAATCTATGCGCCCAGCGAGGAACGCGGCGACTGGGACCAGCACCACCACGGAGAGGAGCCAGGCCAAACGGATCTTCGCGCCCATCAAGCCCTCCCGCCATACGGCACATTCACTTTGGGCAATTGGCTCAGCAGGTCCTCGTACCATTGCTCGTGTCGTTCCTCACAACGTGCATCGATGCCGCTGCGCTTATTGAGCTCGGTGATTAGTAGGTAGGCGCTGACTGAGTCGATATTCGGAGTCTTAATCGGACGCAGCTCGACCGGTAGGTCGTTGCTGCTCCAATCAAACGAATGGATCGCGCTGAGCTGCGGATGGAGGTGATAGGGATCGCCGCGAAGCAACCAGCACAACTCCTTACATGTAGCTGCGTGGTCCAGGATGGAACGAACATCGATTGGACTATCCCAAGGCTTATTGAAATCAGCAGTTAACCAGGCGGGAAAACTGAGCATGACCGGCGACTCCGAAGTTTTGCGGAGTAGCCTATTTACCCCTGCTTCGGGTGTGCCAGAAGCGGTTTTCCAGTTCCTGCATGGGAATCTGAAATATGAAGGTCTATTCACTGGCCATCCTTTGGCCGCCGTTGTTTTTTGCTGCGGGGAGTCCGACCCAAAGCAAAGTGCTCGCTATTGCTTGCGGACTGACTGGTTTCGATCTTTGGTCCTCGCGTCGGTATGAGCTGAGCCCCGAGCCGGGCGCTGTATCTACCCTCGGATCTACCGCTTGGCTGCGCGACATTTGAAGATACTGATCTGGAGAGCTGTATTTTCCCCCCGACACTCGCACCGCCACCGCCACCGCCACCGCCACCGCCACCGCCACCGCCACCGCCACCGCCACCGCCACCGCCACCACCGCCACCACCGCTGCTGCTGCCACCGCTGCCCCCTTTCGGGCTCGCGAGTTTCCCAGCCAGCGAAGCGCCTCTGGCGGCGAGCATAGCTGTGGCTGCAGCGGCTTTAGCGACCTCCGCTCCAGTCACGACTTGCTGACGTGCCGCTCCGCCAAGGCCGCCGAGACTGACCCCGCTGATCGTCGAGGCCAGCCAGGTGCCGGCAGCCAGCAGTAGGCCGAACAGCATTTGGATGCTGCCATACACCAGATCGAGATCTGCCCCACCGCCCTGCCAGCCAGCTGACAGAGCGGCTTGCGCAAGCGCGACCGAGCTCATCGCCACTGACGCTGAGACTGCTATCAGATGACAAAAAATTATGGCCAGGATTGGAAATAGGAGCGTTGTGAGCCACTGCGGGATGGATTGCCAACCTCGGAGAGGTGACATGGCGATCGCAATGGGCCCGACGATCAGTACCAGCCAAAAGACTCCCGCCATTGCTGCTATATAAGCTGGTAATAGAGTCTGCAGCTCAATCCACTTAAGATAGTTTTTACCTGCTTGCCAGGCCGATATGGTGCCGGCCACGACGGTGCCAAACGCACCGGTTTCTTTATCCTGTCCGCCGGCAAACACTGCTTCTTGGACCTTCTTCCAGGCGCGGCTTGCGGAAAGGACCCCAGCGTCGCTGTCGGTTCTTTGGCCCAGGGAGACCTGGCCGCCACTCTCTACAAGAGCCTGATAGGCCTGCTCGGCCGCAAACTGAGCTACGTGATAGGCCTGTACACAATCTTTTGGGTTATATCCTTGAGTCGCTTCTTCGCCACCCAGGTCCGGCTGCCACGCCACCGCGTTTTTGACGAGGTCATCGCGAACTTGTGGTGGAGCGTCGCCAATGGTGAGATAGCTTGGTGTCGCATCCGCGTTACCTGCCTGGATCGCTTTCCAGTGCTGCTGCGTTGGAAGAACATATGGGCGGCTGGTCACAAAGACGTTGCCAGCCTCAGCTAATGCGGCCAGGCCAGCAGCCCGGCGCTCTCTCGATGCGCCGGCGTCAAGAACTGCACTGAGCGTATTTGTGGTAACGACCTGGCCAGACCACGGGCCGATCGACTTTACTATGTCGCTTACTCCTCGCCCCGCGATTTTCATCTGCGCCCAGCGACTGCGCGCCTCATCCGGTATCCCCAGGCCTGCACCACCGAGCAAGCCTATTGCGTGATACGCCTCGACCTTTGTTCTGTCGGCGGCATTCGCAAACATGGACTTGGGAGGGGAGCACTGCTCGTTGTAGTCGCGGATCAGGCGTCCCAGGTCGCTGTTAGCATACTGGTCAGCTGTGCGCTGCACGCTGTAGTTCAGAAGCGCATCCGCGGGTATAAAATTCCCATCGATGCTCATTCCCTGCATCGTTTTGGCGATGCCGGTGTTCAGGGATTTGTTAACTGTCATGACCAGGTTGTAGGCGATCTTCTGAGCGTTGGTAGCCTCAACTGTGGCCCCGTTCGTCAGGACCAAGGGGGTTGGCTGAAGGCCATAGACTAGGACGAGGAGAATTGCAGGACCGCTGAAAGCGGCTCGGAGAGGGCCGTCAGACGGCAGCCGAATCGCCATGATGATGAGGGAAAGGAACCCGAGCGTGACTATCCATTCGTTAACCTCTTGACCAATCATGGACAAAAAGGGCGCGGTGGCAACAATCAAAAAATCGACTGCGCCGTCAAACAATGCAAAGAGCCAGCCGAGCTTTGCAGAGTCCATTATTCACTTCCTTCCAGGTCAGGCTCTGGAGGAAGAAAGCGGATGATTCCAGCCCCAGCCAGTGCAATACCGGGTAACGCTGCGAAGGGACCTAACCATGGAAATAGGTCGGGGCCAAATGTCGCAAGGGTCGCACCGCAGACGTAAGAAAAGAGGGTGCCGACCAATCGGGCCGCGGTGCTTTCGTAGCCAAAGATATTCATATTATTGCTCGCCGCTTCGTTAGGATTTTGTCGATCCGAGATAGGTACTTGTGATCGCAATTCGCTCGTGGCCGAGTTCGTGCGAAATCAGGAGGCGCGCTTCCCGGTCGTTCAGCGGCGGACTGATTGAGGTCTGTGCGGTAGGAACGGCGACCTGGCCTAGCCAGCCGTGTTCGCGGCCGCCGATCAGCTGCGCATTGATCGAGGCGGTGACGGCAGGGGCTTGCTTACCGGTCAGCTCGAGGTAGCGCTGCTGCGCATACAGGTGGCGTAGGCCGTGCATTTTGCTCAGGCCCGCGGCGGCAATCTGATGCTCGTATCGCTTGAGCTGTTGTTTATATGAGAGATGGGAAGGGATCAGGCTGCCGCCTTTCGTGAATGCATGAACCTCGGTCAGCAGGTCTTCTTGGGACCGTGTCCGGATCGGAACTTCGCGGGGCTTTCCGCCTTTTGTCCAAGAACTCTTTAAAGCAATGTGGCCGCCCTGATCGGCCACTGCTGAGATGAATTTGATCGACTCTTCCCGCCGAAGCCCGAACTCGGCCTGCAAGCGCAGGCTAAAGCGAACGTACGGATCGGTGATTGCATTGAGATTTGTTTGAGGGAGCTCGCGGGCGCGACTCTCTTTGGCGATATATGAGCGGCGTGCTATGCCCAATTCGTCGTTACTGATTTTAGCAACGCCGCTGCGACCGGCCTTTTCGCAGGACCAGCGCAGGTGGGCCATCCGGTTTTTGATGGTCGCCGGGGATACACCAGTTACCTGCCAGTGCTGAACCAGGGCGCGCAGATGGCGTTGGCCGACGGTGTTGACTCGGAGGTTGCGGTAGCCTAGTTCGCGGAGCTGGCGGGCGCTCAGGCTCAGCGTTGCTGATCGAGCTGCTTGCGTCGCGTACGAGCCATCGCGATTGTGTTTTTGCTGCTGAATAAAATCCCAGCCCAACTTATCCATCTTCTTCGCCGATCCGTAAGTTACAAACGAGGTTCGAAACGCCAAAATTTCGAGGTAAGTGTTTGTTCCTGTCCCTTCGCAAAACTGCGGGGGAGTGAGCTTTCGCTCAGAGCGGAACGGCGTTTCACACAGCCAGCCCAACAGGGCGACGCACGACCTGCCCGGCAGCGGGCGGTGGCGCGACAGCAGGCGCTCAATCAAACGATGAGCAGCAGCTGCTTCAGCGGCGGGCAATGCAAGGCATGCCGACTCGTCGAGCGTGGATCGACAAAAAACCCGACTTTCAAGTCGGTGGGAAACCAGGGCGTCACGCTGCGCCTGGGGCTCAAGAGCCGTGCTTTATTACGAACTGTTCCCATTCAGTTCATGCCGTTTTCGCGGGGCACGACTCGGTTTTTGAGGTCTAGAGCTGGACCTTTACTCATTTGTGAAAACCCCCGGTTCAGCTGAGTGGGCTGAGCCGGGAGGGCGTATTGCTGAACAGATTGGTTGCCAAATCAACCTGCCTTTGCCGCCACTGACAAAGCACTAGCTACTGTCAGTGGCGGGCTGGTATGCACCAAGAAATACCTTGGTGCATACCCCACACCAGCCGATTTTCAATCCAGTTTGGAATGCCGAACTGGATGCAAAATCGTTTTTGCTGGTGATGAGGGTTCTGTTAAATCACCTGACTGTCACTCAAACTAACAGGCACACAAATTCGTGCAACTCAAAAGCATGTCACTTTTTCCGTATTTAAAATCCTCTTAATATTCAATGCTTTATACCTTTCAAGACTGCTTTTCGCAGATCGCAAAGCGAGCCTGGTGGGCGCTCTGCGCGCCCATACGCTGTGCGTCACTACCCGGAGGTAGTGACGCACAGCGTCAGCGAGAGTGCCTGCATGCTCTAGCATCCGAACGGGATGCGCAGTTAGGCTAGTAGCCATCAAATGATGAGGTGAACAAATGGGCTGGGACTCTCGAGATACTGCTGCACTGAATGCCGCTACTGCGGCTGGCATCAAATGCTTCGCTATCGGCGTCGTTGGGGATAATGGGCGCCAAGTGATGCTGAACAAAATTGAATGCCCTGGTCAGCCAAGCAGCGAGTTCCCAGAAAAGCTTCTCGCAGATGCAATCGAAGGTTTTACCAGGAAGTCCGGTGGAGGTGACTCGCTGTGGCTTGAGGTCATTGGCGACGAAATCCCACAGTACGTAGCGGATGCAGTATCTGCACCTTCACTCCACGGCTTTGGTTGCCGAATGATTGTCACCCACGGGGATAAATCTACTCGCGGCAATGGTGCGCTTCTCGACAGTTCTCTTTGCAGTGCTGTTGAAGCAGCGAATCAAGGTGGGGCTATTTGGCATCCGCTTGAAGAGACGTTCGTCTTGGCCTAAGCGGTTTACTGTGAGGTCGTCGCTTGGCCTCGATCTTTGGGCGAAGTCATGCGGCCTAAATCTAATAATCTCTATTCTCTATTTATGTCAGGTCACCAGTGACCCACCTCCCAGTTCGTGGATGACCCACCTTGTGGGTGAAGTGGCTCACCGATGACCTGGCTCACTGATGAGCTAGGTCATCGGTGAGCTGGTTGTGGATAGGTTCGGAGAGGTTGCCGGTTCTGCGCAGATGCGACTCGAGGACAGTCCTGCTGCGGGCCGATGGATAGCTCACATCTCTGGAGTCGATAATGTTGTTGATCGTGATGTTATTGACGGTGAGCTCAATCCTAACGCTGCTATTGACCTCTGCTGTGCCGTCGAACTTTCCATGCTCAATGAGCTGCATTAACTGTTCGCGTCGATCCTGGGCGGTCGAGCCCGTATAGAGAAATCGGGCAGTACCGATCTGCTGGCCTCCCCGGGAAAGGGGAAACTGCTCGATCAACCTGTAGCGATTGCTCTGTCCTGGTCGCTCATCTCGGCTGAGATAGCCAGCATCGGCCAGCTCGCGTAATCCCCGTTTGACTGTCGCAACAGAAAGACCCGTTTCCCTTGCCAATTGCTCATGCTGGATCTCGGCCTCTCCAGAGCTCAGGTGGGCACGTGATTTCAGGGAGAGGTAGACCTTCACCGCTGAGCCTTGCAGGCGTGCTAGGTCTCCACTTGTCACGAAGCTCCGAAAGAACTGGCTCCAGAATAAGTCCGCTTTCAGGTGCCCATCAGCGCTCATTTCGGCCACCGCTTAGCAGGGCTGCAACATCTGCAGCGGGGAAATAGACACTTCGACCGAATTTGACCTTAACGGCATTGAGTGCGACGGCCAATTGGCAGCCAGCTGGGTGATAGAGGGTGTGATCAAGAGCTTTCTCGGTGCGATGCAGCAGCTCTGCTAGCTGTTTACGCGAGATCAGGAGGCCGTAGCGTTCGATCAGCTGCTGTTCAAGGTGCGTAGTTTCAATACTCATTGCGTGCATCCGCTTTCTGTCTGGATGCAATGAATAGTGGGAAGCGACTACCCCAAAATCGGTGCTTATAGCCCCGACAAAACCCTGCTCATGAAAGTAAGTCCCGGTTCAGAAAGATTCTGCATGCAGAATCTTTCTGAAGGTCGGTAAGCCCCTTAAGCCCCGCTTCGTCCCTGAATTTGGTCGAGTCGCTCGACTAGGTCCTCCGCTCTGAGGTGTGTATAGCGCCTCAGCATCTGCATCGATTTATGCCCGCTGATGGCCGAGACTTGCTGATCGGATAGGCCGCCCTCGACCAGCCTGCTGACCGCTTCATGCCGCAGGTCATGGAAGCGCAAGTCGGGCATGCCGAGACTCTTCTTCAACAACCCCCAGGTTTTAGCGAAGGCATAGGGATGGCGTTTCTTGTCCTTCCCGGGTTCGCCAAAGAACACTAGGTTGCAGTCCTTGGGGCGGGCGGGGTGGGCCAGAGCTGCCTTGAAAGTCTCGGTGGCCACCTTTGTGAGAGGGACGGTTCGGGCGCTGTCGTTCTTGGTATCGGTAAGGCGCACAACGCGCTTCTGCAAGTCGACTTGTTGGCAGCGTAGGCCTGTAATCTCTGACGAGCGCATACCCGTTTCGATGGCTATGCGGACGATCCAGCCGAGCATAGGGTTGCTGTGCGCATTCACAGCTGCCACCAGGCGGCGTTCTTCGTCGGCAGAGAGACGGCGATCACGGCCTTGGCCGGGGCTAGGTTTACGGATGTTGAGAACCGGGTTCGCCGGAAGCCCAATCCGCCACTCCTGGATTGCCACGGTGAAGAGGTGACTCAGAAGGGCTAGCTCCAGCCGGACTGTGTTGGGGCTGACTAGGGTTTTACGCCGGCTGCGCTCAGCTAGCCGGGAGTCTCGGTAGTCAGCCAAGATGTCCGCAGACAGAGCGGCCAGCGAGTATTTGCCAAGGCGAGGTATCAGTATCTTTGCGCTACCGGCTTCAGATTTGGCGGTCTTGGGGGCTTTGGTCGGTGAGACCTCCGCGAGGTAGCGGTTGAGAGCCTTCTCAAGCGTCGTGCGCTCCGAGCTGCTGCGTTCGATATAGACGCCACGCACCATCTCGTCTTCAGTGCGGCGTGCCCAGTCTTCGGCATCACGCTTGGTTCGAAAGGACTTGGAGCAGGTTGGCCAGCCAGTCTTGCGGATGACTGCTTTCCAGGTACCAGAGGGGGTTTTTACGAGGGTTGCCATACGTTCTCCGAGGTGTACTCGGTACGGGACTGTACCGAAACTGTACCTCGGGAACATCTGATTACGGGGTCACGAAATTCTAACGCCCGTAAAGGCTTGGTTTGTATGGTGCCGGCACCAGGAGTCGAACCCGGGACCTACTGATTACAAGTCAGTTGCTCTACCAGCTGAGCTATACCGGCATTTGAGGGTCGCCATTATATCCATTGCGCGCGACGAGTAAACCGTTTG
>Ga0209024_1002097_pt1 | contig 12894 bp, 16 predicted proteins | sample AutmiccommunBRH5_FD_187380 | JGI IMG/M metagenome (GOLD analysis project Ga0209024, IMG submission 187380) | Deep subsurface microbial communities from Mt. Terri, Switzerland - Autotrophic microbial communities BRH/5 (SPAdes) (version 2) | ecosystem: Environmental > Aquatic > Deep subsurface >...
CCGTGGCGTTCGACAGCGGCTACGCGGTGATCGGCGGGCGGCTGTTGGGCGCGGTCAAGAGCGAACGCGCCCAGCGCATCCGCAACCGGATCACCGGCGGCATGCTGATCGCCGCCGGCGCCGGTCTCGCCCTGGTGCGGCGCACCTAGGCGGCGGCTTCCGCGCGGCGCTTGCGCGCGGCCTGGGTCAGCCCGCCGTAACCCCAGTCCGTGGCCGGGATTTCGTCAATCACCACATAGGCGACCGCGCTTAGACCGGGCAGGATGCGCAGCAGCATGTCCCGCGTTGCGGCGATCATGGCCGCCTTCTCCGCCGCCGTGTTGGTGCCCTGGGTGATCTTGATGTCGGCATGGGCCGTGACCCCGCCCGAGCCGGCGAGGGCCTGACCCCCGACCGACCAGTGGGACGCCGGGGCGTCTTCCACCAGCACGGCCGTGACCTCGGCCTTCTTGCCCATGATCCTGGCCATGAGGGCCGTGGTCTCCTGGTGCAGGGTTTGGATCTCGGCGGGGCCGAGGGCTTTTCCCGAGGTTTTGATGGCGATGAAGGGCATGACGGGTCTCCTGTCTGTCAAGGAAGGGGGTGACCCGGGATGTAGCAGGCGGCCGTGAACAATAAAATTTTATTGTTTTAATCTTATTGATAAGTATTAATTATGTATGAGTGATCTTGATCCCGATCTGCTGCGCACCTTCGTCGCCATCGCCGACACGGGCCGCTTCGGCGCGGCGGCCGAACGCATCCACCGCACCCAGGCGGCGGTCAGCCTGCAGGTGCGCCGGCTCGAGGACCGGGCCGGCGTGGCCCTGTTCCGCCGCCGGGGGCGGATCATGGAGCTGACCGAGGCGGGGGAGACCCTGTTGGGCTATGCCCGGCGGATACTGGAGCTGAACGACGCGGCGCTGGCCGCCGTGCGCCGCGGCCCCATGGCCGGCGAGGTTCGTTTCGGAACCGTACAGGATTTGGCGGAAACCCTTCTGCCCGGCGCCCTGCGGCGGTTTTCCCAGGCCCATCCCGCGGTCAAGGTGACCGTTTCCGTCGCCGGCAGCGCCCAGTTGCGGGCCGAGGTGACGCGGGGTGCCCAGGACATGGCCTTCGTCACCAGCGGCCCGGGCGACCGGCGGGACGGCCCCCGGATCGAGGCGCCGCTGATGTGGATCGCCGCCGACGGCTGGCGCATGCCCGCCGGACGGCCCCTGCCGCTGGCCGTGATCGACGCCCCCTGCCCGTTCCGCAACGCCGCCTTGCAGGCCCTGGACGACGCGGGATTGCCTTGGGAAATCGCCATGACCAGCCCGTCCCTGCCGGGCGTGCTGGCGGCCGTGCGGGCGGGGCTGGGCATCACCCTGCGCACGGCCCTGTCCCTGGCGCCGGGACTGTCCCCGCCGTCGGTCCCCCTGCCCAGGCTGGACCCGGACCGGGTCGCCTTCCGCCTGATGGCGGCGGCGCCTCTCGCCCCGACGGCGCAGGCACTGCACGCCGCCGTCGCCGAGGAGGCGCGGGCGGGCTTCAATGCTCTGCTGACGGGATAGGCAGGTCCGGAATCGGGCCGTCAGTTGCGCCGCAGCGGCACCACGTTGGACCCCGGCTTGCGCCGGGCCGTGGCCCGGGCCAGGCCGGCCAGATAGTCGTCGCGCGCGAAATCGTGGCCGCAAACCATGCAGGTCACGGGCCCGAACGGCACGCGGTCCGGGCTGAATCCACCCGGCATGACGTTCTGCGCCTCGCCGCACTGCGGACAAGACACGGGATAGAGTTCCCTGGCCATCGGCCAAACACTCCCAATTCACACGGACCGGCACGACAGGCGCAGGGACGGACGCCGCGCGAACGCGGCGCCCGCTTCTGCAACGCATCTCCCGCCCGCCGCCGACACAGGTCCGGCAACGGCCGCCGCCCGGCCGATCGCGATGTTAGCGGGGCGGTGTCAGGAGATCTTTATCCGATGGCTTTCAGGTTCGCGGCCGCTTCACGGCCATCACGCCCAGGCACCAGTTCATATTCCAGCTTCTGTCCTTCGGCGAGTGTTTCCATCCCCGAATCACGAACGGCAGAAATATGCACGAAAGCGTCCTTACCACCCTCATCGGGGGTAACGAAGCCGAATCCCTTGGTCACATTGAACCACTTCACGGTTCCAGTAGGCATCTTTTATCAACTTCCTTTGTCGAGTGGAGTAACAGACCCCCAGGATCTTCGCCTTTTTGGGGCCGCGCCATGTTCCATGGCCGGCGCGCCCAGGTCCGGTTCGGCCCAACGAAAGAAACCCCCCTTCGCCGCCCGAAATCCGGGACTCCCCAAGCGATGCCGTGATTATCATCATACGGTAATGAACGAAACGCAACCGAAACCCGCAGATGCCGTAAGGGCAACTCGCGCAGGGATTTCACATCGTGGAAACGGCGCAAGGCGCCGGGCGCGCGCCTAGAGCGCCGGCTCGTCGATTCCCGTCTGGCGGCAGGCGGCGACAACGGTGTTGCGCAGCAGGCAGCAGATGGTCATGGGCCCGACGCCACCGGGCACGGGCGTGATGGCGCCGGCCACCTTGACCGCCGCGTCGAAGTCGACGTCGCCGACGATGCGCGTCTTGCCGGGCCCTTTCTCAGGTGCCTCGATGCGGTTGATGCCGACGTCGATGACCGTCGCCCCCGGCTTGATCCAGCCGCCCGGCACCATGCGCGGGCGGCCCACGGCGGCGACCAGGATGTCGGCCTCGCGGCAGCGCGCGGCAAGGTCCAGGGTCCGGGAATGCGCGACCGTGACCGTGCAGCTTTCCCCGATCAGCAACGCCGCCATGGGCTTGCCGACGATGTTCGAGCGGCCCAATACCACGGCCCGCTTGCCTGCCATGTCGCCCAGGGTTTCCTTGAGCATCAGCAGGCAGCCGTAGGGCGTGCAGGGCACCAGGGCGCGCGCATCCCCCGACCACAGGCGGCCGACGTTGACGGGATGAAACCCGTCGACGTCCTTGGCCGGGTCGATGGCAGCGATCACCGCCCCTTCGTCGATGTGATCCGGCAGGGGCAGCTGCACCAGGATGCCGTGGACGGCGGGATCGGTGTTGAGGGCGTGGATGAGGGCGAGCAGTTCGGCCTCCGGCGTCGCCGCGGGCAGACGATGTTCGATCGACTCCATGCCGGCGGCGACCGTCTGCTTGCCCTTGGCGCCGACATAGACCTGGCTGGCCGGGTCGTCGCCGACCAGCACCACGGCGAGCGCCGGCACGATCCCCGGGCCGTCCTTCAGTCGCCGGACCTCGGCCGCGACCTTTTCGCGCAGCCGTTCCGCATGGGCCTTGCCGTCGATGATCGCAGCAATGGTCATTGCGTCTCCAATCCTGTCTTGCGTCCCCACTCCGTGAGCCGCCGCATTAATAAAGCGCCGTCGCCCCGAATCAAGAGCGTCTTGGTCCGGGACGCCGTGCCCTGGAGAATTTCCAGGTCCGACTTGGCCAGGCCCCATTCCTTGGCCAGCAGCTTGACCACGGCGGCGTTGGCCTTGCCCTTGTCGGCCGGGGCCGTGACCGCAACCTTGAGAACCCGGCCCCCCTCGGCATCGGCGGCGATGCCGGCCACACGGTTCGACGCCGCCTTGGGCGCGACCTTGAGCTGCACGCAGAGCCCCTCCGCCGCCACCCGGAACGGCAGGACCGCGCCGGGCGCCGATGCGTCAGATGATCTTGTGGGCAAGGCGGATCAGGAATTCCTTGAGGAACACGAGCCCCAGGATCAGGACCACCGGCGACACGTCGAGCCCGCCCAGGTTGGGCAGCACGCGGCGGATGCGGCCAAGCAGGGGTTCCGTCGCCCGGTAGCAGAAATCGCCGACCATGTAGACGAACTTGTTCGACGTGTTGACCACGTTGAAGGCGACCAGCCAGCTCAGGATCACGCCGATGATGACGACCCACATGTAGAGGTCGAGGGCGATCAGAAGGATCGAAATGACGGGGCCGGTGATGACGTCCATGTTGGTCTCCGAATGTGCGGGCCGAGGCCGCACAAACGTAGGGGCAAGGGCTCGCCGCCGCAAGGTTTTAGGCTGAAACCGCGGCTTGACAGGCCGGGTCGCCGGAAGCATTATCCGGCCTCCCAAACCGGCCGCCCGCCCGGGTCATCCCCCGGCGCCGGCGGTTCACCCGGGATCCCCCGCATCGCCGGGATTTCTTCAGGGGCTGTAGCTCAGTTGGGAGAGCGCGTCGTTCGCAATGACGAGGTCAGGGGTTCGATTCCCCTCAGCTCCACCACCCTTCGCGCTTACGCGCTTTCGGGTGGCTTGCCCCCCGAAAGCGTTAGAGCGAAGGAGTGCCCGCCGAAGCCTTGGCGAAGGTGGGCTGGCATGCAGCCTGGCGACACCCCCCATCGGGCGCGACCCCAGACTTTCGGCCTAATTGAGAGCGTTTCGCAGCTGCAATACAATCGGCGTCGAAGAATTGCTTGGGATGCCATGCCGGGCCCGCCTTCGGGAGGGGTCGGCAGGATTGGAGAACGAAATGCCCAGTGTCCTGGTTGTCGATGACAACGAGCTGGCGCGCAACCTGATCGCCATGCCGTTGACGGAAGTCGGCTTCAATGTAGAAACGGCGTCGGGCGGATTTGAGGCGCTTGAGAAGTTCAAGGCCGGCCACCATCAGATGGTGATCACCGACATTCTGATGGCCGACGGCGAAGGCATCGGCCTGATCCGCTCGCTGCTGGCCGATAATCCGGATCTGCCGATCGTCGCCGTGTCGGCCGACCCGCGCACCACCGAAACCTCGTCCCTCGCCATGGCCACCAAGATGGGGGCCAAGAAGACCCTATCCAAGCCGTTTTCCGCCCTTGATCTGCTGGCCGTGGTCGGCGCCCTGTTGGCCGCCGAGGACGAAACCCAGGCGCAGCCGGCCTGACGCCTTTTTCCCGGCCCCCCCCGCGCAGCCTCAGCCGTCTTCCCGCCGGCCTTCCTGCATGCCGTCGCCGGACAGGCTGTCGGCCATGACCGCCGGCTGCACGCCCGCGAGCAGCGGCACCCCGGCGCCGCGCAGGGCTTCCAGAATCGCCCGGTTGACCGCATAGCGCAGTTCGTAATAACGGCTTGACGGCACCCAGAAGCGCACGCCCAGGACCAGCCCGCCGAAGGTGAAATCGTGCAGCCCGACCTGGGGCCGGGCGCCGCCGGCGTCTTCCTCGGCCGGGGGCAGGGCATCGGCGACGGCCTTCTGCACCGCCTGGGCCGCGCGGTCCAGGTCGGCGTCGGCGGCAAGCGCGATCTTGGTCTGGACCACGCGCCGGGTTTCCGAATTGACGATGACCCGGCCGACGATGTCCTTGTTGGGAATGGTGATGTGTTCGCCGTCCTCGCCGAGCAGGCGGGTATGGGCCATCTTGACCTCGTCGACCACGCCCGACGTCTCACCGACCGTAATGGTATTCCCGACCACGAAGGGCCGGGCCAGGATGATCGACAGCCCCGCACCGTAGTTCGACAACGGTCCCTGCAGCGCCATGGTGGCGCCGAAGGCCCCGGCCCCGGCGAGCGCGATCAGGGGAGCGATGGAAATGCCGAAATTGCCCAGCGTGATGATGGCGAGCACGGTCAGGATCAGGGCCTTGACCGCGTTGCCGATGAAGCGGGACAGGGTGACGTCTATGCCCTTGGCCTCGCAGGCCGCCTGGATCCGCCGCGACATCCAGCCGCCGACCTTGAGCCCGACCAGCAGAAACAGCAGCGCGCCCAGAATCTGGAAGCCGTAGGTGACGCCGAACTGGATCAGCACGTCGACCCATTTGGCGACCTGCTCGACATTCTGTTCCAAGGTTTTTTCGACGTCGTTCATGGCTGCCCCTTCAACATCGCTGCCCCCGCCCCGGCCGGGACGCGGAAAAAGCATACCCGAATTCGCCCGCGCGGTAAGCCGAAACGGCCGGGATGCTCAATCCTCGCCGGCCGCATCGGCCTGTTCTTCCAGATGCTCCATGTCGGCGTCGGAAAAGCCGAAGTGATGGCCGATCTCGTGGATCAGGACATGGCGGATCAGATGGGTCAGGTCCTCGCCCGTCTCGCACCAGTAATCGAGGATCGGCCGGCGGTAGAGGAACACCATGTCGGGCGTGTCGCCGGGGTCGCTCAGGCTCTTGTCGGTCAGGGCGACGCCCCGGTACAGGCCGAGAAGGTCGAACACGCTGTCCAATTCCATGTCGCGCGCGGTCTCGTCGTCGGGGAAGTCCTCGATGCGGATGATGACGTCGGCGGCGAGCGCCCGCAGTTCGGCGGGAATCAGGGCCAGGGCGTCCTCGGCCATGTCCTCGAAATCGGCAAGACTGGGTGCGGTCAGGGTCATGCGCTAAGCTAACGTCAAACGCCGTCAAGTGAAACGCCAACAGGGAGGACCGAGATGACCGAAAAACTGACCGGCGACGCGCGGGATGCCGCGATTGGGGATCTGGCCGGCTGGGCCGAGGTGCCGGGCCGCGACGCCATCATCAAGACCTTCACCTTCAAGGATTTCAACGCCGCCTTCGGCTTCATGACCCGCGCCGCCCTGAAGGCCGAGAAGATGGATCACCATCCCGAATGGTACAACATCTACAACCGGGTCGAGGTCACCCTGGCGACCCACGACGCCGGCGGCGTGACGCAAAAGGACATCGACCTCGCGGCGTTCATGGACAAGGTGGCGGGGTGAAGGATTTAAAGAAAACCACTGAGGCGGTGAGACAATGAGGATTCTGGATTCCCGCCTTCGCGGGAATGACACAATGTAACCAAGATCTGTCACCCCCGTGCAGGCGGGGGTCCAGGCCTTTTTCTATTCTTCTCACTGCCTCACTGTCTCAGTGGTTCCCTTCCCCTTAAATCGGCTGCATGCGCAAAGCGCCGTCCAGGCGGATGACCTCGCCGTTGAGCATGGCATTGCCGCAGATCGCCAGCACCAGGTCCGCGTATTCCGCCGGATCGCCCAGGCGGGGCGGGAACGGCACGTTGGCGGCGAGGCTCGCCTGAACCTCGTCCGACAGGCCCGCCACCATCGGCGTCTTGAACACACCGGGCGCGATGGTCATGACGCGGATGCCCGATTTGGCGAACTCACGCGCCGCCGGCAGGGTCAGGGCCGCGACCCCGCCCTTCGACGCCGCATAGGCGGCTTGGCCGATCTGGCCTTCGAAGGCGGCGACCGACGCCGTATTCACGATCACCCCGCGCTCGCCGCCGTCCAGCGGGTCGAGCCCCTGCATGCCGTGGGCGGCCAGACGCAGCAGGTTGAAGGTGCCGATCAGGTTGATCTGGATGGTCCGGGCGAACACGTCCAACGCCTGCGGCCCGTCGCGCCCGACGATGCGCTTGGGCGGGGCGATGCCGGCGCAGCTGACGGCGACGCGGGCCGGGCCATGGGCAGCGGCGGCGGCGGCCACCGCGGCCTCAAGCGACGCCGCGTCGGCCACGTCGGCCTGAAAGGCCGTTCCGCCGATGGCGCTTGCAACTTCCGCCGCGCCGGCCAAATTAAGATCGAGGCAGGCGACCTTGGCCCCCTTCGCGGCAAGAGCGCGGGCGGTCGCCGCGCCCAGGCCCGAGGCGGCGCCGGTGACCAGGGCCGCGTGGCCGGAAATATCCATGGAAGTCCTCCGTCTTTGGAAGCCGTGTGGCAGGGGATCGACTTCTAGCAAAGCAGGATGAGGCCGACAACGTGACACGCAACCCGCAAGACAGAGAGCCCGGCGACGAAGACCTGGTCATCCAGGACCTGGGCGGCAAGGTGCGCCGGACCATCGGCAAGGTGCCTTTCACCCGCAACGCCGTGGCCGCCTTCTACGCGGCCCGCGATCCGGCCACGCCCACGGGCGTGAAGGCGGCGGTAATGGCGGCCCTGGCCTATTTCATCGTGCCCGTCGACATGGTGCCCGATTTCATCGCGGCGCTTGGATATACGGACGACGCCACCGTGTTCTACGGCGCCTGGCGGCTGTTGGCGCCGCATCTGAAACCTCAACACGAAACGAAGGCGCGGGAATTTCTGTTGCAGGAAACGGAGAGCCCCCCACCGCCCGAAGATTAGGCGAAAGCCACGTCCAGGGCGTCCATATCGAGATGCGCCGTCAGATGATCGGCAAGGGCGTCGAGGGTTTCCTCGACCCGGGCCGCGTGGGACGCCGCCGCGTAGTCGCCCGCCCGCACCGCGCCGAGGAACGCCCGGCGAAACCCGTCCGCCGCGAACAGCCCGTGGACATAGGCGCCCATGACACGGCCGTCGGCGGAGACGGCGCCGTCGGTCCCCTCGGCAAGCGCCAGCCAGGGCCGCGCCAAGCCCGGACCCGTGGTCGCGCCCATGTGCATCTCGTATCCCGTGATGGCCTGACCATGGACCGTGTCCCGGCCCAGGGCCGGGCGCAGGGTCTTGGCCGCCCCGATCACCGTGTCGACCTCCAGCAGCCCCAGCCCCGGCACGGTCGCCGCCGCGCCCTCGATCCCGTCCGGGTCGGCGACGGTTCGGCCCAGCATCTGATAGCCGCCGCACAGGCCGACGACGATGCCGCCCCGGCGGTGATGGGCCAGAATGTCGATGTCCCAGCCTTCGGCCCGCAGGGCGGCGAGATCGGAAAGGGTCGCCTTGGAGCCCGGGATCAGGATCACGTCGGCGTCGGCGGGAATGACCGCCCCCGCCTCGACGATCACGACCGCGACCCCGTCCTCGGCGTTCAAGGGGTCCAGATCGTCGAAATTGGCGATGCGCGGCAGGCGCGGCACGGCGATGCGGACCCGGTCCGCCGCGTGTCCTTTTTGGGGAGCAACCGCATCCAGCGCCACCGCGTCCTCGGCCGGCAGCAGGCGGGCGGCGGCGAAATGGGGCACCACGCCCAGGCAAGCCATGCCCGTGCGGTCCCGGATGATGCCGATGGCGTCGTCGAACAGGGTCACGTCGCCGCGGAACTTGTTGATGACATATCCCCGCACCTGCGCGCGTTCGTCCGCGGTCATCAGGTCCCAGGTGCCGACCAGGCTGGCGATCACCCCGCCCCGGTCGATGTCGGCGACCAGGACCACGGGCACCCGGGCCGCCAGCGCGAAGCCCATGTTGGCGATGTCGCCGGCCCGCAGGTTGACCTCGGCCGGGCTGCCCGCCCCTTCGACCACCACCAGATCGGCGCCGTCGCGCACGACGGCGAAGCTGTCCAGCACGGCGGCCAGCAGTTCCGGTTTGAGCGCGTGATAGTCCCGCGCCTTGGCGTTGCCCCGGACCTTGCCTTGCACGACGACCTGGGCGCCGATCTCCGTCTGCGGTTTCAGCAGCACCGGATTCATATGGACGGTCAGGGGCTGGCGCGCGGCCAGGGCCTGCAAGGCCTGGGCCCGCCCAATTTCGCCGCCGTCTTCGGTCACGGCGGCGTTGTTGGACATGTTCTGCGGCTTGAAGGGGCGCACGGCGCGGCCCCGGTTGGCGAACAGACGGCACAGGCCCGCGACGATCAGCGACTTGCCCACGTCCGATCCCGTGCCCTGAAACATCAGGGCCTTGGCCGGCCCCCCCTTGGCGTCGGGGTCTTGGCCGGCGGGCATGTTATTTGTGGGCGGCAAGGGCCTGGATCAGGGGATCGGCGGCGGGGTTCTTCTGCCGGCCCGCGAGGATGCTGTCCGGCGTGGCGCCCGCGCCGTAGAAGGCTTCATTAAGGTCGCGGCGGCGGATGAACACGGCCCCTTCCAGGGAGAACCCGGCATAGAGCCCGGATTTGGAATTGGCGAAGGCGATGATGTCGGCCCCCGCGTTGGTCGTCACGGCACCCTCGATCCCGGCCCCGTAGACGGCCATGGTGATGCCGCTGTCGGCGCCGATCGAGCCCTGGTTTTCCAGCACCGCCTTGAGCGCCCCGTCGGAGCGGATGACCAGCACGACCTCGGTCTGCTGGATGCCCGCCTGCAGGCCGAAGCTGGCGACGCCGAGGGACAGGAACACCGGGGCCGACCAGGCCCCGTCGGGGGCCCGCGCCAGCAGTACGCCGTTGCCGCCCTCGCCGCCGGCGATGAACCCGGCCTTGACCAGATCGGGGAACACCACGACGGCGCGCGCCGCCGGGATATGCTTGGCCGCTTCGGCCAATTGCGGGACCGTGGTGAAGCGTTCGACCGTCGCCGTCGCCGCCGCGACGATATGGCGCGCCGCCACCGGCGGTTCCGATTCCAGGCGGGTGCAGCCGGCCAGGATCATGAGGGCCAAGGCCAGCGCCGGAAGTCCGCGAATACCCGTGGTCATCGTCCCGATCCCCCGCCCGGTCAAAACTCGATCCCCGCCTGGGCCTTCACGCCCGCGCGGAACGGATGCTTGACCATCTCCATTTCCGTGACCAGATCGGCCGCGTCGATCAACGCCTCCTTGGCGTTGCGCCCGGTGACCACGACATGCAGGTCGCGGGGCTTATTGCGCAGGGTCTCGACCACCTCGTCGATGGGCAGGTTGTCGTAGCGCAGCACGATGTTCAGTTCGTCCAGGATGACCATCTTGTAGCTGGGGTCGGCCATCAGCTCCTTGGCCGCGTCCCAGGCCTGGCGCGCGGCGGCCAGATCGCGTTGGCGGTCCTGGGTCTCCCAGGAGAAACCTTCGCCCATGGCCCTGATGGTGACCAGATCGGGGAACTTGGCCAGCACGTCGCGCTCGCCGGTTTCCCACACGCCCTTGACGAACTGCACGATGGCGACGCGCATGCCGTGGCCGACGCAGCGCATGGCCATGCCCATGGCGGCGGTCGACTTGCCCTTGCCCTTGCCGGTATGGACGATCAGCAGGCCGCGTTCCTCGGTCTTGGTCGCCAGGATCTTGTCGCGCGCCGCCTTCTTCTTGCGCATCTTCTCGGCGTGACGGGCGTCCAGCTCCGCCTCGGTCATCGTGTCCTTGGGTTTTGCGTCCATCGGGGCATGCCTCATCTGTCGGCCGATCCTAACTTATCCCGGCTTCCGGCCCCCGCCGTCAACCGTCACGGGCAAGACGCTCCAGCAGCGGGCGGGTCGAATTGAGCCGCGGGCGCCACAGCCCCCGGTCCTGGGCCTCCATGAACCGGGCGGCCATGTCCTTCAAGGCCGCCGGATTGTGTTCGGCGAGGAAGTCCCGGACCTCGGTATCTTCCAGATAGGCCTGAAATACGGCATCGAAATGGTGGTCGGCGACGCAGCGCGCCGTGGCCGCGAAGGCGAACAGGTAGTCGACCGTAGCCGCCATCTCGAAGGCCCCCTTGTAGCCGTGGCGCATGACGCCCCGGATCCATTTCGGATTGGCGGCGCGCGCGCGCACGACGCGGGCGACCTCCTCGTCCAAGGTCCGCACACGGGGGCTTTCCGGGCGCGCGTGGTCGCCGAAATAGACGGCGGGCTGGCTGCCTTTGAGGGACCGCACGGCGGCGGTCAGACCACCCTGGAACTGGTAGTAGTCGTCGGAATCGAGCAAATCATGTTCGCGGTTGTCCTGGTTCTGCAAAACCGCGTCCGTGGACCGAAGCCGCGTTTCGAACAGTCCGTGGGCGGCGCGGCCCTCCGTCCCGGCACCGTAGGCATAGCCGCCCCAGGCGACATAGGCCTTGGCAAGGTCGTCATCCGTCTCCCAGCCCTTTTCGTCGATCAGCGCCTGCAACCCCGCGCCGTAGGCCCCCGGCATGGATCCGAACACCCGATGGGTCGCCATGCGAAGCGCGTCGTCACCGCCCAATGCCGCCGCGTCCTCTTTCACCCGGGCGGCCAGCGGATTGTCGGCCTCGGGCTCGTCGAGGGCCGCGACGGCCCGCACGGCGGAATCGAACAGGTCGATCAGGCCCGGAAAGGCGTCGCGGAAAAAGCCCGAGATGCGCAAGGTCACGTCGACGCGGGGGCGGCCCAGGACCGACACGGGCAGGACCTCGAACCCGGTGACGCGGCGGGACGGGCCGTCCCATTGCGGTTTCACCCCCAACAACGCCAGGGCCTGGGCGATGTCGTCGCCGCCCGTGCGCATGTTCGACGTGCCCCAGGCGGAAATCGCGATGGATTTGGGCCAGTCGCCGTGGTCCTGGGCATGGCGTTCGACCAAAAGGGACGCGGCTTTCCAGCCCAGTTGCCAGGCGGCGGGGGTCGGCACCGTGCGGGTATCGACGGAATAGAAATTGCGCCCCGTGGGCAGCACGTCGGGCCGTCCCCGCGTGGGTGCCCCCGAGGGGCCGGGGGCGACGAAGCGCCCGTCGAGGCCCGCCAGCACGCCCTGAATCTCGGCATCGCCCGAGGCCGCGACCGCCGGGCGCAGGTGATCGCGGATGAAGTCGAGCACGGGGGCCGTCGCGGCCCAGGCCGGATCGGCCGCCACGTCGCCCGCAACCAGGGCCGCCGCGAGAATCTCCAGCCGCTCCACCACGTCCCCCGCCGTGCGCCAGGGGGCCTCCGTATTGTTTAGCGCTGGTGGGCGCGGGCCGGTCCAGGGGGCGGCCATGGCGCAATCGAGCGGGTCGAAATCCCGGCCCAGGTCCAGGTCCGCCGCGAGGGCGCGCAGCAGCGAGGCGTCTTCCGCCGCCCCACCCCGCGGCACGCGGGCGAGGGCGACCAGAAGGTCCGTGAGCAACCGGCCCTCGGGCGAGACCCCCAGAACATGCAGGCCGTCCCGGATCTGCATTTCCTTCAGCTCGCAGAGATAATTGTCGAGCTTGGCCAACTGGTCGCCGGAGGCATCGTCCGCCGTCATGCCGCAGTCGGCGCCGATGCCCGTGGCATGGCACAGCGCGAGGATATCCTTTTCCAGCACCTTGAGGCGGCGGCGGTCGACCCCGGCGGCCTCGTAATATTCATCGACCAGCACCTCCAGGTCCTTGAGCGGCCCGTAGCTTTCGGCGCGGGTGAGCGGCGGGGTCAGGTGGTCGACGACGACGGCCGCCGCCCGGCGCTTGGCCTGGGTGCCCTCGCCGGGGTCGTTGA
>Ga0209024_1002102_pt1 | contig 12848 bp, 11 predicted proteins | sample AutmiccommunBRH5_FD_187380 | JGI IMG/M metagenome (GOLD analysis project Ga0209024, IMG submission 187380) | Deep subsurface microbial communities from Mt. Terri, Switzerland - Autotrophic microbial communities BRH/5 (SPAdes) (version 2) | ecosystem: Environmental > Aquatic > Deep subsurface >...
ATCAACCATGCACGTTGTTTCATCCATAAGGATCACAGCACCTGATCCAAGCCCTGAGCCGGCTTTTTGTATCGTGTCAAAATCCATGTCCAGCGTCATCATGACGTCGCCGGTTAAAACAGGCATTGACGTACCACCAGGAATAACGGCTTTAAGGCGTCTACCACCCAGCATACCACCGGCTAATTCAAGCAGGGTTTTAAATGGTGTGCCTAAGGGTATTTCATAATTACCCGGTTTATTCACATGACCACTAACACTAAAGCATTTTGTGCCCCCATTATTGGGCTTGCCTAGCTTTAAAAACCATTCGCCACCTTTTTCCATGATCACAGGAACTGAAGCAAATGTTTCAGTGTTATTGATAGTCGTTGGTTTGCCATATAAACCGTAGTTAGCCGGGAAAGGGGGCTTAAAGCGAGGCATGCCTCGTTTACCTTCCAGCGAATTTAACAACGCCGTTTCCTCGCCACAAATGTAAGCACCTGCACCTAAATGATTATACAAGTCAAAATCAACACCTGAATCCAGTATGTTGTTGCCCAGCAATCCTGCAGCATATGCCTCTTTTAATGCCGATTCGGTGCGTTGGAATGGCTCCCAGAATTCCCCGCGGATATAATTGTAACCAACGGTAGCACCCATCACATAACCTGCAATGGCCATGCCTTCAATAAGTTGATGTGGGTTGTACCTTAATATGTCTCGATCTTTACATGTACCAGGCTCGCCTTCATCCGAATTGCACACCACGTATTTTTGCACGGGTGAATTTCGATTCATGAAGCTCCATTTAAGCCCGGTTGGAAAACCGGCGCCCCCACGGCCACGTAGGGCAGATGTCTTCAACTCATCAATAATTTGCTGTGGTGGGGTTTGCTCTTGCAAAATACGACGCCAGGCACTGTATCCACCCACGCTTTGATAGGCAGCAAGCGTCCATGATTCGGGTAAATGAAGGGTGCGATAACAAACTTGATTCAATTCAACCATTGCATTGACCTCTATTCATCGGTACTGGTCCAACACGGCGTCAATTTTATCCGCAGTCAGATTCTCATGATAATCTTTATCTACTTGCATCATTGGGGCATTAACACAAGCACCTAAGCACTCAACTGAACGCACAGTGAAACGTCCATCGTCAGTTGTTTCGCCCAATTTTATGCCCAATTTTTTTTCTAGATGCTTGACCACCTGTGCTGAGTCGCGCAGCTTGCAGGATATATTAGTACAAACATTAACCAAGTGACGGCCAGCCGGCTTATGCTCATACATGGTATAAAATGTCGAGACTTCATACACTGCGATGGCAGGCATTTCCAAATATTCGGCTACAGCATCCATTAATTCAGGCGTTAACGAACCATGTTCTTCCTGCACTATCATCAAAGCACTCATGACAGCCGATTGCCTTTGATCGGCCGGATACTTAGCTACCCAATGATCAATTTCCTGCATGCGTTCAGCCGTGACAAACTGACGAAGTAATTTTGCTGAATTTTCAGACATTTTTTAACCTTTAGTTAACGTTCAAACTCACCTGTCAATCTCACCAAACACGATGTCCTGACTTGCCAGAATGGCAACGCCATCTGCCAGCATATGGCCTCTGACCATTTCATCGTAACTGGATAAATGAGCAAACCCCGGTGCCCGTATTTTCATACGGTAAGGTTTATTCGCACCATCTGAAACCAGGTAAATACCAAACTCCCCTTTTGGGGCTTCCACTGCCGTATATACTTCACCGCGTGGCAACGAAAAGCCTTCAGTAAACAATTTAAAATGGTGGATTAAGGCTTCCATGTCATGCTTCATTCGCTCTCGAGTAGGAGGCGTGATTTTATGATCATCAAGTCGGACCGGACCTGGATTAGCACGCAGCCAGTCAATACACTGCCGGATAATCCGATTTGACTGGCGCATTTCTTCAACGCGCACCAGATAACGGTCATAACAATCACCTGTTTTACCGACGGGGATATCAAAATCGACGTGATCATACGCTGCATAACTTTGTTTTTTACGCAAATCCCAAGCGACGCCTGAAGCCCTTAACATAGGGCCTGTAAATCCCCATTGTAAGGCATCTTCGGGTGAAACAACACCGATATCAACCGTACGCTGCTTCCAGATCCGGTTATCAGTTAACAGTGTTTCGTATTCATCTACACGCTTGGGGAATCGCTCAGTGAATGACATTAAAAAATCCAGCAAACCACCTTGGCGATTGGCATTCATTTTTTCCACTTCACGCTCGTTATGCCATCGGGAAGGTTTGTATTGAGGCATGCTATCCGGCAAATCACGTGCGACACCACCAGGTCGATAGTAGGTGGCATGCATGCGTGCACCCGACACCGCCTCATAGCAGTCAAAAAGATCTTCGCGTTCGCGAAAAGCATATAGAAACACGGTCATCGCGCCAATATCAAGCGCCATGGCGCCTAACCATAACAAGTGGTTAAGAATACGCGTCACTTCATCAAACATGGTGCGGATGTATTGAGCACGCAGTGGCGCTTCTACGCCTAGCAGTTTTTCCAAGGCCAGCACATAAGCATGCTCGTTACACATCATGGAAACATAATCTAATCGGTCCATGTAACCTATGCTTTGGATATAAGGCTTGGTTTCAGCAAGCTTTTCAGTTGCGCGATGCAATAAACCTATGTGGGGATCGGCACGAACAATCGTCTCACCGTCCATCTCCATAACCAAGCGCAAAACCCCATGGGCTGCGGGGTGTTGTGGACCAAAATTGATAGTATAATTTTGTAATTCGATCATTTTTCACCTGCTTGGATATCAAGGTAACGATTGTCATTACGGATCACTTTAGGCACCAGTATCCTGGGTTCAATATCAACCGGGTCATAAATTACTTTTTGTAATGCCGCATCATAACGCATTTCCACGTGCCCACTGAGGGGAAAATCTTTACGGAACGGGTGCCCGATAAAACCATAGTCAGTCAAGATACGCCGAAGATCCGGGTGGCCATCAAATAACACACCAAACAAATCATAGGCTTCACGCTCAAACCAATTAGCGCCCTTCCAGATTTCATGTGCCGAAGGGATGTTCAGCTGGTTTTCTTGCAAAAATACTTTAAGGCGCAGACGATGGTTTTTAGTTGTGGAAAGCAGATGATAAACAACCGCAAAACGAGGTTTATTAAATGTGTAGGCTTTAAATTCCTGGTCTTCCACACCGCGTGAGAAGCCATTTTCGGTTGCTGCGTCTGTTTCCCAGTCGTATTCACCGTAAGTCAAATAATCCACTACGCACAGATCAATCAGCTGATCAAAGGCAAATTCGGCCTGATCACGCAATTGCAATAAAACCGCTTTTATTGCCTTTTTTTCACATTCGGCCGTAATTTCGTTGCATTCCACATTAACTGATACCAGCGAGCTGGCTAACTCAGCATGCAAACGTTCAGCTAAATAATCATGTTTTGTCATGTGATCATACCCGTGCTATTCGGCAAACATTACATTCTTTTGAATGACCTTGAAACGTGTCCGTCATTATTTATATCTAGTGCCCCAACCTACGAGATTACATGTTGACGCCGCTACTCATGTTAATTATGGATTTTCAAACTTCAATTATCGCTTTACGTCTGATCTTATTCTGTAACTGAATAATCCCATAAAGTAGCGCTTCCGCAGTGGGAGGACAGCCAGGAACATACACATCTACTGGCACAATTCGGTCACACCCGCGAACAACTGAATAGGAATAGTGATAATACCCACCACCATTGGCACATGACCCCATGGAAATAACCCATCGTGGCTCGGGCATTTGATCATAAACTTTGCGCAACGCCGGTGCCATTTTATTGCATAACGTTCCGGCAACAATCATCACGTCTGACTGCCTTGGACTTGGCCGAAAAATAATACCAAACCTGTCCAAATCATAACGCGCGGCACCTACGTGCATCATCTCCACGGCGCAACAAGCCAGACCAAATGTCATTGGCCACATGGAGCCGCTACGCGCCCACCCAACCAGTTTTTCAACCGTGGTTGTGGAGTAGCCACTTTTTTGCAATTCTGCAACTGCCATAACAAACCTTCCAAATAACTTCAACATTACTCCCCTCTACCCGTAGTCGGAGAGAGGGTGCCCGCAGGGTGGGAGAGGGGTTCCCACCAAGTTATTCTATGTTGTGTGCCACACTGCAGCTAACATGCTCTATGCAATATACTGACTGCACGGGGCTAAAAATTTAGTAGCACTCAGTGCAGTAATTTATTCCCACTCCAATGCACCGCGCTTCCATTCATAAATAAATCCTATGACCAGCAAGCCTAAGAAAATCATCATGGCAAAAAAACCAAACCAGCCAAGCTGACGCAAGACCAATGCCCACGGAAAGAAGAAAGCAGTTTCCAAGTCAAATATGATGAACAATATTGCCACAAGATAAAATCGAACATCAAAAGGAATACGAGAACTTTCAAATGCTGGAAAACCGCATTCATAAGGTGAATTTTTTGCAGAATCAGGCTTGTGGGTAGACAGCAGGGAACCCGCGCCCATCATGACCAATCCCAGTCCAAGACCTATGATAATAAAGACGAGAATGGGCAAATATTCTGATAACATCGTTTTCACCTCGATCGTTATATACTGCTTTCAGTATATTGGTGCCGAAGGCCGGACTCGAACCGGCACAGCTTTACGCCACCGCCCCCTCAAGACGGCGTGTCTACCAATTCCACCACTTCGGCAAATTTCTTTTTTACTACTGTTTTTCACCTTCAACAGGCACAGGGATTTTACTTTCTGGTGCTGAGGTTTGTTGTGGGATAGCTCTCATTTCGGTTTTTTGATATTGCGTGGACACCATGTATGATAAAGACAAGCTGGTAACAAAAAACGTCATCGCCAAACCACCGGTTAATTTAAACAAGAATCCACCTGTGCCCTGACTGCCAAAAACTGTATTTGAAGCACCTGAACCAAATGCCGCACCAATATCAGCTCCTTTACCGTGCTGAATGAGCACCAAGCCGATTATAGCAATGGCTACTATCACATGAAACATTAATACGATTTGATACATTTTACTATTTCCACAAACTGTTGCGCATTAAGCGATGCACCACCAACCAAACCACCATCCACATCCGGCATTGCAAAAAGTGTGCCGGCATTTTTTTCATTGACGCTACCACCGTATAAAACAGGCAGCTTATTGGCATCATCCTGATTAACATCGGCCACCAAAGTGCGTATAAATGCATGAACCGTCTGCACTTGCTCCGGGGATGCAGTTTGTCCTGTGCCTATCGCCCATACTGGCTCATAAGCAACAATACAATGTTGAAAAAAACGATTACCTGTGCTGCTAACAGCCAGTAATTGCCGGGTTATCACCTGTTCAGTTAACCCCTGCTCTCGTTCTTCCAGTGTTTCGCCAACACAAAGAACCGGTATCATATCATGATCTTTTACATGGTGGAATTTTTCTGCAACAAATTTTTCATCTTCATGAAACAAGTGCCGGCGCTCGGAATGCCCCACCAAAACATAACGGCATCCATAATCCTGTAACATCGGTGCTGACAGCTCGCCAGTGTAGGCGCCTGCATCTTTTGGATACACATTTTGCGCCCCCCAGTGGATGGAGGAATCACGTAATGTTTCACACGTTTTAGCTAAATAAATGGCTGGGGGCAAGACCACCACGTCAGCATTAGGTTGCTTGGGCATTAAAGTCAGTAACGCCTGCAATAAGGAACACACCTCATCAAGGCGAGTATTCATTTTCCAATTGCCAATAACGAGCTTCTTTCTCATGCATCCCCCAAATGATTAGCCAGCAAACTATATAGTGCACAACATGCCTTTCGACAATAGTCAGATTAGCAAAAAATCAGCGTTGGTACTATGAATTGATTTCAATTCATGTACAAAATTTGACTTATCAATTTCCAATGAACTACAATGTGGCAATTTTTTTACCATTCAAATCAAATCAAATCAAATCAAATCAAAAGGAGCGTAAATGTATTTACTATCAGATGTGCAATTTGAATCCAGGCGTGAGCTATTAAATGACTTCATAAAGTCAAAAGGCCTTAGTGCAGCCTCAGTGACTGATGAGCTTGCGCGTGTTTTAGATGGGGAAAATACCGGTGGTTTTTATAATTCATATGATGAAATCAGAAAATACCTGGTACAATTTGTTGATCAATCAAATCCTTCTAATATGCGCCATATTGCAGGGCTAGAACAAATAGCTGCTATGCTTGAAGCAAGAGGGGGTCGTTTAATACTCGATGATCAGCAAGCAGCCGCTCTGAAGCCCAGCGGGCTACCTAAGCATATTTTAGTTTTTCTAGCCACCGTTCTGGATGTGCCGACAACCAATCCACCTCCACTGAGAACGGTTGATCAGATTATGGATATTTTGATTTTCATTCACTTTAATGAAGAGGCTATAACATCGACAATTCGACAGCCTTTTAATTATCAAAGACTCGAAGAATACTACCTGGGATGGGATGTTCTCTTTAACTATAAAGACCAGCTTAATGCATTGTTAATTACGCCCGGAATGACAGATGATCTTGCAAAAAGACTGTGGTCGGCTTGTCGAAATATGACGCTTTCAGGTGGGAAGATTAACTATAAGCCTACCCCAGAACATGTAAGAAAGTTAAAAGGTTTGATGCTTAATGATGAGCATTTCGTTGGTCAAGACCCTGCTAGCCCTACGGTGAGTTTTTCCATTAATCATAACCGGATTAAATGTGGTCTATCCGGTCAAAAGAAGCTAGCTAACCCTCAGGAAGAAGCTAACGCGCAGATAATTATATTGTTTTTAATGCAGCAGATGGGTTTTATTAAGGCGTTATCTGTTGGTGTTGCAGTCAAAGATGCAAAAACCTATAACGTTGTGGATAATCTAAGTCCTCAGCTCCTGGATCCTCGCCAAGCAGCTAATGACTTCACGCTTCAAATTTCATATGCTTTAGAGCAAAAATACCTGGAACTTATTGAAGTAAATAAAGGGAAAGCAGATTATTCAACTTGTTTTAATCAGTTAGGCTTTGATCTGGAACAGCAGCTGATACAGGGTAATATTGATATTAAATGTTGTTCTATAGAGGGTGCACTTGAGGCAATTCAAGCGTTGAGTCTTAAGCAACCACACCCTAATGCCACAGCCCCTTCAGCGGCTGCAAGCCACGGGGCTTTTTTTACCTCAGCAGATGAAGGCCGTCAAATACGCACAGAGAAAACGTTTATAATGCATGCTAAGGCTAAGACTAACAGCGAGAAAAAAATTGCGAAGATGCTGATGGATCCCGCTATTATCAAAAATGCTGACGATTTAATCGTGTTATTCCGCCAGGTGGGCGCTGAATATCAAGGCGTGCTTGTCAAGGTACAAGAAAAAATGCATGCTGTTAATCATCATGACTATGACGCGGTATTTGCACAGTATACTGGTTCAGCTCAAGCGGCATTAAATTAATTTTTTTTCAATATCAAAAGGTGCAGGGCTTTAAACCATCGGACTTGAATTTAGCAGCTTCCTATCCGATGGATTAAAGCCATCATTAATTTTAGAATGGTATGGAAGCAGAGTCTGCTTTAAAGAATCACCAGTTTCCTGTTGTTATCAAGATCATTCTTAAAAACAGTGTATTGGTAACTATCAAGCAACACTCAAATGTTCCAGTAGCACATCAGTTCCTTACGTTTTTCCGTGATTATTTTTTACTTGCTTAATACTAGGTTAATAAATTCCATCTATACTGTAGATATACATTCGATATATTTTTTACGCATTTATTATGTAGGTTGCACAGCATGGCTAAAGTTATATTTTTCTTCGGCGGAACTGGTGATGACGGTATACATTACGCCTCACTGAAGGAAAAAATACCCTTCAAAGACGACGTTATTCGGATTTATATCAAAGGTTGCCAGGAAAAAACCGTGGGTAATGGTATTTTATACCCTGATTTAAATATTGCAGCCAATAATATTCGTAGTGCATTTAATACCCGTGCTGATGGAACAGTTTCACTTAATCTTACTACGCTTAAGACGAATTTTGGCGATGGATTGTATAATATATATCCATCTCAGGATTCTGAAGATCAACAAATTGATAGTATTGCATTGGAAGGATTCAGCCGAGGCGCGGTTACTACGTTTGCTACGGCTAAAAAGCTCGATGATTTAGGTATTCCTATTGATATTATTGCTAACCAACCCGTGCCTGGTGAAGCCTCTTCGACCTCTAAACTGGTTTTAAAGCACAACGACTTAAGCCATTGTGAGAATATACGCTCAGCCACCACTATCCTCGGAAATTATAATCTTGAAAATGGAGTACTCCACAATGTGTTTTTCAGGCAAATGATAGCCAAATTACCAAAAGATACTAAAGTTTCCAATTTTTTAATCCCACACCAAGCCCATCTAGACTGGTTCCGAACCTATCTTGCTTCTCTTCACATAGAACATCAACTGGCGCAGCATAACTATTGCAGACCCAACAGGGAAAAAGCTGACATTAAACGCTGGTACGCGACGCATCCCGATCATTACTTTACGCCGCCTAAATTTTCGCAAAAAATTTATGGCGCAGATGATTCGATTGAGAAAGATCCGGTTTATTTAGAAATGGTGACTGAAAAAGCGCATAAAATTATTAAATCTAACCAACAACTTACTAGCCAGCAAGCTGAAGCAATTGTATCCATTGCTGATCTCCGGCTACCTCCTGATAAAAACATTGCATTAATCCGCTTCGTTTTGAAAAAAACCGAACAAGCCGCTACGTTTATTAATATCGTCAATAAAGTATCTGATAGTTGTGCTTATTTATCAGGCATAGTGCAAAAGCCATCACCTAAAAAGAGTGAAGCAATCAGAGACCAATCAAAATTTTATAAAGCGGCTGTTTTCACTAACAGTCATGAATTTCTGAGCAAGGATACACCAGGTAAACAAGATAAAATTGATTTTGCAAAATCTATTTACCAGGCTGAACGCGAATTCAGAAAAGAGGCTCTGGGCATTGAACGAGGGACGATGCGTCTGGTTTTAAAATTTTTAACTAACTTTATTAGCCATATTACCGGCGTTGGTCTTATTTTAAACGCTATCAATAAAGCGCGAACAGGCAATTGGTTGCTATTGAATCATAACCGCTCAGTTGGCGCCATACGTGACATCAGAAAAAGATTTGTTGATGAATTGGACGCTACCCGTAAAAAAACCGATGACGCTGAACCAGTGCCCCCTGGCAGCACCCTCAAATCATGAAGATGCAGTAAGGCGGCAGATCCAACGGCCAATCACCGCATCATGCAACCGCATTATTTGTTTTTAATTGCTGTTCAATACGGCTAATTTCATCACTTAATTCCTGCGCTTGTGTATGCACTTGTTGACTATCCACTCCTTCAACCATCACGCGTAATAAAGGCTCTGTGCCTGAGGGCCGTAACAACACGCGACCATTATCTTTTAATTTTGCACTCAAGGCATCAACCGCAGCTAATACACGCGAATTTTTAACCAGTACATCGGCTTTATCGGTTTGCAAATTGATAAGCGCTTGCGGCAACATGGCAATGCCTTCGCATAATTGCTGCAATGATTTTTCCTGTTTCACCATAATGGTCAGCACTTGCAACGCAGCCACAATCCCATCCCCTGTGGTGGTTTTGTCAAGGCAGACAACATGGCCGGATGACTCGCCACCAATTTTCCAATCATGCTCTTTCAAGACTTCCAACACGTAGCGATCGCCAACTTGCGCACGCAAAAAAGGCACGTCCATGTCAGCCAGTGCTTTTTCCAAACCAAAATTACTCATGAGGGTTCCAACCACACCACCGTGTAATAAACCTTTCTGCTGCCGGTCTTTAGCGATAATGTAGATAATCTGGTCACCGTTGATTAAATTACCCGCACTGTCAACCATCATCACCCGATCCCCATCACCATCCAGTGCCACCCCAACATCAGCACCTGATTCAAGGACATGACGACGCAAAAGTTCAGGCGAGGTTGAGCCACAGCGTTGATTAATGTTAAAACCGTCCGGCTTATCACCAATAGCCACCACATCAGCGCCCAATTCGCTAAACACATTAGGCGCGATATGATAAGTCGCACCATTGGCGCAATCCACAACAATTTTTAATCCAGAAAGACGCGTTAGTGAAGGAATAGTTGATTTGCAAAATTCAATGTAGCGCCCTGGTGCATCATCAATGCGCATGGCCTTACCCAGTTTGGCAGAGGGCACTATTTGCAGGGATTTTTCCATTTCAGCTTCGATGGCCAGCTCAACGCTTTCAGCCAATTTGCCGCCATCGGAGGAAAAAAACTTAATGCCATTGTCTTCAAACAAATTATGAGACGCGCTGATCACAATGCCCGCATTAGCGCGAAGCGTTTGCGTAAGGTATGCAATAGCAGGCGTTGGCATGGGGCCTAATAACCTGACATCAACACCTGCTGCAGACAATCCGGCTTCTAGCGCCGACTCCAACATGTAGCCGGAAACCCTTGTGTCTTTGCCGATAATGACTTTTTTGCGCTCTGAGTTTGCCAGTACGCGACCCACAGCCCAGCCTAGCTTCAACATAAACTCCGGATTAATATTGGATAAACCAACTTGTCCACGAATCCCATCGGTACCAAAATATTTACGCTGACTCATCCGTATTCCTACCTTTTATTATTTTCATTAAGTTGTACTGACAATAGCATGTAGCATTTGTAAAGCTTGCCTGGTTTCATCCACATCGTGGGTTCTGATTATATTAGCGCCTTGCATTGCTGCAAATACCGATACAGCTACTCCACCTGGCATGCGTTCACCCACCGGTTTTTGCAATACCGTGCCAAGCGTGCTCTTACGTGATACGCCCAACAACAAGGGCTGCTTATGCTGTTGAAATTCAGCAAATCGTTGCACCAGTTGAAGATTATGCCTTACTAATTTTCCAAACCCAAAGCCTGGGTCAAGGATCAGTTGATGACGTGCGATGCCTGCCTGCAGGCATGTAGTGATGCGTTGTTGAAAAAAAAGATTAATCTCATCCACCACATCCTGGTGGTATAGCGGGTTATCCTGCATGGATGCAGGTACACCTTGCATGTGCATCAGGCAAACAGGAACCTGCAAGCTGGCAGCCATACTCAACGCACCTTCGCCAGTTAAAGCGGTAATATCATTAATCATTGAGGCCCCAGCCGAGACTGCCGACTGCATGACTTCAGCTTTACAAGTATCAATGGAAATGCATACATCGTGGACGGCACGTATCCGTTCAATAACAGGAATAACACGTGCTAATTCTTCAGCACATGAAACAGGTACGGCTCCTGGTTTTGAAGATTCACCACCAATATCGATGATATCAGCGCCCTGCGCTATCATTGACATTGCCTGTTCATAAGCATGATCAGGGCAGGTGTAACACCCGCCGTCAGAAAAGGAATCCGGGGTAATATTCAATATGCCCATAATGAGCGGGGGGGATGAGTAATCCACGGCTAGTGAAGGGGAAATAATAGCCTGGCACCACTGGTTAAATTGTTCGCTATTCACTGGAGTCTCGCACAGACTGATGGATCAACATTGGATTAACGCCTTGCTCCCATCTTTCTTAAAAGAAAGATGGGGATTTATTGCATTAATGGTCCTTGGCTGGATCCTCTGTAGGATTGATCGATTTAGCTGCTGAGCCCTTGGCAGCCTGCTCATTATCATGACGATTTTTATCCATCATTTTCAGCTCATCCCAATCATCTGGCGGAGACGGCGGTTTTCCAGTCATGATTTCACTGATTTGCTTGGCATCTATGGTTTCATATTTAATCAGTCCTTCAGCCATCAAATGCAGCTTTTCCAGGTTTTCACTAAGAAGTGCCTTGGCATGCTGGTAATTTCTATCAATAATCGCACGTACTTCTTCATCAATGTGTTGTGCGGTTCGATCTGATATTTCCTTGTTTTGGCTAACTGAACGACCTAAAAAGACCTCGCCTTCTTCTTCACCGAAGGTTAATGGCCCCATATTGGATAAACCCCAACTAGTGACCATTTTGCGTGCAATTTCGGTTGCCCGCATGATGTCATTTGAAGCGCCGGTCGTTACGTTATCGGCACCAAATATCAGCTCCTCAGCCACCCGGCCGCCAAATAAGCTCGCCAATTGACTTTCCAAACGCCGTTTGCTGTGACTGTACCGATCTTGCTCTGGTAAAAACATCGTCACCCCTAGCGCTCTTCCGCGCGGAATGATCGTGACTTTATAAACCGGGTCATGCTCTGGAACAAGCAATCCCACAATAGCATGCCCTGACTCATGATATGCAGTGAGCTTTTTCTCGTTTTCATCCATTACCATGGAGCGCCGCTCAGCACCCATCATGATTTTATCTTTGGCTTTATCAAGCTCAACCATGCTGACTTTGCGCTTGTTTGCGCGAGCTGCAAACAAAGCGGCCTCATTAACCAGGTTGGCAAGATCGGCACCTGAAAAGCCAGGGGTACCCCGTGCGATAGGCAGCACTTCAACATTGCTTTCAATTGGCACTTTATTCAAATGAACTTTTAAAATTTGCTCCCGACCGCGAATATCAGGCAAGGGGACTACAACCTGGCGGTCAAAACGACCAGGCCGCAACAAGGCCGGATCCAGTACATCGGGCCTGTTTGTGGCGGCAATAACAATCACGCCTTCATTGCCTTCGAAGCCATCCATTTCCACCAACAATTGGTTTAATGTCTGCTCACGCTCATCATGGCCGCCACCTAGCCCTGCACCAAGATGTCGACC
>Ga0209024_1002107_pt1 | contig 12816 bp, 9 predicted proteins | sample AutmiccommunBRH5_FD_187380 | JGI IMG/M metagenome (GOLD analysis project Ga0209024, IMG submission 187380) | Deep subsurface microbial communities from Mt. Terri, Switzerland - Autotrophic microbial communities BRH/5 (SPAdes) (version 2) | ecosystem: Environmental > Aquatic > Deep subsurface >...
TCAGGCCCAGTCGTCGTGCCTCTTCTTTCAGCGTGAAGCTGAATTGTTCCTTGCCGTTTTGAAAGCCATCGTCAATTTCCGACACCATGGGGTAATTCGACAACTCGCGGGCCAAGGCCTCGCTGGCCTGCCGAAGGGTGTCTACATTTCGGTGGCTTAGTTGCACGGTGAATGCCGGGCCGCTGCCGGGGCCGCCGGAATCCGCAGCAAAACGCATGGTTTCCACGCCGGCAATGGTGCCCACATCGGTGCGCCATTGGTTGGTAAATTCGGCAGTGGGCACAGGGCGGATTCCCGGTGGTGTAAGGTAGGTTTTTACGGTAATGGTGTTTTCATTCACGCTGGCGTAAATGCCGGTACTTTGTTCTTCACCCCCCGTGGCTTCGACGGTTTTCAGTGCACTGGCCACAATTTTGTCGCGCACGCGGTTGACCTGTTCACGGGTGCTGCCCAAGGGCAGTATGGCGCGCACTTCCGACAAATCCGATTCAACCTGTGGAAACAACTCGAAGCCCATGCGGCCACTGACTGGCCAACTGATCACGAGGATCATCAGCGCAATGCCTGCTGCCATGGACATGTATCGGTATTCCACACATTTGACCACCACTGGGGTGTAGCGCAGTTCAATGAAGCGGCTAAAGCCTTTTGAAAACCGTTGCTGCCAGTCGTGAAACCTGCTTTTGCTTTCCCTGCTGTGCGCCAGGTGGGCGGGCAGAATGAAAATGGCTTCCATCAGTGACACGATGAAAACAGTGCACACCACCAAGGGAATGACACCCCAGATTTTTCCCAGGAAACCGGGTACAAACAGCAAGGGTGCGAAAGCTGCAATATTGGTCAGAATACTGAAGGTCACGGGCACTGCCACATCGCGCGCACCTTGAATGGAGGCGTCCAGCAGGCCCATGCCCTGTTGGCGGTATTCGTAAATGTTCTCGCCCGCCACAATGGCATCGTCCACCACAATACCCAATGCCACGATGAAGGCAAACATCGAGATCATGTTGAACGTAACGCCGAACAAAGGCAGCAATAACATGGCACCCAGAAACGAAACGGGAATACCCATGGTGACCCAGAACGCCAATTTCCAGTCGAGGAAAATGGTGAGCAGCACCATCACCAAAACCAAGCCCATCAACGCATTTTTCGCAAGCAGTTCCTGTCGCTGTTTGTAGGTGTCGGACCTGTCCGTGACCACCGCAATGTCTACGCCCTGTGGCATCAGGGGGCGAATTTTTTCAAGCGCTTCCAGCGTGGCTTCGGAAATACCGATCGGGGTTTGTTCACCAATGCGTGATACCGATATTTCAATGGATGGTTTGCCGTTGAAAGTGGCATATTTGTCCACGTCCTGAAACCCGTCGCGCACTGTGGCAATGTCGCCCAGTTTCAAGGGGGTTCCACCCACCGGGGACACGATGGGCAATTGGGCAAATTGATTGGCGAAGTCTCGTCTTTCCGAAACACGCAATAAAATTTCACCGCCCAGTGTGGAAATGCTGCCGCCCGATACTTCAACCACATTGCTGCGTATGTTCTCGGCAATTCCCTGTAAGGTCAGGCCATAGGCGTTCAATCGCGATTCAGGCACCTCGATGTGAATTTCCTGCTCGCGTGTTTCGTTCAGGTCAACCTGTGTAATGCCCGGGTTTTGCAACAGGCCATCGCGTACTTCTTCGGCAAGGTTACGCAGCGACAATTCATCGGTGTCGCCGTACACCACCAAGGTAACAACACCGCGTTTGCGCGCTGTCAGCGTGACATTCGGTACTTCTGAATCGCCGGGAAAGGTGGTGATGCGGTCTACTTCCTGTTTGATCTTGTCGTAAACCGCTTGCGCGTCCTCGGACTCATCAATTTCCACCAGAATGTTTGCCGAACTTTCATTGGCAGTGGCGTTCACTTCCACGATGCCTTCCACGCCTGAAATGGCTTCTTCAACGGCCAGCACGATACCTTGTTCCACGTCCTCCGGGCTGGCGCCTGGGTAGGCCACGGAAATGGTGACCAAATCCAGTTCGAATTCCGGGAACACCTCTTTGGTCATGTTCATGAAACCGAACACGCCACCGATCAGGCACACCCACATCAAAATGTTGGCGGCCACTGTGTTTTTGGTCATCCAGGCCAGCGGGCCTGAGCGGCCTATGCGACGTCGGCTGGCGGCGTTCATGGCTTACTGACCTGCTTGCTGTCGTCATTGGTGCGAATGGCCATGCCTTGAATCGGTGAGCCCAGGCTGGAGGTCACGATGCTCTCGCCGTTTTTCAAGCCTTGGTCCACCAGCACGTAGTCGGCCGAACGAAACGCAATGTTGACCGGGCGAATGTCCAGTTCACCGTTGTCATTCACCCAAACATTGCTGCCATGAGCGGCTGAGGGTGCCAGTTTGAAAACGTTTTTCAATTCTGTGCCATCAAAACGCACTTTCACATATTGAGCCAACAGCAGGGGTTGAAGTTTTTTGTCGCTGGTTCTGGGCACTTCAACCAACACTTGCGCCTGTCGGCCATTGTCCTGAACACTGGTTTGCAGGCTAAGAACACGGCCCTTGTGGCAGCCCTGTTCATTGCTGCTGGCGTCGCTGACACACACGGTAGACCCCATGCGTTTGCCGTCTGGAAAGACGATCCATTTTAAATCCGTTTGCGGCACAGCAACATTAATCCAGTAGGCCTTGCTGCTGGCCAATACACCCAGTGTTGTATTGGCATTGACCTGCGCACCCACACTGGCCTCGCGGCTAACTACAGTGCCATCAAACGGGGCACGCAAAATGATCCGCCCAAGATTCACTTTGGCGCGTTCTACGCCCGCCCTGGCGGATTGCACATTGGCCTTCGCCGCTTCAAGCTGGGGCTTGCGCAGTATCAGTGCGCGTTCACGTTCGTCCACGGTCATGCCCAGTAAATCGAAATCGGCTTGTGCCACCACCTGGTTGCCTTGTTCTGACGTCAAGGTGGATTGCGCTTGTGCCAGGGCAGCTTGGGCTGATTGCAATTCAATGCGGTAGTCGGTGTCGTCAAGCTGAACCAGCACATCGCCTTTTTCGAAGGATGCACCCGGCACGAACTTGGGGCCAATTTTCTGTACAGTCCCGCTGACCCGGGCCTGCAAGGTAATTTGTTGTTCAGCCTGTACCACGCCATAGCCCAGCAAGCTGACAGAATAATCGCCCGCTTTCACGGATTCGGTACTGACCAGCCGTGCCGTTTTTTCAGGTGGTTTTCGGGTGGCAGTTGGGGCGGTGCTTACCAGAGCTTTGGATCCGATGAGCCCCCCGGCGATCACGGCAATGGCAAGACCCACCTGTACCCATTTGCGTTTGAAAAAGGCTTGTTTGCTCATGACGGCTCTGCTGTTGCTGTTGTCGGAATGCTGCCAGACAAGGCCCTGTACAGGGCGATCCGAAAGCCAACCCGTTGTTGTTCGGCATTCACCAAGGTGCGGCGCAGTTGGCTGGTGCTTTGTTGCGCATCCAGAATGGCAAGGTAATCAACCGAACCGTTGCGGTAGCCTGCAAAAAGCCGTTTCAGGCTTTGCTCGGCCAGTGCCAGTTGGCGTCGAATGCTTTGTGCGGTTTCGCGTTGGCGGGTTTCCTGAATCAGGGCATTGTCGACATCCGCCAGGGCGTTGATGGCGGCCTCTTGGTACTGTGCCACGGCTTGATCCAGCAGGGCACGCTGGCGTGCAACTTCTGCTGAGCGTGCGCCACCGTCAAACAAAGGTGCTACCAGGTTCACACTGAGGTTGCGCACCCAATTGTCGAACAGCAAATCAGAATCGCGGGTTTGGTCGCTGAAACCAGCACGCAAGCTGACTTGTGGAAACCGGTTGGCAATGGCCGCCGCCACACTGCGGTCAGTTGACAAAACAAGTGACCAGGCCTGTTGCACATCGGGGCGCCGGTTCAGCAGTTCTGCCGGAAAACCAGTGGCAGGCAGGGGCAACAGGTTGGGCAGGTCTTCCTGATCCAGATTCAGTGTATTGGGGGGCTGCCCCACCAGAATCGACAAACTGTTGTGCAGTACATCGCGACTGGAAATGGCCTGCGACAAATTGCCCTGCGCCGATTCAACCAGCTGGCGTTGCTGAAGCACATCGGAGGCCACGGCAATGCCTTGGCGAAAGCGCAATTCAACCAGCTTCAAGTTGGTTTCAAAGCTTTCCAGTTCCTTTTCAAACAGGCGCACGGTTTGGTCGGCGGCCACCCACTGCGCCCAGGTGGTGGCCAGCTGGCCTGCAATGCTGATCCGTGCGGCGTCCAGTTCGTAGCGGGTTGCTTGCAGTTGCAATTGCGCCGCCTGTGCCGTGTTGCGCACCCGTGACCACAAATCAATTTCATAGCTGGCGCTAAATGATGCGGAGGTAAACAGCCCCCGGTTGTTGGTAGCCTGGCCTTGAATGCTGACGCCTTTTACGGTGTTTTCCTGTCTGCTCGCATTCAGGTTCAGCGTGGGGAAGAAGCTGGCCTGTGCAGCATTCAGACTGGCTTGTGCCGCGCGAAGCCGGGCCGCAGTGGCCTCAAGGTTCAAATTGTCGGCCTGCGCCTGTTGCATCAGGGTGTTTAACTGGGGGCTGTAAAAACCTGTCCACCAATCAGCAGGCGCTTGCACGGCACCGGGGCTTACCAAGGGTTTGAATGTGGCGTTTTGAAAGCGGGAATCAATGTCGGGTTTGTTCGATTCAATGCTGGCGCAGGCCGAAAGCAGGCTGAACAGCAAAACTGGAAACAGCGCTCGCGATACAGCTTCTCGACAAGGTAATTTGGGGTACTGCGTCATGGTGTCATTTTTCTTGTTGGATGCCCATCAGACCACACTCTGATCACGTTTGTTCAACCGTTAACAGATCTTTGCAAAATTGGATAAAAAGTCAACTTGGCTGTCTCCGGTGCAGTGTTTGCATACACAGTGTAATTCGATACACTGATCTTGGCTTGGGCCTGTCTGTCTGGAGGCTGTTTTGCTTAAAACATACGGCTTTTCAATTGCTTTTTCAGTAATTTGTGCTGTCTTGGGGGTTTTGTGGGGTCATCATTCTGGCATGGGGGTGCTCACTGCCCTGTGGTTGCTGCTGGTATTGAGCATTCTTGAGATTTCCCTGTCTTTTGACAACGCGGTGGTGAATGCAGCGGTGTTGCGAACCATGACGCCTTTTTGGCAACGTATGTTTCTCACGGTTGGTATTTTGATCGCTGTGTTTGGCATGCGGCTTGTGTTTCCGATTGTCATTGTTGCGGTGATCACGGGCATGGGCAGTCTGGACGTGGTCAAGTTGGCGCTGGATGAACCCGCGGCTTATGGCAAGGTACTGAACGATGCCTATCCCATGATCGCCACATTTGGCGGTGCATTTCTGTTCATGGTGTTCCTGAAATTCATGCTGAATCCTGTGCGGAACATTCACTGGTTAAAGCCCCTGGAAGTTCGCTTTGCCAAGCTGGGTCGTTTGCACGGTTTTGCCATTTTTGTCGCATTGCTTGTCGTCACAGTGACCGCAATGGCTGTTGACAAGGATTTAAAGTACAAAGTGTTGCTTAGCGGTGTGGTGGGTATTGTGCTTTTTGTGGCAATTGACTTGGTTGACCAACTGTTCGCCCCTGGTTTGAAAAGCAGAACCGTTGAAACAGCCGGGAAGATGGGCTTTTCTGCATTTCTGTATCTGGAGGTGCTGGATGCGTCTTTCAGTTTTGATGGCGTGGTCGGGGCTTTCGCAGTAAGCCGCGATGTGGTCATCATCATGCTCGGGTTGGCCATTGGCGCCATGTTCGTTCGATCAATCACCATTGACCTGGTTAAGCGCGGTGTGCTGCAACAGTACGTTTATCTTGAGCACGGCGCGCACTACGCCGTGGGTGTGTTGGCATGCATTATGTTTATTGGCACGCAAGTCCACGTGCCCGAAGTGTTTACAGGGTTGCTGGGTGTGGCGTTTGTTGTTGCCGCGTATGGGTCCTCCATTCGCCACAGGAAGGCGGGTTAGTTACCTGGAGGCCAGTTGACGCAAGGCGTACACATAGCCTTGCCAGCCCAGCCCGCAAATAACGCCTTCTGCGATATCGGAAAAGTAACTGTGCTGCCGAAAACTTTCCCGCTGGTGGATGTTGGACAAATGCACTTCAATGAATGGAATGGCAACGCCCACCAAAGCATCGCGCAGCGCCACGCTGGTGTGCGTGTACCCGGCCGGGTTGATCACAATGCCGGCAATGTCTTCGGTTTTGGCTTTGTGAACCCGGTCAATCAAGGCACCTTCGTGGTTGCTTTGAAAGGTCAGCAGTTCAAAGCCATCCGTGAAGGCAATATTCTTCAGGGCTTTTTCAATGTCCGCCAGAGTCATGTGACCATAAATGCCAGGCTCCCGTGTGCCCAACAAGTTCAGATTGGGGCCGTTGATCAGCAGCAGTTTTTTCAAGTTTCTTCTCCGGTGCGGGTTCGTTTCAAAAAATAGTAACAAGCAATGCGGCGGGCTAGGGGGTTTCATCTACACTGCGCACCGATTCGCGGACAAAATAACGACAATTCTTGAGACAAAGGCCCCCATGAACACCAATATCGATGCAATTTTCAATTTGTTGGCCGGCACCGCCCGTGGCTGGCGTGGTACTGGCATTGCTGCACGTGCGCGCAAAACCCCGGAAAAAACACTGAAGCTGTATGACATCGAGATCAGCCCCTACTGCCGACTGGTGCGTGAGGCTTTGAGTGAAATGGACATGGATGTGATGATTTTGCCGTGCCCTGCGGGTGGCAAGCGATTCCGTGGTGAGGCGCGCACTTTGCTGCCCGGCACGAAATTCCCCATGCTGGTGGATGACAACACCGGTGTGGTGATGAATGAATCGGCCAACATCATTGATTACCTGGCCACCACCTACAACAGCAAGCTGAAAAGCCAACAGGGTGTTGGCCGAAAGGTGGCCGTGGGAACATCTGTTTTGGCCGGCATTTTCCAGTACCGAATTGGTGGCTTTCAGGGCATGAAAGCGCGGCCTTCAAAAGCGCCGGTCGAGCCTTTGGTCTTGTACAGTTTTGAGACCAGCCCCTATTCAAAGCCTGTGCGCGCCCGTTTGTGCGAGCTTGAAATTCCCTATTTGCTGAAGAACACGCCCAAAGGTGCAATGACCGACCTTGGGCCGCCCGTGTTTCGCGACAAACTGTTCAAAGGCCCGAAAGGCACCACGCGCAATCGTGCCTGGCTGGCTGAGAACACGGGCAAGGTGCAGGTGCCTTATTTGATTGATCCGAATACCGGTGTGGCGATGTACGAGTCCAATGAGATTTTGCGGTACCTGGACAAGACATACGGCGCTTGAACCGCTGCAGTTCAGAGCGAGGCTTGGGTGCTCAGGTCTTGCGAACCACCACACTGCCAATCGAATAACCAGCCCCAAACGAGCAAATTACACCGACATCACCACCCGCTAAATCATCCTTGTGGCGGTGAAATGCAATCACCGAACCTGCAGACGCGGTGTTGGCAAATTCATCCAGAATCACCGGTGCTTTGTCCGCTGTAAATTCGCTGCTGCCCAGCAATTTCTTGGCAATCAACTGGTTCATGGCCAGGTTGGCCTGGTGTAGCCAGTAGCGGCGTACATCGTTTGCCGAGTTCAATCCAAGGCTTTCCAAATGGGTGCTCATGTGTTCAGCAGCCATGGGGCACACTTCCTTGAATACCTTGCGGCCTTCCTGCATGAACAATTTGTCTCGAGCATCGCGGTTTGCGTCTTCCGACCGGTTCAAAAAGCCAAAGTTGTTGCGTATGTTGTTGGAAAATTTGGTAGCCAGCTTGGTGCCCAACACTTCCCAGCTGCCGGGCTTGGAATCTTCCAGGCGCTGCACAATCACGGCGGTGCACACGTCGCCAAAAATGAAGTGGCAATCGCGATCCAGCCAGGCTTGGTGGCCTGAAGTAATTTCCGGGTTGACCATCAGCACGGCGCGGGCAGTGCCGCTGCGCACGGCGTTCACGGCTTGCTCAATGCCAAAGGTGGCCGATGAACAGGCCACATTCATGTCGTAGCCAAAGCCCTGAATTCCCAGCGCTTCCTGAATTTCAATGGCCATGGCTGGGTAAGCACGTTGCATATTGGATGCGGAACAGATTACCGCGTCAATGTCGGCGGCCGTCAGCCCTGCATCGTCCATGGCCTTGCGGCCCGCATCCACGGCAATTTCAGCCATCATGGACAATTCAGAATTTGGGCGTTCCTTGAAGTAAGGGTGAAGGCGGTCCGGGTTCAAGACCCCTTCCTTTTCCATCACATAGCGCTGCTTGATACCGGATGCATTTTCAATGAACGCCGAACTGGACGGCTGCAAGGGCTGCAATTCGCCACTGGCAATTTCAGCGGCGTGTTCCTCATTGAACTTCGCAACGTACGCGTTAAACGATTCCACCAATTCGTCGTTGGTGATGGTTTGGCTGGGCACGAATAGCCCTGTGCCGCTGATGGCTACCTTGATCATTGCGCTCGTCCTGGGTGGATGATTGTGTGTTCTGTCTCTTGCGCAATGATAAAGGCAAAGGCCCGGAAATTTATGATGCCAAGCGCATTTGTTCCACGGACATTGCCTGATCCGCTGGTTCGGCACGCCGACCAATGCCTTCGTAAATCAGGCCATAATCGGCCAGCAGTGCTGGGTCGTAAAGGTTTCGGCCATCGAACACGGCCTTTTGGCGAAGTGTTCTGCTTAACATTAGAAAATCAGGGCTTTTAAACATGCGCCATTCGGTACACACAATCAATGCGTCGGCGTTGATCAGGGTTTCTTCCTGGGTTTTGTAAATTTCAAACTCGCCCAGCAGTGGCCCGTCCTGCCGAAAAGTGGCCAAGTCCTCTTCCATCGCACGGCGTGCTGTTTCGTTGGCCACCGGGTCGAAAGCCTGAACCTTGGCTCCGCGCAGCACCAGTTCTGCGGCAATTGTGCGGCTGCTGGCTTCGCGCATGTCATCGGTTTCCGGTTTGAAGGCAAGGCCCCACATGGCAAAGGTCATGTTGCCAAGGTCTTCACCAAAGCGTTGAATGATTTTTTCTACCAACACGCGTTTCTGGCGCTGATTGCTGTGGTTGACTGCCCGAAGGATAGACAGGTTCTCGCCTGCTTCTTCACCGGTTTGTATCAAGGCGCGAACGTCTTTGGGAAAGCACGATCCACCATAGCCGCAGCCCGCATATAAAAATGAAAACCCGATTCGGGGGTCTGAGCCAATACCGGCACGCACCTGCTCAATGTCAGCACCAATTTTCTCGGCCAGGTTGGCCAGTTCATTCATGAAGCTGATGCGCGTGGCCAGCATGGCGTTGGCGGCGTATTTGGTCAGCTCGGCGGAACGAACGTCCATGCAGATCAAGCGTTCATGGTGGCGCTGGAATGGGGCATACAATGATTTCATCATTCGCAGTGCGCGAAATCCAGCAGGTGTTTGATCTGTGCCCAGCACAATTCGGTCCGGGCGCAGAAAGTCGTCAATTGCTGCACCTTCTTTCAAAAACTCGGGGTTGGACACCACCGTGAACGCGTGAAGTGCATTGCGTTGAACCAGCATGCGGCGCACTTCATCGGCCACTCGCTCACCAGTGCCCACGGGCACTGTCGATTTGTTGATGATGACTTTGAAGCCGTTCATGTGGGTGGCAATTTGCTGTGCTACCTTCAATACATGTCGAAGGTCGGCGCTGCCATCTTCACGGGGTGGGGTGCCCACGCAAATGAAAATCAGCTCGGCGTGGTTCACTGCATCTTCAATGCGGGTTGTGAAATTCAGGCGCTGTTCGCGAATGTTGCGTTCAAGCAGCTCATCCAGCCCGGGTTCGTAAATGGGGCTTTCGCCGTTTTTCAGTTGTTCAACCTTGGTGGCATCAATGTCGCAACACAATACTTTGTTGCCCACTTCGGCCAAACACGCGGCGCTTACCAGCCCTACATATCCACTTCCAATGATTGAAACGCGCATGTGCTTTGCTTTGATGAGTGATCAATGCGAGCAGTGTGTTGCGGCAGTGTTGCCTGCGTTTGACAGTTTTAAGTCAGGATTGTGACAGCGCGTTTTGCGTCCGAATTATTGCAGATTCAGCGTGTTGTCTTGAGCAAAACGACGCATCTGGTGAACCACTGCCACAATGAACTGGCCAACAAGCAGGCAGCCAGCTGCCAACAGATTAGGGCCTTCAAAGCCGGTTGAGTTGATGTATTGCACACCTGCATTGATGATAAAACCGGTAGTCAATATGGACATGAACAACATGCCGGGTGTGCGAATGACTGATTCAATAAAGTTTTTCATACGGTGCTCCCTTTTTTGTTTGGTTTTGGTATGAATCAAATTGTGTACAGTTGTGCACTTAAAATCAATTGAATTCGCTAGAGAGATCTTTCTAAAAGAATAAACCGTTGATTTTAATCATAAAGTATTAAAATGTTTTGTGTTCGAGTGATTTGTTTTTTCGAACCGAAGTCCCCAGCTTGATTCGCCGGTATCTGATCGACTCAGAGAAATTCCCCTGAACGTCAGTCGTTGAAATGCCTCGTTCTCTGGTGTTGACCAGTCGAACATCACATGAACCCTGCCGTGATTGAACAGTGGATTTAAAACCTGGTTTTCAAAATCAATTCGCAGGTCGGGGGCCAAAAGATCGGTGATGCAAAGGCCAACCAGAGTTGGTTTGATCTCGCTGTCTTGAAGCAGCAACATGGCAGCCGGATTTGCAAATTTGATTTTTCGTGAGTGGTCCAGTGTCAACACACCATCGGGAGCGTATGAAATCAACTCTTCCAGCATGTGCATGTCTTTCCAGATTCGGCGATCCTCGGTTATATCGCGGAATGACTTGGTAAAACCGATCAAGGTTTTTCTGTTGTTGTAAATCGGGGTGAGGTTCATGCTCAAGCTGATGATTCGGTCTGCGTTGTTCAGCCGCACGGTTTCAATGTTTTTCAGCGTTTCGCCTTCTTTGGCGCGCTGATGCAAGCGCTTTTCGCTTGCCTTCAGTTCGTCGGGCAGAATGAGGTTTCGCTCGTATTCATACAGCACACTGGCCTGATCATGGCCGAACAGTTCCTCTGCAGCACGATTCCAGACCAGTATTCTGCCTTCCGTGTCCTCGGCGATCAGTGCCTCGGAAGAGTTGTTGACCAGTTCGGTTTGAAGGAGCATCGCATCTCGCCGGTCCAGTTGTTTCTTTACCCAAACAGCAATCAATAGGCCAAACAGCCCGCCGATCAAGATCCACGTTAGCCAAGTGATCTGTTGTAGCCCTGCCTCTTGGGGGTTTTCCGGCCAGAATTCCAGCAACCAGTGCCTGTTACCCAATTGAATGTTGCGGCGAATACCTTGGTGCGCATGCAGTGTGATGCTCGACGGGTCCACATTGTCGAAAAACAGAGTTGGTTCGGCGATGTTTTCCACCATGGAAATACGTGCTTGCAAGCCCGGTTCCTGACTAAGCCAGGGTTTGACCATGCGGTCGATTGACATTGGAAATGCAATCCAGCCAATCAATTCTTCGTAACGCAGCCCAAGGTCCTTGGACGGCTCAGGGAGCCGAAAAACAGGCATCAGCATGGTAAAACCCTGGCGCCCAATGTGGGCGTTTTGAATCATGGTGATGGGTCTGGATGCGGACAAACCCATTCTTGTAAATGCATTCAAACTGTTTTCACGTCTGGAGTTTTCCGACCCAAGGTCCAGTCCCTGTGCCTGATGATTCTCGCTCAGGGGTTCAATGTATTGAATAACAAAGCGGTCTTGCGAGGAAGGGCTGATGAACTTGATTTGAAAGTCAGGTGCTTCATGCATGCGCATGTTTTTGACAAAGGCGGCCTCGTCTTTCACGGGCACTTTGCGGACAAAGGCCATTCCCAAGGTACCAGGAAATTCTTTTTTCAGATCAAGGCTTTCAACATAGGTTCGAAATTGTGTTTGATTGACCTGCCCTTGGCCATAGGTCGAAATGGAATTGGCCGTTAGTCGCAGGGTTTCCTCGTAACGGTTGACCATGCGTTGCAATTCATGGGTTTTCTGGTTGACCTGGGCCTCAATTACAGCCAATTGAGCACTGCTTGAATTGTGGTGGCGTTCAAGTAGTAGGGCCGTGGTCATGGCCATGCCAGTAGCACCAGCGAGAGCAGCATACATCCAGTTGACCAGGGTCTTTTTCATGTGTGGGGCGTCAGTGTGCTTGAGCGTGGTTTTTTTATGCGAGTCTGAATGTCTTCAATCAGCAATTCAGGATCAAATGGTTTGGTGACAAAGTTGGTAAAGCCGATGGACAGACACTCATTTCTCATGCTCTCGCTGACGTGCCCTGTGATTGCGTACACGGGGAGATCCCTGAATTGCTCGTGTTTTCGAATAAGTCGAGTGGCCTCAAGACCATTCATGACCGGCATTTGAAGGTCCATCAACACCGCATCAAATGTAGCGGTTTCACTGGTCAACAGCGCGACTGCATCTGCGCCATTGTTCACAATGCTGACAATTGCACCGCGGTTTTCAAGCAGTTTTTTGAATATTTTTGCGTTCAAGGCATTGTCTTCGGCCATTAGCAAACGCATGGTTGGGCGCGTGCTCAAGTCCTGTTCTGGAATTTGCTGATTCAGCGGGCTGGCAAAAGCCCGGTTCAAGCGATTGCGGGTCACTGGCTTCATCTGAAGCTTGACTTTGTGTTCTTTGGCAATTTTCGGCAATTCGTTGCCTAGCCACACGATGTGCTGATCCTCGTAGTCTTGTTTTTCAAGAAACTGTGTCAGCCAATTCATTTTTGCAGTGGTGTAGGGGGGTGGCAAATCAATCAATACGCGC
>Ga0209024_1002108_pt1 | contig 12813 bp, 8 predicted proteins | sample AutmiccommunBRH5_FD_187380 | JGI IMG/M metagenome (GOLD analysis project Ga0209024, IMG submission 187380) | Deep subsurface microbial communities from Mt. Terri, Switzerland - Autotrophic microbial communities BRH/5 (SPAdes) (version 2) | ecosystem: Environmental > Aquatic > Deep subsurface >...
TTTGAAAGCAGCGCACCAGAAACCGTGACAAATGCTCAGGTTCCACTGGGCAGTGCCAGCTGGCTTGAACTGTTGTTTCTGGAAGCAGAAAAAGCCCTGGAAAGTGGGAAGCCTGATGTGATGGACGCACTAACCGCCCAATTCGAAACCACCATGATCCAGGCGGCCTTGAAAGCCACCCATGGCAAACGAATTGAAGCAGCCCAGCGTTTGGGGATAGGGCGTAACACCATTACCCGAAAAATTCAGGACTTGAATATTGATGTGAAAGACATTGATTGAATATATTAAGTTTAATGAGTATCTTGCTGGCCCCGGGTGATTCAATGCCAAAAAACCTCTCGGAGTTTGAGTCTTTAAAATTATAAGCTGATTGAGGGCACATTCAAATATTGGCTCCGTTCGTGGTCTAAGTGAACAAGAAAAAAGGTGACGAGTATGACAAAAGTTAAGTTCAGTCAAAAAGCGAGATGGTTCTTAACAGGTGCTGTTGCTGTGGTCGTGACCATACCACTTACTCTCCGGGCAGTTGACACGATTCCGCTGACTTTCAATGAGGGAGACTTACTTTCAGCGAATGTTCTTAATATCTTGTTAGGCAGGGTAAACGACGTTCAGAATGGCTTCACCAGTGAAGAGGCGTTACTTGGCATCTGGTCATGTACAACGTACGCTCTGGACACAGGTTCTGGCGGATGCTCAGGAGGCAGCTCAACCCCGAAGGGATTGCTCACACAAAGAACTCAGAACATCACATTTTCGCAAACTGGCAATGTCTTTAGTTGGAGCTCCACTTTCGCGCCAGGCACTTGCGAATCAGATGTTTCTAAAACGAGCGCTAACTTTGAATTGCTTGGCGGAACTAAAATCGCCTCTATAGGCGCTGTTTACAAGTCCATTAACAATATCAACAAAGTATCACCGACGAAGTTCGTTTGGGACATAAACGGCGGTATTAGCGGCGGAGGGACTACCGCTTATGTCGTGTGTACAATGAACAATCAACCGCCAGACCCCGTGAACAACCTAAAGGCAACTGCAAGCGGCACGACGACCAATTTGACTTGGGTAGATCAAAGCGCTGATGAAACAGGTTTCAAGATTCAGCGCCGATTGATGTCTGCGGAGACGTTTGGCAACGTTACAACAGTTGCCACTAATGTGATTAGCTATTCTGATGTTGGTCTAACTGCTGGAACGTACGTCTACCGCGTGCTCGCGACAAACGCTAATGGGGACTCAATCAGTTCGAGTGAGGTCAGCGTTGTTGTTCAATAAGGATTGCCATGAGAATACTTATACTTTTGATACTTTGCCTCATGCTGGGGGGTTGTGGCAGCGGGGATTCAAGTGCAGGCGCAGCCTCAAATAATGCTGGTAATCCAGATAGTGAAACATCCCCGACTGTCACGCCAGATGCGGCCAAGTTTGACCAAGCAACATTTGGAACAGCCAAATTCTCACGCTAACCAAAATAACTGATATGTCTGCAAGCAGGGGCGGTTCATCTAGGTAATATGGATGGGCGAATTTATTCCTATATGCTTATCTTTATTATTTTTCGGTAGGACGATTATTGGCGATGGAATGGCTATTTATCTGTTTAATTGGGGTGTTGGTTTTTCTACTTTTAGCGGGAAAACCCAAGGCGCAGTTGTCAAATGAGTCAACGGAGACCAGTTCGACATCTTCTGACCGGGATTTAGCGCTTCAAGAAATGATAGCGACGCTCGAAACTGAAGTTGCCCTTATTAACCAGATAAACCGCAAGGTATCGGCTCAACAGGAGACACCCCAAATAAGTCTGGAGCTTATAAAAGAGTCTCAAACATTGTTGAGAAATCTGGTTAAAAAAACACGGGCCTTCCCTGAAATCAAACTCACACAGTTACAGCCGCTTCAGAAACAGTTGAATGATTTGGAGTCAGAGCTTTACCAGACGATTTTTGGGGAAAAAGCTGACTCCTGCGTTGTCGCTGAAGTGAAGTCCACGAAAGTGGATGAGCCTGTGTCGGTTGGGGTTGGAGCCTCATCTGAAGAGGAGCGTGATTTTCGGATACCCAGCAAGCCCAAAGGTGTCGGCGCTACCAAATGGTGGCAGCCTGGCGAATCAGTTGTGGTCGCCGGTGTGAATCTAACCGGCGGATTAATCTACGTTGGCACCTCCTTATCCACCGCTTACGGCGAAGAAGACCCAAGCCTGATTAACCCCAACAAGCCAGTTGCCGCTTGGGGAAACTTCACCAATCCTGCGGGAGACTATTGGCCCAGTTACTCGTCGATATCCAAAGAAGCTCGCCGCGCTTATCTGACCTGGCTCGCGGAAGGAAGAAATCACCCAGAAGCAGACATTGGATATGTCTTTTTGTATTTCTATGGGTTGGAGCGTCGGGCTGTAATTGATGCAGCCAAAGATTCATCCGCAGAGAAAGACTTACCTGTCATCGCCACCGAACTTCGCAGGCTTTTGGCTATTTACGGTGGGAAATCCGCGTCTTTCAAACGGTATGCCAATGAGTTGCTCAATTGGATTGAGGTTTCAAGCTTTAATCCCAAGCTTTATCTTGAGCCGATTCCCGTGTTTGAGAAGACGTGGGAACTTCCCTTGTATATTCGCTTGGCGCTAGGTCGAGCCGCCCTTGATGGCGTGCCTGTTCCCCCACCCTTGGCATTGGCCTGGGTAAAGCTGGACCCGGGCATTTCACTTCGCACACCAGCAACTCGATGCCCCGAAGAGTTCGACAAACTGTTTTTGCTTCATTATCAGCAGGATTTTAAAGCGGGGCTGACCCTTCCTCGCAACAAGACCAAGTTGAAAGTTGTTTACCGCCCTTCCTCTTCAGGCCTTAACGGCTACAACGAAATTAAGCTGAACTTTGGCGAAACCCCTGACGTCAGCGTACTAACAGCCCCGATTGGAAAACTTCGAAAAATCGTTGAAAAGGCAACAGACGAACTAGCGTCCTACAGCCGTTTTTTGGCGAAAAATCCAGACCAGCGCGGCAGTCTTGAAGGGTTGTTACAACTTCCCGTGGAGTTGTGGCCAGAGAAAGCGCATACCGCTCTAAAGAGCCTCATTGGTGAAATGGAAAGGGGGTTTATCGCCTTACCCTACAGCGAGCTTTTGGGTAAGTTCAACACCCAATCCGCCCTATCCAAAGACAAGGTGGTCGGGTTAGCCAAAGCCCTTGAATCATTTAATGTCGGAATGGAGCCAGATGTACTAAGTGGCGCAAAAGTTCCGGGGTTAAACGATACCGTTGTATTGTTTTCCCATCGAGGTATCGAACCACTTAGCCGAAACTCATCTGCTTATAACGCGGCATTGTTGACACTGCAGCTTTCAGCTGCGATTGCGGCTGCCGATGGGGAGTTTTCTGCCCAGGAAATAGACCATTTGGCAAATCAGCTCCAATCATGGCAGCACTTGACGCCCGGGCACCTGGAAAGGTTGGCTGCGCACTTAAGACTTCTGAAATACAGTCCTGTGTCTTTGCCTTCCCTAAAAAAGAAGCTAGAAGTTTTGGATTTGTCGGTCAAAAAGGCCTTGGCATCCTTCATGGTTTCGGTGGTCCAATCCGATGGCATAGCAGGACCCGCAGAGATAAAAATGCTGGAAAAGCTTTACAAAATGCTCGGTATTGAATCCAAAAGAATGTTCAGTGACGTTCACGCTGTCGCCGCAGGGGCAAGCCCCTTAATGGTACCTGGCAGTGGCGCCAACACCGAAAAAGTGGGTTTTAAACTCGACACTGCTCGAATCGCCGAACTGCAAAAAGACACGGAAAAAGTGTCCGCACTCCTGTCCGACATTTTCAAAGAAGAGGAATCCCCGGCAGTTGCAATTGTTGAACCGGAGGAAGTACCCGAAGTTGAAGATTCTGCCACCGAGTCTGGGTTTCTTGGTTTAGACGAAGCGCACAGCTCATTGGCTAGACTTCTTCTCTCCCGCCCTGCATGGAGCCGAGAGGAGCTTCTGGATGTAGCTGGAGACCTTGACCTGATGTTAGACGGGGCTCTTGAGCAAATTAACGAAGCATCATTTGACGCTTACGATTCGCCACTTACCGAAGGCGAAGACCCAATTACTGTAAACACGGAAATACTTGAAAAGTTAGAAATATGACAACTCCTATTCGCCCAAAAGACCGAGATGCGGTCACCCAATCTTTGCGTGCAGGCGTAGTTCCGCGCACCGGTCAACACCTGATTCAAGTTGGACGAACTCGCGAAATTGAAACACTAGTCAGTGATATTGACCGTATCTGCGATGGCGGTTCAGGGTTTCGGGTGGTTATTGGTGAATATGGCGCCGGTAAGACCTTCTTTCTGAACCTGGTTCGTGCAGTCGCGCTCGAGAAGAAACTCGTGGTGGCCAATGCCGACCTAAACCCAGACCGCAGGCTTCATGCAAGTGGCGGGCAAGCCCGTTCCTTGTACGCCGAATTGATGCGCAATCTCTCCACTCGCACCAAACCCGAAGGTGGGGCGCTTGCCGGCATTGTTGAGAAATTCATTGCCACGAGCAAGACAGAAGCAAAAGCATCAAACACTTCGACTGAAACAGTGCTTCGCCAAAAGCTGGAGCAGCTAACCGAATTGGTCAACGGATATGATTTTGCGGACGTGATTGCTGCTTACTGCCGAGGATTTGAGGAAGGCAACGAACAGCTTAAGTCAGACGCAATACGTTGGTTGCGCGGAGAATTCACAACCAAGACCGAGGCGCGTCAAGCACTGGGGGTTCGAACAATCGTAGATGACGCGGCCGTGTACGACCAGCTCAAATTAATGGCCCGATTTATCCGTTTATCCGGGTTCGCCGGGCTGTTGGTCAGCTTGGATGAACTGGTGAACCTCTACAAACTTGCAAACACCCAGGCACGCAATGCAAACTATGAACAGATTCTCAGGATTCTGAACGACTCGTTGCAAGGGACAGCCGTTGGACTCGGTTTTGTTTTGGGAGGAACACCGGAATTTTTGTTGGATACTCGTCGAGGTTTGTACAGCTACCCGGCTCTACAAAGCCGCCTGGCCCAGAACACCTTTGCCTCGGGCGGACTGGTGGATTACAGCGGCCCGGTGGTTCGGCTATCCAGCCTCACACCTGAAGACTTTTATGTTCTGCTCCAAAAGGTGCGACACGTGTATGCATTTGGCGATGAGGCCAAATACCTTCTGCCAGACCAAGGCATTTTCAGCTTCATGGAGCGCTGCTCAAATCGAATTGGTGATGCCTACTTCAGAACCCCTCGTACCACGATTACTCATTTCGTAAACTTACTTGCCGTTTTGGAGCAAAACCCAGGTACTGAGTGGACCACTTTGCTAGGTGGGCTAGAAATATCAGCCGACACTTCGGGTGCAGCAGACCTAGCCATCGATGAGGATGAAGACCTGGCCTCATTTAAGCTTTAATCGTTGGCCAAATAATGAGCGGTAACAGTACCTCTTTCTATTTGCTGGATGAGCGAATTCAGCGTTTCATCTGGGCCGATGGTTGGGAGGAACTTCGAGATGCGCAAGAGGCTGCGATTCCGCTCATTTTGAATGCGGACAAAGACGTCATCATTGCTGCCGCGACTGCGGCCGGTAAAACCGAGGCTGCTTTTTTCCCGGCATTGACACATCTTCTCCAAGACTCCCCGGACGAAGGACTCATTGTTTACATCAGCCCGCTCAAAGCGCTCATCAACGACCAGTTTGGCCGTCTAGACCGGCTTTGCGAAAACCTAGAAATACCAGTCTGGCCGTGGCATGGGGACATTTCCTCAACAAGCAAAACAAAGTTCGTGGCCAAGCGTCACGGTGTTTTGCTTATTACGCCCGAGTCCCTAGAGGCACTGCTTTGCAACCGAGGCTCTTCGATAGCTTCGATTTTTAAAAATATTCAATATTTCATCGTTGATGAATTGCATGCTTTTATCGGCTCCGAACGAGGCAAGCAGCTTCAGTCTTTGATGCATCGTATTGAGCACACCCTGGGTCGCACTGTATCCCGAGTGGGCTTGTCTGCAACCTTGGGGGACATGCGCCTTGCCGCTGACTTCCTTCGCCCGGGCAACGGGCCGGGGGTGGCAATGGTGGAGTCCAAGTCTTCAGGTAACGAGCTCAAATTGCTCATCAAGGGCTACGAAGAGCCATTGGTTATCAGAGTACCTGGCCAAGAGGATGAAGAGCCTGAGCCAATTACACCTGTTCAGATAGGAAATCACTTATTCAAGGTACTGCGAGGCTCCAACAATCTAGTATTCCCCAATTCTCGCCGGGAAGTAGAACGGTACACGCACCTGCTAAACAAGCTCTGCGAACACAACCAGGTTCCCAATGAGTTTTGGCCACATCACGGTAGCTTGTCCAAAGAAATCCGAGCGGAGACCGAAGCCGCTTTGAAGCAAAAAGAGATGCCTGCCTCGGCGATTTGCACCAATACACTGGAACTTGGAATCGACATTGGTTCTGTTAAAAGTGTCGTCCAGATTGGACCACCACCTGCGGTTGCCAGTTTGCGGCAACGACTGGGCCGCTCCGGCCGTAGAAAAGGCGAGCCAGCGATTCTTCGGGGCTACTGTGTAGAGGAGGAGATTGGTCAGAATTCCTCGCTTGGCGACTTGCTGAGACTGGGCACAGTTCAAACAACCGCCATGGTTCAACTGCTGCTGGAAAACTGGTTTGAACCACCTCGAACAGGCGGACTGAACCTGTCCACGTTGGTGCAGCAAATTTTGTCGAGTATTGCGCAAACTGGAGGCGCCACAGCTGGGGAACTCTATGGGCTACTTTGTTCCTCAAATACTCCTTTTTCAGGGTTAACCAAGGCGGAGTTTGTCGACTTGCTTCGATGCCTGGGCACTAAGGACCTGGTAGTTCAAGATTCATCCGGTGCACTGTTACACGGCCAACTTGGAGAAAAGTTCGTCAATCATTACTCGTTTTATGCTGCCTTTGCTGCGGACGAGGAATTCAGGATTGTTGCGGGAGGAAGGACCTTGGGAACTATCCCAATAGCCGTAATGCTGACCACCGGGCAACGGATTCTGTTTGCAGGCAAAACGTGGCGAGTTGACCAGGTTGACGAGGAGCAAAAGGCAATCTATGTAACCCGTACTTCAGGCGGGGCTCCGCCCTTGTTCTCCGGCGGGGCTGGTCGTGTGCACACGAAGGTTCGGCAGAAGATGCGGGCATTGCTGGGGTCGAATGAAGTACCAGTTTTTCTCGATGAAACTGCAAAGAGATTCCTGGCACAAGCAAGGGAATCTTACGCACGGATGGGGTTAGACAAGAAGTTTCTGATAGATCAAGGGCGAGAAGTTCAACTGATGACCTGGTTGGGGGATTCGGCCAATGAAGCAATTGCTTGCCTTCTGATTCGTCGAGGCTACACCGCCACTACTTCTGGGCCCGGTGTTGAGGTCTTGAAGAGCGACCACCCAATTGAGGATATTGTGGATGCCTTGATTGATGCAGGTATCGATGAGCCACCATCCTTGGGTTTATTGCTGGCTGACGCCCAAAACTTACAGCGGGAAAAGTGGGACTGGGCTCTGCCCGACAATTTGATGCGAAAGGCCTATGCCAGCTTGTATTTGGATTTAGGGGAAGCGCTGGGTTGGTGTAAATCTTTGCAACAATAACCTGACTAAAAACCTTTTTTGCTGTTTGCTTTCGCTTCGAGCCGAGGTGTCTAATTCGTTGCAACTATGCGCATTTAGAGTAGTCCTAAGTGTTTGTAATCGTTTGAGTAATCGATTTTTTCATGCTAAAGTGACTATACGTACTTATTCATGCGTGGAGTAAGAAAATGAAACTTGAAGACAGAATCGCACGGTCGATTACTCAACGTAAAGGGGTAGTGGTGCTGCGGTCAGATTTCGACTCTCTCGGCGCCAGCGACTCTCAAGTAAGTAGAGTAATAAATAAACTGATTCAACGCGGAAAAATTCAACGTGTCAGCCGAGGGGCATTTGTCAAAACCAAAATCAACAAGTTCACCGGAACCCTCACACCAGCGGCACCCTTGGAAGTAGTGGCAAAAGAGCTTTTCACGAAACTTAATATTCAAGTCTCCCCTCCATCTGAAGTGATTGCATACAACGCTGGGTTGACAACTCAGATACCGGCCGGTGGCGCTGTTGTGGTTAAAGGCCGGAAAATCAGCAGAAAAATTTCAGTGGCAGGCCGCGCCATTCGATATGCGTAAGATTTCTCCTGACGAAATTGAGTCCATTAACGATGCAGTAACGGCAGAGTTGGTCAAAGGGCTTTCTCCTGCTGTTTTAGAAAAAGATTTACACATCACTGCCGCCTTAAGTGCACTGTCGAATCTGACCTTCACACACCCTGCTTATCTCTCCAGCAGGCGTAAAGGAGATACTCGCCCGCAAACCGAGATTTTGCATAGCCGACTGATATTTGCAGGAGGAACCTGCTTATCTAAAGGTTATGGGCTAATTAGTAGAATGTCGGAAGACGTCGATTTGAAAATTGTTTTGGATGAACCGTCAGACAGTTACTTTTTTCCATCTTCGGAAGGAAATAGGAAAAGGCTTGGGGACATACATCGTGCAGTGCGACAAACTCTTCAAAAACTTGATTTCGTGGAAACAAGCTGCCCCAACAGTGAAAATCCTACGAGTAGGGACAGCCGAAGGTATCACCACCTTTCTGTTCAATACTCGCCTGAATTTGAAGATGTTTCTGGCGTTCTGCGACCAGAACTAAAAATTGAACTAATTCATCGGCACCCCAAGCTACCATCTGTCAAGAGGGGGCTCAACAATCTGCTTCATACACTGGTTCCGCAGGCGAACTCATCCCCCTTTGACATTGACTGTATAAGTATTGAGGAGGCACTTGGGGAAAAAGTGCTTTCTCTTCTTAAAAGATGTGCATGGAAGTGGTCGGGCCATCAACACAATGAAATGGACCCTGCTTTGGTTCGACACGTGTATGACGTATGGAAAATTGACACCCTAAAACCGGAGTCAAAGTCAGCAGCCAAAGGGATCTTTCAGGCTTTAGTTGAAACTGACGTTCGTGAATTCAAGGGACAAAACCCAGAATTTGATGCAGACCCAATAGCTGTTCTTCACGAAACGCTGAAGGTTCTTATATCAGAAAAAAGACTTGAATTGGAATTCAACAAAAAACTCAGACCGCTTCTTTTTTCTAACGAGGAGGTCGACTACATGACATGTTTGAGTTCTTTCGAATCGGTTGCAATTTTTTTCCTTGCCTCAGTCGAAATGAATGAAACTTGAGTTATTGGTACTCTCACATCGAACGATGAGCGCCCCCAACTTGAATTGTTAAATGGAAGAAGCCCTCGAAATGAGGGCTTAATTTTAACTAAGTCACCGTTATTAAAACACTGTGGTCAGCTGCTTAATAACACCCGAGAAAAAACCGACCTTGGGTCGGGCTTGTCGGATTTACATGTTTTTAACCTGAAACTTCTTCAGGATGTTGGACAAATCGGTGGCAACACCTTTCAAGCCAGAAACTGCATTTGAAGCACGGCGTGCCATGTCCAGATTGCCCTCAGACAGCTGGGCAACCACTTCAACCTGGTGGCCAATGCTTTCAGAAGCCTGGTTTTGTTCAAGCAGCGCTGCGTGAATGTTTTCCACGGAATGGGCCACAGCTGAGGAATCGGCTGTGATCTGGTTCATTGCCTGACCTGCGCGGTCCACCAGTTCAACGCCTTTTCTCACGCTTTCTACGGCCATGTCCATGTTGTTCACTGCCACGCCAGAACTGTTCTGAATGGCTTCGATCATGCCGTGAATGTCGTCGGTCGATTTGCGTGTGCGCTCTGCAAGCTTGCGCACCTCATCGGCCACAACAGAGAAACCGCGGCCCTGTTCACCGGCACGTGCTGCTTCAATGGCTGCGTTCAATGCAAGCAGGTTGGTTTGTTCGGCAATGCCTTTGATGATCAATGCAATTTCAGAAATTTCGCGAGACTGTTCACCCAACTGCTGAATGACATCGGCAGTGCCCTGAACGTTTTGGGAAATCTTGTGCATTTGCTGGGTGGCTGAATTGATGGCACCCAGACCATCGTCGGCCAATTGGCGGGCCTTGTTGCTAACGTCTTTGGCTTCAGTGGCTGAATCGCCCACGCTGGAAATGGAGGATGACATTTCTTCCACGGCAGCCGCCATGCCCGAAGCGGCATCGCTTCCAGATGCAGCACCTTTGCTCAATTCTTCGCTGGTGTGTACAAGGTCTTCCGACGCTTGCTGCACCTGGTCTGTGCTGCGTTTTACCGCACCCAGTGCCTGTTCCATGCTTTCCGCCATTCGGTTCATGCTACGGGCCAGCAGGCTGATTTCGTTTCTCGTATTCACACTGCCATTGGTTACTTCACTTTCGGCGCGCGCTGTCATGTCGCCATTGCCCAGTTTCAGGGCCAGTGCGGTCAGGCCTTTGGTTGATCTGGTCAGGCGGCTGGTTACCCAAAACAGGGCCAGTGCAATCACTGCTGTGGCAATCAAACCCATCACAATCATCAATACACTCATTGAATAGATGGTGCTGAACATTTCACTGGTCAGGGCAGGGGTTATTACGGTTGCGCCACCCCATTGCGGAACCTTGGCAAACGCAACAAATTCATCGCGCTGGATGCCGTTCTTGGGGTCGGTCCAACTGATTTGTGTGACACCGGAATCTTCTTTGCCAATTTTGTCGAGCAGCATTTGCAGTTCGGGTTGCGTGGTGGCCATTTCCTTGAATTCATCGCCCTTGAATTGGGAATGAATCATGATCTTGCCCGCATTTGCCCCTGCGGTGTACAACACATAAGGAATGCCGGTTTCACCAATGCGCGTGCTTAGCACGGCGTTTTGAACGTCGGCAAACAGGCTGGTCATGTCAAAACCGATGTAAAGAATCAGGTCATGCTGACCATCGGTGCTTTTGATGGGCAAGTATTTCGACATGTAGCGTTTGCCAAACAGCAAGGCCTCGCCCACATAGGTTTCACCCTTGATTACTTTGGCATAGCTTGGGTGGCTGCGGTCCAGTTTGGTGCCTACAGCGCGGTCGCCGTTTTCTTTTTTCAGACTGGTGGAAATGCGCAGGTAGTCGTCGCCCGTGCGAACAAACACTGTGGCCACGCCACCGGTCATTTGCGTGAAATTGTCGACCACGCCAAAGTTGCCAGTGATGAAGGCGGAATCCAGCGTCACCATGGGGCCTTCAATCTCGGGGGTGATGGAGATCATCTGCTCTTGATCAACCAGCAGTTCGCCTTTGAACTGGCCCTCAAACAGATCGGCCAGTTGGGTCACTGAACTTTCAGAAAGCCGGTAGGCAATTTCCATGGTCTGTCGCAGGCCTTCGGCCTGTGTGGACACTGTGCGCTCCGTGCGTTCTATTGCCGCATTGAAGGTAAACATGGCGGTGATGCCCACCAGGCTTAAAACAATCAATGCAACCAGCGCGGCACTTGTCAAGCTGATTTGTTTGGAAAGGGGAAGGGTTTTTAAGTTCATGGTGCGTAACGATTTGGAAGGTGATGAACAATTTTCATCATCGCATCGCATCCCTACAACTAATTGCCTAATTAGAGGGGTAATTCACCTGTAATAAGTACCCAAGATGGGTGATGTGTCCAAAGTCTTCCCCCTTTTTGAGAGGGGGGGAAATCAGAAGGAGAGGGTAGCCATGGCCGGGGCGTGGTCAGAGGGTTTTTCCCATTTGCGGGGTGCACGGTCAATTACACTGGCTGTACATTGTTCAGCCAATGGCTTGGACAGCAAAACATGGTCAATCCGCAAGCCTTTGTTTTTCTGAAAACCCAGCATGCGGTAATCCCACCACGAGAAGGTTTTCTCGGGTTGGTCGAACAGGCGAAAGCTGTCCACAAGGCCCATGCCCAGCAGGGTGTTGAACCGGCTGCGTTCATCTTCCGAACAAAGTACTTGCCCCGCCCAGGCTTTGGGGTCGTGTACATCCCGATCGTCCGGGGCAATGTTGTAGTCGCCGACCAAGGCCAGTTTTGGGTATTGAGTCAACCAACCTTGGCAGTCCTTCAACAAAGCATCGAGCCATGCTTTTTTGTACTCGAACTTGTCAGAACCCACTTCAGAGCCGTTCACCACATAGGCGCTAATGAAGCGCATATCGCCAAAAGTGGCCGCAATTACACGCTTTTGCTCGTCTGGGAAACTCGGTAAGTTCACCTGCACATCTACCGGTTCAGGCATGGTGGCCTTCTTGTATAAAATGGCCACGCCGTTGTAGGTTTTTTGCCCGGCAAACACCGCACCATAACCAGCGGCCTCGAGTTCGGTTACCGGAAAGTTCTCGTCGGTCAATTTCAGTTCCTGAAGGCCCAGCAAGTCAACCGGGTTGCTTTCAAGCCATTGCAGCAGGTGCGGCAGGCGCACCTTGAGAGAATTCACGTTCCAGGTGGCCAGTTGAACGCCTGCCATGTTGTCCACCATCACGCAGCCTGCCTGTTGTCCACCATGCCTGTGTGGCGAAGCAGGGCGTCAATGCGCGGTTCGCGGCCACGGAAGGCTTTGAATGATTCTGCTGCCGGGCGGCTACCACCCACCGACAAAATTTCTTCCAGAAATTTTTTGCCGGTTTCAGGGCTAAGCACACCGTTTTCCTCGAACATGGCGAATGCGTCAGCCGACAACACTTCTGCCCATTTGTAGCTGTAGTAACCTGCGGCGTAGCCGCCTGCAAAAATATGGCTGAATGAATTCGGGAAGCGGTTGTAAGCGGGTGGTACCAGCACGGCCACTTCCTGGCGTACTTGTGCCAGCAGGTCGAGAATGTTGGCTTCGCTGT
>Ga0209024_1002109_pt1 | contig 12807 bp, 10 predicted proteins | sample AutmiccommunBRH5_FD_187380 | JGI IMG/M metagenome (GOLD analysis project Ga0209024, IMG submission 187380) | Deep subsurface microbial communities from Mt. Terri, Switzerland - Autotrophic microbial communities BRH/5 (SPAdes) (version 2) | ecosystem: Environmental > Aquatic > Deep subsurface >...
GTTCGGAAAACTCAAGGACTGGCGCCGCATCCACACCCGCTACGACCGATGCGCGCACACCTTCATGTCCGCCATCTGCATCGCCGCAACCGTCATCTTCTGGCTCAATCAATGAGTCCTGAGCCTAGATGACGTTTATGGGGAGGCAAGTTTTATGTCTGCGCCGTTTGGGATCGATTTGTTCATCGATGTAGCAAATCTCGAAATCATTGAAAATTTAGGTCAAGGCAAGTTTCGGGTTGCGGCTCCTAAACCACATCCTGCTTTTAACGACTATTTTGTCGAAGCTACAGATGGGTTAGGTGTTGTATGGATCAAGGCAAATTCGCTTGTATCGAATATTGACGCATTCGGGCATGCGCTTACCGCCCCCACCGACAAGATAGCTGACCAAATCAAGCTAAAATATGGCCAGCCTCAGAAGACAGACTTTTTGATGCCAGGCTCTATTTGGGAAGGAGCGCAGTATTGGCTAAGCGGCTTGGAAGCAAAGGAGCGCTTCTACAGCTACGTATGGGATCGTCAGGGCGTATCAACTTTGCCCAATGATATAGACACGATTTACGTTGGCGCTGCTGCATATGGCGGAGGCGAAGGGGCGGTCGCAGTCGAATATGCTTCAGCTAAAATGCATCTCGCCGAAAAGGAGCGAGATGCAAAATTAGCTGATCTATTTTAGTCAAAGCACATATTTACTCAAATCGGTGTCGTGCGCGATCGCGCTCAACTGCTTCTCCACATAGGCGGCGTCGATCACCAGCGTTTCGCCGCGACGATCCTCAGCCTCGAAACTGACATCCTCCAGCAGCTTTTCCATCACGGTCTGAAGGCGGCGGGCGCCGATATTTTCGACCTCGCTATTCACTTCGGCGGCGATGCGCGCAACGGCGTGGATGCCTTCGGGCGTCAGGTCGATCGTCACCTCCTCGGTCGCCAACAGTGCGCGATATTGCGCCACCAGGCTCGCCTTGGTGTCCGACAGGATCGCCACGAAATCCTCCTCGGTCAGCGCCTTGAGTTCGACGCGGATCGGCAGGCGGCCTTGAAGTTCAGGGAGCAGGTCGCTGGGCTTGGCGACGTGGAAGGCGCCGGACGCGATGAACAGGATATGGTCGGTCTTGAGCGGACCATATTTGGTCGAAACAGTCGTGCCTTCGATCAGCGGGAGCAGGTCGCGCTGCACGCCCTCGCGGCTGACCGAGCCGCCGCGCACGTCGCTGACCGCAATCTTGTCGATCTCGTCAAGGAACACGATGCCATTCTGTTCGGCGCTTGTGATGGCGACGCGGGCGACATCATCCTGATCCAGGCGCTTGTCCTGCTCTTCCTCGACCAGCTTGTCCCACGCATCGGCGACCCGCATCTTGCGGCGCTTCTTCTGTTGCTGACCAAAGGCTTTGGACATCATGTCGGACAGGTTGATCATGCCGACCTGACCGCCCATGCCGGGGATTTCCATCGGCATGGACGGGCTGTCGGCGACTTCCACCTCGACCTCGACATCGTTCATCTGATGCTGTTCGATCTTCTGGCGGAAGGAAAGGCGCGTAGCCTCGCTGGCTTCCTTGCCAGTCAGCGCATCAAGCAGGCGGCCCATCGCGGCTTCCGACGCGGCTTCGCGCACGGCCTCGCGCCGCCGGTCCTTTTCCAGGCGCACCGCTTCCTCCACCAGATCGCGGACGATCTGTTCGACATCGCGGCCGACATAGCCGACTTCGGTGAATTTGGTGGCCTCTACTTTGACGAAGGGCGCGTCCGCCAGTTTGGCAAGGCGACGGCTGATCTCCGTCTTGCCGCAGCCGGTCGGCCCGATCATCAGGATATTCTTGGGCGTTACCTCGTCGCGCAGGTCGTCGGGCAGATGTTGCCGCCGCCAGCGGTTGCGCAGGGCAACGGCAACGGCGCGCTTGGCGTCATGCTGGCCGATGATATGCGCGTCGAGCGCGGCGACGATAGCTTTAGGCGTCAGATTGTCGTTCATTTCAGTCCTTTTCCCCGCCCTTCAGGGAGGGGTTAGGGGAGGGCATGTCGGGGATGGCTGATTACGCGCCCTCCCCGAACTCCTCCCGCAAACGGGAGGGAGGTTAAGCGGCGCTGTCCAGCGTCTCGATTGTGAGCTGATCGTTGGTATAGACGCAAATGTCGGCCGCCACGGCCATGGCCTTGCGCGCCAGCGTTTCCGCATCTGCCTCATAATCGACCAGCGCGCGGGCGGCGGCGAGGGCGAAGTTGCCGCCGGAGCCGATCGCGGCCACGCCATTCACGGGTTCCAGCACGTCGCCATTGCCGGTCAGGATCAGCGTCACATCCTTGTCCGCGACGATCATCATCGCTTCCAGATTGCGCAGATATTTGTCGGTGCGCCAATCCTTGGCCAGTTCGACCGCCGATCGCATCAATTGGCCGTTATGGCGCTCCAGCTTCGCTTCCAGCCGCTCGAACAGCGTGAAGGCGTCGGCGGTGGCGCCGGCAAAGCCGCCAATGACGCTGCCGTCATGCAGTCGGCGAACCTTGCGGGCATTGGGTTTCATCACCGTCTGGCCCATCGAAACCTGACCGTCGCCAGCGACGACGACCTTCCCATTCTTGCGGACCGACATGATGGTGGTGCCATGCCAGACCGGCATGCTGCTGCTGTTATGGTCATTCATGAAGCGGCATATGGGACGCTGTGCTTTGTGGTGCAAGTCGCCTGAACAGCGACGACGAAGCGTGGCATTTTGGCGACAATATTCTTACAAACCGTTCAGGAACAAATGTCGATCAATTGACATTGTGCATCGCACCATCAATTATTGGCATCCGCTTTCATGGGAGAACGCGCATGACTCTCAAGGCCAGAGCTCAGGAAAAGGTAGAGCGCGCGGGCATTTCCAACTATAGTTTCGATCACGACATTTTGGTCATGTGTGGCGTGCGCTACACGATCGAAGCATGCAACTGTGGCGAACCGGAATGTGATGGCGTCCGGCTGCGCAAAAACGCGACAGCCATCGGCCGCGTCCTGCAATAATATCCTGTCGATCGGTCAGTGCATCACTTCTTTGCCGGCCCGGCCAACAGATTCGATGTCGCGTCCTACGCCCTGCACCGTATTGCAGGCGGCCAGTGTAGCCAGAATGGCCAGAAACAGCGCCTTACGCATTAAGTCGTCACTCCATATTTGCGGCATGATCATTTTAGGCGCTTGGGCGACGCCGTGCAAAGGCGCAATTTGCGCGCGCCCATGCCGTCACGCTTGACAGGGCGCGCCAGCGATGCCAATGGCCGCCTCCTCCCGAAAGGGGGCGCGTAGCTCAGTGGTAGAGCACACCCTTCACACGGGTGGGGTCGTAGGTTCAATCCCTACCGCGCCCACCATGGCTTGGCTGCCATGGACGGGACAGATTATTTCCCTGCATTGATCTTTTCCGTCTCATGGGGCTAATCATTGCCCTTGATCCGGTGGCCTGTACGGCCGCCGACGTGAAAGGATGTCGATGCCGCCCTATCTGAAATCCGGCGCAGCGCTTGGCGTGCTGCTGATGCTGTCCACCGCGCCTGTCATCGCTCAGGAAAAGCTGACGCTCGAGAGAGTTTTTGCCAGCCCCGACCTGGCAGGACCGCAGCCGCGGGCGCTAAAATTGTCGCCGGACGGTACGCTCGTCACCCTGCTCAAACCGCGCGCCGACGAAAAGGAGCGGCTGGACCTGTGGGCGATCGACACGCGCACCGGCAAGCAGCGGATGCTGGTCGATTCGCGCAAGACCGGCAGCGGCGCGGCGCTATCCGAAGCGGAAAAGATGCAGCGCGAACGCGACCGCTCCGTCGCGGGGAGCACCGGCATCACCAGCTATGACTGGTCGCCCGATGGCAAGAGCATCCTGGTGCCGGTCGATGGCGACCTTTATCTTGCGGCGCTGGATGGCAAGGTGCAGCGGCTGACCGATACGCCCGACGGCGAATTGAATGGCGTTGTCAGCCCCAAGGGCGGTTTCGTGTCGTTCGTGCGCGGCGGCAACCTGTTCGTACAGCCGATCGGCGGTGCGGAACGGCAGGTAACGCAAGGGGCGAGCGATACGGTCAGCTGGGGCGTTGCCGAATTTGTCGCGCAGGAAGAGATGGACCGGCGCACCGGCTATTGGTGGTCGCCCGACGACAGCCTGATTGCGGTTGCACGGGTCGATGAAAGCCCGGTCGGCATCGTCACCCGTACCGCAATTGGCGGGGAGGGCACGACAGTCTATCAGCAGCGTTACCCGGCCGCCGGGACGCCCAATGCGATCGTCGACCTCTATGTCATGAAGCCGGACGGGTCGGGCCAGGTGAAGGTCGATCTGGGATCGGATCGGGACATTTATCTGGCGCGGGTCGACTGGGCGAAGGATGGCCGCACGCTCTATGTCCAGCGCGAAGCGCGCGACCAGAAGCGGCTCGACCTGCTGGCAGTCGATCCGGCGACCGGCAAGGCCAAGGTCATTCTGAGTGAAACGGCCAAAAGCTGGATCAACCTGAGCGACAATTTCCATCCCCTGTCGGGCGGCGATTTCCTGTGGTGGTCCGAAAAGAGCGGCCATGGCCATCTCTACCGCGTCCATGACGGCAAATGGACGGCGCTGACCAGTGGCGACTGGGAGGTCAAGGCGCTGGTGGCGGTCGACGAAAAAGCGGGGCTGGCCTATTTCACCGGCAATCGCGAAACACCGCTGGAACAGCAGCTTTACAGCGCCCCCATCACGCGACCGGCTGCCGCGCGCCAGATTACGGCCAGCGGCTGGTGGAATGACGCGGTGATGGACGCCGCCGCCAGCCGCGCCGTTATCACGCGCCAGAATAGCGATCAGCCCAAGCAGGTCTATCTGGCCGACAATAGCGGCAAGCAATTGCAGTGGCTGTCCGAAAATGCGCTGAAGGGCGATCATCCCTATGCGCCCTATCTGGCGAGCCATATCAAAACCCGGTTCGGCACGATCAAGGCGGCGGACGGAACCACGCTCTATACCAAGATCATGACCCCGCCGATCGAGCCGGGAAAGCGCTATCCGGTGTTCATGATCCATTATGGCGGGCCGGGTGGCGGGCGGCAGGTGACGAACACATGGTCCGGCGCGCTAAGCCAGTATCTGGTCGATCGCGGCTGGATCGTCTTTGCGGTCGACAATCGTGGCACGCCCGATCGCGGCAAGGCGTTCGAGGATCATCTCTATCGCGCGATGGGAACAGTCGAGGTGACGGATCAACTGGCGGGCGTGGATTGGCTGAAGGCCCAGTCGTTCGTCGATCCCAAGCGGATCGCGACCTATGGCTGGTCCTATGGCGGCTATATGTCGTTGAAGCTGCTGGAAAAGGCACCGGGCGTTTTCGCGGCGGCCGTGGCGGGTGCGCCAGTCACGAAGTGGGAGTTGTACGACACCCATTACACCGAACGCTATCTGGGGATGCCACAGGACAAGCCCAGCGCCTATCCGGCATCAGGCGCGATCGACGAGGCGGTGAAGATCAGTGATCCGTTGATGCTGATCCACGGCATGTCGGATGACAATGTGGTGTTCGAAAATGCGACTGCCCTGATGGCCAAGATGCAGGGCGCGGCGGTGCCGTTCGAGATGATGGCCTATCCGGGCCAGACCCACCGCGTCGGCGGGCCGGGGATCAGCGTACATCTGTGGCACACGATCGAGGATTTTCTGGCCCGGCGCGGGATAGCGCCTGACGCCGCCAAACCATAGGAGACAGGCGGCAAAGGGCGTTGCGGCATCGCGGCAACGTCCAGCGGGAAAAGCTGACCTTTCGCGCAACAAAGGGCTTGCCACTGGACAAATGACGCAACGCCGCTATGCCGCCCACTCCGCAATATCTGCATCGGAGTGGAGTGTTCAGTCATGGGTTACAGGGTCGTCGTCGTAGGTGCCACCGGGAATGTGGGCCGCGAAATGCTGACCATTCTCGCCGAGCGCGAGTTCCCGATTGACGAGATCGCCGCGGTCGCATCGTCGCGGTCGCAGGGTCTGGCCGTCGATTTCGGTGAAACCGGCAAGACGATCAAATGCCAGAATATCGAACATTTCGACTTTAGCGGCTGGGACATCGCCCTGTTTGCGGCGGGCAGCGGCCCGACCGCCGAATATGCGCCCAAGGCGGCGGCAGCCGGCTGCGTCGTGATCGACAATAGTTCGCTGTACCGCATGGATCCGGACGTGCCGCTGATCGTGCCCGAAGTGAACCCGGACGCGATCGACGGCTATACCAAGCGCAACATCATCGCCAACCCCAACTGCTCGACCGCGCAGATGGTGGTCGCCCTGAAGCCGCTGCATGACGCCGCGACGATCAAGCGCGTGGTCGTATCCACCTATCAGTCGGTGTCCGGCGCGGGCAAGGCGGGCATGGACGAACTGTTCGAGCAGTCGCGCAACATCTTCGTCGGTGATCCGGCGGAGCCCAAGAAGTTCACCAAGCAGATCGCCTTCAACGTCATCCCCCATATCGACGTTTTCCTGGACGATGGTTCGACCAAGGAAGAATGGAAGATGGTCGCGGAAACCAAGAAGATCCTCGATCCCAAGATCAAACTGACCGCCACCTGCGTGCGCGTGCCGGTGTTCGTGGGTCATTCCGAAGCGATCAACATCGAGTTCGAGAATGAAATTTCCGCCAAGGAAGCGCAGGACATATTGCGTGAAGCGCCCGGCATCATGCTGGTCGATAAGCGCGAGGATGGCGGCTATATCACGCCGATCGAATGTGTCGGCGACTTCGCGACCTTCATCAGCCGCGTGCGTGAGGATTCGACCGTGGACAATGGCCTGACGCTCTGGTGCGTCAGTGACAATCTGCGCAAGGGTGCGGCGCTGAACGCGGTGCAGATCGCCGAACTGCTGGGCCGCCGTCACCTCAAGAAGGGGTGACGACCCCATGATCTCCGGCGCTGCCGCTCTCTGGAACGCTGTTCCTGTTGCGCAGCGCCGGATGATCCTCTCGCTGATCATGGCGATCGGCCTCGCCAACATCGCCCAGCCCTATCCTGAACTTGCGCCACTACAACATGGGCCAACCATTGCGCTGATCGCTACCGCGCCCTGGCTGCTTCGACGCTGGCCGTTGTCCAACGGCGCTGTTGCGTGCATCTGGCTCTTTCTCCTGCTCCATACACTCGGCGCGCGCTGGATCTATTCCTATGTGCCCTATGATGATTGGGCGCGGGCGTTGGTGGGGCATGACCTGTCATCCTTGTTCGGGACGTCGCGCAACGGCTATGACAGGTTGGTTCATTTTGCGTTCGGCGCGCTGCTTACGATGCCTCTGGCGCAAAGCGCGCATCGCTTCGGTGGCTTGCGCCACGGATGGAGCCTGACCTTCGCCTTCGCCGCTATCGGTTTGGGCAGCGCGCTCTACGAAATATTCGAATGGCTGCTTACGGTGATCGCGGCGGGCGAGACGGCTGACTATTATAATGGTCAGCAAGGCGATGTCTGGGACGCGCAGAAAGATATGGCGGCGGCCCAACTGGGCAGTGCGCTGACGCTGATCGCGCTCTTGCGCCCCCGCGCCGGACGCCATATCGGCAAGCTGCCGACCGCTGCGTAAGGATTACTCCATGACCGACCTGACCATCGAACGCCATGACATCAAGGGCTTTGATGGCCTGCCGATCGCCGTGCATGTGGCGGGGGAGGGCCGGGATCTGGTGCTGATCCACGGCTATTTTTCCAACGCCTTCACCAACTGGATTCGCTACGGTCATGCCGCCAAGCTGGTTGAGGCGGGCTTCCGCCTGATCATGCCCGACCTGCGCGGCCATGGAGAAAGCGGGAAGCCACATGATATTGCCGCCTATCCGCCCGACGCCCTGACCGAAGACGGGCTGGCACTGGTCGAGCAACTGGGGCTGACCGACTATGATTTGGGTGGCTATTCGCTGGGTGCGCGCACGACCGTTCGGATGCTGGCGCGCGGAGCGACGCCGCGGCGGGTGATCCTGGCGGGAATGGGCCTGCGCGGGCTGGTCCAGACGCTCGACAATGGCGGCTATTACAGGAATGTCCTGACGAACCTCGGCACGTTCGAGCGTGGCACGTCGGAATGGATGACGGAAGCCTTCCTCAAGACCACCAAGGGCGATCCGGTGGCGATGCTTCATATCCTGAACACCTTTGTCGATACGCCGCGCGAGACAATCGCTGCCATTCAGCAGCCGACCGAAATCATCTGCGGCGCGGACGACCGCGATAATGGCGTGGCGCAGGAACTGGCGGATGTGCTGCCCGATGGGCGCTATGTCGAAATACCGGGCAATCACATGAACGCCGTCACCCGCAAGGAGATGGGGCAGGCAATGGCCGATTTCCTGACCGCTTGACTGTATCGTCCGGGCAAGTCACCTTCCCCTTCATAAGCCTATGAGGGGAACTCCCGTGAAAATCGCCATCTCGCTTGCCGCGCTTGCGGCCGCGCTTACTGTATCGCCCGTCCTTGCCCAGCAGACGCCCGCACCGACGGCTGCCGAGGCCGAAGCTTTCCTTGCGAAGGCGGAAAAGGCGATGTTCGAACATTCGCTGATCTCCAACCGTGCCGACTGGGTCAATTCCACCTATCTGAATGACGACAGCGACGCCGTGGCCGCCTATTTCGGCGCCATCCGCACGTCCATGAATGTCGATTATGCGCTTGAGGCGGCGAAATATGCCGCAGCGCCTGGCCTGTCGGCCGAAACGAAGCGCCGCCTGGACCTGCTGCGCACCGCGCTGACCCTGCCTGCGCCGACCACGCCGGGCGCGGCGCAGGAACTCAATGATCTCGCGACACGGCTCCAGTCCACCTATGGCAAGGGGAAGGGAACGCTCAAGGGCCAGCCGATCAATGGCAGCGACATTGAGGAGCAGATGGGGAACAACCGCAACCCCGAAGAACTGAAAGAGATGTGGGTCAGTTGGCACGACAATGTTGGCGCGCCGATGCGGAACGATTACGCCAAGCTGGTCGATATCGCCAATGCGGGCGCCAGGGAATTGGGCTTTGCCGATACCGGGGCGATGTGGCGGTCCAAATATGACATGCCCGCCGATGATTTCGCCAAGCTGACCGACAAGATCTGGGCGGAGGTCAAGCCGCTTTATGACCAGTTGCATTGCTATACCCGTACCAAGCTCAACGAGAAATATGGCGATGCCGTGCAGCCAGCGACGGGACCGATCCGTGCCGACTTGCTGGGCAATATGTGGGCGCAATCCTGGGGCAATATCTATGATGTCGTAGCGCCCAAGGGCGCAGGTGACCTGGGCTATGACGTCGGGGAGCTGTTGAAGGCCAAGGGTTATGTCGAAACCCGCCCCGGTCAGGTCGACACGCCCGAAACGCCCGAAAAGCAGCAGCGCGGCTATTGGGAAAAGCAGATGTTCAAAATCGGCGAGGGTTTTTATTCCTCGCTGGGCTTTGCGCCGCTGCCGGAGACGTTCTGGGAACGCACCCAGTTCATCAAGCCACTGGACCGCGAAGTCGTCTGCCACGCGTCCGCATGGGATATCGACAACAAGGACGACATACGCGTCAAGATGTGCACGAAGGTCAACAGCGACGACTTCGTGACCATCCATCATGAGCTGGGCCATAATTATTACCAGCGCGCCTATCAGAATCAGAAGCCGCTTTATCTGGATGGGGCGAATGACGGCTTCCACGAAGCGATCGGCGATTTCGTCGCTTTGTCGATCACGCCCGACTATCTGGTGAAGATCGGCCTGCTGGACGCAGGCAAAGTGCCCGGACCGGACAAGGATATTGGCCTGTTGCTGCGTCAGGCGATGGACAAGGTTGCGTTTCTGCCCTTTGGCCTGCTGGTCGACAAATGGCGCTGGGGCGTATTCAGCGGTGCAATACCGCAGAGCCAGTATGAAAAGGGCTGGACCGACCTGCGCCGCCAATATCAGGGTATCGTCCCGCCGGTGACCCGCGATGAAACCAAGTTCGACGCGGGGGCGAAATTCCATATTCCGGGGAATACCCCCTATACCCGCTATTTCCTGGCAGGGATTTTGCAGCAGCAATTTTACGAAGCGGCGTGCAAACAGGCAGGCTGGAAGGGGCCGCTCCATCGCTGTTCCTTCTACGGAAACAAGGCTGTTGGCGCCAAGTTGAACGCGATGCTGGAAATGGGTGCCTCCAAGCCATGGCCCGATGCGTTGCAGGCTTTCACTGGAACGCGCGAGATTTCGGGCAAGGCGATGACCGCTTATTTCGCACCGTTGCAAAAATGGCTCGTCCAGCAGAACAAAGGCAAGTCTTGCGGCTGGTAATCGCCAAGTAAAGCCAGTAAAGGCCAGGCCCGTGGACCCGGCGATCATCATCATTGCTTTGCTCTTCTTCACCAGCGTCGTCATGGCGCTGGCGATGGGGGTGGCGTGGTTACATTTTGGACGCCAGGTCCATGTGTTGAGCTGGACGCTGTCCTATAGCGCCGCAACGGTCCAGTGGATCGCCAACGCGGCGGGCATTATGTTGAAAAGCGGCCCGCTGATGGCGCTGGCGGCATGCTGCATCGTCGTCAGCGGTACGCTGGTGGTGGCGGGTGTGCGCCAGCGGTCGGGACAGGCTGTACCCTGGCGATTGATGCTGGGCGCGGGATCAATCGTGGCGGTCGGCGGCATCTATGCGGCGATGATCCATGATCGCGCGCTTCAGGGCATGATCGTGCCGGGCTATGTCGGCATATTGATGCTGTGCTCGGCTGCCTCTCTCTGGCCCCGCGACCGGCGGTTCAATGCACCGGAAATCGCCTTTTTCACCATGTTCCTGCTGTTCGCGCTGTTTCAGACGGCGCTGGCCGTCAGCGCCGCCGCTAATCTCGGCCAGGCGCCGGGCGCGGGCTTGGTCACCTATCGCGCGATATTGGGCCTTGGCCTGCCGTCCATCTATGTCGGCACGGGCGTGGCCGCCGTCATGGTGGTCGCAGGCGATCTGGCGCACCAGTTGCGGCGGCAGATGCGGCATGATCCGCTGACGGACGTGCTCAACCGGCGCGGGTTGGATGAGGCCGCCGTGCGCGCCATCGCCAATGCCCGGCGTTATGGCCGCCCGCTGGCGCTGGTCGTGTGTGATCTTGACGGGTTCAAGGCTTTGAATGACGGACATGGCCATATCGCCGGGGACGCTGCCCTGCGCGGCTTTGCCCAGTTGCTGGGCAGCGCCGTCCGCCGCGGCGATATCGTCGCGCGAATGGGCGGCGATGAATTCGGGCTGCTGCTGGTGGAGACGGACGCCGCCGCCGCCGCCGACGTCATGGAGCGGGTGCGCGCGGAGATTGGTTGCCTGATCCTGCCCAACGCCCCGCACGCCCGGTTGCGCGCCAGCTTTGGCGTTGCGCAATTGCAGGCGGGCGACGAGCAACTGGACGACATGGTCGCCCGTGCTGACGCTGCCCTTTATGACGCCAAGCGTGACGGCAAGGACCGCGTCGCCATCTGGCGCGCGGCTGCCTGATCAACGCCTTATCTGAATGGCGGCTCGTTGAAGGCGCGTAGCTTGCGGCTGTGCAGCTTTGCGCCCCCTTCTCGCAGCAGTTCGCAGGTCATTAGCCCCACGCGCAAATGGCTGGCGATCGCTTCCTCATAGAAGCGATTGGCCTGGCCCGGCAGTTTGAGTTCGCCATGGATCGGCTTGTCGGAAACGCATAGCAACGTGCCATAGGGCACCCTGAAGCGGTAGCCCTGTGCCGCGATGGTGGCGGATTCCATGTCGATGCCGACCGCACGCGACAGGCTGAAACGCAGGGCGGAACTGGAATAGCGCAGTTCCCAGTTGCGATCATCGGTGGTGACGACCGTGCCGGTGCGCAGGCGACGCTTGAAATCTTCCGGGTCGCGCCCCCCAAGTACGGCTTCTGCCGCCTGGGCCATCGCCACCTGCACCTCCGCAATGGCCGGGATCGGAATTTCGGGCGGCAGCATGGCGTCCAGTACCTTGTCATCGCGCAGATAGGCGTGGGCCAGCACATAGTCGCCGATCCGCTGGCTGGGACGCAGCCCGCCGCAATGGCCGATCATCAGCCAGGCTTCCGGGCGCAGCACCGCCAGATGATCGCAGATCGTCTTGGCGTTGGACGGACCGACACCGATATTGACGAGCGTGATGCCGCTGCCGTCTGGCGCGATCAGGTGATAGGCTGGCATCTGATGCTTGCGCCAGGCGCTGTCGGCGATCATCTGCGCCGGATCGGCGGTTTCGGGGGTGACATAGACGCCACCAGCCCCCGACAAAGCGGTAAAGCGGTTGCCGTCCCGCTGCAATTCCGCGCAGGCCCAACTGACGAATTCATCGACATAGCGATGATAGTTGGTGAACAGGATGTAGCGCTGCATATGTTCGGCGGGCGTGCCGGTATAATGTTTCAGACGCGCCAGCGAAAAGTCGGTGCGCAGACCATCGAACAGCGCCAGCGGCCTATCGCCGTCCGCATCCGGCATGAACAGGCCATCGGCAATCTCGTCGCCAATCTCGGCCAATTCGGTCGTGGGGAAATAGCGCGCCAGTTCGGTCGGGGGCGTGCCGTCGAGCGCCCCCATGTCCAGCCCGTCCAGAACATAGGGAAAGGGGATTTGCTGGTGACTGAGGCCGGTTTCGACCTCCACCCCATAGTCGCGGACGAGCAAGTCGATCTGTTCGGCCAGATAATCGGCGAACATCGCGGGACGGGTAATGGTGGTGACATAGCGGCCCGGTTTGGACAGGCGGGCGAAGGACCGGCCAGGCGGCGGTGCGTCGCTGTCACCATGATAGGTGATGCGCAATTCGGGATAGCAGAAACGCTGGTCGTGCCGGGCTTGCGGCGGAGGG
>Ga0209024_1002113_pt1 | contig 12792 bp, 9 predicted proteins | sample AutmiccommunBRH5_FD_187380 | JGI IMG/M metagenome (GOLD analysis project Ga0209024, IMG submission 187380) | Deep subsurface microbial communities from Mt. Terri, Switzerland - Autotrophic microbial communities BRH/5 (SPAdes) (version 2) | ecosystem: Environmental > Aquatic > Deep subsurface >...
GCAGGCATTACTGACGAAGAAGAGCGGGCAAAAAAAATCAAGGCAATTGAGGCCGAGATTGCAGCGGCCCGGGAAAAAGTCCTGGCCGCGGGCGGCCTGTACGTCATTGGCACCGAACGTCATGAAAGCCGCCGCATCGACAATCAGCTGCGGGGGAGATCCGGCCGTCAGGGAGACCCGGGCCGATCGAAATTCTTCCTGAGCCTGGAAGATGATCTGATGCGCATCTTTGGTTCCGAACGCATGGACGGCATGCTGCAAAAGCTTGGCCTGCAACAGGGCGAAGCGATCATTCATCCATGGATCAACCGCGCGGTGGCGAAAGCCCAGGAGAAGGTCGAGGCGCGCAATTTCGACCTCCGCAAAAACCTTCTTAAATTCGATGATGTGATGAATGATCAGCGCAAGGTCATATTCGAGCAACGTATCGATATGATGCGAACGGAGGATTTATCCGGCGAAATCACGGGTATGCGCCAGCAGACCATCAATGACCTGGTAACGCAGCATATTCCGGAAAAAGCCTATGCAGAACAATGGGATGTGGCGGGACTGACGGAAGCGTGCCAGAAATATCTGGGGCTTGACCTGCCGGTCGCAGAATGGGCCGCGGAAGAAGGGATCGCCGACGAGGAAATCCGGGAGCGCATTCGCGATCATGCGGACCGCTTCATGGCCGGGCGCGCCGCGAATATTGGTCTGGACCTGATGCGGCAAATCGAAAAATCCGTCCTGCTGCAAATTATCGACCAGCATTGGCGCGAACATCTGCTGCATCTTGAGCATCTGCGTCAGGCGGTGGGCCTGCGGGGCTATGCGCAGCGCGATCCGCTGCGCGAATATCAGTCGGAATCCTTTGCGCTGTTTGAAACCATGCTGACGAAACTGCGTCAGGATGTATGCATGCATCTGGCCCATATTCAGGTGGCTCAACAGCCACCAGCCTTACCCAGCGCACCGCGGGAAATGCATGAAGAACATATCGATCCAGTGACCGGTGAAAACGAAGTATCTGACGAAAACCCATACGGCAAGGTCTCGCGCAACGCGCCTTGTCCCTGCGGTTCCGGCAAGAAATTCAAGCAGTGCCACGGCAAACTGGCGTAAACGAATTGGGCGACAGATTTCTGCCGCTCATCCAGGGCGGCCCTCGGGCTGCTAAAGAAACCCTGCAAAACCCGATGGGTTAGTCAGCGGTTCGGGGAATAGGCGCCTATTCCTTCTCAAATTTCATCGCGGCGCCATTCATGCAAAAGCGCAGACCCGTAGGCTTGGGACCATCTTCGAACACGTGACCCAGATGCGCCTCGCAGGTGGCGCAAATTACCTCGGTGCGCCGTGAAAACAGGCCGCGATCCTCGCGAAAGGCCACCGCATCTTTGTCTACAGGCGCAAAAAAGCTGGGCCAGCCAGTGCCGGAATTGTATTTGGTGTCCGATGGAAACAAGGGTGTATCACAACATACGCAGCGATACAGGCCCGGATCCTTATTGTCATGCCCATTGTCACTGAACGCACGCTCCGTCCCCGCCTTGCGGGCGACGTTATATTGCTGCGGTGTCAGTTGCTGCTTCCACTCCGCGTCGGTTTTTACCACCTTGGGTTTTTTTTCCTGTCCGCCATCCGCCATGTTCTGGTGTCCCTTTATCTAGCGTTCCCAACGTCATTATATCGTGGCCGGACCGATAATATCAAGGAAGCGCCATCATAATGACTTCGGCGATGCAGGCCGGGCGTTCCTGGCCCTCGATTTCCAGCACCATTTCATAGTTCATGGTGGCGCCCTTGCCTTTCAATTCGACCGACATAACCTTCAGCCGCCCCCGCACCCTGGAACCGGTTGGCACCATATTGGTGAAGCGCACCTTGTTGGCGCCATAGTTGATCATTTGGCTGATTCCGGTGATTTCCAGCAATTCGAACATGAATTTCGGGATCAGCGACAAGGTGAAATAGCCGTGCACTATGGTGCCGCCGGTGGCCATTTCACGCTTGGCGCGCGCGACGTCCACATGGATCCATTGATGATCACCGGTGGCGTCGGCAAATTGATTGACCTTGGCCTGATCCAGCGTCACCCATTCGGACACGCCAATTTCCTTGCCAGCCAGTCCGGATAAATCCCCGTATGCGACACTTAACATTATTTTCTCCACTGCATTGATGTGCGGCCGTCTATTTGAACGCCGGCAGCACTTTTTCACCAAAAAGCTTCAGGGACTTCATCACCAGATCGTGCGGCTCACCGCCCTGGGCCACCTCAAAGATCAGATAGTTGGTGCCGTAATATTCCTGGGCCCACTGGATCTGATCGATGCAAAAAGCCGGGTCGCCAATCATGAACTGGCGCGCGGGGTCCGACCCGCCTTGTGGCGCCGCGGCGAAGGTCCGCGATATGCCTTTGCCATGTTTTTCAAAATCCTTCGAATCATGCGACGCCCGCTGATCCAGCCCGCCGAAGAATTTGAAATAATTCATGGCGTACTGTGTGCCTTCGCGTACTGCCTGCTCCTGAGTTGGCGCGCAGTACATTTGAAACACGCCGGAAATTTCGCGTTCTTCCGGTTTGAAGCCATGTTCGCGCAGGCTCTGGCGGTATAAATCAAGCACCTCCTTGACCCGCGCCTGTTGTGGCACAAAAAACGCACTGGACAGGTGAAACCCGTGCTGGCCGGCCCAGACCGCACTTTCGGGTGTGACAACGGCGGACGCGTATATGGGCGGGTAGGGCTTCTGCAAAGGCTTGGGAAAGAATGTGTAATCCTTCAATTTCCAGAATTTGCCGTCATAGGAAAACGGGCCATCCGCCGTCCACGCCTTCACGATTATGTCAGTGCCCTCGTGATAGCGGGCGACGTTTTCGTTTTCATCGATACCGAACACTTCATGCGAATATTTGAGAAACCCGCGCCCGATGCCATATTCCAGCCGTCCGCCACTGAGCACATCCAGCATCGCATATTCTTCCGCCAGACGGATGGGATGGTTGAGGGGGATCAGCGACACACCCGTGCCTAGGCGGATGCGTTTGGTGCGCGCTGCTGCCGCCATCGCAATAACCGGCGGAGAACCAAACGAATAGCCGGAATAATGATGCTCGCCAAACCAGACAGCGTCAAATCCCAGCGCCTCTTCCAGTTCCACCTGGGTTAAAATATCCTCGTAATATTGCGCGGCCGATCCATGCACTTCCGGGTAATAGTCGGTATTGTAAAGAATGCCAAACTTCATGCGCCCTGCCCCTTATGGTTGTTTTATGAGCTTTGAAATTCTACCCGTGGCAAGCGTAAAAGCCGCAAGCGGCAATAGCAAGGAGCTTCCTTTATAAAGTTATGTCAGGCCGTGCGCGCCGCCTTTATCATATCCGCGGCTTTTTCGGCGATCATGATGACCGGCGCATTGGTGTTACCGGACACCAGATTTGGCATGATAGAGGCGTCAATGACCCGCAAATTCTGCACCCCATGCACACGCAGTTGCGCATCCACCACCGCCATCGGATCACTGCCCATCTTGCAGGTGCCGACGGGATGGTAAATCGTGTTTCCGCGTTCGCGTGCAAACGCCAGTAACTCATCATCTGTCTGCACATCCGCGCCCGGCTCCAACTCCGCCCCCCGATAGGGATCAAGCGGCGCGGCGTTAAACATGCGCCGGGCAATTTTCAGACTTTCCACAACGGTTTCCTGGTCCAGACTCGCAGAAAGATAATTCGCGCGGATCGCCGGGTACACGGTCGGAACCGAGGATTTGATATGAATTGAGCCGCGGCTTTCCGGGCGCAGCTGGCAAGGCGCGCAAGTCATTCCAGGGAACGGGTCAAGGTCCAGTTTACCCGAGGCGATATTCTGCGTCATGCTGGCGGGCAGGATATGATATTGCACATCCGGGCTATCGAGTTCTGGCCGCGTCTTTACAAAGGCGCCAATATGCGCCGCGCTCATCGCGAGCAGGCCACGCCGCGACACCGCCCACTTCACGGCTTCGCGCAACAGTGAAAGACCGCGCGACATTTCATTGACCGTAATCGCCTGTGTCGCCCGGTAGGCGCAGCCGACAACATAATGATCCTGAAGGTTTTCACCAACGCCGGGCAGGTCTTTCACGACATCAACGCCATGCGCGCGCAATAATGCTGCGGGGCCAATGCCCGATAGCTGCAATAATTGCGGAGAATTAACCGCCCCGCCGCACAGCAAAACTTCACGCCCCGCTTTGGCGTAACATTGCCGCCCGCCACGGCTATACGCCACCCCGTCCGCCCGCATACCTTCCAGAAAAATCCGGAACGCCAGCGCATCCGTCTCGACTGTCAGATTATGGCGGGAACGGATGGGTTTCAAAAACGCCTTGGCGGTGCTGACCCGCAGCCCATTGCGCGCCGTCATGTGGTAATAGCCGATGCCTTCCTGATCCAGCCCGTTCAGATCATCGCGGCGCGGAATGCCAAGCTGTTCGCCCGCAGCAATGAATGCGTCACTGATTGGATGCCGGTCGGCGGTCGCAGAAACCGCAAGCCCGCCCCCCACGCCATGCAGCGTCCCCGGTTCAGCGTGATCGACGGATTTTCTGAAATACGGCTCGACATCATCCCATGCCCAGCCCTTATTTCCCATTTGCGCCCAGCGGTCATAATCCTGCGTCTGACCGCGCACATAGAGCAGGCCATTGATGGAGGACGACCCCCCCAAAACCTTGCCGCGCGGCCACACAATGGCGCGGTTATTCGTGCCAGGTTCCGGCTCGGTCTCATACAGCCAGTTCACCTTTGGGTCTTTCAGGGTGCTGGCAAAGCCTGCGGGCAGGTGGATCATCGGGCTGCGATCTTTTGGCCCGGCCTCCAACAGCAGTACACTGACTTTGGGGTCCTCGCTTAGCCGGTTGGCGAGCACACAGCCAGCCGATCCCGCCCCGACAATCACATAATCAAATTCCTGCATTATTGTTTTTCCGGGCGCTCAGGCGCGTTGCACGAATTCGACCACATTGCCGTCCGGGTCGCGCACCATGGCGATCGTCACGCCGGGCCGCAGTTCCTGCTTTTGCATTTCGAACGGGACGCCAGCCTTTTCACATGCCGCACAGACTTCGTCGATATTGGCGATCTGGAAGGTGAGATAGCGAAAGCCAAGTTGAGCGAGCATGCCGGTTGGCCCGGCTTCCGGCGCTTTCTTTGGGTCGATCAGTTTTACAAAGCTGTCGCCGAATGCAAGCCGGTGCAACTTGCCAAAGCCGGTTGGCAGCACTTCGATATTAGACAATCCCAGAACGTCTACATAGAATGCAAGGCTCGCCGTGATATCTTTTACAATGATGCCGATGTCGACGCAGTTCTTGGCCGCTTGCATGCCCATGGGGTTCGCCCTTTCATATTCGAGAAGTAACGACCGTGTGAACTTGACTAACTGTGTACTTCACGGGCATCAAATACGTGCGGTCAGCGTACAGGGACGGTGCCTGCATTTCAAGGCATAGCAACCTGGGCAAACCACCGCAGCGGCGCATAGTTTCCGGTCCCTATTCACGCAATGAACTTTCTCAGCAAGGCGTTGGTTTCATCGGCCGCCTCATATTGCACCCAATGCCCTGCCCCGGGTATAATGTAAAACTCTGCTGACGGATGAACGTCGGCAATCACATCGCGGCGATGCTGCAAATGGGGCGATGAAATATCAAATTCTCCCCAGATGCTGCAAACCCGCGCCGGAATCTCACGCAATGCATTGAGCAGTTTTTCGCTCATGGCGTGTTCGGGGCTCAGCACACGGGTGCGCGGCGCGTTGATTGCCTGTACATGCATGGCCAGATCATCGATTTTGGCCGGATCGTGCAGCATGATCGCGGCCAGATTGTGCCGGTGCGCAGCGGCCAGTTCTTCCGGTGTGCCGCCTTGCGGCAGCCTTACCGGCGGCCGGATATTACCAAATTGTCCGCCTAAACCGCTCGGTCCCATCAGCGTCAAAGTGCGTACCCGCGCGCCATGCAGGCTGGCCATGAGGCCGCTGATCATGCCGCCAAACGAAAATCCCGCCATATCAAATTGCGCGCCCGGCGGCAGCACATGGTGCAGGCCGTCAGCAGCAATTTTGGCGATGCTTTCCGGCGTATAGGGTTTTGGCGGAGATGCGGATTCGCCCAGTCCAGGCAAATCCGGTGCAATCACCATGCGGCCGCCTTCAAATTCCGGGATGTTGCGAATCCAGTGTGACCAGGCCCCCGCACCGCCATGAATAAACACCAGCGGTGCGCCTTCACCCCATATGCGCCATACCATGTGCCCGTCACCACACGGCGTTTCCACGCGGCGGCTGCGCGCGTCGACGCCGTTAAAAAACGCCTCTGCATCCATTATTTTTTGAAACCCTTAAGGCCGGGATCCAGTTGCACGCCGAACGTATTGAGCGCCATCGACACCAGATTATATTGACCGACCGCAAATACCAGATCCATGCATTGCTGTTCATTGTACCGCCCGGATAATGTTTTCCAGGTGGCGTCGCTGACGATTTTGTCTTTGTGCAATTCATCGGTCGCACGCACGATTGCCGCATCGAATGCGTCCCAACCGGAAGCGTCCGGCCCTGCCGCGATGCGATCAATCTCTTCATCCGTGATGCCCGCCGCCTTGCCGATAATCACATGCTGCGCCCATTCATATTCGGCCTTGCACAGCCAGCCGATGCGCAAAATTGCGATTTCGCGGTCGCGGGCCGAAATGCTGCTTCGCTTGCTTAAAACATAATTGGCGAATGTCAGCCAGTTTTTGAACAGCACCGGATGATGAATCATGGAACGGAAAATATTGAACACGCGGCCATTTCGCGTCAGCGGTTTCATGATGTCGCGTTGTTCTTCGTTAAGTTCGTCGTCCTGCAGCGGTTTAACCCGCGGTGTTGTAAGTCGCATATTCCTGTTCCCGCTTGTATTATGTTTACCGTGCTAATCTGGCATAGTTCGACGGTGACTTTCCAGCACGGTATCGCTTATTAATCCTCAATCAGACATTGAAGGGACGGAACCCGCAGAGGCCAAAGCGACCAGTTACACCGGTTGGATACCAGGGCAAGCCTGTAGATTACGCCGGCATAGTCATCGGAGACATAAAAGGCCCCGTCCGGCCCTTCGGCGATATCCACCGGGCGGCCAATGACGTTATCATTGTCGAGAAAGCCCCAGAAAAAATCACGCTGGGCAATGCCGCCGTCCTCCTGCCAGTGTAACGATACGACCTTATACCCATCCTTGGTGCTGCGATTCCACGAACCATGCAGCGCCACCAGCGCTGCGCCGCGCAATCCTGCGGGCGCGTCAGGGTTACGGACAAAAGCGATCCCCAGAGGCGCATTGTGGGCGCGAAATTCATATGCTGGTGGCGCCGCCTTTGCAATTGCTTCCTCAGCGCCTGCGCCCAATTGCGGATCGGGAATGTTATTTCCATATGCATAGGGCCAGCCATAATGCCTGCTTTGCTCAATAAGGTTCAGTTCATCGGGCGGAAAATCGTCGCCCAACAGGTCGCGGCCATTATCTGTGGCGAACAGTGCGCCATCCGAAGGCCGCCAGTCAAAGCCCACCGCATTGCGTAAACCCCGCGCATAGATCTCGCCATTGGAGCCATCAATGTCATAACGCAGCATTGCCGCACGGCGCGGATCATCCTCCAGGCAGACATTACAACTCGACCCGACGGTTACGTACAGTTTACCGTCAGGCCCAACCCGCACGGTTCTGGTTGAGTGTCCGCCGCCCTGAGGCAGTCCCGTGATGATCCGCGTATAGACGCCTTCAACGTTTCCTGTCGTTTCATTAATGGCGATACGGCCAATCGCATCCTCTTCGGCCACATACAGCATGCCGCCAGACAGATCGATACCATGGGGCCCATTCAGCCCGTCCAGCAGGATACGTCTCGAATCCGCAGCGCCGTCACCGTCGTGGTCCCGGGACAGGATGACCACCCGGCCGTCACCCGTCGAACTTACGATCAGTTCCCCGGCAGACGTAAAACGAAGAAAACGCGCACCCCCGACATCACCGGCATAAAGGGTAATCTGAATGTCCGGGACTGAGCGCAACTTCGTATCAACTGATACGGGGTTTGCGGCAAGAGCAGGCACTATTATTGTACAGCTCAAAATCACGCTGATTATTTTTGCGCCCTGTCGTACGCGCGTGACCATGCCAATTGCTGGCTCTAACCCTTTATTAGCTATTTTATCGATCCCGTTCACCTGCCATTAACGCCCTTCGCCTAACATGCCCTCAATTCAGGAAATATAGAGGCAGGCATGTCAAGCGGCCAGATACATTATGAGATCAGCGTCAAGCCGCCAAAAGGCAAATGGCAGTTTTACGGCGCCATGGAGTCACGCGACAAGGCGCTAAAGCAGGCAAAAGAACTGGTCGGCGGCGGTACTTCTGTACAGGTGACGAAGGAAACGCTCGGCGATGACGGTAATTATCTGTCGGTGCGCATCTTCCAGGAGGGCGAGAGTGATACTCGTAGTGCTGGCGCGGGCAAGACTGAATCTGTTGAGTCCCTTCCGTGCTTCAAGCCGCTTGATCTTTATTCCTATGACGCGCGGAAAACGATTGTCCGGCTGCTGCAGGACAGCCTGAATCGCTGGAAAATTACGTCACTTGAATTGCTGCATAGCCCCGCCAATCTGGAACGCCTTGAAAGCACCGGCACTGTTCTGCAGGCGGCGGTGCAAAAAATGGCTATTTCTCAATCGCAAGCGGGGGAAGGCACCGTTGGCGAGCGTGTAAAAACACTGCACAAGCTGGTCAGCGACGCCATGATTATGGTCTATGTGGACCGCGACAAAAAGCGTTTGCCGAGCTTGAAAAATAAAAATCTGGGTGACCTGGCAAAGCAACTGACCACAGATCCGCGCCGGGAATATCTGCTTAACGCGGCCATCACCGCCCATCTGGAGGATTGCGAAGACTGGGATGACAAACTGGTGCGTATGCTGGAATTGATAGATGACGTTCCGCACGACGATCCGGCGTTACAAAAATTTTGCCTCGTATGCATTGATGGGTATGCATCGGAAATTCTATCCGCATCCTCGGCCATCAAAGATGTGGTCGGCGAACAGGAGGATCTGGGCAGCGCCCTGCAACGCCTGGTCGAACTGGCCAGCGGATTGCTTAACCCGGCCGAAATGGCTTCTCCGGGGATAGCTTCCCTCAACACACATTTTGGCGCGGGTGCACTTCCCGAAGCGCGCACGGCGCTCCTCCGGCGCGTTTTGAAGGAATTGGAAGGAACAAAACGTCTTTCACAAGACACACTTGCCGCGGAGGTAAAATTTCTACGCCGGCTGGCGTCAAAGGTGGTTCTGGCCTGCGGCAACCTCATACCCAATGACGAAGTGCTGGCCGCATTCCGAAGCCGATCCGAACGCCTGATCTCGCCCGACACACTGGACGCCTATCTGAACGAGGCGGAAAATCCAGCCGATAAGGCGGAGCGCCTGCTGTATATCGGCGACAATATTGTCGGCGATGCGAACAAGCGCAAACTCTCGGCAATTCTGCAAGCGATGCTGGACGCGCCTGCCTTCAATCAATATTTCGCCTCTCCTGATGTGGCTGTATCTAACCGCCTGCGTCTGTTGTGTGATCTGCAAAACAAGGTTTTGCAGTCAGAATTGAATACGACACGTAAACAGGCAATATCCCAGCATCTGGACGCGGCCTGTTTTGCAATTATTGAAACCAATCGTTTGTTTGACCGGGTCAGCAATGGTCAGGATAACCCTCTCAGTAAATGCCTTGCATTGCTGAAACTGGCGTCATCAAACATACTCACCAGGGGAAAATCCCGTGATCACGCGCAGCGCATTGCGTTAAGCTTTATCCGTCAACCGGGCGCGTTAAAAGATTATCTGGGCAGCGGTGCGGGGCCAGAGGCCGCCGCCAAAATCGAGGAACTCAGCGTTATGTTGCGTGAGGCGGGAATAGATCCTGAATCAGTTCTTGCGCGTTACGCGGCCTGATCATTTGTCCGTTTAGTGCGCCTGTTCCCAATTTTCTCCGGCCTTGGCGTCAACCGTTAGCGGCACCGATATCGCCACGGCAGGCATGGCCGCCTGCTCCATTACGCGGCTGACCAGCTTTTTTGTCGCCTCGATCTCTGCATCAGGCACCTCAAAAACCAGCTCATCATGCACCTGCAACAGCATGCGCCCACTCAGCCGCGCGCTGCGCAGCGCGCCGGGAATACGGACCATGGCGCGGCGGATAATATCTGCTGCCGAGCCCTGAATCGGTGCATTGATCGCCGCGCGTTCGGAAAACGCGCGATGCGCCGGGTTTTTCTGATTGATGCCGGGAAAGTGAATCTTGCGCCCGAACAATGTCGTAACATGACCGTTCTCACGGCAGATTTTCTTTGTCTCATCCATATAAGCGCGAATTCCAGGAAACTTCTCAAAATAGGCGGCGATATAACGCTGCGCCTCGCCGTGCGGAATGCGCAATTGATTGGCCAGACCGAAAGCGGATATGCCGTAAATTATGCCAAAATTGATCGCCTTGGCGCGGCGGCGAATGGCGGGGTCCATATCCTTCACCGGCACGTCGAACATCTCGCTTGCGGTAATGGCGTGAATATCGTCGCCTCTGGAAAAGGCCTGTTTGAGGGCATCAATATCCGCGATTTCGGCCAGAATCCGCAACTCGATCTGGCTGTAGTCCGCACTGACCAGCTTATGGCCTGGCGCCGCAATAAATGCTTCGCGCAGCTTGCGCCCTTCTTCCGTTCGAATGGGGATGTTCTGCAAATTCGGGTCATTCGACGACAGCCGGCCGGTTGACGTTGCCGCCATTGAATAGGACGTGTGTACACGCCCCGTATCGGGATTAATATGCGCCTGCAGGGCCTCTGTATAGGTGCCCTTGAGTTTCGATAATTGCCGCCAGTCGATGACACGCGCGGGTAAATCATGGCCTTGCGCCGCCAGTGATTCCAGCACATCCGCGCCGGTGGACTGATCCCCGCCCTTGGTTTTTCGATCCCCCGCCATGCCGAGCTTTCCGAACAGTATTTCGCCAAGCTGTTTGGGAGACGCGATATTGAATTTCTCTCCGGCTAGCGCATAAATCTGGTCTTCATATTCCGCCATGCGCTGGGAAAATTCAGATGACAGACGCGCCAGCAGTGACGCGTCCACCTTGATACCCGTTCGTTCCATTTCCACCAGCACCGGCGCCAGCGGCCGCTCCAGCGTCTCGTACATCGCGGTCATATGTTCGGCCACCAGCCGCGGCTTCAAAATATGAAACAAGCGGCCTGTGACATCGGCGTCTTCCGCGGCATATTCGGTCGCCTTGTCCAGGGGGACGCGGTCAAAGGTGCGCTTGTCCTTGCCGCTGCCGGTAACTTCCTTGAAGGCGATGGGGGTATGGCCCAGATGCAGTTTGGACAATTCGTCCATGCCGTGGCCGTGCAATCCGGCATCCAGCGCATAGGACAGCAACATGGTGTCATCGATAGGCGCAAGGCCCACGCCATAACGGGACAGCACCAGCATGTCATATTTCAGATTTTGCCCGACCTTCAGCACCCCGGGATCCTCGAACAGGGGTTTAAGGCGCGCCAGAACCTCACTGCGCGCAAGCTGCGCGGGCGCACCGCCACCAAGCGACAGCGCGCCATCCCCGTCAGGCCCTGTGTGGCCAACAGGAATATAGCACGCAATTCCGGGCGCGGTTGAAAGCGAAATCCCCACCAGATCCGCGCGCATCGCATCCAGCGAATTGGTTTCGGTATCAATGATTACGGTCCCCGCCTTATAGGCCGCGGCAATCCAGCGCTCCAGCGCCTCTGCGCTGGATATGGTTTCATATGTGGACGGATCAATGCGCGCATCCAGCCCGGGAATGGTTGCGCCGGGCGCCCCGCGCTCGCCCATCGGGACTTTCTGCGTGGCGGGTCCAGCGTCTGCCTGCGCTGTGCGCTGTGGTATTTCTACGCGCATCTCCGCGGCGATACGGCGCGACAGGGTGTTAAACTCCATATCGGAAAGAAAGCCCAGCAATTGGGCAGAATCCGGATGCTGTATTGTCATGCTGTCAATTTCGATGCCCGATTCAACATCACTGCGCAGCCGCACCAGTTCGCGGCTGATGCGCGCCATTTGCGCATGTTCCAGAAGATTTTCGCGCCGCTTGGGCTGTTTGATTTCCCCCGCCCGCGCCAGCAGGGTGTCCAGATCGCCATATTCCTGAATAAGCTGCGCCGCCGTCTTGATGCCAATACCGGGAACCCCCGGCACATTGTCCGATGCGTCCCCCGCCAGCGCCTGCACATCCACGACCCTGTCCGGACGGACGCCAAATTTTTCAAACACCTGATCGGGGCCGATATGGACGTTTTTCATGGGATCAAGCATATCGACGCCATCGCCGACCAGTTGCATCAGATCCTTGTCCGACGACACAATTGTCACTCGCGCCTGGCGCGCCTGGGCCTGCTGCACGAAGGTTGCGATCAGATCGTCGGCCTCGAATCCCGGCTGTTCCACCGCCACCACATTGAAGGCGCGCACCGCATCACGAATGACGGAGAATTGCGGCTTCAGATCCTCGGGCGGCTCGTCGCGATTGGCCTTGTAGGCCGGATATATGTCGTTGCGGAAGGTTTTGCGCGCGGAGTCAAATATCACAGCAATATGGGTAACGGTCTCGCCGGATTTCGTGTCCTCGATCAGCTTGTACAGCATGTTGCAAAAACCGCTGACCGCGCCCACCGGCAACCCGTCGCTTTTGCGGGTCAGAGGC
>Ga0209024_1002116_pt1 | contig 12762 bp, 12 predicted proteins | sample AutmiccommunBRH5_FD_187380 | JGI IMG/M metagenome (GOLD analysis project Ga0209024, IMG submission 187380) | Deep subsurface microbial communities from Mt. Terri, Switzerland - Autotrophic microbial communities BRH/5 (SPAdes) (version 2) | ecosystem: Environmental > Aquatic > Deep subsurface >...
GAGCAGTCGCTTGCCGACCTCGCGCGGAACGAGCGCGAGATCGACCGCGACGTGATGCGGCGCTACCTGCAGCGGCACGAGTCAGGCGTCAACGTGCTGATGGCGGCGGCAGAACCGGACGACTGGCGGGCGGTCCAGGCCGAACACATCTCCGCGATGGCCCGCGCACTCTCCGAGACCCACGAGTACGTGATCATCGACACGCCCGGCGTGATGAACGAGGTCGTCGCCGCCTCCCTCAACGAGGCCGCAATCGTCTTCCTCGTGACCTCCCTGGACGTGTCCAGCATCAAGGACACCAAGACCGCCCTCCGCATCCTGCAGTCGTGGGCGATGCCACAGCACCGGATGCGCCTCGTCGTGAACGACAACACGAGGGCGGCCGCGATCAGCCAGGACGACGTGGAGCGCGCGTGCGAGATGCAGGCGACGCTGACGATCCCCTACGACGCCAAGGTGGGGATCTCAATCCAGACGGGCGTCCCCGTCGTCCAGACGGATCCGAAGACGCGCTACTCGCGCTCGGTGATGAGTCTCGCGGAGCAGGTCACCGGCGTCAGCCGGCGGGAGCCTGCGCTCGCCGCGGCGCGTCCCCTCCGGAAGTTGTCGCTGTTCGGTAGAAGGGCCTCGTAGTCATGGCAATCACCCTCGGCAGTCAGACCACGATCCGCCCGTCCGAGACCGCACGGACCGATCAGCACGAGCAGCTCGTGCGGCGCGCACACGACCGCATCCTGCAGGACCTGGACGTGCGCCAACTCGAGGGCGTCGACGCTGACGAGGCGCGGCGGCTCGTGGCCCTCGCCACGGACGCGATCCTCCGCGAGATCGCACCGAGCCTCGCGGCGATCACGCGCCAGGACGTGACGGACGCCGTCCTGAGCGAGGTGCTCGGCTACGGCCCGATCCAGCCACTGCTCGACGACCCCGACATCTCGGAGGTCATGATCAACGCGCCGAACGAGGTCTTCTACGAGAAGGCCGGGGTGCTCTACCAGAGCTCGATCCGGTTCCGGAACAACGAGCACATCCTGCGTATCGCGGACCGAATCGTCGCCCCCCTCGGCCGCCGGCTCGACGAGTCGTCGCCGATGGTGGACGCCCGCCTGCCGGACGGCTCACGCGTGAACATCGTGATCGCGCCGGTGGCTGTGAAGTCACCCTCGCTCTCAATCCGGAAGTTCCGCAGCGACCGCTTCGACTTCGACGACCTGATCCGGATCGGCTCCGTCACCGAGCAGGTCGCCGGGTTCATCCGCGCCTCCGTCATCTCGAAGGTCAACGTCGTCATCTCGGGCGGCACGGGGTCCGGCAAGACCACGCTGCTCAACGCCCTCTCGGCCTTCATCCCCCGTCAGGAGCGAGTCGTCACCATCGAAGACCCGATCGAGATCCAGTTGCGCCAGCCGCACGTCGTGACGCTCGAGGCCCGCCCCCCCACCGGGGAGTCGAAGGCGTCCGTGACGCAGCGCGACCTCGTGCGCAACGCCCTCCGAATGCGCCCCGATCGCATCATCGTGGGCGAGGTCCGTGGCTCCGAGGCGTTCGACATGATGCAGGCGATGAACACCGGCCACGAAGGATCGGTGACGACAGTGCACGCCAATACGCCCCGGGACGCCCTCGCGCGGATCGAGAACATGGTGATGATGGCCGGCTTCGAACTGCCGACGCGTGCGATCCGCGAGCAGATGGCGTCCGCGCTGCACCTGATCATCCAGGCGGAACGCCTCGTGGACGGGACACGCCGGATCACCAGCGTGACGGAGGTCTCCGGCATGGAGGGAGACGTCATCACCCTCCAGGAGATCTTCAAGTTCGAGGGCCAGCGCATGAACGAGGAAGGCCGGATCGAAGGACAGCTCGTCGCAACGGGCATCCGCCCGCGATTCGCCGATAAGTTCAGCCGCTACAGCGTGAACGAGGCCTGGCTCACCGGCGCGGGTGGAGGCAAGGCGTGACCGACGTGCCTGGCCCGTTCGCGGCGTTCGGCGTCCTCGACGTCCTCGCCAGCACCCCCGTCACCCCCGCGCTGGTCGCTGCCGGCGCTGGACTCACCGTAGCGTTCATGGTTTCCGGCGTCGCGGCGCTCCGCCCGACAGCACGAGGACGCGTCTCGAGCAGGGTCTTAGCGATGCAGGAGGCGTCGCGGCCCTACAGGGTGACCGTCAGTCCGTTCCGTGACCGCCGGGCCTCGCCGATTCCACTCTTCGACTCCCTCCTGCGGGGACGGAGTTGGACTGCCAGCACGCGCGAGCGACTCGCGAGCGCTGGAATCCCGCTGCGCGTCGGTGAGTACCTCGCGCTACGGCTGCTGGCCGTTGCCGTCGGCATCGGCGTGGGGTTGATGCTCGGGTCGCGGTCCGGCGGCGGAAGCGTTGCCAGCACGTTCTTCGCCATCGCGGGCCTCGGCGTGGGCTTTGCGCTCCCCCCGATCTTCGTCAGCAACCGGGCACGCCGAAGACGCTCCGTCATCGACGGGCAGCTGGTCGAGTTGTGCGACGTCATGGGCTCGATGCTTCGGTCCGGCTACGGCTACGCACAGGCGCTGTCCGCGACCGCGAACGAAGTCGGCCCACCACTCTCGATCGAGCTCCGGCTGCTCCTGGACACCGTGCGACTCGGCGGTGACATCGACGAAGCTCTCGAGGAACTCGAAGGCCGGCTCCAGAGTCGCGACTTCGAGATGGTCGCGAGCGCCATCTCGATCCAGCGGCGCAGCGGCGGCAACCTCGCGGAGATCCTCGAAGGAGTCGCCGGGACGATCCGCGAACGCCAGTCATTCTTTCGTGAGGTGCAGGCGATCACGTCAAAGGAGCGCTTCTCGGCACTGCTGGTGGCCGCGTTCCCACTGTCGATCATCGCCGTCCTGACGCTCATGGCGCCGGAGACGTACGGGCTGCTGTTCACGGACCCCATCGGCCGCGTGATGCTCGGCGTGGCGGTCGCCCTCGATGCGGTCGGATTCTTCATCATCCACAAGCTCGTGAAGGTGGAGGTGTAGCCGTGGCGACTGAGTACGGAGCGCTCACGATCTCGATGATGGCCGGGCTCTCCGCAGCACTGCTCGCCATCGGTGTCTTCCGGACGAACCGCTCCGCACCGAGCGTCGCGGTGCACCGTCGGGTCGAGCAACTACGCGCCGCCGACGATGCCGACCCGCTCGGCCAGTCGTTCGCACAGCGGGTGATGCAGCCGCTGGTCGCGACCATTGCCCGCGTCGTCACCGGCATCCTCCCTACGCGCATCCTCGGTTCGCTCGCCTCCACCCTCGACGCGGCCGGCCGCCCGACGACGCTCAACCGATTCGTCGCACTGTGGGTCGCCGCGGGCGTCGTCACGCCGCTGGTACTGATGCTGATGTTGGTGAGTGTGAGCGGCCGGCTGACGGCGCTTCAGGTGCTGCCTGTGCTGCTGTGGATGGGCATCGCCCTCTACCTCCCGTGGACGTCGATGCGTCGCAAGGCCCAGCAGCGGGTGCGGGTCATCAGCCGTGATCTTCCGGACGCCATCGATCTCATCATCACCAACGTGGAAGCGGGCATGGGTATGCAGTCAGCGCTGCTCGTGGTGAGCCAGAAGTTTGGTGGCCCCATCGGCGAGGACTTCGGCCGGGCCGTGCGCGAGATCAGCCTCGGCGCCGATCGGACAGAAGCGCTCGTCTCGATGGCCGAGCGGAGCCGCGCGCCGGAGATGCGCCTCTTCGCCCGCGCGGTGGCGCAGGCGGAGCAGACGGGAATCCCGGTCGCCCGGGTGCTCCGCAACCACTCCGCCGAGGTCCGCGAGAAGCGACGCCAGAAGGCGCGAGAGCAGGCCGCGAAGATCCCCGTAAAGATCACGTTCCCCACGGTGCTGATCATCTTCCCGACGCTCTTCCTCCTGATCCTCGGACCGGTCGCGCTGAGCCTCATGGGCGAGTTCGGTGCACCCTAGCGTCCTCGACGCATCGAGGGCGCGACACCTCGCCGCACCCCGCGCCGCACCCCGCGCCGCGCGGCGATACCTCGCCGCCCTGGGAGGCGCCCTCCTCGGACTGCTCGCCGGCCTAGCCTCCGGCACCGCCGAGTCGCTCGAGGTCATCGCGCTGGCTGCGACGTTTGCCGTGCTCGCGCTCGCCAGCGCGATCGACCTGGAGGAGCGTCGGATCCCCAACCGACTGACCTACCCCGCGATCGGTTCGGCGCTGCTCGTCGCGGCCCTCCTCGGCGAGGGGCTGGCAAGCATCGCCGGCCTCACGACGGCCGGCGGGTTCATGGTCCTCGCAGCGATCGTTGGCGGAGATCAGTTGGGGATGGGCGACGTCAAGTTGAGCGCGTTCGCGGGGGCCGCGTTGGGGGTGGAGGGCGTCCCGGTCTTCCTCCTGGCGGGAACGCTCTCGGGGGCGGTGATCGCCGTCGCCACGCTGGTCCGACAACGCGACCGGCGCGCAACCCTCGCGTACGGCCCCTGCCTGTCCTTCGGCGCAGCCGTGGCAGCACTCACTGCAGGGACGGTTCTGAGTTAGGTCTGAGGACAGAAGCGGCGATCTGGAGCGACCGATGGATGTGGAGTTGTAGAGCCCTCTATTGACGCGGTCGTAGCGCCGTGCAAGCGTGAACTCTCGAAATCGAGGGTGCACCATGTTCCGTCCCGAAGAACACCGTCTGCTGATGCTATTCGTATTCAGTTATGTCGCGTATGTATTCCTCTCTACGGGTGCCGTCGTAGCGATGGCCGGACTCCTGCTCGCCCTCGAAGCGCGCCCGGAGTCCGCGGTCCTCATGCCGACGGGGCTGTTCCTGCTTCACGTCGGCATGGCAGCGATCGACTCAACGGGCGCCCGCCGAGAGCGCTGAGCTCCCAGCCCGGCAGCTCTCCCCTCGCGCCGTCCGAGCGCTTCCGCTCGACCTGAGGGCACGCCGCGCCGAGCCGGGCGCGCGCGAGCGCCTCGTATACTCCCGCCGCGAGAGGGAGTGCCGACGTGAGCAACGACCCCGGGCATTCGTTCGTGCTGGGCGACCTGCGCGTCCTCGAGTTGGGCGACTCGCTCGCCGCGTCCGTCTGCGGCCGCCTCTTCGCCGAACTCGGCGCCGAGGTCCTCCAGGTGCGGCTGCCCGAGGATGCTCGCACCGCCGAGTCCTCCGAGGCGCGCGACGCGCGGGTCGTTATCGACGCCCTGAAGTGCGACGTGAGCGAGGACGACCTGGCCGAACTGGCAGCGCGAGCAGACCTCATCATCCTCGGAGGGTCCCCCGGCGTACTCGAACGTCACGGCTGGACGCCTGAGCGACTCCGCGAGTCTGCACCGAACGCGGTGATCTTGGCGGTGACACCCTTCGGGTGGGAGGGGCCGTACCGGGATTGGCACGCCACCGACCTCACCCTGTTCCACATCAGCGGCATGGCCCGCCTGCTGCTCGGAGCAGTCGAGGACCCTCGGGCGCAGCCGCCCGTGCGGGCGGCCGGCGAGCAGTCGGCGTTCATCGCAGGTGTCGCCGCCGCGACGGCCGCCATGCCGGCGCTGTACCGCCGCGCACGCTCCGGGGCCGGAGCCGTGATCGATCTCTCGATGCACGAAGCGCTCGCCTCTATGGCCGCGCGCGAACTCGCGAGCCCTGCGCTCGGCATCGTGCCCTCGTCGAGGACGCGCCGGGGCGACGTCCTCGGCGCGTCGGTCGTGCTACCGGCGAGCGACGGGTGGGTGACGGTATCGCCGCGCGAGGCACACCAGTGGCGCGCATGGGTCGAGGTCATGGGCAGCCCGGCATGGGCCAGTGAGCCGCGATTCGCCACGAACGACGAACGCCTGAAGCACGCGGGCGAGTTGATCGCGCTCATGTCGGCGTGGACGCGTGAGCGGACGCGCGCCGAGATCTACGCAGCCACGCAGGCAGGCCACGTCCCGTGCCTGCCGTCGAACGGCCCGGGCGAGGTGCTACAGGACGAGCACCTGCGTCTGCGGGACGCCTTCGCACCCGTCGCGGGTGAGGACGGCATCGTCGGGCCGGTGCCGCCGTTCGGCCTCGGCGCCGCACGCCTGCGCTCCGAGCCACCGTCGAGGGCGTTCTCCCCCGCGCCCGCATGGCCCAAGCCGGCGGAGTCCGAGGTCGGCCTCCCGCTCGCCGGCGTCCGCGTGCTCGACTTCTCGTGGGTGATCGCCGGCCCAACGGCCACGCAGTACCTCGCCTCGTTCGGCGCCGAGATCGTGAAGATCGAGTCACCCGACCGACCCGACCCCGGTCGTCGGACCGCACTCCACGATGTCCTCGGCCGCTCGAAGCTGAACCTCGGCCTGAACTTGAAGGCGCCCGGCGCAATCGACGCGGTGCATGCCATCGCCGCCGAGTGCGACATCGTGATCGAGAACTTCGCGAGTGGCGTGATGGATCGCCTCGGACTCGGGGAGGACATCCTGCGCCGCCTGAGCCCAGATCTCGTCTACGTCTCGTCGTCGGGCCTCGGACGGACTGGCCCGCAGGCGGAGGCCGTCGCCTACGGCACGCTCATCCAGTGCTTCGTCGGGTTCGCGGAGCTCAACGGGTTCCCGGGGTACGCGCCCTCGACGGGCTTCGCGTGGTCCGATCCGCTGTGCGGCATGCTGCTCGCGTTCTCCTCGACGGCTGCGCTGTACGCCCGCGCCCGAGGTCGCGCCCCCCTCCACGCGATCGACCACTCGATGGCGGAGGCGCTGCTCTGGACGATGCCCGGCACGCTCGTCGAGGTACAGCGTGGCGAGGAGCCACCTCGGCAGCTGGGCAACCGCAGTCGCGACTTCGTCCCGCACGACGCCTACCCCGCCCTCGGAGACGACCGGTGGATCGCGATTGCCGTCACCACCGACGAGGAGTGGCGCGCACTCTGCGGCGAGATCCCCTCACTGCGCGGCCTCGAGGGACTGGACGTCGAGGCACGCCGAGGACGCATCGAGGAGATCGACGCGCACATCACGGCGTGGACCGAGGCACGGGATGCCCTCGCTACGATGCGGCAGCTCCAGGCTGCCGGCGTCCCTACCGGAGCGACGTTCGACACGCAGATGCTGTTCGAGGACGAGCATCTCTGGGCGCGCGAGTTCTACCAGCCGGTGGTCACTCCGAAGGGCGACACGCAGATGCTGCCTCGGACGCCCTGGCGCTGGCCCGATGGCATGCGCCCCTTCGACGCCGCGACCCCGATCGGCGCCGACAACGTCGAGGTCCTCGAGCGGATCGCGAGACTCACCCCCGAGGCGATCGACGCGCTGGCGGCGAACGGCGCGCTCGCGGCGGACTAACCCACTGCCGCGCTAGAAGTGCCCGGAGCGGTAGATCTCATCGAGGCGCGCCTGCTGCTCGGCGTCGGGCTCGGGGAACGGTTCGCCTCGGCGGCGGAGCGCCCCCGTGAAGTTCGGGGGCCGCTTCTCGTTGAACGCGCGTCGGCCCTCCTCGCCGTCCGCGGTGGTCTGGATCAGCAGCGTGTTGATCAGGTGCTGCACCTGCCAGGCCTGATCCTCGGACGCATCGCCGAAGCGGACGATGAACTCCTTCATCATCCGCACGGCGACCGGCGGCAGCGCGACGATCTGGCGCGCGAGCTCCTCGGCGCGCTCGAGGAGGCGCTCGTGCGGGACGATCTCGTTGATCAGGCCGATGCGCAGCGCCTCGTCCGGCAGCACCGGCTCGTCGGTCAGCAGGATGCGCATGGCGTCCGCGTAGCGGAGCTGCTTCATGAGGAGCGTCGCGCCCGGCCCGGCGCCCAGCCACCCCTGTGACAGCAGTGCGAACTTGAACTTCGCGTGCTCCGCCGAGGCGATGCGGAGGTCCGTGGAGCTGAGCAAGAGGTAGAGCCCGGCCCCCGCGGCCCAGCCGTTCACCGCGCCGATGATCGGCTTCCAGATGCGCGGGTAGTGGTCGCCCATGCGCCCGTCCGCGCCGATCTTCGCTCCGTTCACCGTGCCGGCGGGTGGCCAGTAGATCTTCTGCGCCCGCAGGTACTCGATCTCGTCTGCCGTGAGATCGGCGCGAGGCGTGAGGTTGTGCCCAGCGCAGAAGTGTCGGTCCCCCTCGCCGGTGATGATGGCGACGCGGACGTCTCGGTCCTCCCAGACCTCGATGAACGCGCGGGCGAGCTCGTCGGACGTCTCCTTGTCGAGGACGTTCGCGCGCTCCGGGTTGGCGATCGTGATGTAGCCGATGTGATCGCGTGCCTCGTACTTGATGCCCACTGCTGCCTCCTCGAAGCGCCTCGCCCATGTCGCGCGCCGGAGGATTGTCGCAGAGCGGCAAAGGGCCAGCGGACCACCGCTCGCTGGCGCTGCACTCGTATGATCGCGCGACCATGCTGCACCCCAACGATGTCGCTGAGATCGCGTCCCGAGCCGGCGAACGTGAGCGCGCCGATCCCGAGGCGTACCCCACCGAGACCGTGCACGAACTGCACGAGTGCGGCCTGATCGCCGCACCATTCGTCCAGGGCCACGGCGGCAGCGCCTGGTCCTGCCTCGACTCGGTCAGAGCGATCGAGACGCTGGCACGGCAGACACCGTCGGCGGCGCTAATTGCGGCGATGCCGCTCGGGTTCGCCGGCGTCACGGCAGCCCTCGAGCCCGTCGTGCCGCCGGCCTTCGCCGCCGACTGGCATGACCAGGTCGACACGATCACAGCCGACTACAGCGCGCACCGGCATTACGCCGCCTGCAACTCCGAGGCCGGCGCAGGCGGATCACTGGACGCGACGAAGACCGTCGCCACGAAGACGACGGACGGCTGGACGCTCAACGGCACGAAGATCCTCGCGACCGGCGGGGCGCACGCCGACGTCTTCTTCTCCACCGGCCGGGTGTCGCAGGAGGACCTCCCCGGTGCCGGCGTTGTCGAGGAGTTCCTCGTGAGGACGGACGCACCCGGCGTCACCATCGCGACGGACTGGGACGGCTTCGGCATGCGCAGCACGGAGAGCCAGAGCGTCCGCTACGAGGACGCCGCCGCGGTCCGCATGTGGGGCTACCCGGACCTCATCGCTTCCAGCCAGACGTTCGGCTACTGGTACCTGCTCTTCTCCGCGATCCCGCTCGGCGCGGCGTGGGGCATCCTCGACCTGATGAGCACCCCCGCCCCCTCGTCACCCGCGATGCGGCTACGACTGTCCGAGGCGCGCATGCGGCTGGAGGCCCTCAGCGCCTATGTCCACGAGACCGCCCGCGAGTGGCGTCCCGCCCTCGGCCCCGCGTACGCCGCCCGCGTGCTCCGCACGAAGACGCACGTCAGTGCGGAGGCGACGAAGCTCTGCGCCGAGCTGTTCGCGCTCTCGGGTGGCCGCCACTATCGCCGAGGTGGCCCGGCTGCTCGCCTCCTCGCGGACGCCTTCGCGGGCACTGCCCTGCGCCCCCCGCTCGCGCTCGCCCTCGACGGGCTCGTGGAGCAGTTCGAGGCCTGAGTCGCCGCGACTACGCCCCCGGTAGTCTGGCCCTGAGCTTATCGAGCAGCCAACCACGCGCACCCGGCGGTCAGAGCCGCCAACCTCGCGCGTGACGAGGCCGGGGAACCGGAGACGGCGCACGAGGAGGGTGACTCGAGGGCGGTCCACTCCACACCGACTCGCGCCCGCCCGCCGCCTACTTCGCGGCGCGGTAGCCCACGGTAGGTCGCGGTATGCCGAGGGCTGGCGTGACTCGGTACCATTGAGCCATGGCTACCAATCGTCTCTACCGCGACAAGGAACACGCGATGCTGGGTGGCGTCTGCGCCGGCATCGCGAACCGATTCAACCTCGATCCCACCCTCGTGCGCGTCGGCGCGGTCGCCCTCGCGCTCGTCACCGCGGCCCTCCCGGTCGGGCTCGTCTACCTCGCGCTGTGGATCATCATGCCCGCCGGCTCCGAGGCCTCGACCCGTCGCCCCTCGAAGGGCGAGCTGACCGAGGAGTTCAAGAGCGCGGGCAGCCGCGTGACCGAGGCAGGCCGCATCGTGGGCCGCGCCGCGCGCCAGGCTGCCGACGAGATCTCGTCGCTCCAGAACCGCCCCGTGGCGCCGCCGCCGGTGGGCGACGAGGCCGCAGGCGCGCAGTCCGTGAACGAGGACGTCCTCTCCGGCGAGGCGCCGAGGCAGACGCCGACCGCGTCCGACACCTTCGACACGGAGCCGCAGCCGCCCCCGCCTGCAGCGCCGGGAGGCAACGAGGAAGACCGCACCCCTCCGCCGAGCCCCCCGACGTGGACGCCATGACCTCGAAGGCCGGCGACCCCAACCTCGTCGCGCGCATCGACGCCGAGGGCGTCCCGTACTGGGTCACGCTCGGCATCAGCGTTGAGGATGCCGTTGCGCCGGGGCACCTGTTCCTGCGCCTGCCGATGCAGCCCTCGCTCGGCACGCGCCGCCCGGACTTCATGCACGGAGGCGCGATCTCGTCGCTCATCGACGCTGCCGCTGGCGGCGCAATCATCAGTCAGTTCGGCGCCGACGAGGACTACGCGGGACAGGCCACGCTCGACCTGAACGTGACCTTCCTCAACGCCGCGACCACCGACGTCGTGGCGGAAGCGCGCATCATCCGCTCCAGTCGCGCCCTGGCGTTCACGCAGGTGGAGGTGCGCATGGAGGACGGCACGCACGTCGCCACCGGCCGCGCGACCTTCTCGATCATTCGCAAGCGGAGTTAGCGACAGGTCCGAGGCCTGGCTGAAGGCTCAGTCCTCGGCCGTCTCGCCCTCGGCGGTACTGTCCGCAAACTGGTCGTCGCCGAACAGCGACGCCTGCGGGCCGCTGCGGGCGCGCACCTCGCTCTGCTGTGGCGGTGGCTCGATGCCGAGGTGCTCGTAGCCGAGGTGGGTGAGGATGCGGCCGCGCGGGGTCCGCTGCAGGAAGCCAATCTTCAGCAGGTACGGCTCGTACACATCCATGATCGTGTCGGATTCCTCGGACACCGCGGCGCCGAGGGTGTCGAGTCCGACCGGCCCGCCGCCGAAGCGCTGCGCCATCACGGAGAGCAGGTCGCGGTCCATCTGGTCGAGGCCGAGCGCGTCGATCTGGAGTTGTTCGAGCGCCTCGTTCGCCACGGGAGCGGTGATGACGCCGTCTGCGCGTACCTCGGCGTAGTCGCGGACGCGACGCAGGAGGCGGTTCGCGACGCGGGCGGTGCCCCTCGAACGGCGCGCGATCTCGCGGACGCCGTCCTCCTGGATGCGACAGCCGAGGACCCTCGCGGAGCGCCCGACGATCTGGCGGAGGGCATCCTCGTCGTAGAAGTCCATGCGGTAGGCGGCGCCGAAGCGGTCGCGGAGCGGCTGGGACACCATCGCGAACCGCGTGGTCGCGCCGACCAGCGTGAAGCGGTTGAGCTTGAGGCGCACGTCGCGCGCCTTCGGACCCTTGCCCAGGATGATGTCGACGCTGAAGTCCTCCATTGCCGGGTACAGGACTTCCTCGACGGCGAGGGAGAGGCGATGGATCTCATCGATGAACAGCACGTCGCCGGCCTGCAGGCTCGTGAGCAGCGCCGCGAGGTCGCCGGCACGCTCGAGGGCGGGCCCGCTGGTGATGCGGATGGAGACGCCCATCTCCGCCGCGACGATCATCGCGAGCGTGGTCTTGCCGAGGCCAGGCGGGCCGTGAAACAGCACATGGTCGAGCGGCTCTTCGCGCTGCTTCGCCGCCTCGATCTGGATGCGCAGGCTGTCCTTGATGCGCTCCTGGCCGAAGTACTGTTCGAGGCGGCGCGGACGCAGGGAGGACTCGCCGTGGTCTTCCTCGGTGGCCGTGGGGGCCAGCGGGCCGTCTCGCTCCGGCTTGTCCGTCATGCGCGCACGTTAGCAGAACGTTCGTTCGAGGTCGAGATCCGCGCGATCCCGAGCGAGTCGCTACCGCCAGGGACGAGGGGATGGCGCGAACCCAAGCTCCCGCTTCGCCTTCTCGCTCGACACGCCGCGCATGAGCAGGGGATAGAAGTAGTCGTAGGGGTTGGCGTCGGGCGGCACCGGGACGCGCTCCGGCGGTGGCCCGCCGACCCACCGCGCGTATGCTGGCAGCCACTCCGACATCGGTTGCTGGTCATCGTCCGCGATGTTGTAGATGCCGGTAGCGCCCCGATCGAGGGCGGCGACGGTCGCGGCAGCCGCAACGTGCACGTCGATCCACGGCCAGACTCCCGTGCCGCCCCCGACGAGCGGGTACTGGCCCGCACGCACACGCTCGGCCATGTCGGCCCCCTGTGCGTACCACGTGCCTTCGCCGCAGAAGAACCCATAGCGGAGCGCAACGCCCTCGAGGCGATCGCTCCCGAGGATGCGCGCTTCGAGCTCAGCGAAGTCGCGGGCCGTGCCCTGGATCGCGGAGCGCTCTTCAGTCCCCAGCGGATCTTCCTCGGTCGCGAGGCCCTCGCCGGGCGCGTACGCGAAGCTGCCGGACTGCCCGATGAAGCGCCGCGCCCCGGCGGCCTCGGCGGCACGCTGGAGGTTCGCGCCACCCTCGATGCGGACGCGGTGCGTCTCGGCGGCGGCGGCGCGCATCGCCTCGCCCGTGTACTCCGCCGGCAGAGCGGTCATCTGGTCGACGACGACCTCGGGCTCTGCGTCGCGGACGGCACGCTCGACGGCGGTCGCGTCGTAGGCGTCGACGATCACGGGCGTCGCCCCGGCGGCCCGGACCGCCTCGGCGCCGCGCTCCGAGCGAGTCATCCCGGTGACGGTGTGCCCCGACGCGACGAGCGCGCGAAGGAGCGGGCGGCCGATCGCCCCACTGGCCCCGGCGACAAAGACACGCATGCCGATCCTCTTCCCCAGATGTCAGCCCTCGGATCGGCGCGAGCCTA
>Ga0209024_1002117_pt1 | contig 12760 bp, 12 predicted proteins | sample AutmiccommunBRH5_FD_187380 | JGI IMG/M metagenome (GOLD analysis project Ga0209024, IMG submission 187380) | Deep subsurface microbial communities from Mt. Terri, Switzerland - Autotrophic microbial communities BRH/5 (SPAdes) (version 2) | ecosystem: Environmental > Aquatic > Deep subsurface >...
CATCGGCTTCCGGAGCGCGGCCAAAATGCCCATAGGACGCAGTGCGCGCGTAAATCGGGCGCGCAAGGTTCAGCCGGTCACGGATGCCGCGTGGGGTAAAGTCGGCAACTTCGGCAATGGCTTTTTCCAGCCTGGCTTCATCCACCCGCCCGGTGCCATGCAGATCAACATAGATGGCCAGCGGCTTTGAGACACCAATCGCATAGGCCAGCTGAATAGTGCAACGGTCCGCAAGTTCCGCCGCCACAATATTCTTCGCCATATGCCGTGCGGCATAGGCGGCCGAGCGGTCAACCTTGGTCGGATCCTTGCCGGAAAACGCACCGCCGCCATGGGGCGCAGCGCCGCCATAGGTGTCGACAATGATCTTGCGTCCGGTCAGCCCGGCGTCGCCGTCCGGGCCGCCAATTACGAACTTGCCGGTGGGATTGACGTAAAATTCGTCTTCCGGGCACATCCAGCCCTTGGGCAAAACAGACTCGACATACGGGCGCACAAGCTTACGCACATCCGCCTGACTTAGCCCATCGCGATGCTGGGTCGACACAACAATCGACGTCGCCTTTACCGGTTTGCCATTTACGTAATGCAGTGTGACCTGGCTTTTGGCGTCGGGGCCAAACTCGGGTGCCTGCCCCGCATGGCGCGCATCGGACATGGCCTTTAGAATACGGTGGGCGTATATCAGCGGGGCGGGCATCAGCACATCGGTTTCGCGGCACGCGTAGCCGAACATGATTCCCTGGTCGCCCGCGCCAACATCTTTGTTGCCAGAGGCGTCAACGCCCTGGGCGATATCTACGGATTGGGCATGCAGGCGGATAATCACTTCGGCGTTGGCGTGGTGAAAGCCCTCTTGTTCATAGCCAATTTTCTTGACGGTTTCACGGGCGATGGCTTCGATCCGGTCGCGCGGCACGTCGCCACGCACTTCACCCGCCAGCACAATCAGATTGGTTGTCGTCAGGGTTTCGCAGGCCACGCGGGCATCTGGGTTTTGGGTCAAAAATTCATCAACGACCGCATCTGAAATCATGTCGCATATTTTGTCGGGATGTCCTTCGGACACCGACTCGCTGGTAAACAGATAATCATTTCTGGCCATTGTGGATTCTCCCAAATTATTGAACGGCCATGACATATCATCTTTGCGCACATCACGCACAGATTTATGGCGTAAAAAGCCACTGACAATGTTCCGGAAATATCGTGAAGTTCGACGGAGTAACCTACTCTTCCTGGCCGGCCAAAGCTTTGACTAAATCGACAATTCGCTTCCGCACGGACTGGTCCTTTATTGCGGCGAAGTGGCGGTTTAGTTGCATGCCTTCAGAAGAATTGACGAAATCCATCAGCATGGGCGCGGGATCAGATTCTGCGAAACCCAATCCTGACTCCGACACTTCATTCGGTGCGTCGTCAAAAAAGAACTGGACGGACACACCAAGAAGTTGCGCTATGCGAAACAGGCGGCCAGCACCGACACGATTGGCGCCTTTTTCATATTTTTGAACTTGCTGAAATGTCAGATTCAAGGCATTGCCCAATTTCTCCTGACTCATCCCAATAAGCATGCGGCGTAAACGCACCCGTCCGCCGACATGAACGTCTACTGGATCTGGAATTTTCTTGACCAAGTGCGCCCCATGTAGTGATTTATATCTATAATCGTCACGTGTATTTACGTGATATCCGTGAGGTAAGTCAACAAATCATATGTATTTTGATTACAATTTAATTTTTTCCACAAGTTTAGTGCGCGATCACAAAATCGAGATACTCATTAGTGCATTAAACGGCGCATAGCGACAGATGCTACACATATTAGTAATATTAACCCACCGAAAATATCGTCGCCATGACGGGCGTATATTGTAGCGGGCAAGGGCCGAGGCAGGTTGGTATCGATTACTCCTTGATGGTTCAGCGCCAGATAGGCCTTGCGCCGGCCAAAAGCATCGAAAACTCCTGAAATCCCTGTGTTTGCAGCGCGGATCAGCGGCAGGCCCTGTTCAACAGTACGCATCCGGGCCTGCGCCAGATGCTGCCGCGGCCCGCTTGTATCGCCAAACCAGGCGTCATTGGTCACGTTAAGTAACCAGGCTGGGCGTATTGTGGGCGCGACCACCCCGCCCGGAAAAATCACTTCATAACAGATCAGCGGGCTGAACGGCGGCAGACCTGGGGCGGTCAGGGTTTTGGGGCCGGGGCCAGAGGCAAAACTGCCAAGATCAACGGTAAGTTTTTTCAGCCCGGCAGCGGCAAAAATTTCTGGAAAGGGCAGGTATTCACCAAATGGCACCAGATGCGCCTTGTCGTAAATCGCGGGAGCGCCGCCATCGCCATCCACCACGATCACGCTGTTGTAGACGGATGCCTGAGTCGTTGTGCTACCTGCCGCAACCATACGTGGCGCGCCTGTGATGACCGCGCCGGTTGCGGGAACCAGACGCGCCATCTGCGCCAGAGCGGCTTCGGATTGTAACAAAAAAAACGGCGTTGCCGCTTCGGGCCAGATCACATGGGTCGGCGGCTGGGTAGAAGGCGCCGCAGATAATTCAATCATCGTACGGAAAATCGCCGCGCGCTGTTCTGGTTGCCACTTGGCGGCCTGGGCAATATTGGGTTGTACAATGCGCAAACGCACGCCTGCAACGTCGCCCGGTCCGGTGTGGCCCAGACGCGCCGCGCCAAACCCCATGACGGCCAACAGAAGCGACGCGCCACACACCAGCGGGATTGCTACACGCCGTCGGCGCAGTTCGCCATCCGCCAGTACCGCGGGAAGTGCGGCCAGTATGACGGTTATCAGGCCCAGCCCATAAATGCCGATGATTGACGCGCTTTGCGCCACCATCAGCCAGGGCGCAAAATCCGAGGCCCAGGTATAGCCGATCAGGTTCCACGGAAAGCCGGTGAAAATATGCCCGCGCAGCCATTCAAACAGGGACCAGGAAACACCCAGCAGCAAAATGCGTTCCGGTCGCGCCGGTTGCCAGCCCAGTCTGGCCAGCAATGTGCCAGCCGCACTAAACAGCGCCAGCCCTGCGGGCAACGCCAGAACGGCAACCGGAATAAAATGTCCGAAACTTTCCGCATCCACGGTTAATGCAAAACCAACCCAGTACAGACCTGACAGGAAAAAGCCAAACCCGAACCACCAGCCGATGGCCCCTGCCGCACGCAAGCCCCGCCAGCCAGCAATCGCGCTTGTACCGTCCAGCAACCATATCAGCGCTGTGAAACTGGCGACCAGAACGGGCGCAATATGGAACGGCGCCAGCGCCAGACTGGCGGCGGCGCCCGCCAAAAATGCCGCGGCAAAGGCGCGCATGCGTGGCCCCGCGCCCAGCCAGTTAGCCACGGCCGCCACTGTGGCAGTGTTCACGTCTGAACCGTGTCCGTATTTTCGCCTGTCCCGGCGGGGTGCGAATAATGGACCCGCAAGCGTTTGACGCTGCGCGTGTCGGCCTCCAGAACTTCAAACTCAAGACCGCTTGGATGGGCGATTAATTCGCCGCGTTGCGGCACACGCCCGGTCAGCGCCGTTACCAGCCCGCCCAGCGTATCGGCATACTCCTCCTTGTCATCGGGTACGAGACTCAGGCCGGTAGCCTGTTCAAGTTCGGTGACTTCAACCCGGGCGTCTGCGTCAAACCCGCCATCCGGACGCGGCGTAAGCTTAGGCCCGTCCTCATCATGCTCATCGCGAATTTCACCGACAATTTCTTCCACCAGATCTTCAATCGTGACCAGACCGTCGGTGCCGCCATATTCATCAATTACCAGCGCCATATGTGTGCGGGTCACACGCATTTTCAGCAACAAGTCCACGGCGCGCATGGAGGGCGGCACGAACAGCAGATCGCGGCGGATTTCCTGTAGCGAAAAATCGGGTTGCTTTTGCATGCCGCCCTGCGACCAGCGGCGTAGCAAATCCTTGATATGCACCATGCCTACCGGCTCATCCAGGGTGTCACGATATAGTGGCAAACGGGAATGGCCCGCTTCGTTGAAGGTTTTTATCAACTCTTCGGGGCTTGAATTGATATCGGCGGCGACGATATCGGCGCGCGGAACCATTACATCATCCAGCCGCAATTGCCCGATGCGCATAATGTTGACCAGCATCATACGTTCGACCGGCGTGAAGTCCGCGCTCTCGCCCAGATGCTCGTCAATGACCTCCGCAAGGCTTTCGCGCAGGCTGTCGCTGCGCGCCCGGAAACGATCGCGCAGGCGGCCAATCAGCCGCGCGGGAAGCGATGTCTCGCCGTCTCCGTTCGGCGTTTCCGAACCGGGGCCGGAAATACTGTCCGGGTCACTCATTCCTGTCCGGCCCCCGCATAGGGGTCGCAAACCCCAAGCCGAGCCAGGATAGCGGTTTCAAGCGCCTCCATTTCTATCGCCTCTTGTTCATCTTCGTGATCAAACCCCAGCAAGTGTAGAGTACCATGAATAATCAGATGCGATACATGATCCAGCATCTGCTTGCCAGCAGCAAGTGCTTCGCGCTGCACGGTTTCGTACGCCAGCACCACATCGCCAAGCAGACAGGGCCCCTGACCCTCATCATCCTCTGCCGGGAAAGACAGCACATTTGTCGGGGTATCGATGCCGCGCCAGGTGCGGTTCAGATCGCGCACAAAGGCGTCATCGGCCAGTACAATGCTGATTTCATAGGCTTCATCCGCCTCCCCGGGGCCCATGCCCTGATCCGCCAGCGCCGCCAGCGCCGCACGGGTGGCCGTGCCCGCTATATCGCCTGACTGCGTTTCCCAGTGGGGACATCTGTAATCAATGCCAATTTCATTCATAGGCCGTTTTTAGAGCAGTAAGCGTTAAACGGGCAAACCATTTGCCAACAGGATCACAATTTCATTCCTGTTCACTTCTGTCGCCCTTGGGCCAACTCGTCGGCAAAACCATGGTTGACATCGCGGTGGCCCGCCTCATCGATCCGCACCGCGATGACGACGTCCTTGAGGCGCGCGCCCGGAGCGAGCTTCCAGTAGTCGATGGCGATTTGGGGCGCGGCAATATTTTCGATCCGCCCGCTCTCGATCTCGGCCAGATACTCGGTATAGCTGATGATTGCCTCCTCCTCGAAATAGCCGACCACCCGATGGGCTGTGCGGGACGAGACGAGGTAAAGCAGGAAGAAGCCGTTGTAGAACGCGCCCTGAGCGATAAGGACTAGCCACCGCTCCAGCACCGTGGGCTTGGCGATCTCGATGAACGTCATCAGGTGCATGCGCTCGTTTTCGGCTTCCTCCAGCAAAGTATGGATCCAGCCGCCATCATCCCGCATGCGCCGCAGCGATCTTAGATGCTGCAGCGTCGCCCCGACCATGCCGGGCACGGCGGCAACCGTCTCCAGCACGACGGCACGATGGCCGTAACGTTTTGCAAAGAACGTGTCGGCAAGGAAGCGGAGCACGCTGACGAAACTGGAGGCGACCCGATCGGAGAATGTGCTGGGGCGGCGCCGGGTCGTCAAATCCGGTGGCGTATCGGTCATGACGCTCCTGAAGCTGTGAGAAACTTATGCGACATCATCGAGTATGACAATCTCTGACTTCGCGACACGTCACTTGGTCTCGACTAATCGATAGCCGCAATCCAGTTCCTCAAGATTGAGCAAATCAGAGTAACGCTGCTCCCATGCGCCGCTCTCCAAATCTGCCTCGAGCTGTCCTAACCCGTCGGAAACATCGCCCAATGCCCAGAACGACGACATGGCGGCACGTACCCGCGCATCAAGATAGGCCGCGGGACGCCGCCAGTAGCCCGCCAGGAAACCATCCGTGCAGTCGTGAGGAATTGGCACCGCTGAAATTTTCGTGGAGCCAAGCCATTTCTCATAGTCGGCCATTCTGGGCATTTGCCCTTCATCCAACGTCACAAGTGCGGGGAAATAATCTGCGAGCCAAAACCCGCGGAATGACGGGTCGTAGGTCAGAAAGATTATCTTGTCGCGCGTAACCCGTCGCATCTCCATGACGCCCTTTTCTTGGTCAGACCAATGGTGGATGGTCAGAATGGCCATCGAAGCGTCGAATGATTTGTCGTCAAAGGGCAGGTCTTCTGCACTACCGTGAAAGATGTTGGCGTTGGAAGCGGAACGCTGTTGCATCATTTCTGCTGAAGGCTCCACAGCCGTAACCTGCCTGTCAGTCGGCTCATATGAACCAGCCCCAGCCCCGACATTCAAAACGGTCCGGGCAGCCCCCAAAGCGTCATCAATTCTGCAGGCAATTCGGGTGTCGGGCCGTCGCAGGTCGGCGTAGTTCAGCCCAATTGTGTCGTACAATGCGTTCATATGGCCTAAATTATCATTAGAAGCCCAATGCGTCAGCTTCAAATGTTCGCTTCGTCCGCATCCCCGGACCCCATGCCCTGATCCGCCAGCGCCGCACGGGTGGCCGTGCCCGCTATATCGCCTGACTGCGTTTGCCAGTGGGGACAAGGGGTGTTGATTTCAATTCCGCTCATAGGGTGTTTTGAGAGCGTTTCCATTATCGGTCAAATATTATCATTGCAGACAGCAGACCAACCGGAAACCTGCATGATTTCCGTCAGCGCTGTAGAAGCGTAAATACAAAAGGGACGCTCCGCAATTTTCGTCGGATCATTTCTGGACAAGAGTGATGAGCATTGAAAAGTTCCCGCTTCCGTTGTTCACTGGTGCGAAGTCGTTTGCTCCGTCAACCAGCACGAAATCACCTGTCCGTATGGTCATCTGCTTGTCGTCGAGCACGACGTCCGCCTCGCCCCGGAGCACGTGGAGCAAAATTTCATAACCTTCATGCCTATGCGACGGAACCGATTGGCCCGGCCGAAGGCAGAGCAGCAGCGTGAGCGACCTTTCGCCCTTGAGCAATTCGTGACGCAAGAACTTCTTGTCGTCATACTGCTCCATCTCATCCACATTCACTCTTTTCATCTTTTCCTCACTTGTGAGTAAGAATAGCCTTAAAGCTATTTCTGCTTAGGTACGCGGTAGAGATAAAAAGAAGTATAGAGGAATGGAAAAATGGGCGTTAGTTTTTTCCTACCCCTTCTCTCCAGTCTTCGCCTGGGCCTCATACGCGCGCACGATGCGGCCGACCAGGGGGTGACGGACCACGTCGCTGTCGGTGAAGCGCAGCATGGAAATGCCTTCGACGCCGTGCAGGACGTCGATGGCTTCGTTCAGGCCGGATTTCATGCCGTGGGGCAGGTCGATCTGGGTGGGATCGCCGGTTACCGCCATGCGGGAGTTTTCGCCCAGCCGCGTGAGAAACATTTTCATCTGCATCGGGGTGCAGTTCTGCGCCTCGTCCAGAATGACATAGGCGTCGCGCAACGTGCGCCCGCGCATGAAGGCCAGCGGCGCGACTTCGATTTCGCCGCTTTCCAGCTTGCGGGCAATCTGGTCGCCGGTGAACATGTCGTGCAGCGCGTCATAAAGCGGACGTAAGTAAGGATCGACCTTTTCGCGCATGTCGCCGGGCAAAAAGCCCAGCCTTTCACCAGCCTCGACCGCCGGGCGCGATAATATCAGCCTGTCGACCTTGCCTTCCGCCAGCATGGAGGCGGCGACGGCGACCGCCAGATAGGTTTTGCCGGTGCCCGCCGGGCCCAGCCCGAACACCAGATCATCGCGCTTCAGCGCCTCGATATAATGCGCCTGTACGGGGGATCGCGGCGCTATGCGGCGTCTGGTCAATTGCACCTGTACGCGTTCGTCGGCCATGGAATAGACGCGCTCCCCCGCCACGGTTCCCAGCGCCATGCGGACGGCGCCGTCAACCTCGGCCATGCCCAGCTGACGTTTGGCCTGCGCCTGTTTATACAGATCGCGCAGAACTGCGGCGGCAACCTGGCATTCTTCTGTCTGGCCGGTGATCACAATCCTGTTGCCGCGCGCTACACAGGCCACCCCAACCCGGTCCTCGATCAGGGCCAGATGGCGGTCATGCTCCCCCAGTAATTGCAGCAGCAGCCGGTTATTATCAAACTCCAGCACCAACGGCGCCGGGGCGTCCCCATGGGGTTCACGCTCCCCCAACGCCGGGTTTGCGCCCATATCCGTACTCAACGCCCGCCGCCTGTTGTGTCAGGATTCATTCCGCCGCCACCTTTGTGTCAGAGTGCACATTTCCCCGTAGGCTGTTCGTTCCGGTGCCAATAATGTCGGTATGTATTATCTGTCCGATCAGCGCCGGGTCACCCTCGGCGAACACCGCCTGCAGATAGGGGCTGCGGCCAATGATCTGGCCAGCGTGACGGCCCGGCTTTTCGAACAGGACCGGCAAGGTGCGGCCAACGCAACTTTCATTGAACGCGAAGCGCTGCGTATCCAGCAGCGCCTGCAGGGCGGCCAGCCGTTGCGCCTTTACCGGCTCCGGAATCTGGTCTTCCATACTGGCGGCGGGGGTGCCAGGGCGCGGGCTGAACTTGAATGAAAACGCACTGGCGAAGCCAACCTTGCGCACCAGCTCCAGTGTGGCCTCAAATTCGGCATCCGTTTCGCCGGGAAATCCGACGATAAAATCCGACGACAATGCAATATCGGGCTGCGCCGTGCGAATGCGCTCTACCAGTTGCACGTAAAATTCCGCAGTGTGGCGGCGGTTCATTAAGCCGAGTATGCGGTCCGAACCCGACTGCACCGGCAGATGCAGATAGGGCATCAATTGTGGCACCTGCGCATGGGCGGTAATCAGATCGTCGTCCACCTCGCCGGGATAGCTGGTGGTATAGCGAATACGCGCCAGCCCGTCGATTTCCGCGAGACGGCGAATTAGCTGCCCCAGCGAACAGGTCGCGCTCCCGTTTGCATTCTTGCCTGCATCCCCGTGATAGGCGTTCACATTCTGCCCCAGCAGGGTAATTTCCCGCACGCCCTGCGCCACCAGACGCCGGGCTTCGGCCAGCACCGGCGCCACCGGCCGGGAATATTCCGCGCCGCGCGTATAGGGCACGACACAATAAGTGCAGAATTTGTCACAGCCTTCCTGAATGCTCAGAAATGCCGCAACGCCTGGGGCTTGCAGGCCTTCGGGTAAAGTGTCGAATTTTTCGGCCGCCGCGAAATCCGTATCGACGGGCTTTTCGCGTCCGCCATTTCCTTTGAATTTCTGCGCCCGGGCAATCATTTCCGGCAGCCGGTGATAGGCCTGTGGTCCGAACACCATATTGACGACCGGCGCGCGGCGCAAAATTTCATCGCCTTCGGCCTGGGCCACGCACCCGGCAACGGCGACCAGCATGTCGGCCCCCGCCGCACCCCGGTCGCGTTTAAGATCACGGATGCGTCCCAGATCGGAATAGACCTTTTCCGCCGCTTTTTCGCGAATATGACAGGTGTTGAGAATGACCAGATCGGCATTGTCGGGGGTGTCCGCCGGCTCAAAGCCAAGCGGAGCCAGCACGTCGGTCATGCGCTGCGAGTCATAGGCGTTCATCTGACAGCCATAAGTCTTGATGAAAAGCTTTTTTGGCAATTCAGCCTTGCTCCGCAGTCAGGCGCATCCGGTATCTATATCCTCTGGCTAGTGTAGAACATTTGCGGTCCAATGTTAGCATCAGACGGGCTTTTATACAAGCAACCCGGCCTGTCGGGCGGCACAATTAGGGGGCGTCAAGGCCGACGGCGCCGGTCATGTCGGCCCCACCGAAAATCGCGCCGGTTATTTGTGCATTGGACAGATTGGCGTAGCGTATGCAAGCGCCAGTCAGCCTTGTGCAGATCTGCCGCCCACCTGAAACCTGCAGGGGCCCAAGATTGCTTCCCCGCAAATTGGCATGATTCAGGCGTGCGCCGGTAAGGTTGGCGCCGCGCAAGTCCGCTTCGCGCAAATCCACGCCGCGCAGGTCCGCCCCCATTAACTGCGCCCCCTGCAGCGCCGTACCGCGTAAACTCAGCCCATAAAATACGGCATTTTCGGCCTTTAGCGCTGTTAATTCGCTGGCCTCAAGAACATCCGTATTGCGCAAATCGACACCGCTTAAATCGGCGTGCCGGCCTGTCTTGCCACCGCTTGCGACCCACAAGGCATGAGAGTGCAAAATCTCGTCCAGCGGATGGTCCAGCTCCTGCACGCGTTTGCCCGCAGGCGCATCGGTCAGCGCCAGCGCCAGCGCCGCCTTGCTGACGGTTGTCAGGTTCATGATCGCACCACACAGAATGGCGCCGTCCAGGGATGCGCCGGTAAAGTCCGCGCCGGATAAATCGGCTCCCTGCAGGATGGCGTGATCTAGCCGGGCATTTTTCATATTCGCCCGGGTCAAATTGCAACGCGTCATGTTCGCGTCAGAAAAATCCGCCTGCGGCAAAACGAAACCGGTGCGTGGAGAATTTTCTGAAACGATTACCGCGCTGTCAGTCGCCTGTACCGCCCTGGGAGCATTTCCGGCATGAGACAGATAGTTGAACACGCCAATTTTTTGCCGCTCGGCAATCGCGCCTTCACGCAAATCGGTCTGAGATAAATCGGCGCGGGAAAAATTTGCGCCGCGCGCGCAGATGCCGCGCATATCGGCGCGCCGCAATACTGCCCCGCCCAGATCCGCATTGCGCAGATCCGCGGCAAAGAGCGAGGCGCGTTCGAGCCGGGACCCGGAAAGATCACATTTGAATAAACGCGCGCCGGTAAAATCCGTGTCCGAAAGATTACTGTTCACCAGGTTCAAACCAGATAAATCATGAAATGAAAAATCCGCCCGCGCGCCGCCCAAAACGCCGGAGTTCAACTTTTCATGCTTTCGGATCAACACGTCCACCTGTGCCTGACTGAGCGTCACCAGTGGTCGCGAGCGTAATATATCCGTCAATAAACTACCCACGCCGTCAAAAGATAATACCAACAGTATAGAATATTCGGTCTAATATAGTGTTAAGGGTGGATTAAGCCGCCAGCGGTGCGGCGGATAAAAGCAATATCGTGGAGAGCGAATCGCCCTTTTGCAATATGCAGGTATTGGCAACGTCACGGCCATCTTCCGGGCGATGGCTAAGCGGTGTCAGCCAGATTTCGCGTTGTCCGGCCCAATAATCCAGCCCGATATGCTCAACCCCCCGCACCAGACTCAAAATCAGCGCCAGTCTTTCTTCGGGCCATTCATAACGGAATTCGCAACCCTGATGCTGCAGGCAAACATGCACGTCCCGCTGGCTGAGCGGGTATGCGGCCACCGGTTCGCCGACTGTGTCGCCACGTGCGGGCGTCAGGCGCAGGATATTTTCCCCGCGCCAGTCAGGACGCAACCGAAACCCGATTTGGGCAGACATTGACTGAACCCCAATATTGGTGACCGTCAGCTGTAGTCTCAACCCTTGAGGACCAAGTTCAAAGCGCTGCAAAAGCTGGTAACTTGAATGCGGGCTTTCACCGTTTCCAATCTCCTGGCGCCTTGTAAGTGTCGCGCGGACATGTGACGCATCCTGTACGGTCCACTCCTCCAGGCCGGGCTGTTGATGGGCGTCCTGACCTTGTGGGTGAGCGATTGGCCCTATCGGAACACATGACAGCAGTCCTGCATTCCGCGCCGTGATATCCTGTACGCTGGCGGGACGTAACAGATTAACCATCCGGCCATCGCGTGCAGTCCAGCGCAATGCCGAGAGTGCGCCACCGCAATCGGGTAAAATTTCAACAGACAGTTTGCCATCCGTGAGGGAGAGTTTACGCATTTCTTTCGCGCCCCGCGCTCAAGCTACAGCTGCACTATAGCGCATGGTGGCGCGCACCGGAATAGCCTGATGGTTTGTTGAAAAATTCGGCGCGTTATCGCCGCGCAGGTGGAACAGGGCCGGAGGCAGTGAAATTACCGGACGGCGGATAATTCAAGCGTAACGGTGTGTGCGGTTTCGGGCGAGGGCCTGGCGCAGTGCGCTGGCAAATTCGTGACGCTCTTCAGCGGTGAGAAATTTTCCAAACACCAGATATTTCCCGTGCGAGCGCACCGCAAGTAATGGCGCGCTTGGTGTCGACGCGATCAGTTCGACCTGCGCCCAATAGGCCTGCAGGTTCCAGCTAAGAATACGTCCATCGGGAAGGAAGCGCCGGATCAGTAGGCTGGCGTCGTCAAGTTGCACCGTTTCATAAACCCGCCCGGCGCGAAAATTGATGCGGAACGCCACATAAATCAGCAGCACATCCAGGCCAAAAAAACCCAGCACCGGCCAGGCGCCCATCAGATAAAATGACAGGCCTGCGACAAAGCTGAATACCGTGAGGCACGTCATCACGGTCATAAATCCGCGCGGCCCCAGCGACCGGTGGGGATACAGCACCGCGTCAAAATGTAATCCGCCCGCAGTGCGTCCAGCGGCGCTGTCGGCGGAAATTTCCGGTTTTATTTCCGGTACAATGTAATCAGGGTTGCTCATATATTCAGAATATGCGAGCGCGACGTTTCATGAAAGTAAATAATACGTTAAGCATACCGTATGGTTAACGAACCCATGACTCCAAAAGAAATTTTGCGGTTTTTTACGCGCCTGCGCGCGCGCGATCCCGAGCCCAAAAGCGAACTGGAATATCTGAACCCATATACGCTTCTGGTCGCGGTCGTTTTGTCGGCGCAAGCCACGGATAAGGGCGTGAACAAAGCGACAGGGCCGCTATTCGCTGCTGCGGACACCCCGGAAAAAATGCTGCAACTGGGCGAAGAGCGTGTGCGCGAATATGTAAAATCGATTGGTCTTTATCGCACCAAGGCGAAAAACATCATCGCACTGTCTGAGTTGCTGGTGCGCAAGCATGACAGT
>Ga0209024_1002121_pt1 | contig 12743 bp, 13 predicted proteins | sample AutmiccommunBRH5_FD_187380 | JGI IMG/M metagenome (GOLD analysis project Ga0209024, IMG submission 187380) | Deep subsurface microbial communities from Mt. Terri, Switzerland - Autotrophic microbial communities BRH/5 (SPAdes) (version 2) | ecosystem: Environmental > Aquatic > Deep subsurface >...
GTCGTGGCGGGCTGAGACATGCCCCGGCGCACGGTCCATCGCGGTGGCTGGCTATAGCTTCCTCGCCGGCATCATTCTGTTTTGCGGTTCGCTCTATATGCTTGGGGCGAGCGGATCACGTGCCCTGGTATTACTGACGCCCCTGGGTGGCCTAGCATTCATGGCAGGATGGGGAGCATTGCTCTGGTCTGCTATGAGGGGCGGGAGAGCATAGGGAAAACCTACTTGACAGGGGTGTATATTTAATTTGACTGCAAAATATATATAATGGAATATAACTATAACAAAAAGTAGTGAAACATTTATGGGAGCAACCTGTGCGCGCATCCATCAGTCCACTGACCGAGCGACTCGCAGATATAGGTGGTCACCTGCAAAAACTGCGCTGGGAGGCGCTGGATACGGGGTTTCCTGATACCGCCCGCGATATTGCTCATGCTATTGATGCGGTTGCCTGGGCGGCCGGCATTTATAATGCTGGCGCCAATGTGGTGGACAGGCCGGGAGATCCGCCCCTAAACGGCCAGTTTCAGATCAGTCCGAGCCTGCCAATGCAGGCCGAACAGCGGACGCCGCCTAACCAATACTACCGTCCCTGCTGCTTATACAGACGCTCCGTTTTCCACAAACGGTCTTTAATTACCGGGTCCTGCGGATCAAGTTCATGGGCCTTGTGCAAGTCGGCAAGGGTCTTTTCCTTATCCCCTTTTAGATGATAGACCATGCTGCGATTCAGAAAGATCGTTGCGGCGGGCTGATAGTTCAGCGCCAGAAGCTGGTCAAAATCGGCAATGGCGCCGTCATATTGCTTCAACTGACGCCGCGCAATCCCCCGTGTAAATAATGCCATCAGATCGTCCGGGTTCAGTTTAAGCACCGCGTCAAAGTCGTCCAGCGCCGGGGCGGGCTTTTGCGAAGTCAGGTACGCCTGCCCCCTGTTATACAGGGCGACGACCATCTGATCTGTTGACAGTCCGCCCAAACGGATCGCGATATCGCAATTGGCAGCCCGTATAATGGGGTTCTCGGCGTCTCCCTGGCATAGTTGAAATTCTGTCTCACCGGCCGCCGCTTGTGCACATAGCAAAATACCTGCCATCGCAGCACAGGACGCCAGTTTCATTGTCGCGATAAACACCTAGTATTGTACCCTTTGTGTTGACCCGCCATCCACGATCAGGTTGACTCCGGTGATAAAACTTGCCGCCGGGCTGGCGAGGAACACGGCTGCGTTTGCGACTTCTTCCGGCGTTGCCATGCGGCCCATCGGGTTGCGCGCCACGGTTTCGTCAAATCGCTTTGGGGCGGCCTGTTGCACCTGGTGCCAGACGCCGCCTTCGAAAAATACCGCACCGGGCGAGACCGTATTGGCGCGAATATTTTGCGGTGCAAGCGAATGCGCCAGACCGCTGACATAGTGGACAAGAGCCGCCTTGATCGCGCCGTAGGGTTGTGGCCCCGCATTGCCGGACACCGCCGCAATGGTGCCAATCACTACAATCGACCCGGCGCCAGATTTTTGCAGATATGGCATCGCGGTATCGACGCATCGCAACGTACCCAGAATATCTACCTGATAGCTGGCGTCCCAGTCTTTCTGGCGCATCTGCACCGCCATGGCGCTAACATTCTGCACCAGAATATCCAGCCCGCCAAAAGCCTGCGCCGCCCCGTCAATTGCCGCCTTGAGATCGGCGCCATCGCTTTTCAAATCGGCAGCCGCGCCATAGGCCCGGGCTCCGGTTTTCGCCCCAATGGCCTGTAATTCCGCCACGGTTCCCGCCACCGCCGCCTCGTCACGGGCGCAAATCCCCACATCGGCGCCCTCTTGCGCGAGGAGCCGCGCAATGCGCAAACCGATGCCCCGGCTCGCCCCGGTCACGAACGCCCTTTTTCCTTTCAGCCCCAGATCCATCTGCATCTTCCTTTTTTTGTCACTTGCTTATTAACCATTTTGGAGTAAACCACCCTATATTGTAAATAACATTTCCGGTTTGGTTAATCACAGGGGTGGCATGTCGCAAAATAATATCTCCGTTTGTCTTGTTGGCGCCGGATATATTTCGGATATTCATGCGGAAGTACTCACGAAAACTCCTAACGTCTTCGTCGGGGCCGTCGTTGACCCGAATCGTGCAGCCGCAGAAGCACTTGGTAAGAAGTGGGGCGCGAAGTATATATTTTCTACGGTCGAGGAGGCCATTGCGTCAGGTCAGGTGTCGCGTGCCCATATTCTGGTGCCGCCGCATCTGCACAAAGGGGTAGCCGCGCAGTTCATCGCGGCAAAAATACCGACACTGATTGAAAAGCCCGTTTGTGTCAGCGCCGAAGAGTGCGTTTCATTGCGTGCGGTGATCGAAGCATCCGGAACCCCCGCGGGGGTCAATCAGAATTTTGTCTATCATCCGGCTCTGATACGTATGCAGAATTTACTTGCGCAGAACAAATTTGGCCGGCTGCAATACGTCCACTGTCTGTATAGTGCGCCGTTACGCCAGCTTGCCGCAGGCCAATTTTCCCATTGGATGTTTCAACAGCCGGGAAATATTCTTCTGGAGCAGGCAGTGCATCCGCTGTCGCAGATTACTGCAATTGCGGGCGATATTCTGAGTTTTTCGGCGAGCGCTGGAAAGCCTGTAGAGATCGCGCCCGGCACCCCGTTTTATGATTCGGCGCATGTCGATTTGCAATGCGCCCGTGCGCCCGCGCAATTAAGCTTTGCCGTTGGCAAGAATTTTCCATTCTGGCAGGTTACGGCGGTCTGTGACGATGGAGTCATTGTCGCCGATTTTTCTCATAATCAATGCTATGTGCATGGCCGCACACGGTGGCTTGATGCGGCTGACCATGCGGTATCGGGTTTGAAAACCGCATGGGGGATCGCCGTACAGTCTGTGCGGGGAATCGCAGAATACGCCCTTGCAACGGCCGCGCTGAAACCCCGCTCCGATCCGTTCTACCAAAGCATGCAGGCAAGTATTCGCGCATTTCATGAGGCTGTAGATGCAGGCAAGCCCGTGCGCTGCGATGTGGACTTCGGCGCCAGGCTGGTGCAGGTGTGCGAAGAAATTGCGGCAAAGATTTTTTCAAAGGCCAGTATACGCGCGATAGCAACGTCAGAGACGGCTACCGGGTGCGATGTCGTCGTGCTGGGCGGTACGGGTTTTATCGGACGTCACGTCGTGGGCCAACTGGTGTCGGCGCAAAAGCGTGTGGCGGTTATGGCGCGAAGCACCGCCAGTTTGCCTGAAATCTACCACCACCCCCTGGTCACCGTTATACGTGGCGATGTCCGCAATGCGGATGACGTAGCGCGTGGCATTGGCGATGCGCCGGTAGTCGTTAATCTGGCGCATGGCGGTGGCGGCGCAGACTGGCCAGCCGTTGAGGCGGCAATGGTTGGAAGCGCACGGACGGTTGCGGATGCGTGTCTTGCAGCGGGGGTCAAACGGTTAGTGCATATAGGTTCGATCGCAGGGCTATATCTCGGCGAGAGCGGCGAAATCATTACCGGTCCGACGCCGCCGGATAGTCAGGCCGAAAATCGCGCTGACTATTCGCGCGCCAAGGCCGAGGCGGATCGTATGTTACTGCAAATGCATCGTGACAAACAGTTGCCGGTAGTTATTTTGCGCCCTGGCGTCGTGGTCGGCGAAGGTAGTTCGCCGTTTCATTCCGGGCTTGGTCTCTTCAACAATGATCAGCATTGCCTGGGTTGGAACAAGGGTGACAACCCCCTCCCGTTTGTGTTGGCGGATGACGTCGCGGCCGCGATTGCGGCCGCCTGTACATCGCCAGAGATCGAGGGAAAGAGTTATAATCTGGTTGGCGGGGCACAAATGAGCGCGCGTGACTATATAGCAGCGCTAGGCGCCGCCACGCGCAGGCCACTCTATTTTCATGGCCAGTCGCCGGTAAAATTGCAAGCGGTCGAGATTTGCAAGTGGCTGATCAAGCGCGCGGCCGGACGTAATGTGGGATTTCCAAATTATCGGGATCTGTTATCGCGCGGCATGACAGCCCGGTTTGACTGCTCAGACGCCCGCCGGGATCTCAACTGGCAGCCGGTTGACGATAAAGAGCAGTTCATTACGCGCGCCATTTCAATCTTTGCTCCCGCGACAATGTGAAGTTTTGCTATGTCACCTATTAACCTTTTACATGTTTTTTCGACGTTCGCGACGGGTGGTCCGCAGGTGCGGCTTGCGGCGATGGCCAATCACTGGGGTAAAAAATACCGTCATACGATCATCGCCATGGATGGCGTTTATGACTGTGCTGAAAAGTTTGATGCTGGCGTCGAGTTTGAACTGCACCGGCTGGAATTTACCAAAGGCGCGACGCGGGAAAATGTCGTCCTGTTCTGGAAAAAGCTGAAAGAGTGGCGGCCGGACCTGCTGCTCACCTATAATTTCGGCGCAATCGAATGGGCATTGGCCAATTTCTTCGGGCGCCATCCGCATATTCATATCGAGGATGGTTTTGGGCCCGACGAGGCGGATGGTAGGCAACTGGCCCGTCGCGTATGGTTGCGCCGCGCCGGGTTGTTTTTTGGCAAGCATCTGGTCGTGCCGTCGAATACCTTGCATGAACTCGCGACACTCAACTGGCGTCTGCCTGAACGCAAAGTCAGTTTTATCGCCAACGGCATTGATTGCGCCAGGTTTGCGAATGATGCGCCGGATCCGGAGGGCCCGCTATTTCCCCGAGGGGATGATGAAATCATTATTGGTACTCTGGGCGCGTTGCGGCCGGAAAAAAATCTGTCCCGGCTGGTGCGCGCCTTTGCCATGCTGGACACCTGCCCAAATGCGCGTCTGGTAATTGCCGGATCGGGTACTGCGGGCGAAGACGCAAAACGTCAGGCGCACGAACTGGGGATAAGCCAGCGCGTCACATTTACCGGCTATGTTGCAAAGCCGGAGCGCGCATACCACCTGTTCGATATTTTTGCACTGTCGTCGGATACGGAACAAATGCCACTCGGCATGCTGGAGGCGATGGCGGCTGGGCTTCCTGTCGCGGCCGTCGACGTTGGTGACGTGAAGCGCATGCTGCCGCTGGAAAGCACACCGTATGTTTACGGATGTTTCGATGATGAACTTTCCAGGTCAATGACGCAGCTTTGCGCAGACGCTGAACTGCGCAAAAAACTCGGTGCCGTAAATCGGCGTCACGCGCGCAAACACTACAGCCTTGTGCGTATGTGCGACGAATATGATGCGCTGTTCACACGTACCGCCCGGGACACTATGCTTAATCAGCACGAGACGGGATCGTCCGGCTTTATGCAATTCATGAAACGCTTAAAACCGACCTAATTTGCGCTCACGTCCAGCGCATAGCCAGCGCCACGCACGGTGCGAATGATATCCCGCGCGCCTTCGACCTCCAGCGCAACCCGTAAACGGCGGATATGCACATCCACCGTCCGGCTTTCAACATACACATCACGGCCCCACACCTGATCCAGCAGTTGCTCACGGCTGTAAACCCGGCCGGGGCGCTCCAGCAAAAAGCGCAACATGCGGAATTCCGTGGGCCCCAGTTGCACAGGCATATTATCCCGGCTCACCCGGTGACTGGCGATATCCATCACAATGCCGCCATAGCTCAATTGCTCACCAGTTAAAGCCGGCCGCGACCGGCGCAACAGCGCGCGAATGCGCGCAACGAGTTCCGCCTGCGAAAACGGCTTGACCAGGTAGTCATCGGCGCCATTTTCCAGACCACGCACCCGGTCGTTTTCTTCACCGCGGGCGGTCAACATGATGACCGGCAGGGATCTGCTTTCCGGGCGCGCGCGAATGCGGCGGCACACTTCGATGCCAGACATTTCTGGCAGCATCCAGTCGAGAACGACAAGGTCCGGCGTCTCTTCTTCCACCAGTTCCAGTGCCGACGCCCCGTCGGTTGCCACAACCGTTCTGAAATCCGCAGATTCCATATTGTAGCGCAGCAACTCCATCTGCGCGGGTTCATCTTCCGCAATGAGAATAAGCGGCTTCATGACGCATTGTCCTCCAGATTGACGATCGTTGAACTTGAAAAGTCTTTTTTGGGCCGGTCGTCGCCAAAGTTTTCTCCGGCGACCAGAAAATGCACGTTTTCGGCGATATTTGTTACATGGTCGCCGATGCGTTCAATGTTTTTGGCGATGAACAATAAATGCGTGCAGGTGGTGATGTTGCGTGGATCTTCCATCATATAGGTCAGCAACTCCCGAAACAGGCTGGTATGCATCTGATCCACGTCCTGATCGCGCGCCCTGACTTCCTCCGCCTTGATAATATCCGCGTTCAGGTAGGCGTCAATTACGTTGCTGATCATGCCACCAACGATATTCCCCATACGGACAATCGTGTTGGCTGCTGGCCCTACCGCGGGGGCCTGCATCAGGGTAAGTGCGCGTTTTGCGACATTTTTGGCATAGTCGCCGGCGCGCTCAAGTTCAGCGGAAATTTTGAGCGCCACCACAACGGCGCGCAAGTCCAGAGCCTGGGGCTGGCGTAACGCCAGCATGCGTATGACCTGCAGATCTATCTCCTCTTCCAGAGCGTCGATACGCTTATCCTGGTCAATGACGTGGGAGGCGAGCATCTCGTCACGCCGGGACAGTGCCTGAATGGCGTCTGCCAATTGACGTTCAGTAAGCCCACCCATTTCCGCAATCATGTTGACGAGCTGATTGAGCTCGTCGTCGAATGATTTGACAATATGATCGGAAGTCATGCCTTCATCTCCTCTGAGATTCTGCTCTAACCAATACGCCCGGTGATATAGGCCTGGGTCCTTGTATCTTTCGGGTTGGTGAAAATTTGTTCGGTTAATCCGGTTTCGACCAATTCGCCCATATGAAAAAACGCGGTACGCTGTGAAACGCGCGCGGCTTGCTGCATGGAATGGGTGACGATCATGATGGTGAAATTGTTACGCAGTTCATCAATCAATTCTTCAATCTTGGCGGTGGCAATAGGGTCGAGCGCCGAGCATGGCTCATCCATCAATATCAGTTCCGGTTTTACGGCAATGGCGCGTGCGATGCACAGGCGCTGTTGCTGTCCGCCCGACAGGCCAGTTCCAGGGGAATCCAGGCGGTCTTTAACCTCATCGATCAGGCCTGCGCGCGTTAGACTTTCGATTACAATTTCATCCATCTGTCTTTTGTTGGCGGCCATACCATGGATACGCGGACCATAGGCGACATTTTCATAAATGGATTTAGGAAACGGATTGGGTTTTTGAAACACCATACCGACCCGCGCACGCAATTGCACAACGTCCTGATTTCTCGCGTAAATATCGACGCCATCAATTGTAATGTTGCCTTCAACCCGGCACCCGTCGACAATATCGTTCATACGATTGAAACAGCGCAGAAATGTTGTCTTGCCACACCCGGAGGGACCGATCAGGGAGGTTACATTATGTTCGGGCACGTCAAGATTGATGCCCATCAGCGCCTGCTTGGCGCCATAGAAGACGTTGACGTCGCTGGCTCTGGCCTTAACCGGCGCATTGAACATAATAGAATCTGCTGGCATTACAGTCGGGACCACGAAATATTCCTTAATAAAATTACCATTTGCGTTCAAACTGGCGGCGTAAAATAACCGCAATCAAATTCATCGAGATCAAAAAGGCCAGTAACACCATGATTCCGGCAGCCGTCTTGGCGGCGAAGGCGCGTTCTGGATTATCGGCCCAAAGGAAAATCTGCACAGGCAGAACCGTCGCTGGCTCCATAACACTCTCGGGAACGTCGGTGATAAAGGCGATCATTCCGATCATCAGCAGCGGCGCCGTTTCGCCCAGCGCTTGCGCCATACCAATGATGGCGCCCGTGAGCATGCCTGGCGCGGCAAGGGGAATGACATGATGAAGGGACGTCTGCATCGGACTGGCGCCGACTGAAAGCGCCGCCTCGCGTATGGATGGCGGCACCGCAAGTATCGCTGCGCGCGCGGCGATAATGATGGTTGGCAGGGTCATCAGGGCAAGCACCACGCCGCCAACCAGCGGGGCTGACCGCGGCATTTGAAAAAAGTTAAGAAAGACGGCCAGTCCCAGCAAACCAAATACGATCGACGGTACGGCAGCCAGATTGTTGATATTCACCTCGATGATATCGGTGAGGCGGTTTTTGGGTGCAAACTCCTGCAGATATAGCGCCGCCATAATTCCAATGGGAAACGAGAGCGCCAACGTCACCATCAGCGTATAAAAAGAACCTGCGGCTGCCCCAAAAATGCCGGCGGTTTCTGGTTCGCGCGAATCTCCTGTGGTAAAAAATGCGGTATTGAAACGCAATTCCGCTGCATTTTGCGCAACCAGCTGGTCTGCCCATTCCAGTTGTAGATCTGACAACTGGCGCTCATGCTCTGGCGCTTCGCGGCTGATCTCGCCTTTAACGAGCAGATCCACATCGTCCGAAGAAAGCAGCCATAAGCTTGCTTTTGACCCGATTAGATTGGGGTCTTCCACTACCAGTTCCCGAAGTTTGTCTGCCGCTCCCCGGCTGGCCAGCGCAAAAAGCTGGCGTTGTTCGCGCCGGCCCGTAACGCCGGGAAACGTTTCCTGTAGCGATGTTTTGACAAGCGCGGAATAATCCGCGCGCCGCAAACTATCCGGATCGATTTTGCCTTCAACAGCAAGAATTTGAGGATCGAAGAAGATATCCAGCTTTATAAATGTCTGGGAAAACGCGCTATGACCGATGACGACAATGCTGACCAGCATGGCCCCAAGAAACAACAGCGCGGTCGCAGTCGCCGAAATTCCATACCAGCGAAAACGTTTTTCCGCTCGATACCGGCGCCGCATCATGGCGTCCGCGGCGCCCGCATTTGAATGTCTGGAAATGTCAGTCATATTTTTCACGGTATTTTTTAACAACCCGCAGGGCTGTGATGTTGAGACACAGGGTCACCACGAACAGCACGAGGCCCAGGGCAAACGCCGCCAGCGTCTTGGGGCTGTCAAATTCCTGATCGCCGGTAAGCAATCCAACAATCTGCACCGTAACTGTCGTCACGGCCGCAAAAGGGTTGGCGGTAAGATTCGCCGAAAGGCCCGCCGCCATCACCACAATCATGGTTTCACCAATCGCGCGTGAGGCCGCAAGCAGCATGGCCGAAACGATGCCAGGCAGGGCCGCGGGCAGAACAACGCGGCTGATGGATTCCGAACGGGTCGCGCCAAGACTGTAGGATGCCTCGCGCAACGCATTGGGAACCGAAGTGATCACATCATCCGACAGGGACGAAACGAAGGGAATAATCATTATCCCCATGACCAGCCCCGCCGCCAGTGCGCTTTCAGACGAAATCCCAATTCCCATAAAGCCGCCTGCATCGCGCAGCATGGGGGCGACAATCAGTGCGGCAAAAAAGCCGTAAACAACTGTGGGTACACCCGCCAGAATTTCCAGCAGCGGCTTAATAACATCGCGCGTTTTTTTTCCTGCATATTCGGAAAGAAAGATGGCGGCGAACAGACCAATGGGGCCCGCGGTAACAAGAGCAATAAGGCTGATTAACAAGGTGCCTGCGAATAGTGGCACCGCCCCAAAACTGCCGGAAGATCCCACCTGGTCGGCGCGCAACGCCGTTTGCGGACTCCATTCCAGGCCAAATAGAAAATCGGTTAACGGAACCTGTTCGAAAAAGCGTATTGATTCAAACAATAATGACAGTACAATCCCGATAGTCGTCAGGATCGCCAGTAAAGAACTCAGAATCAGAAGTAAATAGAGCGGCCGCTCCCACAGCGCGCGTTTCCAGCGCCGGCGTGCGAAGCCGGCGCTGGAGGCATCGACCGGCGCCCAATGCGAATGCATTGGGGCGGCGGTCATGATTTGATCAGAGTTTGGCATTTGCCGCTACGGTACTACGTACTTTGGCGCGCTCTTCATCCGGCATCGGGATCAGGCCCTTTTCGGAAAGATAGCCATTCCGGCCCCAGGCTTTTTCGCTGATGAATTCGGCCAGATACGGTTTCAGTCCTGAAACCGTATCAAGATGCGCGGCCTTCACATAAAAGTACAGCGGGCGCGAGACCTTATAAGCGCCACTGGCGATATTCTCGAAGCTGGGTTCAATATTTTCGATAATGCTTCCCTGCACCTTGTCGGTATTCTGGTCGAGAAAGCTGAAACCGAAAACACCCATGGCGTTCGGGTTGGCCACCAGTTTCTGGATAATCAGGTTGTCGTTCTCGCCCGCCTCAATAAAGGCGCCATCCTCGCGGACGCTGTGGCAGATTTTGGCGAAGGCGTCCTTATAATCACTCGCCAGGGCTTTAACCCAGGGGAAGGTCTTGCAGCCGCCTTCCATCGCCAGTTCGACAAAGGCGTCGCGAGTGCCCGACGTTGGCGGTGGCCCCATCACCTCGATCTTGGTATCCGGTAGACCTGGGTTCACATCCTTCCACGTTTTATAGGGGTTGGGTTTGGTCTTGCCATCGTCGCCAGGAACATCCTTGGCAAGCGCCAGGAATATATCCTTCAGGGTCAGATTGATCTGCGGAGCGGCCTTGGAATTTGCCACCACGATGCCATCATACCCGATTTTAACCTCAATAATGCCGCCTGCCTTGTTACTGGCGCATTGCTCTGCTTCGGAGCTTTTAATGGCGCGTGAAGCGTTGGCAACGTCGGGGGTATTGTCGCCACTGCCTGAGCAGAAAAGCTTGAAGCCGCCGCCAGTGCCGGTGCTTTCCACAATCGGGGTTTTTCCACCGGAAGACTTGCCGACCTCTTCGGCAACCACCGTGGAGAACGGAAATACAGTAGAAGAACCAACGATCTGTACCTGATCGCGGGCCTGCGCCCCGCATGCGGCCGCAGTTGCCGCCATGGCAGTTACGATAAAAGTCTTTTTAATCATCTCAGGGCCATCTCCCAAATAAGTGACGGGCCAGAACCCTTTTGTCCTCGCCTCCGAGGCCAATCTATGAAGTGCGCGCAACCGTTCTATGACAGCCGGGTTACAGTTATGTGACAACCGGCGGCTCCTTTCTGACCTCGGATAAATAGACGCAGAAACGTGTGCCGGTTTCAGCATTACTTTCGATAATTAAGCGGCCACGATGACGGCTGATGATGTGTTTAACAATGGCAAGTCCCAGGCCGGTGCCGCCAATATCGCGCGAACGCGCTTTATCTACACGGTAGAATCGCTCGGTCAGACGCGGCAAATGTTCCGGGGCAATCGGCTCGCCCATGTTTTGTACACAAATGCGTACGCCTTTGCCGCCTGTTTCCGGTATCCTTTCAACTGTTTGCACATTTACTCTGATGGGTCGGCCAGGTGGCCCGTATTTCAGGGCATTATCAAGCAGGTTGTGAAACACCTCACTTAATTGGTCATAGTCACCCGCGACCAGCGGCAGGTTATCTGGACAATTCAACTCGATTTCTATGTCGTGTTTACTGGCCCGCGGGCCCAGTGACGCACGGAACCCGGCAAGCAAACTCGCGACGTCGACCTGGCCTTTTGGCCGGACATGCTCATTGGCCTCCACCCGTGACAAAGACAGCAGATCATCCACCAGGCGCGCCATGCGCCGAGCCTCACCCTCCATGATGTCAAGAAACTTCGCCCGCGCTGCTGCATCGTCTTTTGCAGGTCCCTTTAAGGTTTCGATAAAGCCGGTTATCGAGGCCAATGGCGAACGCAATTCATGACTGACATTGGCGACAAAATCGGCGCGCATCTGCTCCACATGATGTGCGGCCGTCACGTCGAGCAGCACCAGCGCGGCACGTGTCTTTACGTCCTGATCATGGCTAACGGGCATTGTATGCAGTTCATAGTGGCGCACGACCGGGGTCTGTAACGCTATTTGCGTCGTGCTACGCCCACCGCCGGCAAGAACCGCGCTGGCGGCGTCAAGCGCAGCGGGATGACGCAGGGATTGCGCCAGATCATGGCCTATCAGGCGTGACCCGAAAATTTCGTGCGCCGCCTGGTTTGCTTCAATCACTGTGCGCCGCGCATCCAGCAGCAGAACCGGTGCGGTAAAAGCATCAAGAAGTGCTGGAAGCCAGAAACTCTCCTGTTGCGTCTGGGCGGGCGGCGGCGCTGGATGCCCGTTGCGTGGCCAACCAACCAGTTGATTAATCAGCTTTATTACTCCGAAGGAAGCTGGCAAATGCGTTACCTCAATTTCGTAGACCATGATAGAATTAAGTTTGATGGTGGACGCAATTCTACCGGAATCGAGAATTATTTATATGAATCAATTATTGCAAAAAAGCATACCCGTCGCGGGGCCCAGCATTACAGCGCGTGAAGTGGAGTATGTGCGCGATGCCGCTCAAAATGCCTGGGGGGAAAACGCCAACGTGTATCATGCACGCTTCGAGGCGGCATTCGCCAGCGCGGTTAACCGGCGTTACGCCATGGCGCTGCCTTCCTGTACTGCCGGCCTGCACCTGGCCCTGGCCGCATTGGGTATTGGCGCGGGCGATGAAGTGATTGTGCCGGATGTGACCTGGATCGCCACGGTGGCGCCGGTCAGCTATGTGGGGGCGACGCCGGTATTCGCAGACATGGATCCGGTGGGATGGTGTGTCACGTCTGAATCCCTTGCCGCCTGCATCACGCCGCGCACCCGCGCGATTATCGCGGTTGACCTTTATGGCGCGATGCCGGCAATGGATGAAATTCTGGACTTGGCGGCGTGTCACAACATTCCCGTTATCGAAGACGCGGCGGAGGCGGCGGGATCGCGGTACCGGG
>Ga0209024_1002126_pt1 | contig 12701 bp, 17 predicted proteins | sample AutmiccommunBRH5_FD_187380 | JGI IMG/M metagenome (GOLD analysis project Ga0209024, IMG submission 187380) | Deep subsurface microbial communities from Mt. Terri, Switzerland - Autotrophic microbial communities BRH/5 (SPAdes) (version 2) | ecosystem: Environmental > Aquatic > Deep subsurface >...
AGAACAAGGCCACCAACGCGTTACGCCGACTGCAGAGAATCCCACAACTGGTCCAGGGATTTTTCCGCGACCCGAATCTGGCCTACATCACGGCCTGACTCAACTTACTTACGAACTCCTTAGTAACGACGACCGGGTCGCCACTGCCGAAGTTGTCAAAGAACCATTGGGCGTTGGCTGGGCTGAGGTTTATGCAGCCGTGGCTGACGTTGCTCTCACCCTGGGCGCCGACCGACCACGGTGCGCCGTGCACGAAGATGCCGTCGTTGGAGATTCGGACGGCGTCCTCGACATCGACTCGGTAACCTTCGGGCGCATCCACCCTCAGGCCGAACGTCGAGGAGTCCATCACGATTTCCGCGTGCTTCGCCAGGACGTAGTAGGTGCCGTTGGGGGTTTCCCACCCCGGCCTGCCGAGCGAGACTGGAAAGGTCTTCACCAACTCACCGTCGCGAATGATCTCCATCAGTTTGGTGTTGTCGTCGACTGTAGCGACCAGCGATTCACCGACCCGAAAGCTGGACTTGGTGCCGCCGGCGTCGACGTCAACGGTGGTACCCGCGGGCCAGAAGTCGATTGGTCGCCATCGCACCTGCGTGTCGCTCATCCAGTAGAACATCCCGGGTACCGGCGGAACCGACGAGATGTGGATCGCGTCCTCGGCCATTGTGCGGTTTCCGATGGGCCGCACGAAGTTGATGATGATCGGCTTGGCTACACCGACAGTCGAGCCGTTGACCGGATTGAACGAGGGCGGCGCGAAGGGTGCCTCACCGGTGAAGGGCAGCGGGTTCTGACCCGGTGGCGTACCTAGCGACTCCGACGACTGCTGGGCAGACGGCGTGGTAAACGGCGGTGGCGGCACCGCGAACGGGCGGGCAGGCGACGGCGCGTGCGGATACCCCGGCGGAGAAGTATCGGGGTCACCCGACGCCGACGCCCCACCGCCAAACACGGCCGCCAGCGTGGCCGTCGCGAGAATAGTGGAAATGTGCCGCCCGATCGTCCGCATGCGCATTCTCAACCTCCAGTCGCACAACGTCCTTCGAACGTCGACACGCTGAGTGAATCCCTCTCGGGGCGAACGCGGGGCAGAATTGTCAGGACGGTGACACACGCCGGGCAGGCGGGGCGGTGCGGACCAACTGTCTCCGTGTGGCTCTGCTGAGCGATTGTCCCGGCACAAATCAAAAGCGAGAGCTGGGAGCAGATTTTACTCATGCCAACTGGTCGGTCGCGCGAACAGCCTGCGTGTGCATCGCCGGCATCGCTAACGGTCGGACCTCCTTTCGAGGCGCTTTTCGGGTGCGCGACGTCCACGCCACCGACGCTGCCAACAGTACGACCGTCAGCGGATAGAAGATGGGCCGCACAGCGAGCATCACCGGGACCAGCATCGCAGTCGTGCTGGTTCCGATCGCCAACAGCACAGTTGGTGCGCAGCAGGCGGATCCGAGGCCGAGCACCGGCAGAACACCGAGCAGACGTGAGTAGCCGCTGCGGCGGCATTCGGCCTGTCGCCCGACATGTCGGGCCACGGCGACATTGGCGCCGGCCAACACAGCCACGACTGCGCCCAAACCGATGTTGACCGGACTCAAGAACAACGTCACATGCGTGCTGGGCCGAAGGACCAGAACCGGCTCGAACAAAAACGGTGCTTTAGCGTGAAAGAGTCTTCCCGGTGCCATCTGATATATCGGCTCGTTGCCCAGGGCTCCTGACGCTGCCACGACGATGTCACCGATCGCCAAAAGATACAGGACCAACACGGTCAGCCCTACCCCGATCGCAGTCCTGCGATGCCCACGGATCGTGAAGGCCTGCCACACTTTAAGTACCGCTGCACCGATGGCGGTCGTAATGTGCTCGGCCGCAGAGCCGATTCGGGCCAGCACGGTGAGTGGTCCGATCACCACACCTCCGCCTGCGGGAGGCGTGCCAAGCGAACCACATCGCGTCCATGAAGTCGGCCGGCGCTGCAGTGTCTGCGCGCCGAACGACGGCCGCGTCCAGGCGGTCATCCCACTCGGCGACCAGCTTGCCGGTCGGACCGATCGTCACGGACTGGTCTCGGCGCACGCGGTCCTTGAGGATGGCGAATCGGTCGGATCCGTCCCGGACGCCGACAACAACCTCTTTGTCCCCGTAGCGATCGCTGACGTGACGCACCGGAAAAAGTGTGTCTTCTTCGAAGTAGTAGCCGGTGGCCGACAGATAGGAGCCGTAAGGGTCGCGACCGTAGTCGCGCAGGGCGCCGGTGTCGGTGGACAGCATCAGCGTGTTGGGATGCGCGGTTCGCCACGCGCGCTATGTGGTCCACACCAGCGGCACCGTGTCGAGTCGGGTGCCCTTGAGCGGCCCGCTGATCGCAACGCCGAGGATCTGCGGCCACTCTGACTCCGTCGCGCGGTCATACATCAGCAGATTCGAGTTCACCAGCCGCCCGGTAGTGCCGAACGTCCGCACGTCGCCGGGCGGGCTGAGATACGCGATCGCTGTACCGGTCAGAGGGCAGTACGTCACCGACAGCGGTTCTCCGCCCACAGTGTCGTTGACGATCTCGTGCCACACGAGGATCTGTTGCGGATAAGCCCTGACCTCGCCGCGGTGGACCAGACCGAATACCGGGTCGGCGTTGTGCAGAAAGTCTGCCTTGTCAGCTGTGACGAACCGCGGCGCATCGATCGGTGGAATGCCGTCCGGGCCTGGGCCACCCGAGAGCGTGGCAGCGGCGAGAGCATCCAGTTCGTTGTCAGGGGGTTCATTCGGCGCAGGTCCCGGTTCAGCCCCGCGCCACCACTGAACCCCGACCGCGGCCGCCGTGGCACCACCGATGACGACGCCGGCGCCTACGAGCACGTGCCTGCGCGACGGCGCCGGTCGGGTGTCACGGTCCATGGAACCCGCCCTTCCCGATGACCTTGGGTGCTCTCAGCGTCCCCTTCGAGGACGGGTCGATGTGCAACATTGTTCGCCTGGTGACATCCCCGCCTCGGCGGCGATCAGGTCACCACGCGACTGCGGCCCGGCAGGTGCGCGCGGGCCAGGCGCGGAAATGCGATGACGAAGTCCCAGACGGCTCGCCAGCCGGCACGACGCAACACGCGGAGGACCGTTGCAGTTCCGGCCGGGCGGAACCGTGACTGGACTGTCCCGGCATCCTGGCCGGCGAGGGCCTTGCGCAGCGCGGTCTCCACGGCGGGCGGGTCGTTCCACATGGCGCGGAAAACCACAGTCCCGTCGGCGTCGATCACATGCGCGGTGTTCGGCATGGCGCCGTAAAGCCGGTGCGCCGTGCCCTCGAGGTCGTCGACGAGGATCGTGCGGCCCTCGCGTTCCGTTTCGACGACCATCCGCGCAGCGGACAGCTTCTGAACGTCGTTGCGGTGCGCGCTGATGTGTTGGCCCGGATGGGCTTCGCGCACGTAAAGGACGAGGAACTCCACGCCGGGGTAGCGAAAGGCGAGCGCATTCATCGCCTCGACGCGGCTGACGTACATCGGGCAGCTCACACTGCCGGTTTCCAGCACCACCGGCTTGCCCCGGAACTCCGACAGCTTCACTGTTGTGCCGTCGAGGCGCGTCGCGGTGAAGTCCGGCGCCGACTCGCCGATGCTCACCCCCTCCAGGTGGTCCATCGTGCGATGGTCCAGCCCGAAATGGTCGTAGTTGTAGTCGAACGCCGTCGACCGTGGCTGTTGTGTCATCGCTGTCGACCCCTTTCTCACTGTCGATTAGTTCCATACGGCGAGTGCTTGAGCCGCGAGAATGTCAGGCTGATGACAGTTGTGGCGTGCGATCGCCGCAGCAGTGTCATCGTAATTGACCTACGACGGGAGGACGATGACCGAACATCCGTTCCGGCACGCCATACGCACCCTGACCGGCGGCGAGAGCCCTGAGGACGCTCAGATCAGGCATGCCGCCTGGGTGGCCCGGTGTGTCGGTCGTGGTGCCGCCGCTCCCCTGTCGGCCAAGGATGTCGCCGCCCTCGCCGAAACCCTCATTTCGAAAGAGTTCACTGCCGGCACGGTGCTGTTCGCTGCCCAACAACCACCGTCCGGAGTGTGGATCGTGCGGCAGGGACAGATCGAACTCACCGTCGGTTCGGGGCGGCGACGCGTCGTTGTGGACGTGCTCAGGGCAGGGGACGTCGATGGCGACATCGCGCTGCTACTGGAGATGCCTCTGGCCTACACCGCGCGTGCACTCGATGACAGCACCTGTTTGTGCCTGGATCGCAACGCCTTCGAGGCATTGCTGGCCTCCCATCCCAACATAGCCCGTCGCTGGTTGTCATCGGTGGCCCAACGCGTGTCGACCGGACAGGGTCGACTTGTCGCAATGCTGGGCCGCACACTACCGGCCCAGGTCGCCAAGCTACTGCTCGACGAATCCGTAGATGGCTCGGTCGAACTCGCGCAGCGCACACTGGCCGCCATGCTGGGGGTGCAACGGCCGTCGTTGAACAAGATATTGAAGGAACTCGAACGGGATCGACTCATTGCCATCCACTACGCTGGTATCGACATCCTCGACGTCGAGGGCCTCAGCGCCAAGGCCGGGTAGCCACAGCCGCAGGACCAGAAGGTGACCACACTGATGGACGTTGAGATACTCGTCGTGCCGGACTGCCCCAACGAGCAGCCCGCGATAGATCTCCTGCGGCGGGTGCTTGCCGATGCCGGACATCCGAGCGAGATCCGCATCTCTGTGATCCGAACCGAAAAGGAAGCTGCGCGGCGGGGATTCCGTGGCTCGCCCAGCTTCTTCGTAGACGGAATCGACCTCTTTCCCGTGAACGATCTCGGTTCGGCGATGGCCTGCCGCATCTATCCGACGCCGACCGGCCTGCACGGACTACCTTCTCATGATGACCTGATGAGCGCCATAACGAACTCGCAGACGCACGGCGAGCGCTAACAGAGCTACGCAGGGCGACAACCGCTTTGGGCAATGACTTCGGTGTGCCCGGAAGGCGATGGCGCAGTGAGGGGTTCCCACATCGGGGGCAATTCGCCTCGGTCAACACCAATAGACAGGAACCCTCTGCAATGAACGAGATCTCGACAGCCGATAGCGGTGAGGCACCTGCCTTCGAGCATCGGCATGCACGGGTCTGCAGCATCTGGGCTACGTGATCCCGCCGCAGGCTGATGCGGGTTGGGTGGGACCTGCGGGCCCGGGTCCGTCCTACCTCGACGAAGGTTCCGGCGGCCCGGACAACGACTTCACCAACCGCAACACCACCTTCATGACCTACAACCTCATGCACATCGCATCGCTGCTACGCACCGTCGGAGGAGTTCCCGCGTACGGAAACCAACGCGCACGCTGGGATGCCGGTTCACGATTCGGTTTTGCCAACCCCGAATACCGGTGATTGCGGTCGCTGAATTGGCGTGAGCGCTCCACCGGCTCAATACAACGTCTGTTCGCCTCAACCAGAGCATGTGTCAGCCAAAGAACAGTTCGACGCCCAATCGCTGGGTACCAGAGCATTGTGGTTACCGGTCGAAAATGCGCCGAGGCCTCGGACCCAGCAGATTCGGCCCGTGCCAGTCGAGAGGCGACGCAATGAAGCGTTTAGGTTTCGTCACGATCACGGTGAGTGTTCTGGCTGCGGTGGGCCTGGGATCAGCGTCCCCAGTCGTGACGGCGGCCCCAGCCGGTCCCGGAACAGCGCAGGACACCATGGATTCACTGCACGCCGGTGGCTACACCGTCATCCTGAAACAGGTGGGCGAGGCGCCGCTCGACGAGTGCAGTGTCACCAAGCTGGGTCCCGACCACACGGCCTTCGACGCCAGCGCCAGTTCTCCGGCAGTCTGCCTCCATGTCCGCTGCTGAGACTGGGGCACCGTGGTTTCGGTAGCGACACTGTCATTTCGATGACAGAGCACACGCGCTCGTGCCGTATGTGCTGCTTGGGTTGCCGCATCCACCCCAAGAGATGAGAGGTTCCGCGAGTGAGGATCAGGTATGCGCTGGCGCTGCTGGGTGCGGTCGGATTGGTCGCAGGCTGTAGCGGGACCGGTGGCGATGGCGCTTCGGTAACGCCTGGTGCGTCGCCGGCTGACCAGACGGCGCCGGCGAGCGCCGCCGTAGTCCCGGCGGAACTGGACTTCACTGCCGAGACCGTGGGTGGGCCGGAGTTCTCCGGACAGTCACTGGCCGGGAAGCCCGCCGTGTTCTGGTTCTGGGCGCCATGGTGCCCCACCTGCCAACGGGAGGCCCCCGACGTCGCCAAAGTCGCACGGGCCAATCCCGACGCGACGTTCGTCGGCGTGGCAGCGCTGGATCAGGAGCCGGCAATGCAGGCGTTCGTCGACAAGTACGATGTCGGCTTCTTCACCAACATCGCCGATGTCGACGGCGCGGTATGGCAGCGCTTCGGCGTGACCGCACAGCCGGCGTTTGCGTTCGTCGGGGCGGACGGTTCCGTCGATGTGGTGCGCGGCACGCTGAGCGAGCCTGCGCTGAGCACCCGGGTTTCGACCCTCGTCAACCCCGATGGATAGTGAAACGATCGCGTTCGCGATGGCCGCCGGCCTTGTCGCGGCGTTGAATCCGTGCGGTTTCGCCTTGCTCCCAGGCTATCTCGCCCTGGTCGTCGCCGGCGAGGGTAGCGCGCCTCCCAGCCGCATCGCCGCGGTGGGTCGCGCGCTGACCGCGACCGCGATGATGGCGGCAGGGTTCCTGGTCGTCTTCGGATCATTCGCACTGATCCTCGCGCCGTTCACCGCAGTGATCCAGCAATATCTGCCGATTGTCACCGTGGTGATTGGGACAGCCCTGGCCCTGCTCGGCGCCTGGATGCTGAGCGGCCGAGAGGTCACCCTGCTGCTCCCGAAGTCTCGAAGCGGCGCGCCCACCGCACGGCTGAGCTCGATGTTCGGCTACGGGGTGGCCTATGCCGTGGCCTCACTGTCGTGCACGATCGGCCCGTTCCTCGCGGTCACCGGCTCGACCTTCCGGACCGGTTCGGTTCTCGACGGAGTCATCGCCTACCTGGCCTACGCCGCAGGCATGGCGTTGTTGGTGGGGGTACTGGCCACCGCGATCGCGTTGGCGGCCTCGCCGGTCACCGCCTGGCTACGCGGCGCGACACGCTATCTGACACGAATCGGCGGCGTTCTGCTTCTCGCGGCGGGCGCCTACGTGGCGTACTACGGCTTCTACGAGCTGCGCGTGTTCCGCGGCGGTGACGCCGCGGACCCGATCATCCAGGCCGCCGCGCGCGTCCAGCAGGCGCTGTCCTCAGCGGTCGGCGCGGTCGGCATTCTGCCGATCGCGGCGATTCTCGTCGGCATCGTCGGCACCGCGGCAGTTTTCGGGTGGCGGCGGGTGGTCGGTCGGCGTCGGCGCACGGCTGACGCCGAGCAGAGCCGAGCTGTGTGCGCGTTGGTGAAGGAGGATCAGGCATGAATGCCATGGGTTATGTCGATGGTATCGAGGTGTTGTGGCGGCCGGGCTGCCCGTTCTGCAGCAGTCTGCGTAGAGGATTGCGGCGCCAAGCGATAGCGACGACCGAGATCAATATCTGGGACGATCGCGGCGCCGCAGAGCGCGTGCGCGCCGTCACCGGCGGTGACGAGACAGTCCCCACGGTGTTCGTGGGGACTGTCTCGTTGGTCAATCCCAGCGTGCGAGAGGTGGTCGACGCCGTCAAGGCCGAATTCGGTTCGCGGGCGACGGAGTTACTGGGGAGCCACTCGGAATCGGTTCGACGTCCGTGGTGGTCGCGAGTGTTCGGGCGCGAATCCGGTTGACACCCGGGGTCACAACAGCACAGCGAGCACACCAACGACAGCTGCCGTCAGCACCGCCATCGTGATCATTGCGGCGGCGCCGCGGTAGCGAGGCGCAACGAAACCGAACGCCTTCGAGATGCCGATCATTGCCGCGAACGGCGGTGCCACCTTCCACGTATCCAGGGCCGCTCCCCGGCCGGCGGTATCAAACGCCTGCCCGGCATAACCGGTCATCCGGGCCATTGCGCGAATGGTGTGGCCCGCCTCGGCGCGGGGTGGTCGTCGACCGGCCGCCGCGGCTACTACCGCTTCTTCGATGGCCGTTGTGACGTTGGACCAGTGGGCGCGGAAGGTGATCCGGCCGTCCGGGTCCACCAGGTAGGCCGAACTCGGCCGGGGGCCGAAGGCGCGGTGCAGCGTGCCGTCGAGGTCGTCGGTGGCGACCTCGAACGGCAACCGGTGGTGTGCCATGAGTTGTGCCGCGTGTTCGGCCTTTTGGTGCCCTGTCCGGGGTTGCGGGGTCGACGCGCCCGGGTGAGCCTCGCGGACGTTGACCATGATGAAGCGGACCCGGTCGCCGTACCGGGTGGCGAGTTCACGCAGGCCGTCACCGGCGCTCTCGGTGACCGGGCAGGTCAACGATCCGAACACGATCAAAGCGGGTCGGCCGTCGCGGCGGAGGTTGTCGTTGTCGATGGCGATGCCGTCGGTGGTCGTGATGCTGAACGCGGGGATCGTGTCACCGGGTCCGGGGTCGGTGTCGGGGATCCGCATGTCGCGCAGCACCATGGCCATCGTGGGATGGTCGAAGCGGTAGCCGGCATCGGTGCCGATGGCGTTCACGGTCACGCCTCCCAGCCCCGGCCCGCGAACGCTTTGTCGACTTCGGTGTGGAAGAGGTGGTTGGAGTAGTTGCTGATCGTCTTGACCGAGATCGCCAGCAGCACCTGGAGCACATCCGTCTCGGTGAACCCCGCGGCGAGGAAGGCGTCGAGATCGGCGGCCGTGGGGAGCCCACGGGATTCAACCATGGTGGACGCGAACGTCGCCAGTGCGTCGAGACGGGCATCCGGCAGGGTGCGGCCGTCGCGCAGCGCGTCGGTGATCTCCGTCGGTACCTTGGACATATCCGCGAGCATGCTGTGGGCGGCGACGCAGTATTCGCAGCCGTTCGTGCGGCTGATCGCCAACAGCACCGTCTCCTGTTCAGCGGGAGTCAGTCCGGAATCGCTGCGAAACGCCTCGTATCCGGCCATGTAGGTCTCCAGCAGTCCGGGCGCATTCGCCATGTTGCGGTACATGTTCGGCAGGAACCCCTGCTTGGCCTGGGCCTTGGACAATACTGCGGCGATCGCCGGGTCGGCGTCGTCGATGTCGCGGGACGGCAGCGTGAGGGCTCGCTCGGAGTGGGCCATTTCGAATCGCTTTCTACTCGATTTCAGGAGTGGGCGCTCCATTAATCCGCATTGTGTAGTATTCACTCCGAAATGTCAACGGACTCTGTCATCCCAAGAAAGCGTGGTCGCCCGCGCGCATTCGACCTCGATGCCGCCACCGCGTCGCTGGAGCAGGCCTTGTGGCGCCGCGGGTTCCGTTCGGCGAGCGTTGAGGACCTCGCTGCAGACGCCGGGCTGAGCCTGTCGAGCCTGTACGCCGCGTTCGGAAGCAAGCAGGGCGTGCTCGACGCAGCCCTCGCGCGCTATGAAGACGGAATGAGCGGCATCATCGGCGATCTCGAATCGCCAACCCGCGGTCTGCCCGACATCGAACGGTTCATCCGCCGGGTGCGCGCCGTGCTCGAAGACCCCAACTCCCCGCGGGGCTGCTTCATGGTCAACACCATGGTGGAGGTCGGAGACGGCATTCCCGAGGTGAAGCAGCGCGTAGCGGCCTACCGCCGCAGGATCGAGCGAGCGCTCAACGGCGCTCTCGAGGTGGCGGAGGCGGCCGGCGACCTCGAATCGGGATCATCGCAGGACCGTGCCCGGCTGATCCAGGCCGCGCTGTTCGGCGCATTCGCGGCCTCCCGTGCGGGCGACGCCGCCGCAGCCCGCGCGGGCCTGCACGCGATCAGCCGCGAGCTTCGCCGATGGTCATCGGCAGTGCGCGGCTAACGCCCGTCAGAGCCCGCGTCGGTCGTGCCCGCCGGGACCGACCCGACCCGGACCTGGATGTGCGCACCCCGTAACGACCTTCGTCGCACGTCGACAAGGGCCGACTCAATCGGAGTCCACGGATGTGCATCGATGTCCGAGCCGCCGAGCAGGCACGCCAACTGCGCGAGCGGACTCCACAGGCTGGCGCGCCCGACCGGCTTCTGCATGTCCACCACCGCCACCCGGCCACCGGCGCGCGTGACCGCCACCATCGTCGACAAGGCGCGCGGCCAATCCGGCATGAGCGACAGCGCATAGGTGCTGATGACGGCGTCGAAGCCGCCTGCCACGTCCAGGACGTGGGCGTCCATCGCGGTGGCGTCCCCTTCGATGAGTCGGACATTGGTCCAGCCCGCGGAGCACGCGCGGCGTCTCGCCTGGTGAAGCATCTGTGCACTGGCGTCGACGGCGGTGATCGATCCGCTCGGTCCTATTCGGTTCTGCATGAGGGGGAAGTTCAGCCCGGTACCGCAGCCGATGTCGAGGACATGGTGGCCCGGCCGCAGCGCCATGAGGTCGATCGCGGCCACGCGCCCGGCCCGGTAGACGGGCCACTCCGCGGAGATCAGGTCGTAGAGGCGTGCCGAGGCGCGGTAGCGGCCTGTTCTTGGCATCGGGCGTCCGTTCGTCAGAATCTCTGGCAAGTTGTCCGATACGGGAACACTGTCAGCACCCCGCCGGGTTCCCTCACAGTGGACCCACCGGAGATCGGCGAGCACGACATGCAAGCGGACGCATTCCGACGCTACGTCGAACCCGAAATCGAAGTGCTGCTCAGAGTCGCGCGCACCCTCGTGGGGTCCTCAGACGTGGATGACCTGGTTCAGGAGACCCTCATGCGAGCGTGGCGTGCCATGGACAGATTCGATGGCCGCTATCCCCGGGCATGGTTGTTGACCATCTTGCGGAATACGAATATCAACATGGGTCGACGGATGCGCCCGTACAGCGTGGATGACGTCGCGTCGTACACCGACGCGAAGCCGGCATTCGGAATAACCCCATTGAGCACCGAGGAGCAGGTGATGGCCGCCTTCCTGCCGGATGATCTTGAACGTGCCGTGCAGAGTCTGGACACCAAGTTCCGGACCGTTCTGCTGTTGGTCGACGTCGATGAGCTGACCTACGCCGAAGCCGCCGAAGCACTCGGTGTACCCGTAGGGACCGTGATGTCGAGACTCAGTCGCGCACGCGAACGTGTTCGTCGGCATCTGCAGCCGAATTTCGAAGCAGCGAGCGCGGGGAGGCAACGATGATCAGGGCCGTTCGGATGATGGTGACGTGCCACTGGTCGGCGCGCCGAATTCAGCGCTATCTGGACTCCGATCCCGCCGCGCTCCTCGACCCGAGCGAAATCCGACGGCTGGAAGCGCATCTGGCCCAATGCGACAAGTGCAGCACTGCCGTGGACGAATTCCGTCAAATCGATTCGGCACTGTCGCGCTGGGCCTTGCGACGGATGCCCGATCGGCAAAGCGTGTCGCACATGCACGACGTCGTCGACCGCCTCGTCCGCGGTGAGTTGCAGTGACCCGCGTGGCCCACCCCGACTTGTTGGTGGTCGGTGGCGGAACCGCCGGCATCGTCGCGGCGAAGACGGCAGCCGGCTTTGGCGCGAAAGTCGTTTTGGTCGAGCGTGATCGCACCGGCGGGGACTGCCTGTGGACCGGATGCGTACCGTCGAAGTCGTTGATCGCCGCCGCATCCGCGGCCACAGCCGTCCGCCGTGGATCCGCATTCGGGGTCACCGCGACGGACGTCACCGTCGATTTCCCGCAGGTGATGCAGCACGTACAGGATGCCATCGCCGCCATTGCCCCGGTTGACTCTTCGAAGGCCCTCACCGATGCCGGCGTGACGGTTGTCAGAGGATCGGCCCGCTTCACCGACGAACGCACCGTCGCGATCGGGACGCATGTCATTGCATTCACCCAAGCGGTGCTCGCCACCGGTGCCCGCGCGACCGTTCCAGATATTCCGGGGTTGGAGACCGTCGACTACCTGACCAGCGAAACGGTGTGGGACCTCACCGAACTTCCACGCCGGCTAATGGTGCTCGGCGGCGGCAGTGTCGGCTGCGAACTCGCCCAGGCGTTCGCCCGGCTGGGCTCTGCGGTCTCGATCATCGAGTCAGCGGAGACGCTGGTCCCGCGTGAGGACCCGGCCGCGGCCGCCGCGCTGACAGCGTCGATGCTCTCCGACGGAGTCAGTGTGTTGACCGCCGCCACCGCAGAGTCGATCAGCGACAAGACCATCACCCTCGCCGACGGTCGTCGTGTCGAATTCGACTGTGCGCTCGTCGCCGTCGGCCGTACTCCCAGGACCGATGCACTCAACCTCGAGGCCGCGGGAGTCACGCTCGATGAGCGTGGATACGTCCACGTCGACGCCCATCTGCGCACTTCGAACCCACGGATCTGGGCCGCCGGCGACCTCACCGGCCATCCTCAGTTCACCCACACGGCGGGAATGCACGGCAGCATCGCCGCCACCAACGCGATCCTGGGCCTGCACCGCACCGTCGACACCACCGGAGAACCCCGCGTCATGTTCACCGACCCCGAGATCGCCGTCGTGGGAATCGACCCCCGAACCGCCCGGCGCATAACAGGATTGCACGTGCAGACCCTGTCTCACACCCACCTCGATCGCGCGGTCGCGGAGGCTGACACCGGCGGGCTCACCCAACTCGTCCTGGACCGAAAGCACCGCATCGTCGGCGCCAGCATCGTCGGTCCGCGGGCGGGCGAGACCATCGGCGAAATGGTCCTGGCGGTCAAGCACGGAA
>Ga0209024_1002131_pt1 | contig 12681 bp, 8 predicted proteins | sample AutmiccommunBRH5_FD_187380 | JGI IMG/M metagenome (GOLD analysis project Ga0209024, IMG submission 187380) | Deep subsurface microbial communities from Mt. Terri, Switzerland - Autotrophic microbial communities BRH/5 (SPAdes) (version 2) | ecosystem: Environmental > Aquatic > Deep subsurface >...
TGGCCCCGTGCGGCACGACCGAACGCTGCCGAGGGCATTCGGGGACTCGCTGCTGCACGGCAGGCGCATTGTTTTTCTTGTTTCGGCTGCGGACAGGCCGCACGGTGATTTAGCGAGTTCCGTGCCACATATGCAACTCACTGATTTCGATAGGGTTTCTTCAGGTTGTTCAAGATGGTGGACGGTATCGATGTCTTGAATGCTGGACAGTGCGGTCCAGCATTCCGGACAGCAGCGCCGTCCGGAATGCAGAGGCGTATCAGGTCAGGAAGTACAGTCCGCCAGCGATCACCACACCGGAGAACACCAGGCTGAGCAGGCAATAGCCCATGATGTCCCGGGCGCCGAGCCCGGCGATGCCCAGCAGCGGCAGGGCCCAGAACGGCTGGATCATATTGGTCCAGGCATCGCCCCACGCGATCGCCATGGCCGTGACTTCCGGTGCCACGCCGAGCGCGGCGCCGGCCGGCAGCATGATCGGCCCCTGCACTGCCCACTGGCCGCCACCGGAGGGCACGAAGACGTTGACCAGCCCAGCACTGAGAAAGGCCAGCACCGGGAAGCTCTCGGTCGTCGACCAGGTTACGAAGGTGTCAGTGACCTGCCGGCCGAGCGATACGCCAGCGGCATTGGCGCCGACCATCATGCCCATGATTCCGGCGTAGAAGGGGAACTGCACGACGATGCCGGCGATGCCGCGAATGCTCTCCTCGATGGCGCGCATGTAGCGCTCCGGCGTGCCATGCATCAGCAGGCCGGCGAAGAGAAAGATCGAGATCACGATGTTCAGGCTCAAGGCCATGCCGTTCTCGCTGAAGTGCCGGTAGAAGAACAGCACCGCCAGCGCGACCATGATCAGGCCGAGGATGCGGCTGTCGTCCAGGCGCTGGGTGCCGGTTTCCCGCGGGATGTCGCTCGGCTGGGGCTCTTCCAGCAGTGCCGGGTCGACCACTTTCGGCGTCTTCGGCTGCATGGCCCAGTTCAGCAGCGGCAGGCCGACCACCAGCACGGCGATGATGATCAGGTTGTAGGAAGCGAACAGCGTCTGGCCAACGCCGATGGCCTCGGTCAGTGCACCGCCGGTCATCTTCTCCAGATCGGCACCACCGCTGGCCAGCGACAGCGGAATCGAGCCGGAAAAGCCGCCGTGCCAGATCAGGAAGCCGGAGTAGGCCGAGGCGACCAGCAGCGGGTAGTCGACGCCGCGCACCTGGCGCGCCAGCGCGCGGGCGAACACCGCGCCGATGACCAGGCCGAAACCCCAGTTGATCCAGGAACCGGCCAACGCGACGAGCGTGACCAGCACGATGGCCTGCCCCGGGGACTGCGGGATGCGGGCCATGCGGTCGAGCAGTCGGTTGATCGCCGGCGCCCGTGCCAGGGCATGGCCGGTGACCAGGATCAGCGACATCTGCATGGTGAAGGCCAGCAGGTTCCAGAAGCCGTTGCCCCAGTGCTGCGCCATCGCCGGCAGGCCCTGACCGGTGCTGAGCATGGCGGCGATCAGCACGATCAGCGTGAGCAGGATGGCGAAGACGAAGGGCGAGGGGAGGAAGCGTTGCACCAGGTAGACGCTGGCCGCGGTTATTCTGTTGAGCACGATGGGGTTCTCCCTTGTTGTCGTTATGTCGCCGCGCAGGTGCGGCGCTTCGCTTATGAGTGCGGCGGCGGCCGGCTGTTCCCGCTGCGCTTGAGGAGGTTGGTCGATGCGTGTTGCGCTTTTACTGTCGCTGCTGCTTGTGGGCTCCGCTCAGGCGCAAGAGCCGCTGCGGCTGCGCCTTCAGGGGCACGAGCTGCACGCCGAATACGCGCAGACCGTCGCCCAGCGCGAACGCGGGCTGATGGGGCGCAGCGAACTGGCCGCCGACAGCGGCATGTTGTTCCGCTTTGATGAAGTGCGCCGGCACTGCCTGTGGATGAAGGACACACCGCTGCCGTTGTCCGCGGCGTTCTTCGATGAGGACGGCGTTCTGGTCGATGTGATCGATCTGGAGCCGTTCAATACCGAGATTCGTTGTTCGAAGCGGCCGGCACGTTACGCGCTGGAGATGGATCAGGGCTGGTTCGCCGAGCGGGAGATCGGACGGGACGCGCGGCTGGAAGGGATACCGGAGGAGTAGGAGTGCAAGCGGTGCGTAGGGTGGATAACGGCTCCGCCTTATCCACCGCCTGTCGCGAATCCGTCTGAAGGCTCAATCCAGCGGCAACTCCGTGGTCCGCTTCACCTCGCTCATGGCGATATGCGAGTGCGCCTCCTGCACGTGGGGGCGTTGCAAAAGCTGGTCGCGCAGGAAGCGTTCGTAGCTGTCGATATCGCGCGCCACCACCTTGAGCAGGTAATCCGACTCGCCAGCCATGGTGTGGCACTCCAGCACTTCGGGGTAACCCACCACCGCCCGCTCGAACTCGTCGAGGTTGCTGCGTCCGTGGGCCGAGAGCTTGATGTTGACGAACACCGTCATGTTCAGCCCGAGCTTCTTCGGATTGAGCAGGGCGACCTTGCGCTCGATCAGCCCTTCCTCCTGCATGCGGTGGATGCGTCGCCAGCAGGGCGATTGCGACAGTTCGACCTTCTCGGCGATTTCCGCTGCGGAGAGGTCGGCGTTGTGTTGCAGAAGCAGGAGGATCTTGCGATCGATGCTGCTTAGGGGCGAAGTCTGCATGGTCGTGCCTGTTTTCTTGTTGTTAGCGAATGGGTCATGCACAGAAGCGCTGTTCTACCGCAAAAGTAGAAAGAAAATCTCTCTTCGTCACGGCCAGACTGTTAATCGACACGCGACGGTGGGGTGATCCCCTGCCGATTGCCGGCGTGGAGAAACAACCGTGCGGTTTCTCCATGACTGCGTCAGGCGGGTAGCGAACAACGCCACCCTGACTCCGATAACAACAAATTAGGAGCGCCCCATGTCTCTGGCCGAGATCCGTCTGGACGACAAGTACCGGCTTGCAACCGGTCATCTTTACCTCACCGGCACCCAGGCGCTGACCCGCTTGCCGATGCTGCAGCATCAGCGTGATCAGGCTCGTGGTTTGAATACCGGTGGCTTCATCTCCGGCTATCGCGGCTCGCCATTGGGCGGGCTGGACAAGAGCCTCTGGGAAGCCCGCGACTACCTCAAGCAACACGCCATCCACTTCCAGCCGGGCGTCAACGAAGAGTTGGCCGCCACCGCGGTGTGGGGCAGCCAGCAGACCAACCTGTTCCCCGGCGCCAAGTACGACGGCGTGTTCGCCATGTGGTACGGCAAGGGCCCGGGGGTCGACCGCGCCGGCGACGTGTTCAAGCACGGCAATGCGGCAGGTGTTGCACCCAACGGCGGCGTGCTGCTGCTGGCGGGTGACGACCACGGCTGCAAGTCCTCGACGCTGCCGCACCAGAGCGAGCATGCCTTCATCGCCGCCTCGATTCCGGTGCTGAACCCCGCCAACGTCCAGGAAATTCTCGATTACGGCATCATCGGCTGGGAACTGTCGCGCTACTCCGGCTGCTGGGTGGCGCTGAAGACCATTGCCGAGAACGTCGACTCCTCCGCCGTGGTGGAAGTCGATCCGCTGCGCATGCAGACGCGCATCCCGGACGATTTCGAACTGCCCGAGGACGGCGTGCACATCCGCTGGCCGGACCCGCCGCTGGCTCAGGAAAAGCGCCTCAACCTCTACAAGATCTACGCCGCCCGCGCCTTCGCCCGCGCCAACAACCTCAATCAGGTGATGCTCGATTCGCCGAATCCGCGCATGGGCATCATTACCACCGGCAAGTCCTATCTCGACGTGCGCCAGGCGCTGGACGACCTTGGCCTGGACGAAGCGCTGTGCGCCTCGGTCGGCCTGCGCGTGCTCAAGGTCGGCATGAGCTGGCCGCTGGAGCCGGTCTCGGTGCACGAGTTCGCCCAGGGGCTGGACGAGATTCTGGTGGTCGAGGAAAAGCGCAGCATCATCGAGGACCAGCTCACCGGACAGCTCTACAACTGGCCCGTCAGCAAACGTCCGCGGGTGGTTGGCGAGTTCGACGAGCAGGGCAATTCATTGCTGCCGAACCTCTCCGAACTGACCCCGGCGATGATCGCCCGGGTGATCGCCAAGCGCCTCGCGCCGATCTACACCAGCGACAGCATCCAGGCGCGGGTGGCCTTCCTTGCTGCCAAGGAAAAGGCCCTGGCCGCGCGCAGCTACAGCACCGTGCGCACGCCGCACTACTGCTCCGGTTGCCCGCACAACAGTTCGACCAAGGTGCCGGAGGGCAGTCGCGCCTCGGCCGGCATCGGCTGTCACTACATGGTGCAGTGGATGGACCGGCGCACCGAGACCTTTACCCAGATGGGCGGCGAGGGTGTCAACTGGATCGGCCAGGCGCCGTTCACCGACACCCCGCACATGTTCCAGAACCTCGGCGACGGCACCTACTTCCACTCCGGCAGCCTGGCCGTGCGTGCGGCCGTCGCGGCCGGCGTGAACGTGACCTACAAGATTCTCTACAACGACGCCGTGGCCATGACGGGCGGCCAGCCCATCGACGGCGAGCTGCGCGTCGATCAGCTCAGCCGGCAGATCTTCCACGAAGGCGTCAAACGCATCGCCCTGGTCAGCGACGAGCCGGACAAGTACCCGACCCGCGACAGCTTCGCGCCGATAACCAGCTTCCATCACCGCCGCGAACTGGATGCGGTGCAGCGCGAGCTGCGCGAATTCAAGGGCGTCTCGGTGATCATCTACGACCAGACCTGCGCCACCGAGAAGCGTCGCCGGCGCAAGCGCGGCAAGCTGGAAGACCCGGCCAAGCGCGCCTTCATCAACCCGGCGGTGTGCGAGGGTTGCGGCGACTGCGGTGAGAAGTCCAACTGCCTGGCGGTGCTGCCACTGGAAACCGAACTGGGGCGCAAGCGCGAGATCGATCAGAACGCCTGCAACAAGGACTTCTCCTGCGTCGAGGGCTTCTGCCCGAGTTTCGTCACCGTGCATGGCGGCGGGTTGCGTAAGCCCGAAGCCGTAGCCGGCGGTATCGAGGCGGCGACATTGCCCGAGCCGCAGCACCCAACGCTGGATCGTCCATGGAACGTGCTGATTCCGGGTGTCGGCGGCAGCGGTGTGACTACCCTTGGCGCGCTGCTCGGCATGGCCGCGCACCTGGAAGGCAAGGGCTGCACGGTGCTCGACCAGGCCGGCCTGGCGCAGAAGTTCGGCCCGGTGACCACCCATGTGCGCATCGCCGCGAAGCAGAGCGACATCTACGCGGTGCGCATCGCCGCCGGTGAGGCCGATCTGCTGCTCGGCTGCGACCTGATTGTCGCGGCGGGCGACGAGTCACTGACCCGCCTCAACGAGCAGATCAGCAACGCCGTGGTGAACAGCCACGAATCGGCCACCGCCGAGTTCACCCGCAACCCCGATGCCCAGGTGCCCGGCGCGGCCATGCGGCAGGCCATCAGCGCGGCGGTCGGTGCCGACAAGACCCACTTCGTCGACGCCACCCGCCTGGCCACGCGACTGCTCGGCGATAGCATCGCCACCAACCTGTTCCTGCTCGGCTTCGCCTATCAGCAGGGGCTGCTGCCGATCAGCGCCGAGGCCATCGAGAAGGCCATCGAACTCAATGGCGTTGCCGCCAAGCTTAATCTGCAGGCCTTCCGCTGGGGCCGCCGTGCCGTGCTCGAACGCGAGGCCGTGGAGGGGCTGGCGCGCCCGGTCGAAGTGGCAGAGCCAATCTGCAAGACCCTGGAAGAGATCGTCGAGTGGCGCGTGGATTTCCTTACCCGCTACCAGAACGCCGGGCTGGCGCGCCGCTATCGCCAGCTTGTCGAGCGTGTGCGCGAGGCCGATAGCGCGGACGATCTGGCGCTGTCCAAGGCCGTTGCCCGCTACTACTTCAAGCTCCTGGCCTACAAGGATGAGTACGAGGTGGCGCGCCTCTACAGCGAGCCGGAATTCCGCCAGCAGCTCGAGGCGCAGTTCGAGGGCGACTACCGGCTGCAGTTCCACCTCGCCCCGGCCTGGCTGGCCAAGCGTGACCCCGTCACTGGCGAGCCGCGCAAGCGCGAGCTGGGGGCGTGGATGCTCAATGTGTTCGGCGTGCTGGCCAAGTTTCGCTTCCTGCGCGGCACGCCTCTGGACCCGTTCGGCTATGGCCACGACCGCCGCGTCGAGCGCCAGCTGATCACCGAGTACGAGAAGACCGTGGACGAGCTGCTGGCCCAGCTCAAGCCGACCAACTACCGCACTGCCGTGGCCATCGCCGCGCTACCGGAACAGATCCGCGGCTACGGCCCGGTGAAGGAGCGCTCCATCGCCAAGGCCCGCCAGCAGGAGAAGTTGCTCCGGGAGCAGCTGGCCAAGGGCGACGAGGTACAGAGCGTGCGGCTGTTCCAGCCGGCGGCCTAGCACGATGGCGCCGTTCGCGGTGGAGGCCGCTCCCACGGGTTGGCACTGCAGGGGTGTTGTGGGAGCGGTCTTGACCGCGAAGGAACCCGGTTGAGGCGTAACGGGTTCGCTCCCGGTTTCACGGGGCAATTCCGCTCTCACGAGCAGCTCCGTACCAGACAACAAGGCTCTGCTGGCTGCAGAGCATCAGACCAACAAGAACGAGGTAACCCAAATGTCCGTCTTCGCTCACCCCGACTTCGATCGCCACGAACAGGTGGTCTTCTGTCATGACCAGGCGTCGGGTCTGAAAGCCATCATCGCCATCCACGACACGCGCCTCGGCCCGGCGCTGGGTGGCTGCCGGATGTTTCCCTACGCCAATGACGACGACGCCCTGCGCGATGTGCTGCGCCTGTCGCGCGGGATGACGCTGAAATCCTCGCTGGCCGGACTCAAGCTTGGCGGCGGCAAGGCGGTGATCATCGGTGATCCGCACACCGGCAAGAGCCAGGCGCTGCTGCATGCGATGGGTGATTTCGTCGACAGCCTCGGCGGGCGCTACATCACCGCCGCCGATTCCGGCACCGGCGATGCCGAGATGCAGGCCTTCGCCCAGCGCACCCGCCATGTGGTCGGCGCCACGCCACGCACCACGCTGGATGGCAGCATCGCCAGCGGCGACCCGTCGCCATCCACCGCCTATGGCGTGTTCGTCGGCCTCAAGGAAGCGGTGCGCCAGCGTCTTGGCCGCGACGATCTGACCGGGTTGAAGGTGGCGATCCAGGGCGTTGGTCATGTCGGCCTGGGCCTGGCGCGGCACCTGAAGGCTGCCGGCGCCGAGCTGTGGGTGGCGGACATCTTCGATGCCAACGTCAAGCAGGCGATGGAGGAAGTGGGCGCCAACGTGGTGCGCCCGCAGGACATCTACGGCCTGGACGTGGACGTTTTCGCGCCCTGCGCCATGGGCGGCATCCTCAACGAGCAGACCCTGGAAGTGCTGCGCGCCCCGGTGATCGCCGGGGCGGCCAACAACCAGCTGGCCACCGCCGAGATCGGCATCGAACTGCAGCGGCGCAACCAGCTCTACGCGCCGGACTATGCGATCAATGCCGGCGGCATCATCGACGTCTACTACCAGCGCACCGGCGGCAGCGCCGCGCAGATCGACGCTCATGTGAACGCCATCGGCGACACCCTGCGCGAGATATTCACCCGCTCCGCTGCCAGCGGTGAGCCGACCTCGGTAATCGCCGATCGCCTGGCGCTGGAGCGCCTGCACGCCGGCGGCGTACCGCAGGCCGAGGCACTCAAGCGCCAGGCTTCATGAGTCCTGACGGCCGGTCGCCTGGGCGTGCCGGCCTTCACTGAGCGGGGCGGCCGGTTCTGATCGCCAGCGCCGTGCCCGCTCCGTTCGTTCGCATCATCCCTGACAAAAACAACAAGCAGGAATCCGCAATGACTGATAAAACCAGCCTCGCGGCCGGCACCTTCGCCGGCGCGCGCGCACGCATCCAGGACAATGCCAGCCGAGGCCTGTGGTCCTCCCGCTGGGTGTTCTTCCTCGCCGCCACCGGCTCGGCGGTGGGCCTGGGCAATATCTGGAAATTCCCCTACGTGACCGGGCAGAACGGCGGCGGCGCCTTCGTTCTGGTCTACCTCGCCTGCATCCTCTTGATCGGCATTCCGCTGCTGATGACCGAGGTGATGATCGGCCGTCGCGGTCGGGCGAATCCTGATGGCGCCGTTGCGCGGCTGGCCCGTGAAGCCGGAGCCAGTTCGCGCTGGCGCGTGGTGGGCTGGCTCGGCGGGCTGACCGGGTTTCTGATCCTGAGCTTCTACCTGGTGGTCGCTGGCTGGGCGCTGGCCTATGTGCCGGCGACCTTCAGCGGCGCCTTCACCGGAGTCAGCGGGGAGGCCAGTGGTGAGCTGTTCGGCACGCTGCTGGCGGACCCGCTGCGCCTGGTGGTCTGTGCCACGCTCGTGCTGGCGGCGACCATGCTGATCGTCGGCTTCGGTGTGCGCGGCGGGCTGGAGCGTTCGCTGCGCTTTCTGATGCCCGGGCTGTTCGTGTTGATGCTGGTGCTGGTGGTCTACGCCGCCATCGAAGGCGAATTCGCTCAGGCGCTGCAGTTCCTCTTCGTCCCGGACTTCTCCGCGCTAACCGCGCAAAGCGTACTGGTTGCCCTCGGCCATGCCTTCTTCACCCTGAGCCTGGGCTGCGGCGCGATGATGGTCTACGGCTCCTATCTGCCGGAAGGCACCTCCATCGCAAAGACCTCGATTCTGGTGGCGCTGGCCGATACCGCGGTGGCGCTGCTGGCCGGCTTGGCGATCTTCCCGCTGGTGTTCGCCAACGGCCTGGAGCCGGGGGCAGGGCCGGGACTGATCTTTGTCACGTTGCCGATTGCCTTTGGCCAGATGCCGGTGGGGCAGGTCGTCGGTGGGCTGTTCTTCATCATGCTGGTGATCGCCGCGCTGACCTCGGCCATCTCGCTCTCCGAGCCGAGCATCGCCTGGCTCACCGAGCGCTTCCGTATCAGCCGGACCAAGGCCGTGCTGGGCAGCGGCCTGGTGCTCTGGCTGCTGAGCCTGGGCAGCGTGTTCTCGTTCAATCACTGGGCGGACTATCAGCTGTTCGGCAAGACCTTCTTCGACACCCTGGACTACCTGACCACCAACTGGCTGATGCCGTTGGGCGGGCTGGGCACGGTGCTGTTCACCGGCTGGGTGCTGCAAAAACAGGTGGTCAGCGAAGCGATCGGCATCCGTAGCAATGGCCTGTTCCTGACCTGGTGGAACCTGCTGCGCTACGGCACTCCGGTGGCCATCGTGCTGGTGTTCCTCAACCTCATGGGTTTGATCTAGCGCGATCACGGTCGTCCGTGTAGTACGCGCAGGTGGGCTGAAGCCCACCTTACAAGAATGCTGTGGGCTTCTCAGGAAGCCGTTTTGGTGGGCTCAGGTCCATCCCATCGGAAGCCGACACAGGCTTTGGTGGGGTGGGCTTCAGCCCACCTTTTTTATGCGCGACGCCATGCACGGGATGACATGTGCGGCAGGTTGTCGCACCGGTTTGTAAGCTTTTCGTTACGCCTGGCAAGCCGCCAAGCCAGGCTTTTCAGCGAAAAACGCGCTGTAAGGAAAACCTGACAGCGGGGACGGCGCCAGCCGCTTTCCGTGCCCGTAAACAGCATTGTTCGCCGCCCTGGCCTGGGGTGTGATGGGGCCAGCCAAGCCGTGCAACGGCCGTCCTCACAACAATAATCAGGAGGCGATATGAACGCCGTGAACAAGATCGAACAGCACAACCCCATCGGCACCGACGGCTTCGAGTTCGTCGAATTCACCGCGCCGAATGCCGAGGGCATCGAACAGCTGCGTACGCTGTTCACCCAGATGGGCTTTACCGAAACCGCCAAGCACCGCTCCAAGGAGGTCTGGCTGTTCCAGCAGCACGACATCAACATCGTGCTCAACGGCAGCCCCACCGGGCATGTGCGCGAGTTCGGCGAGAAGCATGGCCCGAGCGCCTGCGCCATGGCCTTCCGGGTGAAGAATGCCGCGCAGGCCGCCGCCTACGTCGAATCCCAGGGCGCCAAGCTGGTCGGCAGCCACGCCAACTTCGGCGAGCTGAACATCCCCTGCGTCGAAGGCATCGGCGGCTCGCTGCTGTATCTCGTCGACCGCTACGGCGACAAGAGCATCTACGACGTCGACTTCGAGTACATCGAAGGGCGCACGCCGAATGACAACGCCGTCGGCCTGATGTGCATCGACCATCTGACCCACAACGTCATGCGTGGGCAGATGGATGTCTGGTCCGGTTTCTACGAGCGCATCGCCAACTTCCGCGAGATTCGCTACTTCGACATCGAAGGCAAGCTGACCGGCCTGTTCTCCCGTGCCATGACCGCGCCCTGCGGCAAGATCCGCATCCCGATCAACGAGTCGGCCGACGACAAGTCGCAGATCGAGGAATTCATCCGCGAGTACCACGGCGAGGGCATCCAGCACATCGCGCTGTCCACCGACGACATCTACGAGACCGTGCGCCGCCTGCGCGCCAACGGCGTGGACTTCATGACGACCCCGGACACCTACTACGAGAAGGTCGATACCCGCGTCGCCGGCCACGGCGAGCCGCTCGACCAGCTGCGCGAGCTGAGCCTGCTGATCGATGGGGCGCCGGGGGATGACGGCATCCTGCTGCAGATTTTCACCAACACGGTGATCGGCCCGATCTTCTTCGAAATCATCCAGCGCAAGGGCAACCAGGGCTTCGGCGAAGGCAACTTCAAGGCGCTGTTCGAATCCATCGAGGAAGACCAGGTGCGCCGCGGCGTGATCAAGGCGGACGAGTAAGTCCGGCGTCGAGGTGGGGTTGCGTAGGGTGGATGTCGCGAAGCACATCCACGCGTTTCGGTAGGCCGACATGAACGCGTGGCCGACACAGACGCGTGGAAGATGCTTCGCAGTCTTCCACCCTACGCATCGACAACCACCGCAGCGCCATTCAGATCACGCGGTATCACGAAGGAGAGGCACATGAGCCGCAAATGGATCAGTTTCCCCATCCGCGAGGGAGAGAGTTCGCGTCAGGCGCACTGCGATTTTCCGCAGGGCACCTACGAGCGCGAAATGGGCCGCGAAGGCTTCTTCGGCCCGGCTTCGCACCTGCATCACAAGCATCCGCCGACCGGCTGGATCGACTGGGAAGGCCCGCTGCGCCCGCACGCCTTCAACTTCAATCACATCCCCAGCGAAGGCGACTGCCCGCTGCAGGCGCCGCTGGCGCTGCACAATGCCGACGTCAAGCTGCGCCTGTGGAAGACCAACGGCGCCATGCGCCACCTGGTGCGCAACGGTGACGGTGACGAACTGCTGTTCATCCACGAGGGCGCCGGGCATTTTTACTGCGACTTCGGCCACCTGGAATTCCGCGACGGCGACTACCTGATGATCCCGCGCGGCACCGCCTGGCGCATCGAGGCGACGCAGCCGGTGTTCATGCTGCTGATCGAGAACACCGACGGCGCCTACCAGCTGCCGGAAAAAGGCCTGGTCGGCCCGCATGCCATCTTCGACGCCGCAGTGCTCGACCATCCGCGGCTGGACGACGCCTTCCGCGCGCAGCAGGACGAGAACCCCTGGCAGATCCGCATCAAGCGGCGCGACCAGATCACCACCGTGACCTACCCGTACAACCCGCTGGACGTGGTCGGCTGGCACGGCGACAACACCGTGGTACGGCTCAACTGGCGTGACATCCGCCCGCTGATGAGCCATCGCTATCACTTGCCGCCGTCGGCGCACACCACCTTCGTCGCCAACGGTTTTGTGGTCTGCACCTTCACGCCGCGGCCGGTGGAATCCGATCCGGGTGCGCTGAAGGTGCCGTTCTTCCACAACAACGACGACTACGACGAAGTGCTGTTCTACCACCGCGGCAACTTTTTCAGCCGCGACAACATCGAGCAGGGCATGGTGACCTTCCACCCCTGCGGCTTCCCCCACGGGCCGCACCCGAAGGCACTGAAGAAGGCCAGCACCGACCCGGCGACCTTTGCCGACGAGGTGGCGGTGATGATCGACACCCGTCGTGCGCTGGAAGTCGGCGCGGCTGCCGCAGCCGTCGATGTCCCCGAATACGTCAACTCCTGGCGTGCGCCGGGCAAGGAATCCTGATGAAACTCGCAACCCTCAACCAGGGCCGCGACGGCGTGCTCGTCGTGGTCTCCCGTGATCTCGCCCAGGCGGTGAAAGTGCCGCAGATCGCCGCCACGCTGCAGGCCGCGCTGGATGACTGGAACTACTGCAAGCCGAAGCTGGAAGCGGTCTACCAGCGCCTCAACGACGGGCTGGAGGAGGGCGCATTCGCCTTCGACCAGACCGCCTGCCACAGCCCGCTGCCGCGTGCCTATCACTGGGCGGACGGCAGCGCCTACGTCAATCACGTCGAGCTGGTGCGCAAGGCGCGTGGCGCCGAGATGCCGGAGTCCTTCTGGCACGATCCGCTGATGTACCAGGGCGGCGCCGATGCCTTTATCCCGCCGCACAGCCCGATCCGTCTGGCCGACGAGGCCTGGGGCATCGATCTGGAAGGCGAACTGGCAGTGATCACCGACGACGTGCCCATGGGCGCGACGCCGGCCGAGGCGGCCGCGCACATCCAGCTGCTGATGCTGGTCAACGACGTGTCGCTGCGCAACCTGATCCCCGGCGAGCTGGCCAAGGGCTTCGGCTTCTACCAGAGCAAGCCTTCGTCGAGCTTCTCGCCGGTGGCGGTGACCCCGGACGAGCTGGGCGAAACCTGGCGCGACGGCA
>Ga0209024_1002133_pt1 | contig 12674 bp, 8 predicted proteins | sample AutmiccommunBRH5_FD_187380 | JGI IMG/M metagenome (GOLD analysis project Ga0209024, IMG submission 187380) | Deep subsurface microbial communities from Mt. Terri, Switzerland - Autotrophic microbial communities BRH/5 (SPAdes) (version 2) | ecosystem: Environmental > Aquatic > Deep subsurface >...
CGGCCTTGGCCTTGGTCTCGCCATAGATTGACAGTTGCGGCTGGGTAGCGGCCAGGGAGGAGACATGGATGAAGCGTCTGGTACCCGCCTGTTTCGCTGCCTCGACGATTGCCAGCGTTCCAGTGACGTTGCCGGACTCGAATCCGGCGCGGTCGCGGGCATTGACGACTCCGGCAATATGGAGAACCATGTCCGCGCCGGCGCACAGCCGAGCAAGGCTGGTCTGGTCGTCCAGAGCGCCACGCACCCATTCGACGCCGGGGCGGTCGTCCTGCCTCCGCCGGGTCAATGCGCGCGCATCATATCCTTCGCGCACGATCAGATCGAGCATACGGCCACCGACAAAGCCGGTTGCTCCGGTGACGGCGACGGTTTTGCGAGCGACCCCGGCCATAATCCCTACACCAGCACCATCTGGTTGCGGTGGACGACAGCGCTGCGCGGAGCATAGCCCAGCAAGGCTTCCAGTTCCGAGCTCCGGTGGCCAATGATCCTGGCGCAATCAAGCGCGTCATATTCGGCCAGTCCGCGCGCGATCGTCAGGCCGTTTTCATCCTTGATTTCTACCATATCGCTGCGTTGAAACTGGCCTTCGATCGTGATGATGCCGGCTGCCAGCAGGCTGCCGCCCGACTGCAAGGCCGCGACCGCACCGGAGTCGATGGTGATCGTCCCGGCCGAGGTCAGTCGTCCTCCCAGCCATGTCTTGCGGGCATTGGCGGCGTCACCCGCCTTGAACAACGTCCCGACATTGGTGAGGGCATAGCGTTCCAGCGGATGTTCTTCGCGACCCGAGATGATCGACAGCTCGATACCGGCGAGATTGGCAATTTTTGCCGCTTCCAGTTTCGAGACCATACCGCCCGACCCGAGACCGGATCCGGAACTGCTGTCGGCCATCGCCATGATCGATTCATCGACGGATTCGACAAGGCCAATAAATTGTCCGTGTGTTTCGACGTCGGGCCTCCGGTCATAGAGTCCGTCGATATCGGAAAGCAGCAACACCCGGTCGGCACCCGCCGCCTGGGCCACCCGCGCAGCCAGCCGGTCATTGTCGCCAAAGCGAATCTCGTCGGTGGCGACGCTGTCATTTTCGTTGATCACTGCAATGGCGCGATGCTCGATCAGCCTTTCGAGGGTGGCGGTAGCGTTGAGATAGCGCTTGCGATCTTCCAGATCATCGAGCGTGAGCAGAATCTGGGCGGCGGTGATCTGCTGCTCTGCAAGAAGCTCCGACCACAGGCTGCTCAGTGCAATCTGGCCAATCGAGGCTGCCGCCTGGGCGTCGGCAAGACTGGCACGACCGCCATGATCAAGGCCGAGCTTGCGCGCGCCGAGGGCAATCGAGCCCGATGAGACGATGATGACATTGTCGCCCGCCTGATGGCGTTTTGCGATATCGGCTACCAGCGTCTTGAGCCAGTGCCGGCGCGCTTGTCCATCCTCGCCGACGAGCAGGGCAGATCCGACCTTGACCACAATCGTCTCCGGCTTTGCGGCATTCACAGCGGCGACCAGTCCTTGGTTTTTTCCTCTTCATCCGAGGAATGCGTGGGCAAGCCCTTGCGCTCGATCGAGCTGTTTTCGCCAACCGCTTCGAGTATCTTGTCGAGCGCGGCGTCCAGCCCGGCACCAGTCGCGCCGGACACCGGCAGCACATGTTCCGCCCCGGCCGCCCGCAATTGGCTCGCGATATCGGCCATCAGCTCGTCATCGAGCAGATCGGCCTTGTTCAGTGCCAGTATCTGCGGTTTTTCCGAGAGACCGCCGCCATATTTCTCGAGTTCCTTGCTGACCGTTTTCCAGGCTGATACCGGATCGTCACCGGTCGCGTCGACCAGATGCAGCAAGATCTTGCACCGTTCGATATGGCCAAGGAAGCGGTCGCCAATGCCCGCGCCGTCGGCTGCACCCTCGATCAGCCCGGGAATATCCGCCAGCACGAACTCGCGGCCCTTGTGGCGGACCACGCCGAGCTGCGGATGGATGGTGGTGAACGGATAGGCACCGACCTTGGCATCGGCGTTGGTCACCTTGTTGATAAGGGTGGATTTGCCGGCATTGGGAAGACCGACAAGTCCGGCGTCGGCGATCAGCTTCAGCCGCAGCCAGATCGCCGCCTCTTCGCCCAGTTCGCCGGGCTGGTGCTGGCGCGGGGCGCGGTTGGTCGAGCTTTTGTAGCTGGCATTGCCGCGGCCACCGATGCCGCCTTCGAGGAAGGTTGCGCGCTGACCTTCCTGCGTGAAGTCAAGCAGCACATGTTCCTTGTCTTCCGACAATATCTGCGTGCCAACGGGCACCTTGATCACCAGATCGTCGCCGCCGGCACCTGTCCGGTTGCGCCCGGCGCCGCCCTTGCCGCGCGGGGCTCTGAAATGCTGGGCATAGCGAAAGTCGATCAGGGTGTTCAGTCCTTCCACCGCCAGAAAGACGATGTCGCCGCCCTTGCCGCCATTGCCGCCATCGGGACCGCCATATTGAATATATTTTTCGCGCCGGAAACTGACAGCGCCGGGCCCGCCCTGACCCGAGCTGACGTAGATTTTGGCTTGATCGAGAAAATGCATGTTGGTGCATTTAGGGACTAGACGCGCGAAACGCTAGGCTTTGGTGCAATATAACGACATTGCCCGCCCCGGTCCTCCGCGAAGATGCCTTATATGCTCAGCCCCCCGTCGACCGCAAAGGCCGCGCCGGTCGCGAATTTGCTTTCGTCGGAGGCCAGATAGATCACGAGATGCGCGACATCGTCCGGTTCGCCCATATGGCCGACCGGCTGGGCCAGCTTGAATGCTTCCTCGGTTTCCGCCGGATTGGGCGTTCCGTCAATGACGCTGCGGACATTGGGCGTCATGATCGTGCCAGGCAGGACCGCGTTGACGCGGACACCGTTTTTCTCGCGCGCGCAATAGAGGGCGATCGATTTGGTCAGCATCGGAATGGCGGCCTTGGCGCTGTTGTAGGCGACCAGATCGGCGCTCGCATTGATCGCGGCGGCAGAAGAAAAATTGATGATCGAACCGCCGGTCTTGCTCATCAGGGGCAGGGCGGCCTTGCAGCCGAGAAAGATGGAGTCGACATCGACCGTGTAGCAGCGGCGAAAATCCTCGTAGCTGACGTCGGCGATCGACCCGAAAACCGTTACGGCAGCGTTGTTCACCAGCACATCGAGCCGACCGTATTCGGCCTCGACATGGGCAATCACCTCGCCCCAGCGACCGGGATTGGTCACGTCCTGTTCCAGGAAATCGACTTGGGCTCCCAGTTCCGCTGCCGTCGCCGCCCCAGCTTCCGCATTGTGGTCGGTGATCAGCACGCGTGCGCCTTCTTCGGCCAGGCGCCGTGCGGCGGCCTTGCCCAGCCCCATCGCGCCGCCGGTCAGCAAAATGATCTTGTCCTGAACCCGTCCCATAGCTGCTCCCTGTTCCGGCCTCGGCCGCTAATCTGTTTTGCCGGACTATTCCGCTGCTTCCAATTGTTCCATCTGGGCGACCCGCGGGTCATTCGGATAGACCCATTCTTCACCAATCACCTGCTCGACGGCGAGCTCTTCCGGCACCCGGTTGAGGCCGATCATCTTGTCGCAATTTTGGTGAAAACTGTAGATGCGCGCTTCCTGGTAGCTGAGCGGGACGCTCTTGAAGCCGTCGCTTTCCATCGATTTCTGGATCATTTCGCCAAATTGCGTGTCCTCAAGAATGATTGGCGACATGTCGCGTCCATTGGGCTTGGTGTCGTCCGGGACGGTCCAGAGATCCGGTGCCGGTCCGTCGCCCCAGTCCATGGCCATTGTCACCAGCTCCAGCCGGGTGGTGTTGAGCGATGTTGGCCAGAAGATCAGCGGTGGGACAAAATAATTGCTCAGCGGCGATACCCAGTTGGGGAACATGGTGTAGCTTTGCGTGCAGGTCCGTCCCAATTCGCCGACGCCTTCGATCTCCTGCCAGTTCGGCGGACTGTCGATGGCGCGGACATGCTCGCGGTCGGTTTGCGCGGGCGCGGGGGCGAGCATCCGGGCATGGCCGTTGGGATAGAGGGTGTTCACGTTGCGCTTGCTGTCGACCAATGGCGCGACAGTGTCGGGATGGATGAAGGGTACGTGATAGACCTCCATATTGGCCTCCATCGCGACCTTCCAGTTGCACTTGAGGTCGAAGCTGTGGCGCGCTGCCAGCCGGATCTTGTCGAAACGAAACTCCTTCCATTCCTCCCAGACCGGGCCGAGCCATTGCTTCAGCGGCATCGCCTCTTCATCGAAATTGACGAAGATCAGATTGCCCAGCCGCTCGCACTTGACCGGGATCAGGCTGCGGCAGGACATGTCGAAGTCCGGACCGAAATCCTGCTTTTCCGGCACGCCGACCAGGGTTCCGTCGGTCTTGTAGGTCCAGTTGTGATAGCCGCACATCAGTCGCGGCGACCGGCCTCTTTCTTCGGTGACGACAGGGGCACCGCGATGGCGGCAGGTGTTGTAAAAGGCGCGCACCTCGCCGTCCATGCCGTGGACGATGACGATCGGATCACCGACCTGCTCCCATTTCATGAAGCATCCCGGTTCCGGTACTTCGTCGATATGGCCGGCGAACAGCCAGCTTTTCTTCCACAGATATTGCTGTTCCAGGTCATAATATTCCTGACTGGTATAGCGCCCGGCCGGCAGGTCGGGGAGTTGGGGAAAGCCTTGCGGCGGCGCCGTGCGCGACGCCTCCCACTCCATCAGGCGTTTCATCTGATGGACATAAGCACGTTCCATCACCACGACCCCGAACCCTGGGTCAGCATTGCTGCGACTGCCATCTGCGTTTCTCCTCATCCTCAACTTGCTGCACTCAAACTGGCAAGGCACCCAAAAAGTGAGTCAATATTAACTGTAACATTGTTATATATAAAATCAAATGTTCGGCCGTCGACTAGTCTTTTGATGAAGGGGGCAATTCCGCGCTCGCGGTTGGCTCTCGGAATCCCGCCGACGCAATTCGGCCCGACTCCGGTCGGACAGAAACGCGCGCGATGAAACTTGCGCGATTGTCATGGCCATGCTGATCGAATAGACCTTCCCTCGTCCGAAACTGTTAGATGGTAGCAATCTTGCCGCGCATAGTAGATCATGATGAGCGCCGCCGACAAGTCGTCGCGATTGCGAGAAATATTCTGTTGGAATATGGACTCGAAAAACTCACTATCCGGCGAATTGCGGAATCCGCGAACCTCAGCACAGCCATAATCTCGCATTATTTTCGGGATAAACGAGAGCTCATGCTGTTCATTTTCCTGAACACCCTGGAAATCACTGAACGCAAGTTCGCGCAGGCGGTCGGGTCCGGCCGGTCCACAACTGCCTGTTTGCAGACATTATTGCCCACGGATGATGAGAGCCGGGACAACTGGAAAGTCTGGATCGCATTCTGGAATATGACGCTGACCGATACCGAGTTTCGTCAACAGCAGGTGGCGAAGACCGAGAACACGCTTCGGATGATACGCGGCTTGCTCGATCGCAATTCTCCTTCTCGATCGATTGATGAAAATGAGAAGGACGTCGAGGAGCGAAGGATATTCGCCGTACTCGTCGGCATAGCCATTCAGGCCATTCACGACCCTGAAAACTGGCCTGTCGAGCAGCAGAACCGGGTGCTGGAAAGCGAATTTGGCCGAATGGCGGATATATTGTCCTAGCGGAGGTAAGCCGCAAAGGGCACCAAGATTTCCGGTCGACGATGGCTGGGGCCGGCTGCTTCATAAGAACTTGGGCTTTCCGGATGGTCGTCCGCTCTCGTCCATCTGGCATCAATCCCGCTACCGGTCGTGCCGCGGACCGCGGCAGTTTATTTGTATCAATGTTATATTAACGGTTGACTGGCTTCTCTCCTAATTTATATCAATGTTACATTTAGAATTGATGGATCTTTGCGAACCCTGTCAAATCGGGTGAGAAAGGACAGCGAGGGAAATTTACGCCGATGGAATCTGCAACGAGGCAACAGCTCTATGCTGACACTCAGGAGATGCTGGACCTTCAGGAGACGGGCATGGTGCGGCATGCGCGCCAAGTGGCAACGCTGGACGCCCGTCAATATACGGACGAGGCGCAGTTCGCCGCTGAGCAGAAAAGGATTTTCAAGCGCTTGCCCCTGATGCTGGCGGCAAGTTGCGAGTTGTCCGATTCCGGAAGCTTCAAGACGATGGATATTGCAGGCGTGCCGGTCCTGCTCGTGCGTGGCAAGGACGGGGTGGCGCGAGCATTCCTCAACAGCTGCACACATCGCGCCAGTCCGGTCGCAAAAGGCTGTGGCAAGGCCGCACGTTTCACTTGCCCCTATCACGGCTGGACGTTCGGACGGGAAGGCAATCTTATCGGGATTGCCTCTCGCGAAAATTACGGAGACATCGAACCAGACGACTATGGCCTGCTCTGCTTTCCGGTGCATGAGCAGTCAGGGCTGATCTGGGCTATTCTGGACCCCGATGCCCCCTCAGATTTCTCAGCATTTCTGGGTCAATTTACGGAGATGCTCGGCGGCTTCGGTTTTGAAGATTGGCATTTTGGTCAACGGACCACCCTTGCAGGTGCCAACTGGAAATTGGCCTTTGATGCCCATCTGGAATTCTATCATCTCCCGGTGCTGCATCGTGAGACATTCGGGACAGAGATAGGAAATGCGGCACAATATCAATATCATGGGCCCCATTTTCGCCTGCGCCATGTCGGAAAACGAAGCGAGTCGTCGGTCCCCGATAGCCTCACCGTTCTCGATGACCTGGCTCGCGAAGACTGGCCAATGGAGCCTCTTTTATCGGGGGAATGGATTCTCTTTCCCAATGTCTCGATCAACGGTTTCTTCCAGGGCGGTCGGGGGGTGATTATTTCACAGGTTATCCCGGGAAGTACAGTGGGCGAATCCGTTACGATCCAGACATATCTGCACGAAAGTCTGCAAAATGACGAAGAGCGGATCGCTGGTGCCGAGCTGACGGAATTTATCGCCCATGTTGTCAGAGATGAAGATCTGCCGATGTCGAGGGACCAGCAACATATTCTGTCGTCCGGCCTGCAGAAATCAGTGCAATTCGGGCGCAATGAAGGTGGCCTGCAACATTTTCATCGCTGGGTGGAACATTGTGTAGGCATGGATGAGAAACAGCCCCTTGCAGAGCTCGTGACTGCGGCTCCTGATATTCCATAACCGGTTCTGTCAGCCGCAAACTTCTCGATGCCTTCCGGTCGAAGGGCAGGCAGTCCATGTGATTGGCGACGGCGAGATATGGAAACCCGATGTCAGTTCGGGCATGCCTGATCCGTAAGGGCTAGGCCGCCGCCCGGACCGCACCGATCAGATCCGCTGACCGCATATCGCCCAACAGCCCCTCGCCCATCTTGTTCATGACGTAACAATAGGTCGCGCGATTCTCCATATCGATCAGGATTTGCGAGCCGCCATAGCCGCCCCAGAACATGCTGTCTTCATTGGGCAGCTGGACCACCTCTCCGGTCAGGCCAAAGCCGAGGCCGAATCGCAGCGGCAGGCCCATCAGCACCAGATCATTGCCTTCGATCTGCAGTTCAAGCGCCTTACGGCAGCCGGCTTCTGACAGGATGCGCTTGCCCTTGGCGACGCCGCCATTGGCGAGCAAGACGTGGATTTCCGCGACTGATCGGGCGTTGCCGGTGCCGCCGGCCGCCGGAATTTCCGCGCCGCGCCATTCCCTTGTGCGTGTGTCGCCCGGGTTGATCGACGGGTTGGTGAAGGTCTTGCGCTGGATATCATTGGCCGCCGCTTGTGCCGCGCCTGCCTTCGGCGGAATTAGATCGGCAACCCGGTGATCATGTTCGCCATCCAGGCCGATATGAAAATCGGCATCCAGCGGCTCGGCAATTTCCTCGCGGAACACCGTGCCCAGCGACTTGCCGGTGATCCGGCGGACCACTTCGCCAACCAGATAGCCCTGAGTGATCGCATGATAGCCGACCTGTGTACCCGGCTCCCACCAGGGTGCCTGCGCGGCGAGCAGCGAGGTTGCCTTGTCCCAGTCGTAGAGATCCTCGCGCGTGATCGGTGTTTCCCAGCCGGGAAGACCCGAGGAATGGCTCATCAATTGAGCCACGGTGACGGTGTCCTTGCCATTCTGTGCAAATTCCGGCCAATATCGTGCCACCGGTGCGTCAAAATCGAGCTCGCCGCGATCGGCGATCAACAGGGCAGTCAAAGCGGTCATCGTCTTGGTGGTCGAATAGACATTGACGATCGTGTCGGCCTCCCAAGGTCGGGTTTTCGCTTCGTCGGCCCAGCCGCCCCAGATATCGATGACGGTCTCGCCGTCAATGGTCGCGCAAAAGGAGGCCCCAACATCGGCACCGCTGGCGAGGCTGGCGGCCATGATGTCGCGCACGTGCGCAAACCGGTCCTGAGCGGACCCGTGAACCAGATTGTCTGTCATCGACGTTCCTTAAGCGGCTGAAACCCTGACCGGTATCGCGCTTTGCAGGGCCTGTCCAGTGATCGGATCGATATTGCTGTCGTCGGTAAGCAGGCGGTTGGTTGACCCGCCCTTGCTCATCACCTCATCCTTGCCGGCCTCGCTGTCGCCAAAGGCGTGGCTCATCGAGATGACACCTGGGCGGACCTTGTCGTCCGCCTTTGCCAGGCCGAAGATCGAGGCGGTGGGCGAGGTGATCTCGATGATCGCGCCATCTTCGATACCGGCTGCAGCCAGATCACCGGGGTTAAAAAAGGCCGGATTGGTTGGCATTTTTTCGACCAGTTTCGGGAAAGTATGGCCATTGCTGTTGTAGCGGTGCTTGGACCGACGCGAGATCAGGCGGAAATCGAAGCCCGCGGTCGTCGCGTCCTTTGCCGCATATTCGGTCAGCTGGTACGGCATCGCACCCGCATTGAGATCGAACTTTTCCTCTGCATTGGGATCGGCGGGACCGACCACGGGATGGAGTTCATCATAGGTGATCGCCGCGCCCTTGCGTTTCAGCGCCGCCGCATCCGCCTTTGCCTTGCTTGGCTTGAGCAGCGAGCCTTCGGAAATCAGGTCGAGCACGGTTGCCTTGTCGGGACACTCGTCCATCGACACTGGGCCGCCGGGAAAGTTCATTTCAATGCCCATATGCTTGGCGAGCCACCAGAGCATTTCATATTCGTCCATCGTGTCGCCGGGCGGCGGCACCATCGCTTCGGTATAATGGGCATAGGCCTCTTCGGTGAAGGCGTCGGAGACATTGTTGATGTCTTCGCGCTCCAGACACATTGAGGGCGCCAGAATCATGTCCGCCCGCTTTGCGCTGGCCGACATCCACGGATCGACCTGGATGAACAATTCGCATTCATCGAGCGCGCGGCGGACCTTCTGCTGGTCGGGGAAGGCAATTTCCGGATTGCCGCCGATCGAGATCAGCGCCTTGATCTGGCCTTCGCCCGGCGTCAGGATCTCGTCTGCCAGCACATTGCACGGCATTTCCTTGCCCAGCAGACCCAGGCCGCGGATGCGGGACTTGGCAAAACCCTCGCCGAATGTCGGCATTTTGGGAGCGACCTGTGCTTTTTTGGGAGAGCCGCTCAGGGGATTGAACACCATCGGCGCGGAAACCCGCTCGCCTTCCTGATTGAAGCGGGCGCAGAGGATGTTGAGCGAGGCCACGAGATATTCGGTGAGCGTGCCATTGCCGGCCATTTCCGGGCCGGTGCCGGTTACCACCCGGCCCTTGTTGGCGCCCGCAAACATGCGCGCGGCCCTGATCAGCTCGTCCTTGTCGACACCAGCGCGTTTTGCCGCCACATCAGGCGTCATCGGCTTGACCGCCGCTTCCAGCTCTTCCAGTCCATCAACATGGGCCGCGACGAAATTCTGGTCGTAGAGTTTTTCCGCCAAAATCACATTGAGCATTCCAGCGAGCAGGGCTGGGTCTTCACCCGGTTTTACCGGCAGGTAGACATGCGCGAGCTTGCCCATTTCGCTTACCCGCGGGTCGGCGACGATCAATTTCAGGCCCCGGTCCAGCGCATCGCGCAGACCGCGTGACGGGGAGGATGTCGGCATGCCGCCGGAATAGTGGGAGACGATCGGATTATTGCCGACAAACATCGCAACATCGGAATCGGTAAAGGCGTTGCCGCCTCCCATCCACATGCCATAGCGGGCGGTGGTGAAGACCTTGGCCGGCTGGTCGACGGTCACGCTGGTATACCAGTTGCGCGAACCGATGCCCTGGGCGAAGGCATAGGAAGTGCCCAATACGGCGCTGTTCTGGAAAGCGTTGGTGCCGCAATAGACCGCAACGCTGTGGGGGCCGTGTTCCTCGACCATTTTCTTCATCCGCTCGCCGGCGAGTTTCAGCGCATCGGCAGTCGCGATATCCCTGAAACTGCCATCGGGCTGGCGAATCTTGCTGGTGATCATCCGGTCGGGAAGATTGTGCATGTCGGGAAGCTGGCGACCCTTTATGCAGGTGTAGCCGTGAAACAGGTGATCTTCCTTGTCTCCGCGGACGGAGACGATCTTGTCATCTTCCACTTCCACCACCATCGCGCAGCTGGCGTGGCAAAAGCGGCAAAAACTGCGTTTGGTTTCGACGACCATGTATCTCTCCTGTTTTGCCAGTGGTCTAGGCGCGTCGGCAATCGCAGACGACTGACAAAATTGCTTGGAAGGAGCTATTATCGGTGCTGGCCCAGATCCAATCCGGCGGGTAGTCAGGGCGCCAAATCAGCCGCTGTTGCGCAATGCCGTGGCAATGGCGTTGAGCGACAATTGAATGCCTTCGCCAATGCGCGGATCCTCTTCGCCAGCGCGCAGTCGTTTCATCAGTTCAATCTGCAGATGATTGAGTGGCTCGATATAGGGCAGGCGCAATTCAATGCTGTTGAACAGCGACGGGCTTTTCGCCAGCAGGTGGGGCTGATCCGTAATCTCCAGCAACAGGTCGCGGGTCTGGTACCAGCCGGACCTGATACGGGTGAAGAAGGCCTGTCCCATCTCCTGATCCTCGACCAGTCCCGCGTAGCGGGCGGCAATGCCCATGTCCGACTTCGCGAGGACCATTTCCATGTTGGACAGTGTTGCTTGAAAAAACGGCCAGCTTTGTGCCATCTCCTTCAGCTTGGTCTTGTCCTCGAACGCCGCCAGCGCATGACCGACGCCATACCAGCCGGGCAGCATCACGCGGGCCTGAGCCCAGCTGAATACCCAGGGAATTGCGCGCAGATCCTCAATCTTGTCGCTCTTGGTGCGACTGGCTGGCCGCGAGCCGATCTTGAGCTTGGCAATTTCCGTCAGCGGCGTCATCTGCCGGAAAAAGGTACGAAAAGCATCATCGCCATAGACCAGATCCCGATATTCGCTGAATGCGACTTGCGAGATTTCGTCCATCGCTACGGCGAAATCCCGCTGCACCCTGGTGTCGGTCCGATCGGGCTCCAGCGAATTGATCAGTACCGCCGATGTCATCGCTTCCAGATTGGCTTCCGCGCCATCTTCCGTGCCATATTTTGCCGCGATCACTTCGCCCTGTTCGGTGATGCGGATGCGGCCGGCGACGGTTCCCTTCGGCTGCGCCTTGATCGCGCCGAAGGCAGAGCCCCCACCGCGCCCCACGGCGCCGCCGCGTCCGTGGAACAATTGCATCTTGATTCCCGCTTGCGCGAAAATCGGAGTGAGCGCATCGCTCGCCTTGAACAGGCTCCAGGTCGAGGTCAGATAGCCGCCGTCCTTGTTGCTGTCCGAATAGCCGATCATCACTTCCTGATGGCCGCGCGCCCTGGCCAGCGCGTGCATTTCGGGAAGGACGAAGAAGTCGGTCATGACGTCGGGCGCATTTTCCAGATCGGCGACGGTCTCGAACAGCGGAACCGCCATGATCGGGCAGATGGGCGGAGTGCCAACCTCAGCCGGAGCGTGATAGAGACCGCTCTCCATCAGCAGGACATAGACTTCCAGTATGTCGGATACGCTTTCGCCGTTGCTGATATTGTAATTGGTGATCACCCCCGGGCCATATTTGCGATGCGCTTCGGCGGCGGCGCGGATGATCGACAATTCCTTGGCCGTTTCTTCGCCATAGGCGATCCAGGGGCTGACCAGCGGGCGGTTGTTGGCGAGTTCCGCGCGCAACAGCTCGACTCGCGCTGCCTCATCCAGCGCCAGATAGTCCGGTTCCACGCCGGCCTGTTCGAGCAGTTCTGCAATCACCCGCTCGTGCACGCGGCTATTCTGGCGCATGTCGAGCGTGGCAAGGTGAAAGCCGAACAATTCGACCGTACGGATCAGCCGACCCAGAGCCCCAGAGGTGGCGAAGACACCCTTGCCGGCGGATTTGAGGCCGCGGGCAAGAATCACCAGTTCTTCGCGCAATTGCTGCGGATTATCATAGGGCCTGGCAGGAATCGGCGAGGCGCGGCCCGGCACATGGTCGCAAAGCTTGAGATGGGTTGCTGCCAGCCGGGCATAGATTCCCGACAGCGCGCGGCGATAGGGTTCGTCCTTGCGGCTCGGCGCATCGTCGCCGCTGGCCTCCGCCAGTGCAAGCACGCTGTCCGGCACCTCCGCCAGTTCGGTCGAGATCGAAAGCTCGGCGCCCAACGCATGCACACTGGTCAGATAATAGCCGATGACGGTTTCGGCGGCGCGCGACAGCGCCTCCTCCATGGCATGGGCATCGACAAAGGGAT
>Ga0209024_1002135_pt1 | contig 12661 bp, 10 predicted proteins | sample AutmiccommunBRH5_FD_187380 | JGI IMG/M metagenome (GOLD analysis project Ga0209024, IMG submission 187380) | Deep subsurface microbial communities from Mt. Terri, Switzerland - Autotrophic microbial communities BRH/5 (SPAdes) (version 2) | ecosystem: Environmental > Aquatic > Deep subsurface >...
GCAAACGAGATCATGGGTTTCGTGAGCGCATGGCAACACCTTCAGGCCGTTTAGTAATCAAGCGCCGACGAGCCAAAGGCCGTAAACGTTTATCTGCTTAAGTGTATTGCTTTGACAAAACACGGCGCTTATTAAAAAAAAGCGAATTTGATCGCGTGTTTGAAAAAGCCAAAAAAGTCGTGACTGAAGAATTTGTTGTGTTATATCGCAGTAATGAAATCAGTCATGCTCGAATTGGTTTGGCTTTATCAAAAAAAGTAATACCTAAGGCGCATGATCGAAATCGTGTTAAACGTATGTTACGCGAGACATTCCGCACCAGCACCTTGCCTGCAATTGATATTGTAGTGTTAGGGCGGCACGGTGTGGCAAACGTAAAAAATTCGATGGTAATCGCCAATTTGGGTAAAACATGGGACAAATTATCGGCTTTATGCGGAAAGTGATTTGCCTTCCAATCAAGTTATACCAATACATGCTCAGCCCATTCTTAACCCCTAGTTGTCGTTTTTATCCCAGTTGTTCGCAGTACGCGCTAGGTGCTATTGAGCACCATGGCATTAGCAAAGGGTTGTGGCTGACCTGTCGCCGTGTGTTGCGTTGCCATCCCTGGTCTGCTGGCGGTTACGATCCCGTATCACCCAATGAAGAGAAAGATTAATGGATATTCGACGTGTTGTTTTGTTTGCAGCCTTAGCGCTGGTTGTTTATTCCTTGTGGACAACCTGGCAGGCTGATTATCCTGCGGCTCCCGCCACATCCACACCTATCAGTACGACCATAGCCGATGATGGGCATCTGTTGCCAAACATGACAGCAGCTGAATCCACTAACACCTTATCTGTTGAAAAAGAAAAGCTAGTGCAAGCTGACAAGCCATCCAACGCAATTGACGTGCGTACTGATGTATTGGCGCTTCGCATTGATTTAGAACATGGCGACATTATTAATGCCCGCCTATTAGATTACCCCGTCAGTGTGGCGGAAAAAGACCAGCCTTTCACTTTATTGCAGGATAAGCCAGGTGAGCGATATGTTGCTAACAGCAGTTTGTTCGTAGTAGAAGGACAGGCGATAGAAACCGTTGACTTCAACTTTAAAAGCGAGCAACCAGAATACACACTTCAACCTGATCAAAAACGTCTGGTTGTCACCTTAAAAGGTCAGAACAAAGACGGATTACTGGTTAATAAGGAATTTGTGTTCACAAAAGGCAATTACCTGATTGAGGTTCGCTATGTGCTGGCTAATCAAGGTACTAGTTCCTGGAAAGGGTATATGAATACCCAGTTATTACGCAGTTCGCCTAAAGAAGATAAGTCCAGTATGTTTCATGTTGGATCATTCACCGGCGCCTCGTATTCGAATCCCGGACAGCATCGTTATCAGAAAGTCAGCTTTAAAGACATGACCAAGGCCAACCTGGATGTGGAAGCACAAGGTGGCTGGCTTGCCATGCAGCAACATTATTTTCTTAGTGCCTGGGTGCCTGACGCGAATAGTAAAAACCGTATTTACACCCGTTCCCTGGACGGGGTTTATACCATAGGTGCCGTGAGTAAACCGATTGCAATCGCACCATCTGAAACAAAGGAAATCAGCACGCGATTGTATTTAGGCCCTGAAATAGGCAGCGTGCTGAAAGAAATAGCCCCAGGACTTGATTTGACCATTGATTATGGCTGGTTGTGGTTTCTTTCATCCTTGTTATTTTCATTAATGAAAGCTATTTACTCTTTCGTTGGCAATTGGGGTTGGTCTATTGTGCTGGTTACTGTACTGATTAAGCTCGCATTTTACCGCTTATCAGCCACCAGCTATAAATCCATGGCAGGCATGCGAAAGCTTCAGCCTAAATTACAAGCACTGCGAGAACGCTATGGCGATGACAAGGCAAAAATAAGCCAGGCAACCATGGAACTGTATCGTCAGGAAAAAGTGAATCCCTTGGGCGGATGCTTGCCTATATTGGTTCAAATCCCGGTCTTTATCGCGCTATATTGGGTATTACTGGAAAGCGTCCAGTTACGACAAGCGCCGTTTATTTTTTGGATAAATGATTTGGCAGCACCTGATCCTTACCATGTGTTGCCAGTCATCATGGGTATCACCATGCTGATTCAGCAACGACTTAATCCAGCGCCACCTGATCCCATGCAGGCCAAAGTCATGATGTTTTTACCCATATTATTCACAGGTCTATTCTGGAATTTCCCGGCCGGTCTGGTGTTATACTGGATTGTGAATAACACCTTATCTATCCTGCAACAGTGGTATATCACGCGAAAATACAGTGATGACAAGCCCGCTAAAAAAATGGTTACCGCAAAATAACATGAACGGGGATACCATTGCTGCAATTGCTACCCCGCCCGGTCGTGGCGGGGTAGGCATTATCCGTATTTCAGGGCCGCTGGCCCTGATGATTGCCCGGCAACTTACAACAACACAGGCATTTAACCCCCGCTCATTCACCTTTTGTTCTTTTTATGCAAAAAACCAGGAATTGATTGATCAAGGTCTTGTGCTTTATTTTAAAGGCCCGCACTCATTTACAGGCGAGGATGTGGTTGAATTACAAGCTCATGGTGCGCCAGTGGTGTTGGATCGGTTATTGAGTGAATGTGTTTTATCAGGCGCTCGCCTGGCGCGGCCCGGTGAGTTTTCAGAACGTGCTTTTCTTAATGACAAAATTGATTTAACCCAGGCTGAAGCGATTGCTGATCTGATTCAGGCAAGCTCGCAAACGGCCGCGCGAATGGCCATGCGTTCCTTGCAAGGCGATTTTTCTAAAAAAATTAACCAACTGTGTGAACAATTAATAACATTGCGTTTGTTTGTTGAAGCGGCAATTGACTTTCCTGAGGAAGAAATTGATTTTCTGAATGATGGAAAAATTGAACACCAACTCAATACAATACTGACTGATCTTGCATTGATTCGAATTAGCGCCATGCAAGGGGCGATGTTACGAGAAGGCTTGTCTGTAGTCATTGCCGGGCGCCCGAATGCTGGAAAATCCACCCTGATCAATTGCTTGGCTGGCCGAGAGGTAGCAATCGTTACTGACATTGCAGGCACCACCCGTGATGTGATGCGCGAGCATGTATTGCTTGATGATATTCCCATGCATTTAATTGATACGGCAGGTTTGCATGACAGTGATGATCGTGTGGAGCAAGAAGGAATAAAGCGCGCCTGGCAAGAAGTGCACCGTGCTGATTGTGTGTTACTGGTTATTGATTTAAATCATGATGATAAACCAGATCCCTTAGGCGATGAAATTCGCGCCGCGTTGCCACACGATGTGCCAATAATTTATGTGTTTAATAAAATTGACACGTTGGGAAATCCTGCAAAAATAGAACAAAATGCCGTTTATCTTTCCGCTAAATCAGGGCAAGGGTTGTCTCTTTTAAAAGCGAAAATAAAAGAAGTGGTTGGCTACCAACCACTTGAAGGGCAATTTTTGGCAAGACGACGCCATATTCAGGCATTGGATGAAGCCAACCAATTACTGATGAGTGGGCAACAACAATTAGCAGAACACCGTGCCGGCGAGCTGCTTGCTGAAGATTTACGCCTGGCCCACCAATCCCTGTGTGAAATCACCGGTGAATTCACCTCAGATGATTTACTGGGTAAAATTTTTTCCAGTTTTTGTATCGGGAAATAGGGCATAGGGTAGAAGGTATTCTTGCTGCAGTTCTATGTTAAACGTGGACATCTCATGAGTCACTTTAGGCTTCTTAATCAAGATTAAGCATGCTCACCGTAACCGCAATCTGACTTCCTGCTTCAATCTGTTAGCCGAGCAAGAAATACCATCTATGATTATATTTTAGGCTTACTGTTGGTTTTGCGCAATGTTAATCGTGTTAATTTTTTGAAAAGGCAGTGATCTATACTCATTGGACATGAAGATACTGGTTTCTGAGCGATTTGATTTTTGTTTCTGCAATATTTAACAAAGCGTCGAAATAAAAGGCTTGATTTTGTGTAAAAAAATGTTAAGGTTATATTTTTAACTTTCTGTATATTTTTTCACGGATGTATTATGCGTTATCTTTCTCAGTACCGTGAGTTATCTCAAGATAGACAGGTGTTTTTTGCTGCGAACGTTGATTCTCATGTAAACGCCAAGGCTCTGGCAGATGGGAAAAATTACCGGTTTGTTGCCATGCACCGCACGTTGATTGAACAAGAGTTTAATCAGCTTCGTACTATCTTGAAAAAAAATTCGGCCAATGACAGGGATTTTGGTTTTTACAGTTACTACTGCAGCTTGATGCTGGAAGCCTATTACAGCGTATATGATAAACCGGATAAAACCGCGGAATATGCAGGGATAAATGACAAGTTAAGGCTAGCTTTACAACAGCCGATATTCATCTGGCCAGAAGATGACATTGATCATCGCTCCATTAAGAAAAAAATAATCGATGATTTGGCCAAACTCGCGCGCACACCACAACAGATCTCCAAAATCAGGTCCTGGCTGGGATTTTTAAATATAGTTCGTCTTCAAATTGTTTTTTCACGACTTACTGTAAAGCAATCTTTGTTGCTTGCACACGAGCTGCATTGGCTGGCCAAGCTGGATGGTATGCTGGGCATGCACCGCGACGTAAATACCATGGTGCGCACACTGGATTCGATGACGCCTTATTTTAATCTATTGAGTGTTGGTTTTTTTGCAGCACGCTTTATGGTTAATGCCAGTATGCTCGTTAAACATACGTTTTACCCTTCTGTTGGTGAACAGGAATTCACCTGGGGTGAGCTGTTTAGGCAAGAATTTAATAAACGTCATTGCGATTTTTTAAATGATGTTGTCTGGGGTTGTGTCAATGCGCTGACCAATTATGCCGAGTATTTTCACATTGCAGCACCAGTTGCCAATTGGGCTATAGCAAGCTTTTTGGTTTTTGATGCTTCCTTATTGATTTATCGTCGATCGCTTGAGAAAGCGGATTACCTGTGTAAAAGAGACCAGCTCTTGCATGATAAGGGCCAAGCACCTGCAGCGCAGCACAAGATGCTGGATGAGCAATTGGCGCAACTTGATCGCGACTGGCAAACCACAAGTGCTACGTATTGGTTTAATGTTGCTGCAGCAATGCTGATGCTAAGTGGCTTTTCTGCCTCACTGTTGCTGGCATCGTCTATTTCAGCGCCGGTCTGCTTTTTCATCGTCACCATTGCTGTTGCGATGTATGTTTCCGCTGATTCATATGGAAAATATTATCAAAATGACCAGATGTTGCAGCGGGATGAAGTTGAAAATAAAGACACAAGGGTCTCATTGGTTAACATGCAGGCAGCGCGGCGTGATTTCATGCTTGCCATGGCCAAGAATACCTTCATGCCGATGCTATTGTTAACCACGCTGGCCATTTCCTGGCCGGCAGCGTTGGTATTGACGGCCTTGTATATTGGATATGAGTCAGGAAAAGGGTATTTGCAACAGGGAGATGCAGGCCAGGCTTTGCCGCCACCTGATGTTGCACCTGCTGGTCCATAAGGAAGGCATACGAGCTATAAACTCGATTCCGTAGTTTTTCAATTTACCCCCCGATCCGTTCGGGGGTAATCATAAATAAACTGCGGAATCCAGCAAAAAACAGCTTAAGCGCCACGTAGTGCCAGCGCCATTTTATACAAGTCATTCTTGTGGGTATCAGAGAGCTGGCCGGCAATTTTTACTGCCTGTTTAAGTGGTAGCTCGGCCAATAACACGGTTAAAAGTTGTGTATCGCTTGAACTTTCCTTTTGGGTAGCTCTCGGCGGGATGATAAGCACAAACTCGCCTTTGATGTGAGCACTGTCTGCCAACAACCAAGCCCTAATATCCGCGCAACTTCCGGAGACAAAGCGCTCAAACGTTTTGGTTAATTCTTTTGCCAGCACTAATTCGCAATCTTCACCAAATACCTGGGCAATGTCATCCACGCTATCTAAAATCCGGTGCGTTGATTCATAAACAACCAGGGTGTGTTCAATGACACGCAGTGCTTCAAGTTTTTGACGCCTGGCTGCTTGTTTGGCAGGTAAAAAACCGGCAAAAGTAAACGTATCACAGGGAATACCGGCTGCCGATAATGCGGTAATCAAAGCGCAGGCTCCAGGAATGGGAACGACTGGAATATGGGCTTGTTGCGCTAATTTCACCAGGGGATAGCCTGGATCACTGATTAGCGGTGTGCCTGCATCACTGATTAGCGCAAATGATTTACCCAGCAGAAGGGCTGCAATGATCGAATCACTTTTATGGGTTTCATTGTGGGCATGCAATGACATCAATGGTTTTTTTATGCCTAATGAGGTGAGTAATTGCCGCGAATGTCGGGTATCTTCGGCAAGAATGGTGTCAACTGCGGCTAAGGTACTTAATGCACGCATGCTGATGTCATCGCGGTTTCCTATCGGGGTTGCGACAACGTAGAGTGTTCCTGTTGCTGAAGTGGCTGGCATGGTTTATCCTTTTGCGTTACTGCGTTTTGGATCTATCGTTCATGTGGTCAAATTCCCTTTTGTTAAAACTGGTTTCGCTCCTATTCTGTGTGACGTTGCTCTCCCAATGCACCAAAGCGACAGACACCCATCTGCAGGCTAACCAACAAGTAGCCAGTCCCTACACGTTGTCTGCGAGCGCCTATCTGGCTCAGGCAGAAGAGGCGCGCTCCAATGAGGAAAAACAAACACGGCTCCTAATGGCAGCAGGCCGTTTAATCCAGGATGGGCAATGGCAGCAAGGGTCGAAGATTTTAGCACGAACCGGTGATTTATCCACCCAGCTTGCCAATGAAAAATACCTGTTACAGGCTAGAGTTGATTTAATCCGCGAGCAACCCCGTGCAGCGCTAGCCAAGCTGGCAAGCGTTCATGAAACGACGCGTCTGCCAATTTATTATCAAGTGCAATTCCATGAGATGCTGGCGCATGCTTTCCAGGCGACCAATCATACGTCCGAATCAGTTTCTGAGCGAATTAAACTGCAGCGCCTGCTGCCTGATAAAGCATCGAAAGCAAATAATCTGCGTAAGTTATGGTTAACACTAACAACTTTACCAGTTGCTGAACTCAATACCCTGGCTGTTGAAGCGCCGGATGACTCTGAGCAGGAAGGCTGGATGCAACTGGCGCTAATCGCGCGCAAACACCCTGCAAACGGTCAGGTCATGCTGGCAGAAATTGAGCGCTGGCAGGCTCGCAATCCACAACATCCGGCCAATGCTATTTTGCCTGCCGTAGGTGTCGGCCAGCGTTTATCACCACCACCTAAGAAAATGGCCTTGTTAATGCCATCGTCAGGCCCCCTCGCAGGCCCTGGTGGCGCTATCCGTGATGGGTTTATGGCCGCTTTTGCTGCAAGCAGCGCAGTCGATTCGGTCAAGGTTCGTCTTTATAACACCGATTCTGCCAATGTCGCAGCCCTCTATCAGCAGGCCGTGACTGACGGCGCTGATTACATTGTAGGCCCATTGAGTAAAGCAGATGTAGCGATGGTTGCTGCAGGTAATCACCCGGTCCCGACCGTGTTGTTAAATGATGCAAATGCCAAGACCAGTGAAAATGCTTACCAATTTGGTTTATCCCCAAGTGATGAGGCCAGGCAAGTTGCTGCAAGAGCACGGAAAAATGGTTATACGCGTGCCCTGGTGATTGCACCAACAGGCGCCTGGGGAGAGGATGTGACGGCTGCTTTTACCAACCAGTGGCAGGAAAATGGTGGGCAGGTAATTGATACCCTGCATTATGGTGCTAACGATGATTTACATGTCGGCATCCGTGATTTCTTGCATATTTCAGGCAGTGAAGCGCGCAAAAAAGCGTTGAGGCAATTGTTGGGGAGAAACATCGAATCCACGCCTAGACGTCGCCAGGATTTCGATGTGATTTTTTTGCTTGCCTACCCGACTAAAGCGCGACAAATCATGCCTATGTTGAAATATTACTACGCGGGCGATGTGCCTGTTTATGCAACATCAAGCGTGTATACGGGCAGCGCTGATGCCATGAAAGACCGGGATTTGGATGGGATTATTTTTTGCGACATGCCGTGGGTTTTTGCGCACCAAACCAGCAATAAAAATTGGCCGGAACAATTTAACAGCTATAATCGTCTCTACGCGCTGGGAATGGATAGTTTCGCCTTAGCCAATCAGCTCAATCAATTATTACTTTTCCCAGCAATGGGCGTTAGTGATAAAAGTGGCGTTCTCTATTTAAAACCCAGTCAACAAATTGCGCGCCTGCTTGCCTGGGGGCAATTTAAACAAGGGCGCGCGCAATTGATTGCGGCCAGCTAACTACGCCTTTACTGTTGCGAAAACTGGAATGCCCGCAGCGCTTAATGATAATCAGGCTGTAATTCCAAGGGCATAAATTCCTGTACACGGGCATACAAGTTCATGATTTGCTCGCAAAACACATGGAACTGCTGGCGGTTCTCCCACAGCAGGTAGTCAACGCCTTTACGGAACGCTTGTTGACGTGACAGGGTAGTGATTAATTGCAGCTCATGCCTGGACAAATCGAGGTGATGGTTTAATTCAAGCAGCTCTAATAAATTTTTATGTTGGCGTACTTGGCGGTGTTCATGCAGCAGGTAGGCTTTCAAGGTTAGTTCAAATGCCATATGTATTAAGGTGGTAATCGGCAACAGGGCATCTACACTAAGATTGTTTTCAGTGATCACTTCCGCATGTTGCTTTAATAAATGATCGGCACAATAGGCATGCTGGGAGGCTATGCTTAACATGTCCACCGCATCAAGAAATTGCTTGTCCATTGTATCCCTCCTTGTTATTACCAGCCCAAACTGCGACCACCATCGACCTTCAGTGTTTGTCCTGTGATAAATGGATTTTCAGCCAAACTTAACACCGCTTTTGCTATAAAAAGCGGGTTGCCGTGTTGTTTAAGTGGCGTTTTGGTAATGATTTTTTGCTGTAAAGTCTTGCTTAAGGCATTGTCTTGCTCAGGCCAGGCAATGGCGCCTGGGGCAATGGCATTAACCCGTACGAGCGGTGCAAATTCGATTGCCAGCGCCTGGGTTTGCATGCTTAAAGCAGCTTTTGACTGGCAATAGACGGCATAGTCTTTTAAGGGTTTGTCGGCATGAATATCCGTGATATTGATAATAGAGCCGCGTTGCAATTTAAGCTGAGGATAGGCTGCATGGCTCAACCAGAAAGGCGCTTTGACATTGGTTGTAAACAGGGCATCCCAGTCTGCCTCATCCAGTGCATCTGCCGGGGTTTTTTTAAACAAAGACGCGTTGTTTACCAGCAGATCCAGGCGCCCTGCCCAGTTTATTGTGTGGGTAATTAGCTGAGTAGCCGATTGTTTAACCATCAAATCAGCACATAGCGTATGCACGCTGTTGGCATGGGTTTGATTTAAGTCGTGAGCCAATGCATGCGCTTCATCATGGGAATGATGGTAGTGAATGACGACGCGAAAGCCTGCTTGGTGCAAGTGGCGTGCAATAGCTGCCCCTATTCGCCGTGCACCACCGGTGACCAGTGCAACAGGTGCTTGTTTGTTTGCTTGATTCAATGTATGTTTCTCTTTTTTACAGTTTTTACCCATTTATGAACTTGATTGAATCCATTTGCAAGCAGTTGCGTGAACAAGGCGATATGCCGTTTGTTGACTTCATGCAACAAGCGCTTTATGCACCAGGTACTGGTTATTATAGCGCAGGATTGCAAAAATTTGGTGTTGCGGGTGATTTTATCACAGCCCCTGAATTGACCCCTTTATTTGGGCAGACATTGGCCAACCAATGCCAGCAAATATTGGCTACATTAGATGATCCGGTGCTATTTGAATTTGGCGCAGGCTCTGGTCGGTTGTGTGTTGATATGTTAACCCAGCTTGAGCGCGGGCATGCGCTTCCGCGTGAATACCTGATTCTGGAGGTGAGCGCTAACCTGCGCCATCGGCAAGAGCAGTTGATAAAAGAACTAATCCCGCACCTGGCTGACCGGGTTAAATGGCTTTCCCGCTGGCCTACGCTGCCCTTTAATGGGGTCGTCATTGCCAATGAAGTGCTGGATGCCATGCCGGTTCATCGGTTCATCCAGACAGAAGAAGGCTTGCAGGAAGGTTATGTTTCATTGAGTCAGGAAGGCGTGCTTTGCGAGGTATACAAGCCGTGCACTAATCAGCGCTTGCAGGCTTATGTGGAATCGGTTCTACCACGTGATTTATACCCCTACCAATCAGAAGCTAATTTGTTTCTTGATGACTGGGTACGCCAGTGCTATGCCATGTTGAACCGTGGTGCGGTTTTTATTATTGATTATGGTTTCCCCCGCCACGAATACTATCATCCTGACAGGCGCTCAGGCACGTTAATGTGCCACTACCGGCATCAGGCACACACTAATCCGCTGGCGCACCCTGGTGAAGAGGATATCACAGCCCACGTGGATTTCACCCACGTGGCAGAAGCGGGCGTTGCAGCCGGCTTTCATGTGGCAGGGTTTGCCAACCAGGCCTCTTTTTTGCTGGCGAATGGTTTGTTAAGCTTAACGGCTGAGGTGACTGAGGAGCGCGCGCGCATGCGCTGCCATAACGCGGTAAAACAACTGCTGCAAGCCAGCGAAATGGGCGAGTTATTTAAAGTGATTGCGCTGACTAAACAAATCGATCTGCTATTAAATGGCTTCCAATTACATGATAAACGAGCGAGTTTATAATAATGACCCGATATTTAACCACCATTGAGCTGCAAAAAGAATCCATGAAATTCGCAGCAGGCCATACTACTATTTTTTCAGCAACCGAGCGTGAACCTTTGCACGGCCATCTTTACAGCGTGTACCTTGCTTTGAGTAACTGGGTAGAGGAAAACGGCATGACGTTTGACTACCGCTATTACAAGGAGCGGATGCATCAATTATGTCGGCACTTGAATCAGACGTTCTTGATGCCGCAGTATTCGCCGTTTTTGCAATACGCTGAAGATGACACGTATTACTATTTTACCTTTAATCATAAAAAAATCCCTTTTTTAAAAGAAGATGTTACGATTTTGCCCTTGACCAACATTACCGTGGAAGAGTTATCACGCTGGTTTGTTAATGAGCTCATCAAAAATGAAGATGAATTAGAACGCCATCGTATTGAACAAGTGACTGTGAAAGTATTTTCAGCACCAGGGCAATCAGCCAGCCATGCATGGCAGCGCCCCACTCATAATGATTGACTGCCCGGCCCAGGTGATATCTACTGCGGCCAGCAAGGAAGTCGGGTTGAAAACCATCTACCATGTTTGTGTTCCCAATACCAGTCGTGATTTTTTTGATTATTACGCCGAAACTGATGTGCCTTGCATCGGCGCCAGGGTTTGGGTGCCGTTTCGCAACCAAACCCGTTTGGGATTAGTTGTTGCTGAAAGCCAGACGGACAGTGTCTCGGCCAAGCTTAAATCCATCGCCACTATAATTGATGAGAAACCGGTGTTATCAGCTGAAATGCTGGTTTTATGCCAATGGGTAAGTCATTACTATCAATCACCTCTTTCGGAGGTCATCCCGCTCGCCTTGCCTAAAAAATACCGCCAGGGCGCGCCTTGCCAACCGCCACTATGCCCGCATTATTATTTAAACAGGCCGGCGGCTGAGGCACATGCGCTGTTGCCTGCTACAGCTCACCGCCAGCATGCCCTGGTGGATTTTTTTGCCAGCCAAGCATTACCTTTGTCAAAAAAAGCCCTCTCGCAGGCCGGATTTAAAACCGCCCAACTGGATGCCTTGCTGGCAGGTGGACTGCTTGCCAGTCGTGAGCAAGTTGCCTGCCCTGTTGCAGCGCAGGGTGCGCGATGCGCCCCTTTACCATTAAATGATGAGCAGGCGATAGCTGTGGATACAATCAGTGCGCACTTGCAATCTTATCGGTGTTTTTTATTACAAGGAGTGACAGGAAGCGGTAAAACAGAAGTTTATTTGCACTTGATTGCTGAAGTACTGGCCGCCGGTCAGCAAGTGCTGGTGTTGGTGCCTGAGATTGGCCTTACCCCACAACTGTTAGCGCGGTTTAGTGCCAGGTTTCATGAGCCCATGGCGGTTATTCACTCTCATTTGAATGACACCGAGCGCCAACGTGCCTGGCAATTGGCGTCTGATAAGGTCGTGAAGCTTGTGATAGGCACGCGAGCTGCCATTTTTACCCCCATGCCGGCGCTTGGTTTGATTATTATTGATGAAGAGCATGATGCGTCATTAAAACAAATGGACGGTGTGCGCTATTCGGCACGAGATACGGCGTTGATGCGTGCGCATGCGGCGAATATCCCGATTATTCTGGGCTCTGCCACCCCAAGCCTTGAAAGCATGCATAATTGCGCGCTAAAAAAATACCATTTGTTACGCTTGACCCAAAAAGCCTTAACCAGCACGCCGTTGCATTATCAGATTGTCGATATTCGTAATCAACCATTGCAGCATGGTCTTGCGCACACCACGCTTCTGCAGATTAGCGAGCATTTGCAACAGCAAAACCAGGTGTTGGTTTTTATCAACCGCCGGGGGTTCGCGCCGGTGTTGTTATGCCATCAATGCGGGTGGATGGCCGATTGCAGGGCGTGTGACAGTCATTTAACCTTGCATCGAGTTGCAGGGCGGCTGGTTTGCCATCATTGTGGCGT